>ERZ1673745.465-NODE-465-length-43861-cov-13.557321_pt1 | contig 43861 bp, 43 predicted proteins | sample MGYA00580206_ERZ1673745 | MGnify/ENA primary metagenome ERZ1673745 (study PRJEB41218, sample SAMN15661753) | gut metagenome | host: Homo sapiens | place: Canada: London | collected 2015-08-20/2019-03-30 | study: EMG produced TPA metagenomics assembly of... | reverse complement strand
CTCCTGTAGCGTACCACTGGGTGATTTTTGCTCCGCCCAGTGTACTTACTCCGTACACTTCCAGGTTCTTTCCGCTTACTGCAGAACGTATCTCGTAATAGCCGTCCGGGATGACAGATTGAGCAACAGACTTTTCTGTAACTGTTACCATGCATGTACTCTTTAAGCCATTACTGGTAGTTGCAGTTATGGTTGCTGTTCCCACATTTTTGGCAGTTACCTGTCCATTTACATCCACATCTGCCACCGCTTCATTATCGCTGCTCCATACAATTGTTTTACTATCTGTTGTATCTGCAGGCGTAATCCTTGCTGTTAATATAGAAATGTTTCCCTTTTCCAACTGCAATGTGTTGGGCGTTACTGATACACTTGTAATGGGATTTGTGGGAGTGCCCGTATTGGTCACCTGAACTTGTGTAGTCAAAGGCATTTGATTCGTACCAATGATAACATCGACATATAACGTTGTATTTCCTTCACTTACCCCATAGAGTTTCTGGGTCGCATGATTAAAATTTGCAATTGCTGTACTGCCTAGCCTAATATTTGAATTTATAGATTGCAACATTGGTTTTGTAACAACATCAATATCAGTCTCATTGATTCCTCCAATATCTAAAGTAATCGTTTCAGGTGACTGATATCCTGTAATACCTGCAATATCACCTTGATTGTCAGCTGTATTCTGTCCTGTTGCTCTCATATCATATGCACAATCAGTAAATGTTGGGGCAGGACTTCCAACAAATAATGAACCATAAAAACCACCTGAGTTACTGTTTTCAGTTTTTTGTACTTGTCCATTTGCAAAACTGTTTTCCACTTTGCCACCCGTAGTCAAACCAATAAATCCACCAACGTTTTGTCCACGAGAGACTGTCAGACTGGAAAAACTATTTTTAATAGACGCGCCTTCTGCCAAATAGCCTACAAATCCACCAACACCGTTAGCCCCGTTTCCTCCTGTCACTGTTCCTGATGTCAATACGACATTTTCAATGTTTCCGCCTGAGATTACTCCTGCAAAACCACCGGCGTGTCCTCTCTCAGAGCCGGTTACATTTACATTCTCTAAGGTCATATTTTTAACGGAGCCGCCTGAAATACTTTCAAATATTCCGGAACCGTTTACAGTCATATTGGACAATGTTTTTCCATTGCCGTCAATGTGTCCTGAAAAATTATCAATCGGTGTGATAGCTGTATGATTAAAATCTATGTCCTTCATGATTTTAATATATTTGTTATCACGTACCAACAAGTGCCAATCATCTACAGAAGAAACCAAAAATGGATCATCTTTTGTTCCGCTTCCCTGCACTTGAGGAACAGTAACATTTAATGTAATCGAGTCAGCATCAGATGCGGTTACTTCCAGTTTAATACCACTATTCTTTCCATTGCTGTAATACAGCGTATCTTTATCCCAGGTATCTCCGGTTTCATCTATTGTTTTACCATATGTATTGCCTACTGTTGGCAGTATTACTGCATCCTTTAAATTACCGGCTGCTGCGCCCAGGGAAGTTTCTTCCGGACGGAAAACATAGAGAAAATCTCCAAGACCATCGGTTGTTCCTCCCATATTGGTATACAATGTACTGTTAACACGATAAACGATGAGTCCATTATCACGTCCTGTATTGTGGGTTGCATCTTGTTTTTGATAGTATTCTACTACAAAATATTCCTTATCATGGAATGGAGAATATATTTTATAGGATATTACTTCATTTGAATCCTGATATTTTGGTCTTTGAATGGTAATTTGTCGGTCAGCCGTTATTTCTGATAACTTACTGCCCCATCCCAACCAATCGTGAGATAAAACACTAAGCATTGCCTGAGGATTTTGGCTGTTATTGGACGCCATAATATCATAAAAACCAACAGGTTCTCCTATGCTGGTACCTCTGTATAAATCCGGCAATCCCAATGTATGTAAAAACTCATGGTGAATAACAGAATAGCCTGCACGATTTAATTTTAATGTATCCAGCGGCGCTGCCTGTGTCTTGTCCACACGATAAGAGAAAACACCACCTGGACTTTGTGAATCTCCGACATTATTCAAATTATAGGCACCTACCGTTTTGCCGGATATTGTTGTAGAAAAAATTCTATCCGCTTTATGTGACCATAATAAATCGTTCCATCCAATTCCGCTATCACTAAATTTACCTTCTACCATAAAGCTGACTGCATCAATAAAGCCATCATTATTGGTATCCAACTGTGCGCCGCTCAATTCCTTCTCTATGGAAGGTTTTACCGCCTGCAATACTTCTTCCAACAACTCTTCCTCTCTTGAGGCTTGTTGGTCGGGAGTATAGCCGTCAGGATTGCTTGCTGTTTTCTTCATATAGTAGGTACGAGGTTTTTTTGAAGTATAAGATATGGTTGTGCCCGCATCATTTTTAGGATAAAAAGATGTATGAGTACGAAATGCGCCATAACTGTATTGATTCAAGTAATTTTTCAAAGATATAACCGGTATTTCTACACCAATCGGTTGTATATTCACACCACCGCTGTTCATTACCATGTCAGCTGCTTTTAAGGTGTATGCATCGTCTAAATGAATATCCTGCATATCTGCATCCGGAAATTCAATTAGTATCGCCAAATACTGAACCTCTGTTGCCTTCGCATCGGCAGAGCGCGCCGACCGAGTACGTTTGTTCTGGATTTTTTGCGTCAAAGGTTGGATACCCTTAACTTGTTCCCAGCCATACATTTCCGTATAGCTCTCTAAATATCCCTTGTTTTGTGTTTCTTGTGTTGATTGCAAATCTTCTTCTGCATATGTCATGTGTTGTATTGGTACAAACATAAATGCAAAAGTAAGAATCAGCGTAATAGCAATGGTATTTCTTGTTTTTGTTCCAAACTTTTTCATAAAATATCTCCTTGTTACAATTTAACCCTGGGTAGTGTAATCATAACATAATTTATATTAAAATCCAACCAATTCCTATCATCTTTCTATATTTTCGTATATAGTTATAATTTACATATTGTTCAATATATTCTGCGATATATTTCTTGACTTCTGACACTGTGTCAAATATAATGTGAGAACACTGACACTATGTCAGTCTTAGATATGCCTAGGAAAGGAAAAGTCCCCCATGCCGTCAAAAACATTTTTTAACTTGTCTCCGGAAAAACAAGCTAATATTTTATCCGCGGCAAAAAAAGAATTTGCGCGTGTACCATTTGAGCAAACATCTTTTATGAATATTGCAAAGGATGCAGGTGTTTCACGCAGTAATTTATACAATTATTTTGCCAATAAACAAGAACTGCTTTCTTATTTGCTGGAAAACTTTAAATTAAGTATTCTCTCCGTGATAAAAAATAGTTTAAAGAAATCTCAAGGTAACATTTTTCAACTGTTTGATGATATCTTTTCATATATGCTGGAGTATGGATTTTCTAAAGAAAACTTCGGTCTTTTCCGTTCTATACTAAGCAATCAACGCTTTACCGACCAAGATGAAATGTTTATGACGTTTCAGCAACACAATGAATGTATTGCGGAATTGTTCTGTTATGAATCGTTTCAATTGCAGCATTTAAATGTAAATTCAGAAGATGACTTCCAAAATATTTTAGAAATTCTAATGGGTATTACGATGAAGGCTGCGATTGATGTATATAATCATCCAAAAGAAAAAGAGCACTTCATGAAACGTTATCAAGATAAAATCAACCTGGTAAAGTACGGTATTGTGAAAAAGGAGGTTAAATAAATGTCTGTTTTATCGTTAAACAATGTGAAAAAAAGCTATAAATTGGGAGACGGCTCTGAATTTCCTGTATTAAAGGGAATCAATGTATCCTTTGACAAAGGTGAGCTTGTCTCCATTATCGGTGAATCCGGCAGTGGTAAATCCACCTTAATGAATATCATTGGAGGCTTAGATTCCAAATTTGAAGGAGAAGTTTTGGTTGACGGTAAAAATATTGGAGCTTTTACAGAAAAAGAACTGGATATTTACCGAAAAAATAAAATAGGTTTTATTTTTCAAAGCTTTAATTTAGTTCCCCACTTAACCATATTGGACAATGTTGCTTTGGCATTAACACTATCCAATGTAAAACGCAGCGAACAAGTCGAGCGCGCCAAAGAAATGCTGGAAAAAGTAGGTTTAAAAGACCATATTCACAAAAAACCGAATCAGCTGTCCGGCGGGCAAATGCAGCGTGTTGCTATTGCAAGGGCATTGATTAACGACCCTGAAATGATTGTTGCCGATGAACCTACCGGTTCCCTGGATTCCCAAACAACACAGCAGATTTTGGATATTATTACACAAATAGCACAGGAAGGGAAACTGGTGCTGCTTGTTACCCACTCCGAACATGTTGCGGAATGTTCTTCCCGTGTGATTCGTATTGCGGACGGACAAATTGTAGAAGACAGACAAGGAATAACACTAACTCCGAAAGAAACAGCTGAGACAGCAAAGACAAAAGAAATCAGCAAGAACTTAAATTTTGCAGGCGCTATCAAACTGGCATTTAAAAATATGAAAGAAAAAAAGATGCGCAATATTTTGGTAGCGGTAGGTGCATCTATCGGCATTATGAGTATTATGCTGATGCTTTCCATCGGCAACGGTATTAAAACGTATATTCGTGATACGATGGAAAGCCTTGCAAATCCTCTGGCCGTTGAAGTAACTATGCCTGAAGAGGAAGATACTTCGGCCATGGGACCGGAAGCATTTTTATCCAACACCTATTTTACACAAGAAGATATTGACAAGCTAAATACCGTGGAGCATGTATCCGCTGCAGAAGAACATTTCAGCGCCTTTGCTATGGGAACTGCTACTGCTTCTATCGATGGTAAGCAAGCCCCTCTTATGATGGTTTCCACTTTGTCTCAATATAATGAATATGACCTGTCAGAAGGAACCATGGCAAATAAAAATGAAATTATTATTAATGAAGCGGTAAAAGAAGAACTGGGTATAGATGACATTGTAGGCAAAACAATTACGGTTTCTGTTCAGGTAGACAACAGACAAATTATAATAGATACTGTGGTCAGTGGTGTATTATCAGGTGAAACGAGTTCTATGTCAGGCGGCATGTCTCAAGTTTACTTATATTATGATGACTTAAAACAAGCTTGTGCAGAACAAGATTATGACCTTATGCCGACCAGTATGATGTTGATAGCAGATGCGGAAGAAAATGTAGACAGCATAAAGTCAACGGTCACTGACATGGGCTATGGCAGTTCCATGCAAGAAACAATGGTTGAAACATTTACGACTATGCTGGACTTATTTACAGGTGTGTTAGCAGGTATTGCAGGAATTTCACTTCTTGTTTCAGCTATCATGATTTTGGTTGTTTTATATATCAGTGTAGTGGAACGTACCCGAGAAATAGGTGTTATGAAGGCAATTGGGGCACGCCGTAAGGATATCAGACGTATTTTTATTTCAGAATCATTTATACTCGGTTTGGCAGGCGGTATCATTGCTACCGTAATTACGTTTATTATCATGTTCATCGGCAATGCTGTTATTCAAAGCCATTTTGGCGTAAATATGATACTGATAAGCCCTTATTATGTACTATTTGGCATTGGTATCAGTATATTAATCAGCGTACTTTCCGGTACACTTCCTGCTGCAAAAGCGGCAAAACTGGATCCTGTTGAATCTTTAAGAAGAGATTAACCCGTTTTTTGTCAAAAAATTGTAAAAAATCAAGGAAAGGTTTACAATGCCTTCTCTCCCATGATATGATGATACTAACGTATCTATATTCGATACATATACTTTAGTTTCAAAGAACAGGGGGTCATCTCATGAAAAAAGATAAAGAAGCGAAAAAAAAGAAAAAAGAAAAATCTGCTCAAGTATCTGTTCCGGAAACTGTGAAAACTGTCAGCCCCGAAACTGAAGACGCGATTTTAGAAACATTATTACAGCATATAGGCGGTAAATGGAAAATTCGTATCATTTGGGCTTTACAGAATGCCCAAAGTAAACGTTACAGTACTTTAAAAAACGAAGTATCTTCTATCACAGATATGATGCTCAGCCAAAGCTTAAAAGAACTTATGGCCAGCGGTATTGTAGAGCGTCATCAATACCAAGAAATTCCTCCAAGAGTAGAATATCAAATTACACAAAAAGGGCTTGCATTAATTCCCATATTCCAGGATTGCATTTCTTGGGTAGAATCATTTGAATCAAAAAATGAAACAAAATAAAAGTAAAAAATAGTTACAAAAGAGAATGAATTGGTTACAACCTTTTCATTCTTTTTTATATTTTCTGCACTTTATACGAAATTTTTAAATTTTCACTGCTGATTTTTTTACATATTTAAAAATACAAAATATTGTGTATTAATTGACTTTACACACAATATCCTGTAAAATAAGAACACAAACGAAAATAAGAATCTATATGATGATATGATAAAAACCATGATTTAGTTGAAAAGAGGGTGCTTTTGGTGGTAGAAACTATTAAAAAAAGAAACGGTGTTGTCGTAGCATTTGACGCACAAAAAATATACAATGCTATTTTTAAAGCAAACATTCGTATTGCAGATGAAAAATTAACAGAGCAGCAGCTAAATGCACTTACAAAAGAAATTGTAAGTACATTTCAAACAACACAAGATGTTCCTACCGTTGAACAAATCCAAGACGCTGTTGAGGAGCACCTGATTACACACGGCTATGCAAAAACAGCAAAAGCATATATTCTGTATCGCGCTGAACATGCAAAAATGCGTGAGATGGATGAGAACCTTATGAAAATTTATGAGGATCTTACCTTTAAGCCAAGTGAAGAAGCAGATATTAAGCGTGAAAATGCAAACATTGACGCTGACACTGCAATGGGTACCATGCTGAAATATGGTTCTGAAGGCGCAAAATGTTTTTATGATGCATATGTTATCCCTTCCGAGATGGCAGAAGCACACAGACACGGAGATATTCATATTCATGATAAAGATTTCTATGCATTGACCGAAACTTGCTGCCAAATTGACTTAATTAAACTGTTTAAAGACGGTTTTTCCACAGGTCACGGTTTTTTACGTGAACCAAACGATATCCGCAGCTACACCGCATTGGCATGCATTGCCATTCAGGCAAACCAAAATGAAATGCACGGCGGTCAAAGCGTACCTAACTTTGATTATGCAATGGCTTTAGGTGTTGCCAAAACATTCCGCAAATGCTATTTTAAATCTTTGGCACAAGCATTGCAATTTCAAAAAGGTTTAAATAAAACAGAAGCTACCCAACTTGCAAAAACCATTCAAAATGAAATTGGTACAGACATTACTATGGGCACTACCGCTGCGTTTAAAACTGCATTAAAAGAGTATTTTTCCAATAAACCAAATCTTGCTGTTACGGAACAAGAAGCTGAAAAGATGCATTCTTATGCAGTGGAAACTGCCATGGACGATACCGATGATGCAACTTACCAAGCTATGGAAGCTTTAATTCATAATTTAAACACCATGAATTCCCGTGCAGGTGCACAGGTACCGTTCAGTTCTTTAAACTATGGTACCGATACTTCCCCAGAAGGCCGTATGGCTATGAAAAATATTCTTCTGGCAACTGAAAAAGGATTGGGAAGCGGAGAAACTGCTATTTTCCCTATCCAAATCTTCAAAGTCAAAGAAGGCGTTAGCTATAATAAAGAAGACCCGAACTATGACTTATTCCAGCTATCCATTCGTGTTTCCGCAAAACGTCTTTTCCCTAACTTTAGCTTTATTGATGCTCCGTTTAATCTACAATATTATAAAGAGGGACATCCTGAGACTGAAATTGCATATATGGGCTGCCGTACCAGAGTAATCGGCAATGTATATGACCCTTCCAGAGAAATTGTAAACGGCAGGGGTAACCTTAGCTTTACATCTATTAATTTACCTCGTCTGGGTATCAAAGCAAAAGGTGACATTCACAAATTCTATCAAATGCTGGATGAAAAAATTGACCTGGTCATTGATCAATTGCTTCACAGATTTAAAATTCAATCTACCAAAAAAGTATATAACTATCCATTCTTAATGGGACAAGGTGTTTGGATTGATTCTGAAAAATTGGATGCACAGGACAGTATTGCAGAAATTTTGAAACACGGCACTTTAAGTGTTGGATTTATTGGACTGGCTGAAACATTAAAAGCATTAACAGGAAAACATCACGGCGAAAGTGCTGAAAGTCAAAAACTGGGCCTAGAGATTGTAACCCATATGAGAAAACGTATGGACGACAAATCTGCCGAAACAGGTCTTAACTTTTCTTTACTTGCTACTCCTGCTGAAGGTTTAAGCGGACGTTTCATTAAAATTGATAAAAAACGTTATGGTATTATTCCGGGCGTCACAGACCGCGATTATTATACAAACAGTTTTCATGTTCCTGTATATTATCCAATCAAAGCTCATGAAAAAATTGCATTGGAAGCTCCTTATCATGCTTTGACCAACGCTGGTCATATCAGCTATGTAGAACTTGACGGCGATACCTGCAAAAACTTAGAGGCTTTTGAATCAGTTATTCGCTGTATGAAAGAAGCAGGCATTGGTTATGGTTCCATTAACCATCCTGTAGACCGTGACCCATGCTGCGGCTATAACGGCATTATTGACAATGAATGTCCTAAATGTCACCGTACCGAAGAAGAGGGTCCTAAGTTTGAACGTATCCGCAGAATTACAGGATACCTGGTTGGTACTACAGACCGTTGGAACAATGCGAAACGTGCAGAAGAAAAAGACCGTGTAAAACATGGACGATAAACAATAAAAACAACAAAAAAGGTTCAGATGTCTTTTCAGATATCCTGAACCTTTCTTACTCCTTTCAAAATGGGAAAGAAAAGAGGAATTGTTATGGAAGATACCCTCCGAATCAGCGGAATTATCGATGAATCTATTGTAGATGGTAAAGGCCTGAGGTATACCATTTTTACACAAGGCTGTCCCCATCACTGTGAAGGGTGCCACAATCCTGATACCCACGACTTTGAAGGAGGTACGGAGAAAGAGATTACTGCTATTTATGAAGAAATTTGCAGCAACCCTTTACTAAGCGGCGTTACCTTCAGCGGAGGGGAACCTTTTTGTCAACCTGCCCCTTTAGCAGTACTGGCTGAAATGGTACATAAAAAAGGCTTAAATGTAACTACTTATACAGGGTACACTTTAGAGCAGTTATTGGAAATGAAAAATCCCGATGTCCAACGTTTACTCACCCAAACAGATATTTTAATTGACGGCAAATTTGACATTGCTCAAAAAGATTTATCTCTATCTTTCCGTGGGAGCAGAAATCAAAGAATCATTGATGTAAAACAATCATTGGAGCAGGGAACGATAGTTTTAGCAAAAGGATATTGATTTTCCTGGCATCACTTATCAGTATAAACAAAAAATGAAAAGGACAGCACAAGATGTGCTGTCCTTTTTTATTTCCATGGAAATATCTCAAGCTATTTTATATTGGCATACTTTCTATCAAAGTTTCAAACGAAGATGTTCCAATCATACCTCTTACGATATCTCCCGTAACAACCAGTATATTACCATCTGTTTCATAAAAAGATATGGTATCAATACGGTCAGTATCAAAATGTTTAATCGTTATTTTTAATACAGGCTCCCCTTTTGCTGTTAAATTGGTTGCTTGTTCTAACGCTGTATTTTGAATTGATGATAAAAACGACTCATATTCCTGAGCATCCATTTGAGCACCATTCAAAACTGGATGATACTGATAATATGTTTTATTCTCTGTCGATTTATATTCATCTTCCTCACGCTCTAACAATATATTAGAAGTTTGACCTTTATAGTCTATTTCAAAAGAAGAAAAATCTGTTTCATCTGTTGCGTATATTGTAGGATTTGTCAGTGAAAATAATGTTGCATCTGTAAAGACTGAAATCTTATCACTGTTTATCTTATAAATAATATCAGAATCCGCTTTTTTCACATAATACATATTATCATCATCTGTTTTATTTCCAATCAACAACTGATAAGATTGTTCATTTACTACAAAAGAAATATAAGAAGCCGGCTCCTTTAAACCATATTGCTCCAGCTGTTCCTGATTGGCAGAAGCAGCAACCACTTCATCTGCATTTAAAGATTCCAAGCTGCTCTTAATATTGTCCAAAGTGGTATCATTTGGTTTGATGGTTTCATAATCAGGCAAGCGATATGTTTTTCCGCTTACTTTTTCATAAACGAATGCTTGCGTCAAATTAGGATTCATAACGGTAATCCTACTAAAACCATTTTCGGCGGCGTTATAATCGTTTTTATTCACATACTCATATTGAGATATTGAAAAAATAGTTTTATTTAACAAATTATCTGTTGTACCCAGCATATCAGATTCTATCATGATAACATAAACATTGGATGAATCTTTTGCACACATATAATATTTATTGTTTTTTCCATTTACGGCATTTCCTATATAATAATCATATACTTCGCCGTCTTCATACGTAACGGAAACAGTTGCAGCCGGCTTATCCAAACCATATTCTGAAAGATTTTCAACATTGCCAATATTACTTGTTGAAACAGGATTACAACCATACTTCACAATATTTTGTATGGAATAGACATCTAACTGATTGATATCCATACCTTCAATTGTATAGTAAGTATCTGCATCCCCATGCATATCGCCAAACGGAACGATGGTATATGTTCCATATTGATTGGTAATTGTCATGGATTGTACATGCTCAATGCTGGGAGAAACCAACGTCGCTTTTTCATCTGTATCAACAGAAGAGGAAGATTCTACTTTTTGGTCATTGGACCTGGTTAAAAAGAAAGCAAGCAATACCGCACTGACTGCAATAACGATAGCAATCATAATAGTAACAGTTCTCGTTAATTTATCCACTGCAAACTCCCTTTCCTTTTATTGCCATAGTGTACAAAAAAATATGTATTTGATTATTTATATTATATCATGCAGTATGATGTTAGTAAAGAAAAGCTCCTGAAGGAACCATGTCCAGATTGTAAATATTGTTTGAACAAAAAACTGCATTGTAAGATAATACAATGCAGTTTTCTTTCTTATTCTATTTTAGTCGTCTACACCCAAACGATACTCTAACGAATCCTTTGCCATATCTAAACGATGATCCAACTGATCCAGCGTACGGTCTAGCTGGTAATATTGGTCTGAAGTTAAAGTACCTGTTCTCAAAGCCATTTCAATTTGATTTTCAAATTGTTCCAGTTCAAACTCCACTTGTTCTATTTGCATTTTTACTTGTCCGTACAAATTTACATTTTCGCTATAAGTAGATTTTGGCTGAGTAGAGTCTGCCAATTGTGCAACAGACTCTACTTTGTTGGACAATTCGGTAGTATCAAAATTGGTATTTGTTTGCTGCGAATTGTTATTTTGTGCAGGTGCAGAAGAAGTTGCAGCATTTGTGGCATCATTTTGGGAAGATGTATTTGAAGAAGCAGTTGTGCTATTACTACTTGAAGCATTTTGTGAATTTAATTGTTGCTCCAATTGAGAAATTTTATCTTCAAGAACCTGGGTATCTCCTGATGAACAGCCGGTAGAAATTGCTACGATGCCAATTGCAACGATTAATAAAAATAAAGTCCTTTTCATAAATCTACTATCCTTTCCTAAAAAATAAATACCTAACTATAGTAATTAGGTATAATTATTTTAATTATATCATTCCATAAACTAAAGTAAATAGAAAGATTCAATAAAAATGTAATTTAAATTTTATAGATTCATTATAGAATTGCCTATTTGTTTGAAATTATGTATATTCTTTATTTTTATTATATGAAAAAAAGATAGAATGTTTCCAAAAAGACAAAAAGTGTAACTAATGGTCCGGATAAAAGGTAATTGCAACATACTTCCAAAATTCTTTTGCCAAAGCCAACGAGGAATGATAAATTTCACTTCCGCTGTAGTGCCAAATATCAAACCCCTCTAACCTTTTTATTTCTCGGTCACGCATATTATTATTTTCTACCTTCTTAGGTGTATTATAATGAATATGAAAACCATCACATTCTATTCCTATTTGTACTTTTCCCGTTTTTCTGTCACAAAGAGCAAAGTCAATGTGATATTTATTGTTACACACTGTTTTTTGCGGCATAATATAGCTCAAATTCCAAATGTGCTGTGGCATTGTACTGCATAATGAAATATAAAATAAATGTTCTATCGGACTATGTTGGAACATATACGCCATCGGTATGGTTGGCAATCTGAAACCGGAATATGCATCCACCATTTCAAATACCAACGCTTTTTTACTTGTTCTGTCATCCATTTGCTCTTTTTGATAAAAAAATTTGATATACTCTAACATACAAATGATATGCTCGCTCGCATAATAAGTCTTTTCACTGCTAATTTGGTGATACTGGCAAATACGCAAAAATAGAGATGAGCATTAGACCTACCACAATGGATACTGAAATTTTTTTAACATTTTTCATATTTTTTTCATCCTTTCCATATTAATTTGATAGAAAAACTATGAATTTAGTATACTGCATTTTTCTTAAAAGTCAATAGTTTTTTGTTAGTTTTGTCTGATTTTTGAGGTTTAATTATTTAATTTTTGTAATATACGCATAATCGATTCAATCAAATAAAGATATATTTAAAACAAAAAAATAGGTAATTTGAGCATATTTATGTTTCTATATTCTTGTTATCAGTATAAAATTTAATAAGATTATTTAGAGAATTATAGTGAAAAATTCTTGAAGATGAAGAAATAAAATTTAAATGCCTAAGTCAAACACTGAATGATTGTTTTATTTTTGTACATGATCATCTACATTTTGTTGGGACGAACCGTCCCAGCTTTTTTATTTTTATAATATTCAAATTTTTAGTAGATTCTCTAATGTTTTGTGTGTCGGAGTAAATTTTTGTTCCTGTATCGGAAATAGCAGTGTTTATTGTATCGCTCTTTTTATTAATCGTTTCAATGTTTTTACCGTCTTTCACAGTACGAACGATTTGGTAAATAGAAGCTGCAATCATGCTAACTGCTGCCCCTACACTTGAAATAAGGGCTATCCATAATTCTGTATCCATATTTAAAAACTCTCCTAATAATAAGCATATTAAACATGCAGTGTATATAATTAATACCATTATAAGGAAATATGCCAAATAATATAAGAATTTTTCAGATAATAGAAATGACTGTACTCTATTTTTCATTATTTTTCCTCTTCACGATATTGCACGTAATAGTAACTGCCAGCATAATGGTAACTCCTATAAGCCACGTGACGAGAATTATGGTTTTATTTGAATCGGGTATCCCAAAGTATAAATAAGCGTCTATTATTGAAAGGAATAGTATCCAACCAATGGTAACACTCCAAGACAATAAGTAGTATCTCTTCATTTTTTACTCCTTTCTATTGGATTTATATTTCCATTTCGTAATTATCATAATCTCTATCTACTTGAGTTGAATTTTTACAATCACAATGGATTTCTCTTAAAACAGGATTATTGCTTACATCAAGCTCTTTTAATTTATTAACATTGCAGTTTAAATCCGTCAGATTTGTAAAATATTCTATACCTTGCAAAGATTTAATTTCTTTTCCAGTACACTCTAATACAGTAATTTTGTCAATAAAGTTTTTTGTCAAATATCCATTTCCAAATTTGTCAAGTTTATTTGATATAAATGTTCTAAAGTTTATATCCGGAAAATTTTTTTCATTAATCTCTATCTTACTTTTTTCACTTTCACTTGCATAATTCTCATTTGTTTGCATTCTTTTTTCTCCCTTCAAAATTTATTTTGTTCCATGATTCTTATCTTTCTTCCTAAAAAGAAAAACAAAGACCAAAATACCGCCGCTGATTAACAAGATAGCTCCTGTGATATACAGAGGCATAGAAGTATCTCCTGTTGTAGCAACACGAAGATTTTCACCCCCACCGTGTTCTGTATATTTTGGTGTAATGGTTCCTATCTTTGGCTGGTCTTTTGCGGAAATGGTAATAACTTCACCGTCCGCGCTGATAACGAAATGATACTCTGTTTCGTTTATCTCATATCCAAAAGGAGCAATGATTTCTTTGAGGTAATAGCTTCCATAAGGAAGAAGTTCAGACTTCGCATAACCTTTGATGTCGGTCGTTAATCTACCAACTTCTTTACCGTCAGTGGAATAAATGCCGTAAACAGCACCTTCTAATGGTAAATTTTGAAAGCCTTGCTCTAATGCTCCCTGTGGGAAATCGGATTCTTTGATTAGCTCCACTTGACCTTTTTTCAGGTTATTTACAACAGGCTGACCGTTATTGGCCACAATTTCCACTATTGCTGTTTCCTGTCCCTGATAAGTAAAGTCGATAGGGTACTTTGTTTCATCAAGGATATATGCTTCATTGGTTGCTATTTCTTGCAGATAATAGCTTCCTATCGGCAAATCCATAGATACGGTTCCGGTTAAAGTTTCGTCTAAAGTGATAACTTCCAGCAGGCTGTCTTTTTCCAAAGCAACCGTGCCGTTCACATCCAAAATGTCCTCTGCCGCATACAGACCGAATTGAACATCCTTGTATGCTTCAGGATTCGGATAAACCGTATTTTCTTCCATTTCTTTCTTTACGGAAACAGTCACTTTTTGCCGTTCATCGGACAAAGTAACAGGGGACAGAATCAAAGCATTATTCTGTCCCCCGTAGGATAATGTTACTTCATATTCTGTTGTGTCCTGAACGTAACCTTCAGGGGCAGTTTTTTCTTTTATCACATAAGTGCCAAGATATAGCTGCTTAGAAGTAAACATGCCTTGTTCATCGGTCGTTACTGTTTCTACCAGCTGGCCGGCAGTGTACTTTACAGTGCCTTCCGGCGTTGCAATATCTTCTTTTGCATAGATTTCATATACTGCGTTGGGCAATCCCTGCTCCTCATAGATAGGGGCATACATCATGCCGAATTCAGTTAGTCTGAAATCGCTCGCAACTAAAACTTCTCCAGTTTTTGTACCTTGAATTTGACCCATCTGGTTTTTATCTGTGGCATTAATTGTAATTACTTGCCCATCTGCACCGATGGTGAATGGATACTGAGCAGTATCAAGAACATAGCCGTTAGGTGCAGTGATTTCTTGTAGGTAATATTGGCCATAAGGGAGCAAGTCAGATTTTGCATATCCTGTTTCATCGGTAGTCAGTCTGCCAACTTCTGTGCCGTCATGGAAGTAAATTCCGTAGACTGCACCGGCAAGTGCGTTGCCACTTTCATCATCAGATTTGTATAGTTCAACGCTGCCTTTCATGACCTGCTCAGGTATAATTGGTGCATTGTAGGTATCTACTCTTTCACCACTGCCAATACTTGCGATTTGTTGTATAAAAATTTGGGAATTGATTAGATAACCCTCAGGGGCTTTGGTTTCCTGAATTGTTATTGTTCCTATAGGTAATGTTATAATACCGTTAAGATAATAAAAACTATCGCCCGATACTTTATACTCCTCACCTAATCGAGAAAATCCTCGTCCATCTGTTTTAACTACCCAAGTTCTTGTAGGTTGCACTCCTTGATCTTCTGGGTTTGTATCATACAATCCAGAGAAATATTTGATAGTAAATTCAGCATTTGCTAAACTTGCGCCACCTTGTGGGACATCTAAAGTTGTTTCAGAATCTTGTTTTTGTACCAAAATTGAAACAGGGTCACTTTGAGGCGTATCTGTCACCGATACGGTAGCTGTTTGTCCGCCGGTAACAACTAGTTCATATGTGTTAAGGTCTAAAGCATAGCCCATAGGGGCAGTAAGTTATGTCGATAGGTAACCTTTTGATGTTATCTTCAGGTTTTCCCCCGACCCACACCGTGCATGCGGCTTTCACCGCACACGGCGTTCCATCTGATTTTGTTTGTTGATAGTAAAAAATAGGCACTCTAAATTCCGATTTTAGAATACCTTAAAAAGAATGAATGATATTTGGAAAGGATTAATGAGCACCTGTGCAGCCGTTGCAGATAAGTACATTTTCCCAGTGTCCAATTTCTTCGTGGTTGATATATTCAGTTCTTGTACCGGTTTGAATTTGGATTACTTTAGAAGAATATCCACCGTGCATGGTAGTGTCTATATGCCCGTATACATCATCGGTTATATCCATGCCACAAGTGTTGCATATCCATATAGTTTTATTTCCATACACCGGCTTAGTTACAGTTTCTGTCCAAGCAGGAGTGTCAACTACATACTGCTGCTGATATAAGGGAGCATGCACTGCTGGTTGTGCGGGTGCAGTTGTAGTTATGCTGCCTCCTCCGGTGTTGGCATGATTTGCAGTATTTGTATTTCCTTTGGAAGTATTGGTGTTTACACTGCTTCCGGTGCCTGTGTCAGCATTTACATTTGTGCCGGAATTACCGTTGTTTGCTTGCTGTTGAGTTCCATTTTGATTGGTATTTTCTGCAGCTTCTGTATTTGCTTTTTCAGACTGTTCCGTGCTTTCGACCGCACTTGTTTCAGAAGCAGTATATAACTCTGTATTTTCTATAGGAAGAATGAGGGTTTCTTCCTCGTAAATACCGTCTTCTTTTAAGGTGTATAAATGGCCTAAATCATTTCCGTCTCTGTCTACCACCTTATCAGGCACACCGTCATTGTCCGTATCCTGTACATATATGCCAAGGCTTGCACTGGTTTCTGAAATCACATTGCTTTCTGCTGCACTGCTTACAGCTGCGCTTTCTGTTTCCGTCCCTTCTCCGCATGCAGTGAAAGCAAACAAAGATACAGCCGCAGTAGTCAGTACTAATACAATCAGTTTCTTTTTCATCTCATATCATCCTTTCTCCGTCATTACGATATCATACATTTCAAGTTATATTATAGGTTATATTTTCGAATTGTTCTTTTGTTAATAAATAGGGTTTTTATAAATAAAAAGGGGATGCAGTTTAAATATGATTTTATATTATATTATAAAATATACTTTAGAATAATTTCAAGTTATGGTTTTAAAATAAAAAATACTATCAACAATCAGACTGAGGGCTGTTCCTCGGCTGCCATTACAGCAGCTTCAACGGTCGTGCCCTTACTCTCACAGAAAACATCCCGATAACAGTCGGTCGGCTATGACGTTTCCTGCTTTCCACGTTCCGAATATCTTAGCTTTCCAAATGAATGAACCTTGTTTTCATTCTATATCCTTAGGTGCTCGCTATGAGCCGGACAGAGCTAATCTCTCATCGTTAAGATTCCCGAAGTTCCCGCCAAAGAAAGTACTTTTCGGTGTCTGTCACCGTTTATGCGGTTACTGTCTTTCAACAGTCTACTATACAGCCCGTACATTCGCTTGTTCGTCAGACCTTGATTCAGGTCATTCTCACCATAGATATGTTATAGCGTCCCGGCATATCCAAAGAACCATATCATATATTTTTTATGACTTAGGTTTTGTTCTGCCGACTTTACCCGGCTTCATACAAAGATATTCTGTTACATATCTTTGCATGCAGGAGATTAGACTGTTCGTTTCAACCCAACATGACGGGTATCATTCCGAACATCGGATATTCAGTTGTAATTTTCAAAAGCAAATCCTCCCATTTCGTATCAGAACTGTAAGTTCTGTAGAACCATTAGGTTCTGTATGTACTTATAGGGAAACGTGTCGCACCTTTGACATAGTATGTTCCGGCATTTAATTCTACTGTATTGGTATTGCCCCACTCATCAGTAGTTAAAGTACCTACTTGATTGATACAGTCCCATTCGGTATAGATACCATAGACTGCACCGGCAAGTGAATAGCAAGAATTGTTATTCGTCAAGTCCGGATTTGCGGATGTTTTATTTAGAGTTGCCCAGCCTTTTTCATCTAATGTCCAGTAGGCTAAATCTTGCGTTCTTCCGCCATTGGTATCTACAACCCATACATGGAAATTAGACGGTGCTTCCGGTAATCCAGCAATGGTATTCATAAAAGAAGTTGCTGCATTAGTTCCTGCTGTATCTCCATTTGCGCGGCTGGCTGCAAGAGAAGTAACCACCCAATCTTTATCAGATGTACTTAAAATTGCGTCGGGACCATGACTGCCATAATATAAAACTTTTCTTAATTCCTGATTAAAGCTTTCGACAGGAGTTCCGGTTGGACTACCTAAACCGGGGGTAACTACACTATGTTGGACACAAACAGCCACACGACCGTCAACTTCAAAGTATCCTACAATATTCACCCCGTCAGTTACCATATCTCGGAAGCCTGTGACAGTGCGTGTCATGATACCATTTTGCAACATCTTAATTCTGGCATTGCGTTCCGATTCGCTAAAAGTGTTAATTAGACTTTGAACGCCCATTTGCTCTAAGTCATACTGTGACAACTTGTCTTGATAAAATTCTTCTTTCAGGTATCCTTCTGTATCTACCCATTCGGACAAACCCTTTTCTGCCGCAATCTCTAATCGCTGCTGTACTTCCGATGTTTCTGCCGCCATTGAAGACAGTCCTGTTATGGGAAGTATAGATAACATCATAATTGCAGATAAAATACCGGCAATGAGTTTTCTTTTTCCTTTTTTCAGAATATTCATGAATATCTCCTTTCTTTATATAAAGAATTATTATTGTGCTGTTGAGAAAATATAAAATTCTTATCTAAATCAACGGAATCACCCCCTTAAAATAGAAGTAAAAAGAGAAAAGACATTCCGTTTTGGAATGTCTTTTTGTTGATAGAGTTCATGATACAATTTTTTGATAATTTACACTTTTTAATTTGTATCGTTTTCTAATTCCTGAAACAGTTGTAAGCAAGATTGAAGCCAATGCTTTTGAAAGGTGTTTTGTTTTTTCTTTTTGACCTGTTTTTCTAAATATAATGATATAGTATATTGGGTTCGTTCTTTTAATATTTTTTCAGCCCGTTGTTCATAAATTTCATTCATAAAAAATAGTAATTGCAATTTTTTAATAGGGTTAGAAATAAATGCGTACTGCATGTTAAGAAAAGCAATTAAACTTTCCTCTGTCATAATAAAAACCTCCTTTTATTTTTTGTAAAGTATTGGATATTTTTGTTACAATAGTGAAAAATGATGTGGAGGGAATAAAATTGACTGTTTTATTGTTATTTATATTTTTCTTTGTAATATTAGGAATCTTTTATTTACTTGATCGAAAAATCTATTATAAAGTTCCGGAAAAATGGGAAGACAAATTATTTGTCCTTATACAGTTCTTAAAAAATTTATTAGGGCTTATGATAATTATTCTTTTGACTGCTTTACTAAGCAACATTATCGCGCAAAAAGATATTATTACTTTATATAGCGAAATTACAAGTAAAGGAATACAAAGTCTAATTCTAACAGGATTTATTTTAGTTATTTGTTCATTTATATATAAAAACTACCGATTATATCGTATACTAAAAAACAGTACAAAGAGATTTTTAAGAACTACCAGTAAAGAAGAACTTCAACAGCTTAATATTAGATTTACTTGTTTAATGGAACAATCTAAAAGAAAATTGTCTATTTTATTAAAATTTGCCCCCGGCACCATTATTGCCATTATTTTGGAAAATCTTTTCGGAATTTTGAAAGAATCAGATGTAACTTCTGTGATAGATTATATGATGACGAATCAGGCAAACATTTACATGTTTTCTTTGTTGGCAGTTTACTTATTTTGGATTTATAACACAAACGAAAATGTAAAGCAATTTGAAAATAAAATTAGAGATATTAATATAGAATTATTACGACGAAATTAAACAATGTATAATTTTATAAGTTCTCCAAAAATATTTTACATTCATTTGCCCAGTCTATTTCGAATGTAGTGGTTCTATCGTCAAACCACACTGTTTCCAACTCTTGTTTTATATTACTGATTGTTTTTTCAAGGGAGACAGGGTTGTCGTTTCTCGTATATTTCTGCAAAAATTTTAAATAGTGCTGAATGTTTTTCTTTTTGCGAGAATTAGAACTCATATGTACTTGCAAACAGATAAGATAAACAGCTGCATAATTTGTGGTACTGATATTTTCCAATTCCTGAAATAGTTTTAGGCATATCTCCAACCATAGCTTTCTTTGAAAAAGAAAACTTTTTGTTTTCTTGATTTCTGTTTCCAGATAGTTTGCAATCTGAAAATCAGACTGTTGTTTTGTTTCTACTTGCAGCTTTTGTCTTTTAAATTCTTTTATGTGTAAACGTAACCACCTTTTTTTGAATGGATTTGATATAGATATAAATTGCTGTTCCAGTAAATTGATTGCAAATTGTTCTGTCACTCTCTATCTCCTTTCCATGTTGTAAAAATAGAAAAGCGCCCTAACCGTTAGATTAGAGCGCCTTAAAAAAGAGAAGATATGCAATTAAACGGATTTACTATTAGTGCGTACCCGTGCAACCACCACACACAAGAACGTTTTCCCAATGTCCTACTTCTTCATGATAGATTTGTTTTGTTCCGGTTTGAACTTTTATTACTTCGGAATGATAACCTCCATGTTCAGTATCTAATAAATGTTGTACGGAAAATCCAGTAATATCAGCACCGCAAGTATTACATACCGATATTTCTTTATTACCCCAGATTGGTACTTCTTCTGTCCAAGCAGCAGTATCTACCACCCATTGCTGTTTATAAATGGGAGCATGAACAATAGGCTGTGGTTGCTCCGGCTGTGGGTCGGGCTGCGTAGTGTTGGTGTTTCCTCCACCAGTGTGACCGTTATTGGTAGTATACCAAATTATGGATATAAAGTGTATTTGCTGTTTTGACAAATAGTCCTTTGCTTTTTTATATATTTTAAATGAGGTTTATCCTAAAATTAAATGTTCCATTCCAGCTGCCAGCAGTTAAATCCGGTGTATGAATGGTTCCTTCTATATCTGTTCCCATTTCTGTTTCGTCGGCTTCTAAAGAACCTGTATAGTCTGCTGACCTAAATTTAGTTATTTGCTGTAGCGTTGTTGCTGTTATATCTGCTTTACCTTTTTGAGTCATTGTAAAGGAAGAATCAGGTACTACAGAAATGTAGCGAGAATCTCCAATTGCTCCGGTGCAGGTTACAGTGTATGTACCCGATTTTGTTTCACCAGATAGAGTAATTCTTTTGGGAATAGTAACACTAAATCTTTCCGGTACCCATTTTGCATACAAAACCACATTACCGCGAACAGAATCGTCCAATATATCAATTGGTTCACCGGTAAATTTTTCGTTATCATACCAACCGGCAAATATATATCCTTCCTTTTCGACATTGTCGGATGTTGGCAGTGTTACTCCTGTTCCTTCTTCATAAGTGATTGGTGCGGTGTAGCCGGCTTTCCAATTTGTAAAATTATTGTTTCCGTCTTTGTAGCTAATATTGGAGATTACTGTTTCTATCTCTAATGTTAAAGTTACATCCATTGTTTTTCCATTTCCGGTATCATATGCATAAGTAACATTAGTTCCTTTTTTATAATTTTCCATGAAGGTATCATGAAAAGCAGCACCGTTTACATTGGATATTTTACTACCATTTATATTGGGATCCGTTTGTGATAAGTCATACCCGTCTAAAGGAACCGATAGTATTCGAGTTTGGCCGGAAGCTTTCAGCGTCGATAAACTTGTATTTTTACTTACATCCAAAGACAATAAATGATTACTACCACACGATAATTCAGTAAGAGCAGTATTTTTACTTACATCAAGGTTAGTCAATGCATTGCTACTGCAATAAAAAGATTTCAATTTTGGACTTTCTGAGACATCAATATTGGATAATTTACCACTCATTACCCGCAAATCTTCCAGAGCTGGCGTATTTGAAATATTAAGACCGGATAGAGTGTAACTCCAATTACAATACAACATTTTTAACTTTGGGGTATTAGCTGCGTTTAGAGTAGTTATTTTATTATGGGAACATTCGACTCTTTCTAAATTCGGTTGATTACTAACATCAAGCTCAGTCAATTGATTATTATAACACCATAATTCTGTTAAATCGTTATTTTTAGTCACGTCCAGTGAGGTTAGTCTATTAGAATAGCAATACAATATTTCCAAATTCGGATTGTTCGTCAAATCTAAGGAAGAGAGTTGATTACTCACACATTCTAATCTAGTTAAACTGGGGTTATTACTCAAATCTAAGGAAGTTAACTGATTATTGCTGCAATCTAAATATGTTAGATTGGGAAAATGTTCTATTCCTGTTAAATCATAAATCTTTGTACCGTTATATCCACCGCTTAAAAGAATGTTCGTTACTTGATTCCTCTCAAAATCCTCAAGCGTTCCACTTTTATTTTCATCTATGGTATCCAAAACATATTGTCTAAAAGCTGAGTCAGGAAAAAGGTTTTCATCAATTATATACTTATCTCCGGCACGTGTTGCAGCATGAACAGCTGCACCTAAAGAAGCAAGTAAAACAAAACTGATACTTATCATTACAAGCAGGGCAGCTTTACTTGTTTTCGCTTTCATGTACATTCCTACTTTCTTCTATAAATTTTTGATAGAGCAGACTTATTAAGCCACGTTATATTATTTTTATTTATGGAATTAGTTAATAAAATACTTTAATTTAGTCGGCAGAATCTTGGTTTAAAGCAATTGTAAAGTTAAATGTGCCGTTCCAGCCTCCGGAAGTAAGACCAGAAGCTGCAATAGAACCGGTAGCACCCGTAGTCATTTTTGCTTCACCTTCCTCTAATTCTGTTGTATAATTATCTGCTCTAAATTTGGTAGTTGCTTGTGTCACTGTGGCTGTTACATCTGCTTTACCTTTTTGGGTCATGTCAAAAGAAGCAGCCGGTGCAACGGAAATAAATTCGTCACCTGCAATGTCACCGGTACAGGTTACATTATATGTACCTGATTTTGTTTCACCCGATAGAGTGATTTTTTTAGGAATTGTTACAGTAAAAGTGGAGCCTACTTCGGCATAGACAGATGTTTGTGCCGTTTCATTTGCGGAAATATTTTGTGTTTCATTTACTGCCTCTGTAGAGTTGGTGTAGGCAAAGGTTGGCAAAGCACATACTGCTGCCAAAGTAGCAACTGCTGCTAAACTTACAATTTTTTTCATGGTGATTTCTCCTTTGTTTCTATGCATAACGTGGCTTAATAAGTCTGCTCTAACGGGTATATGATTAGGATACTGTGATTTCTGTATCCTGAATTGCTCCATAACATTGAACGTTTGTTTCAACATCATAGGTAGAAATTCGAACTTGTACTTTATGAACACCTTGTCCAAGGGAATCATACGCGTTCCAATCGACAGCTTTATCCGGTGCAATTCCATTTGTGAAATAAATCATTTTCGATGTTACTTTGATAACAGTATAAGTGCCGTCTGTATTTGCGATTGACTTATATTCTGTCAAAATATCTGTCACATTGCCGTTGCTGTCTTTCAGTTGATATTCGTTTGTTTCCGAATTATAGTAGTTTTCGTATGTAACGGCGTGACTATTTATATAGTTCTGTGCTTGCTCGACTGTGGAAAACGTGCCTTCCTGTACGGTATCTAGTGGTTTGGTTATGGTATATACTTATGCAACTATGTTATACATTTCTGGAACAGAATTATTAGATATGAAATATTTATTAGGTCATTCTGATATTAAAACAACACTTCAAATTTATACTCATATCCAGAATTCTTTAAGAGAAGTTGACATAAGTAAGTATGAAAAGTATATTGAAAGTAAAGGGTATTTAACGAGAAGAAATATAAAATATACCTCAGATGAAGTGAGATTTGGCGATTGCAACATCTAGCTACGAACCAAAAGGTCAGGGGTTCGAATCCCTTCAGGCACGCCAAAAGCGTTCATCTTTTAGATGAACGCTTTTTCTTTTTTCATTACATACTTTATTTGATGCCAAAAAATCGTTATTCACGCTATTGGACCGTCATTAACGAAAATAGGTAGATTTTTAAATTTGTTATTTGATATAATACCTCCAAAGGAGAATGTTGGAGCATATGATGGAATTGAATGCGGATAACATTGCAAATTTAACACAGTATTTAATAAGAGAATATTATAAATTAAATACAGAGCCTTTGTTTTCGGTTTTAGCAGAAGATTGCGTTTGGCTGGGACCAGGAAATCTTCTGGTATTTGGCGCGGAAGAAATAAAAACTCAGTTTAAAAATGGTTTTATTATGCCTGCCTTTCAAATGGTAAATCCTCATTTTTATATACTGGAAACTGGTAGTGAAAGCCATATAGTTGTATTAGGAGAATATTTACTGTTTTCAGATGAAAATGCGGATTTAATCTGTGCTTCAAAACAGCGTATTACCTTTTGTTATAGGCTGGAACATGACGCCTACCGACTTTATCATATGCATGTATCTAATGAGTGGAATGAGTTGAAAGAGGATGAATTATTCCCTTTCGAAATCAGCACACAGACTTATCATTATGTAAAAAACTTTTAAAAGAAACTAATGACAGAAAAAATAAAGTAATTATTCAAACTCCAAAATCTACTTATGGTATTCGGTCAGACTCTATCATTTATATAGAAGCGGCAGATAAATATAGTATTTTACATACAGTACACCAGAATATTGTGATACATAAATCTATCGGTTATTTGGCCTCTGTGCTTCCTGATTTTTTCTGTCGTATTCATAGAAGTTATCTTATTAACTGCCACCACGTTTCTAAAGTGGAAAGATATTATGTTACATTGGTAACAGGAGAAACTTTGCCAATACCTGAAAAACGATATACAGAAGTGTACCATAATGTGATGCAGGCGATGCAATAACTTACAGAATATATATACTCATATTAAAACAGTGTGATTTATTTGCATAATAAAAGAAAATTTAATTTTATTATAATTTACATAAAATGTCTGGAATTCACATGTTTTTTAGTGTATAATTACATATAAAGTAATTTGAATAAGATATTTATTTTTTGCTATCAAGTTTAAATTTACTTATACTTTAACTGTATTATTAGGGAGAGGAGAATTTTTTTGAAAAAGAAAATATTTTTATGTGCAGCGGTATGTGCCTTGGTATTGGCAATGGGGGTAGGTTGCTCTCAGCAGTCCGGTTCTTCCGAGTCCGGTACAAGCTCAAATACCTCTAATGTACAAAGTGAAACCGGTAGCCAGACTCAAAGTGCGGACCTACCTGTTACATCCGGTCAAGGGGAATCTGGCACAGCATCCGACAGCAAGAATGTAACAGCAACCTTGTATATAGGTGAAAACGGCCAGTTTAAGGAATATCCTTATACATTTTCAGAGAAACCAACGCCTGATCAATTAATTCAGGCAATTGCAGATACAACCGGTTGGAATTTAACGTTGGCTGATGTTACAACCTCAGGTAAAGGTGGAATGACCGTATCATTCTCAAAAGAATGTGCATTGTTTACAGGGCCACCTCAACAGCAAAAAGAAGAATTTCATATGTATGATGCAGAACAATTGGACAGAACTATTTTAGATAGCATTCAAAAAACACTGCAAAATAATACAATAGATTCTAGCTTAGGAGATCCTTCCAATTTAGATATTTATTATTGTATGGAAGGGGATAAAGCATTGGAGTTAACCAATCTAAATATTACCATCCCTATGGAACAACCATATAGTTCAGATATGTGGGAGAATCTTTCACGTGAACCTGCGAAAGGCTAAACATAACATAGTTTAGGTATTCGTCATAGTATTTATGGTGTATCAAGCAGAGCGTTCTGTTTTGATAAATTGCAGCATTGTATTTTGATTTTTACTATACGTTCATTTGCTTATGCACCCTATTGGAAAGCAATGTAAAACCAACCATTGATCCAACCGAAATGTCCTTTAGTGTAACCTATGTTGACCTAGCAGGAAATCCAATTGGAGCTGGCGGACGTATTTGGTTTGATGACATCGGCGTGTATGACAGAGAAAATATTCTATTGCCATACGGATATAGAGCTATTCCACCTGCTCATCCTGGCGAAGATTGGTTCTATCCAACCAGTTTGGAGTACATTAACGGTCAATGGCAAGTAACTGTGCCTGACCTCGAAATTGTAGTGGCAAAAAGTGTAGCAACCGTTAACATTCAATTTGCTTTAGAAGATGGTACACTATTGCCTGATTTAGCTTATGAAAAAGCTTATTTTAATGTAGGCGGAGGCATTGAAACCGTTGAAGCACCGGAAGGTTATGAAATTGTTGGTGAAAACACTTATGCTGTAGATGTTACAGAGGATGATTTACTGAACTTGGTTGCTGACCCAACTGAAGTAACATTTACAGTAAAGCCGGTTGCAACTACACCGGAAAATCCTGAAAATCCAACTGATGATGGAACAACAACTCCAACACAAGACGGCACTATGGGTGGAAACCCAACTACAGGCGATGCTACTCCTTATGTAATTTTGGCAGTGACTGTTGCAGTAGCTGCAGGTGTTATGGTGGTAGCTTTTAAAAGAAGAAAAGCTTAATAGGTTTTTATAAATAAAAGGGGATACAGTAGTAACTGTGTTCCTTTTTTGTTTTAATTGAAAATGAGAAAGTATAAATCATATCCTTGAAATTAAAATAGGATATGATATGATAACATTAAACTATCTATTGGAGGGTTGAAAGGTGGAACAGTCTCTTTTTCATAGCAAAACTGCAGTCATTGTTGTAGATATGCTCAATGATTTTGTAAAAGGCGAGTTGTCTTGTGAACAGTCAGGAGCAATTGTACCTCCGATACGCACTTTGTTATCAGACGCACGTCGTGAAGGAGTACCCATTTTTTATTGCAATGACCATCACATTCCGAACGTCGACCCTGAGTTGAAATTATGGGGACACCATGCCATTGCAGGAACGGAAGGGGCAAAAATCGTTTCGGAATTAACGCCACAACACGGCGACTATGTAATACTAAAACATTGTTATAGCGGTTTTTTTCAAACAGATTTACATTTACTGCTGACTTCATTGGGAATTAAAAATTTGATTATTACGGGGTTATATACCAACATTTGTGTACGCCATACAGCGGCAGATGCATTTTGTTGGGGATATCAAATTTATGTTCCCAAGGATTGTGTCTGTGCATTTACTCCAGAAGAGTATGAAGGGGATATCGCATATTTAAAAACAGTTTATGGAGCAACAATATTGTCTTCTGAAGAAATCAAATAAATCAAATCGAAGAATAGAAAAAGCCGGCCTGTTTTGTAGCAGGTCGGCTTTTTTCAGCAACGGATTGTGAAAAATAGAGATTTTTGTATTTTTTTATCGCGCGCTTTTTGTTGAGGAAACGGCTATTTTATGAGAATATATGCATTATATTACAGTTTTATAAATTACACAGAAAAATGCTTTATTGGTATTGCGATATAGCATGACTTCCTGTAAGATAATGGTAAATAATGGAATGTAATTTTTTGACAATATTCCATATTGAATGTAGATAGGAGGTCACACTTGATGAAAAAAAGGGCAATTGTGGTTATGGTGTGTGCAATAGGTTTTGTTGCATCGTTTGTAATCATAGGGTACTTTGGTCTTACCAGTACAGGTATGATGGACCGTATGTATGTAAGTCAAAGTAAACAGCTTGTGATTGGAAAAGAAGAAAATTTGGCTCCGATAATCCTTTGGGACGAAATTGGAACATATACCTGATTCGGGATAGGCAATCATGGTACCATATGTTGACGTATGAGAAATTTCAATTTGTATGGATGCCGTCTAACTAAAAATAAATATCATATTTGCAGGCAGAAAAAGGTGTATATTGCAGCTTATGAAAAGAAAAAACAGATGCAACCACTAAATTTTCCATATAGAGGCCAGTAAATTGGCAGCTTGCTGTAATTCTTCGGGTGTGTGATGTGCAAATCCTAACAGAATGGTATGCGCCATGGGAGTACGATTCTTTAAATAGTAGGGAGAGATACCCTGCAAGCAAATTCCGTTTGCTTTTGCGCTTGCAATTAATTCTGCTTCAGACATTCCGTTTTGCACCTGAAGTAAAAAATGCAAACCTGCATTGGCTCCCATAATTGTGATTTGGTTTGCAATAGGAGAGGCTTTTAAGGCGGAAACAAAAGCGTCTCTTCTTTTGCGATAGGTGTTTCGATTGCGATTGATATTTCGTTCAAAATGACCGCCTTTCATAAATTGAAACAATGTATGTTGTTCAAAGCGGGATACAGTAGGGGAATAGTAAGAGCAAAGTGTTTGATATCTTTGAAGTAATGCTGGAGGCAACACCAAATATGCAATACGGACCGAGGGAGCAATGCTGCGTGAAAATGTACCTATATAAGCCACTTTTCCCGCTGTGTCAATTCCTTGCAATGACGGTATCGGTTTTCCTGTAAATTTCAGTTCACTGTCATAGTCATCTTCAATGACAAAGCGATTTGGTTTTTCATCGGCCCAGCGCAGCAATTCCAAACGTTTGCCTATCGGCATCACTACTCCGGTTGGAAATTGATGGGAAGGCGTCACATATACAATATCAGCTTTGCTTTGTCCAAGGGCTGCAATATCAATTCCGGTTTCTGTTACGTCAATAGCTTCCACTGTTCTGCCGCAATTGGTAATGGTTTGATATACCTTGGGATATCCGGGATTCTCCATTGCAAACAGGCTGTCAGAATCAAACAATATATTTAATATCATAAGTAAATATTCTATACCTGCGCCCACAATAATTTGTGCAGCTGTGCAATGAACCGAGCGATACTTGTGTAAATAGTCGGCAATGGCCTGACGCAGACAAAAATCACCTTTCTGGTTGCCGGGGTAGATTAAATCCGGTTGAGAATACATGATTTCTTTGGAAAGCTTCGCCCAGGTAGCATACGGAAATGTTTCCACATCTACAGAATTGGTAGAAAGATGAAACAGATATTCGTTTTGAATATCGCCGGTTTCAGAAATGGAAACGGAAGTTACAGGCTCCTGCCGAACGGTTAAAGAAGCCTCTAACGGATTTACATAAAATCCACTGCGGGGAAGAGCGCGGATATAACCTTCTGTAACCAACATTTGATATGCGGCATCAATTGTATTCTGACTCACTCCCAGATAGTCTGAAAACGCTCGTTTGGAAGGCAGCTTCTCATTTTCCTTATAAATACCTTGTTGGATATCTTTTACCATGGAAAGGTAAAGTTGGTAGTATAAAGGTTCTTTTCCTTTTGTATGAACGTTCATTGCAGACCTCCAATCTGATACTATTAAAAATACTTAAACTGACTATTTAATAGGAATCAGTTTTCTTTTATAATCATACTCAAATACAATGATATTTGCAAGACAAATATAAAAGTGGAGGAGTAAGATAATCATGAATCAACAATTGGAACAAAACAGAAAGCTAACGGAGTCTTTTAAAGGCGGCGTTATTATGGACGTTACCAATGCAAAAGAGGCCGAAATTGCACAAAAAGCGGGAGCAGTCGCTGTTATGGCACTGGAGCGCGTACCTTCCGATATTAGAAAACAAGGCGGAGTAGCACGTATGAGCGACCCGAAGATGATTAAAGAGATTCAAAGCGCGGTATCCATTCCCGTTATGGCAAAAGCCAGAATCGGACATATTGCCGAAGCTCAGATTTTAGAAGCACTGCACATTGATTATATTGATGAAAGTGAAGTGCTTACACCTGCAGATGATATGTACCACTTAAATAAATTTGAATTTAAAACTCCATTTGTATGCGGAGCACGTAACATTGGTGAAGCATTAAGAAGAATTGGAGAAGGCGCTTGCATGATTCGTACCAAGGGCGAAGCAGGTACAGGAAATGTGGTAGAGGCTGTCAGACATATGAGAACCATGATGGCAGCAATTCGCCGTTTGCAAAATATGCCTTGTGAAGAACTGATGACATTTGCAAAAGAAAATGACGCACCATACGATTTGGTGGTATATGTAGCACAAAATGGCAGACTTCCTGTAGTAAACTTTGCGGCAGGCGGCATTGCAACTCCTGCCGACGCTGCTTTGATGATGCAGCTTGGCAGCGAAGGTGTATTCGTTGGTTCAGGTATTTTTAAGTCTGCAAACCCTGAATTAAGGGCAAAGGCAATTGTCACTGCTACAGCAAACTATAATAATCCCGAAATTTTGGCAGAAGTAAGTGAAGGTCTGGGAGAGGCTATGAAGGGATTGGAGATTTCTGAAATTCCTCAGGACAGTCTGTACGCAAACAGAGGCTGGTAAATCAATGAATCGAATAAAACAAATTTGTTCCGTCATATTATGATAATAAAAGAGGCATCAATTGATGCCTCTTTTATTTATATAGAAAACGGTATATTAGCGAACCGGCGTATAATTGATTTCAGATGTTTGCTCTGTGGCTTCCAACTTAAAAATAACAGGTCTTAATCCATCATTGCAGCTGCAAATAGCAACGCCGGGTTTTCTAATCCAGTCTCCATAGTAAAATAATTCTTTTTCAGCTCCGTGAGATAATGCAAATGCATACTGATATATTGCTTTCCATGCTTCATCGCAAAATCCTTCCGGTTTTGCATAGTCAGCATAAAATACCTGCCCTTCTTTTAACATGGGGCACGCAGTCAAACCGTCTGCTCCGTATTCTTTTGCCAGTTCTTTGTCTAATGTGGTTTTCAATACTGTTATTTTTACTTTTTTCATGCCTTATCTCTCCTTGTTGATATTAAGTGATAAATTCCAGCAAATTTTTGCCCATAAATTGAGTCCATTCCTGTTCTGTGAGGTTTGCATTTTGAGTGATATCATGAATAAATAAAGAAAAATCCATTTCCCGTTTTACAGAAGGATACAATAATAAAGGAAAATCACTGCCATAGAGCAACCGATTTGGACCAACCATTGAAATAACTGTTTTAATACTTTTGATGTCGTACAGCAAGGGATTTGCCGCAGTGTCATAGCGTACATTTTGAAATAATTCTTTGTAGCGGGGGTTCATCTCATAAAAAGGAAGACCGCCTCCCATATGCGCCAATATTAGTTTTAAGTTGGGATATCTTTTTAATAATTGAGGAATCGGCGCCAATGATGTCGTATCTTTTCCGGGATAGGTATGTCCAATTGGTTCTCCGCAATGAATGCACACAGGCAAATGATAATGTATTGCGCACTCTAAGACATCCAGAAACTGCGGTGACTGAAAGTCAAATCCGTTTGCTCCAGGGCCTAATTCTCCAATTCCGCAAAAGCCAAGAGAGACACAGCGTTCTATTTCAGAAATGGCTTCTTTTCCGAACATAGGGTTAATAGAAGCAAATGCCTTTAAACGCTGCGGATGATTTTTGATTGCTTGTGCCATGTAATCATTGTGCAGATACATCAGTTCAATATCATTCCAATACCATCCTTGCATGACCAAACCGTATACACCTGCCAGCTCAGCACAATGCAAAGCTTCTTCTGCATTTGCCCATGCTTCTTCCGTACCCGTACCATTTTCAGATTTTTTGGTCAACATACCAAAGTATGGGTCACGTGCGGCATAGGTTTCCCAATGTTCATATATTTCCGGGGGAAATATATGAACATGACTGTCCCAAATTTGAAATCCATTCATGATTGGCATTTTCCTCCTGTATTTTATAGTGATATTATAAATGATGATTCATACGCTGTCGATATCCGAAATAAATACAAATACTTTGGAATAAATCTGAGCGTTGTTTCAAGATAGTTCTGTTTTCATGGAGGCTTATTGCTGTTTGCGTTTTTCATGATAATGGCGAGGAAACAAAAATCAATAGAAAACGTGAAATTTTTCCTTTTTTAGGGCTTTGATAGAATAGTGTATAAACCGGAACAACAGGGGACATTGTGATTTTTTTATTGGCTTAAATTGGCTCGAAAATACTTACTTTTTGAATTATATTATGCTATACTGTACCAAGAAAAAGCAGATTATGTTGTAGAAAACGGAGGGGGTTTATGGCATTCTTTGATGATTTGGAAAAGACATTATCAAAGAACAATCTGCTGTTCAAAAAACTAAGAAAATAACAGATATTTCCGGAATAAACAGTTTGGTTTCTGATGAAAAAAGTGAATCACAATTACTATCCAATCGGAAAACGATATGTTGCAATGTACCAAAAAATTTTGAAAGAAATTTTGTGGGGATAAATTACATCCGTTCGTGTACTGTACACCAAAATAAAAGAGGATAAACAGCAGTTTTAGAGTATAAAAAGTGTTGTGTGTTGCGGAAGATGGGGAGTGGAAGTTTCAAGCAATACAGAATTTTGTAATGCTTGTGATGCGGTTCTGCTGAAATAACCACAAAGATTTGTCTCGTAACATCAATACATTGAATATGGAACAAAATGACAGAAGATTACTGCCATGCAAAAACAAGATTAGGTTTTAATTTTAATGAGGAGGGTGAGTTATGGCAAAGTTTTGCAGCAAATGTGGAATGAAACTCAATGAACAAACCGGAAAATGTCCTAATTGTGATGAGAAAACAAAAATGGATACTGCAAGCTCCGATAGTAATATCAGTATCAATGGGAATCCAAAAGAGGACCAAAATATTAAAAAAACAAACGGAGAACAAGAAGTCAAAAAAGAAAGCAAAAAGAAAACAATAGTAGTAATCACAATTGTTATTGTTGTATTACTGATAGGTGTAGGTATAGGTGTTTTCATGGTACATAACGAAAAAAACGCAAATGTTCCTAACAATGGCGAAATTCAAGAGACGCAAAGTACTGCCGGTACAGAGACAACAACTCCCAATGAAGAAAATGAAGAAGTTGACTTGGGCAGCAATTATGAAGTTCCCGAATTTGATGCAGAAGCATATTTCAGAGAAAATACTACCTTAAAATCTACTTTTGATGTAACTTCTTCGCAATCTATTCATACCGAATCTGAAGCTTATGATAGTTTTGTTGAAAGGGGCTTTGACGGTAGTCAAGTGATGTATGAATATACTATGGATGGTACTTATTTAGGAGAGAATGAAATTTCCCGATCTTCGTCATCAAAACATCCAATGTATCAGACATATTACGCTACAACATCAGGGGATATATGGATGATTCTTGAAATTAACGGTTCGTTTTTTGCAACGCCAATCACATACAATTTTTCAAACACACAAAATGTTCCCGTAATAGTTTCAGAAACGGATACGATTACAAGCTATGATAGTTCCACCAATAAATTCTATGTGAACATTCCCAATGCATCTCAAACCGTTATAAAGACAGTCTCCAAAATTGATGCTGAAACGATAGAAAAACTTACTAGTGAGGAGTTCAATCAATCATGACGGTTAAAAAAATTGTAATATTACTTCTTTGTGGTGTAATCGTATCTTTTGCTTTTTTCCCTATGATAACAGTAAATGTTCACGCAGAAACTGCTACAGAAGGAAGCAGAGTCATGGTTTCTCTCGGTGATTCCTATTCATCAGGAGAAGGTATTGAGCCGTTTTATGGTCAAAATGAATCAACAGCCGATAAAGTGAAAAATCAGGATTGGCTTGCACATAGGTCTGAAAAAAGTTGGCCCGGAAGACTTACTCTGGAGGGAGTAAATGGTTCTATGTCTCAAAATCGTAATGATAATTGGTTTTTTGTGGCTACATCCGGAGCAACAACCGATAATTTGACTCACACCCAACGTAAGAACTATGACATTGACGGGAAGAAAGGCAGTCGTTATATTGATAAACAGCTTGATGTTTTTAAAGAATTAGGTGATAAAAAAGCGGAATATGTTACTGTTTCCATTGGAGGAAATGATGCGCAGTTTACGGATGTTATAACCAAAGCAGCTCTATCATTTTCATTTAATCCCGGACTATTAACCGACAAATTAGATTCCGTTTGGGAAGAATTTTATTATGGTATTGACGGCGGTGAAAGCATAAGAGATAGACTTTATCAAGCTTATTGCGATATTCAAGATGCTGCAGGTGCACAAGCTAAAATTATTGTTGCCGGATACCCCAAATTACTGGACCCTAGCGGAAGCGGATTCTTGTTTAATGAGAGGGATGCTGCTCTCATTAATGATTCGGTAAGCAGATTCAATGACGAAATCGAATCCATTGTGAAATCGTGCAAAGTGGACGGAATGAAAATCTGTTTTGTGTCTGTTGAGAAGGCTTTTGATGGACACGGCGCCTATTCCAATGACGCTTTTTTGAATGAGGTATATATTGGTAGCAAATCTCAAGATTTAGAATCAAGTCTTATAGTACCATCAGCATATTCCATGCATCCCAATGAGAAGGGCGCCCGGGCTTATGCCGATTGTGTCCAAGCAAAAATTGATGAGATTGAAAAGGATAACGGAAAAACGGAATGGCCTTTGATGTCCGGCTCAGATGAGCGAGACATAGCCTTGGTTCTTGATGTTTCAGGTAGTATGAGGGGTACTCCAATGAATGAAACCAAAAATGCATCAGAAAGGTTTATCAATACGGTTTTAAAGGAAGATTCCAGTATCGGTGTTGTTACTTATGATAATACCAGTATGTGTATTGCTGACTTCTGTATGAATGAAAGGTATTTGACGAATGTAATACAGAATCTCAATTCTGGTGGCGGAACCAATATGGAAGCGGGGTTATCACAGGCATATTCCATGTTACAGAGCAGCAATGCAAAAAAGAAAATAATCGTACTTATGAGTGACGGTGAACCTAACGAGGGCAAAACAGGCGATGAACTCATAGAGTTTGCTGAAACAATCAAAAATGAAGGCATATATATCTATACATTAGGCTTTTTTAGTAATTCACACGATAAAACCTCACCACAGGCACTGTTAGAAAACATTGCAAGTGAAGGGTGTCACTTTGAGGTTGAAAACGCAGATGATTTAATATTTTTCTTTGGCGATATTGCGGATCAAATCAATGGACAAAAGTACATATATGTTCGCATAGCATGCCCTGTTGATGTGACGGTAACGTACGATGGTGAAACATTGTGCTCTATAGAAGAAAATATGAATACCCGCACTGCTTTTGGCTCTTTAACATTTGAGGATAATGAAAAAGGAACCAATAGCAGCAGCGATAATCGAGTGAAGATACTGCGATTAAAAGAAGGTACAGATTATAATATCCAAATTGAGGGTAACGGCAACGGGTATATGGACTATACCATTAGATTTATGGATAATACCGGAGAGTACACCGATTTACGCACATTCAGTAATATAAAAATTACGGAACAGACTGTAATTGATACTGTGGCGACCAATTCAGATTCAACTATATTGAATGTAGACGAAAATGGCGATGGAAGGTATGACTTGAAGTATAAGGCAACCGAAAATGCTGAAGGTGAACTGGTCAACGACACCTATCTCATTTATATTTATATTGCAGTTGGTGTTTTTGTTTTAATCTTGATTGTAATCGCAATTATTCTAATTATGAAACATCTAAAATCAAAAAAATCTAAGTTGGAAAACAGATAAAGCATGCAGAAGTTTTGCAGAAATTGCAAAACACAGAGGAAAAGATGTTTTAGCTTTTACCGATTGAAAACTACTTTATAATTTTTTCATTTAATAATCTGGTAATAACAACAAAACAAACATTGAAAGATAGTCCTTTCAATGTTTGTTTTTGTTTATTGGCAAGAACGTTTTAGCGTTTATCAGTTGAAAATTGCATAGCAATTTTTTTATGCTATAACAACCTTGCAACAGCAGCAAAACTAAAGTTTTGGCTGTTGGCAAGAACGTTGTAACATTTTTTAGTTAGAAATTGCTTTGCAATTTCTCTTATGTTATAATATCTACACTATTTATTTGATGCAGTTCCATTTTATTATAAGTACAGAGGAGACGGGTATATATGTCCGCAGTATCACAGGCAAAGCGCATTGTAGTTAAGGTAGGTACCTCTACCTTAACTTATGAAAACGGAAAACTAAATTTAAGAAGAACAGAAGAACTCTGCAAAGTGTTAAGTGATTTGCATAATTCCGGTCTTGAAGTAGTACTTGTATCATCCGGCGCGGTTGGCGTAGGTATGGGCAAACTCGGCATCAAAGAGCGCCCCACAGAAACAGAAAAAAAACAAGCGATTGCAGCTGTTGGGCAATGTGAACTGATGTTTATGTACGATAAGCTTTTTGGAGAATATAATTGTATGGTTGCCCAGGTTTTGCTTACAGCAGACGTAACAGCCAGTGAGAACAGCAAGCGTAATGTAGAAAACACCTTCAGAGAACTGCTGAATATGGATATTATTCCGGTTGTAAATGAAAACGACACAGTTAGCATTGACGAGCTGGATGGCCCTCATTTTGGAGATAATGATACGTTATCCGCAGTCGTTGCCAAGTTGGTTGGAGCAGATTTGTTAATTATTTTAACTGATATTGACGGACTTTACGATACAGACCCGAGAGAAAATCCGAATGCCAAGCATATTCCTTATGTTACACATATTACAGACGAAATTAAGGCGTTGGCAGGCGATGCGGGTACAAACAGAGGAACAGGCGGTATGGTGACCAAAATACGCGCCGCACAAATTGCAAATGAAGCGGGTATCTCCTGTTGTGTGATGAGTGGTACGCATCCCAAAAATTTATATCAATTGCTGGACGGCGTCCAAATAGGAACTACATTTGCCGCATTATAAGCGCATCGATATTGAAAGGAGGAATAGATATGACCGAATTGGAACAAATGGGAAAACGTGCAAAAGAGGCAGCACGTGAACTTGCTTTCGCAGGTGATAAAAAAAATCAGGGACTTGCTGCAATTGCAAAAGCTTTGAGAGAACATAAAGATAACATTATAGAGGCCAATGCTTTGGATATTGAAGCAGCCAAACAAAACGGGATGTCTGAGTCATTGCTGGATCGCCTTACATTAACAAGTGAACGTATTGAAGGTATGGCAAAAGGTGTGGAGGAAGTTTTAGCGCTGAAAGACCCAATCGGTACCGTATTGGACGGAATGGTGCAAAGCAACGGTCTTAAGATTGAAAAAGTACGTGTACCTCTGGGTGTCATCGGCATGATTTATGAAGCCAGACCAAATGTGACTTCCGATGCAGCGGCGCTTTGTTTAAAATCGGGTAATGCGGTCATTTTACGAGGAGGAAAAGAAGCATTCCACTCCAACCAATGTATTGCCAACATTATGCAAGCTGCATTAGAGCAAGTCGGTTTGTCAGGAAATTGTGTCCAGCTTGTGCAGAATACCAGTAGAGAATCCGCAAATGAAATGATGCGTTTAACGGAATACTTGGACGTATTGATTCCAAGAGGCGGTGCAGGCTTAATCAAAGCGGTGGTGGAGAATGCAAAGGTTCCTGTAATTGAAACAGGTTCCGGCAACTGCCATGTATATGTAGATGAATCTGCAGATGTTGCTATGGCGGCTGATATTATTTTTAATGCGAAAACGTCCCGTCCTTCTGTTTGTAATGCCATTGAAACAGTATTGGTACACAAAACTATCGCCGAAAAAGCTCTCCCTGTCATTGAGAAAAGGTTGAAAGAAAAACAAGTGGAAATCAGGGGATGTCAAACAGTTTGCAGAATATTGCCCGATGCAGTACCTGCAACGGAACAAGATTGGGCGACAGAATATTTGGGTTATACTTTGGCAATTCGCGTTGTAGACGACATTCATCAAGCCATTGACCATATTATGACGTATACCACAGGTCATAGTGAATGTATTGTAACAGAAAGTTATACCAATGCAATGTTATTCACATCTCAAATAGATGCAGCAGCTGTTTATGTGAATGCGTCCACCAGATTTACAGACGGCGGTATGTTTGGACTGGGTGCGGAAATCGGTATTTCTACTCAAAAACTCCATGCAAGAGGTCCTATGGGTATTGAACAGCTGACCTCCGTAAAATTTATCGTCAACGGTAACGGTCAAATTCGTATATAAAGTACTGTATCTATTGGAATAAATTCCAATCTTAATTTTGCTAGAGTGTAAAAGCAGATTTTTACCAAATACAGTTATGAAATCACCCTGAATAATAGTTTACAAAACAGCCTTGGCAGATTTCTTTTTTATAAAAAAGTTCTGCCGAGGCTGTTTTGTACTTATATATTAGGTAAAGTACAAAACAAGGGGTTGAATCATAACAAATGAATTCAGAAAACAAAGAACAAACACCGAAAAAAACGGCACAATTTGTGTGTGATTATCGAGATGAGCAGCCCACTGAATTTTTGCCGCAGCTTCAAATGCATTCGGCAGAAGAAACAAAAGAGGAGCCCTCATCAGAGCCTATTGACAATACAATACCTACCATACATGTAACATTAGATGACTCCAATATGATAGAAACAGAGCAGGAAGGAAACGAAACTCCGGAATATCCAACGATGCCGGAACAAGAAGAGCCCTCGCCGGAAATAGAAGGATTTCCTCTTTGGAAAAGAAATAATCAGCCCTCCAGATTATTTTATCCTGCAAATCCCCAAATTGCGCAGCAACAGGAAGAGGAAATATATGAGGATGAGACAAAACAATCAAAACCAAAAGGAATCATCCCGGGTATTATGATTTTAATGGCCGCATTTGCGGGTGTGGTATGTTTTTGTATGTTTGGCGGAGTAGACTTGGTACAAAATACAGAGCAAATCAATGCTTTTTTAGCGCCTGTTATGATGCAAAATCCGGAACCGTTTTCATCGTTGTCACAGGCAAGCGAAGATATGATTTTGCAAGCTTCCGTATGGAGGGCGGTGACACAAAATCAGGCAAACTATAAAGAGACAGACGCACAGGGAAGAATGGTTGTTCCGGCAAAAGATGTAGAAAATGCATCGAGGGAACTGTTTGGAAGTGCGTTTCATCTTTCTTCCAAACATCTGCAAAACGCTTCTTTTTTTGTTTATGATGAATCTTCTGATACTTACCGTGTGTTACCTAGTAGCAGTGTTACAAGCACAGTTCCGCAAATAAAAGAGGTAAAAAAAGAGAATGGCTCCATCGTTGTTACGGTAGAGTTTTCTTCTACAACACAGGAAATTGCTGTGGAAACATACCGTTATATACTGGAATTTGATTCTCTCAGCGGAGAGCCGTATTTATCCTCAATTCAATCTGCTTGAAAACGTGATGAGTATTTCTGGCGATGGAAAAAGAATTTTTATAGCAAATAAAGTAGATTGACAGATACAAGACCTTTTGTCAAAGATTCTTTTGAATCTTGCATTTCTTGGATAATTTGTTTTCTAAAATGGGACTCTATCTTTATGAAAAGGCATTCATGTCTTACCGGCTTCATCTTTTATCACAGTATTCTGCAATCAAAAACGGATACCAATTGGTATCCGTTTTTGATTTTTATATTTCGTTTGTCATAAATCATAATCTTGTCCATATATATAATAAAGCAAGATACCTGAATGTTATCATCAGGTATCTTCTCTCATCATTATGTGCATTAGAGCAGTAAGTATAACAGCGAGAAAATAACACTGGTGTCGGCTTGTTCGTTAAACAGTACCAGCAGCAGTATCATGATTAAAGTTCGTTCGCTGTCTTTCATAACTCCGTCTAATAAATTTTCCACAATGTTCTGTGGTCCGGCAGAGACGGGAGGGGCGCTTGGCAGACTACCTCCGTTGTGCCCATGTAAAGGGCCGCCTTGTTCATTTGGTGTGTGGTGAGCGGGCTCTTCAGTATGATTTCCGTGAGTTCCACTTGAAAAAGACGGTCCATTATTCGAACGGTTTGTTCTTGGCGACGCAGCAAAAGACGGTGTGCCGCGCAGTTGTTGATTGGCACGATTCTGCATTTCCTGCACTCTATGAATTGCCTCTTCCTGCATACGCTTCATATCCATATTTTCGTTGGCCATGTTTCACCTCATAGAATCCCCTGAAGAATACCCTGTTCTTTTAAAAGAGGTAAAAACTTCAGCATTCTCATAATTTTAATTGCTTCATCCAGTTTTTTCTGACGCTCACTTTTTAATAAAGGACGCAAAGCGTGTAGTAGTCTGGTATTATCATCTTCTTGATTTATGCTCCCCAGCAAAGGCGCTATTTTCATAATGGTATTGAGCATCTCAGGGGAAACGCCGTTTCCTCCTCCGCCCAATGCTCCCAGAGTATTTCCCAAACCGCCTAAAGAAGACAAAGCACCAAGTGGATTATTGTTCGTTTGAGGTGCTTGTGCAGGTGCTGATTGTTGCCCTAATAGACTGGCAAGCTGGCTAAAATCAATTCCTCCGGTAGAATTGCTTTGAGATTGCTGTGGGGATTGTTGCGTTGGTTGTTCAGGGGCATTGTTTTGCTGCTCGGTATTCATTTGTCCCAATAAATTGTTAGCCATTTGCTGAAATTTTGCCATTTCTGTAGGATTATTTAAAATTTCATTTAATTTTCCGGCTAAGTCATCCATGGACCGTCACCCCATTTCTTATTTGCCCAAAAATTTTTTTAGCAGCACTTGTGCCTGCGGTGAATTTAACAGTTTATTGGCCGCCTCTTTATCGCTTAATACTTGCTGAAGTTTTGCGGCATCGTTGGCGTTTAGGTTATTTAACATTTTTTGCAGCGTGCCGTTTTCTGCTTGTTGTTTTAGTTGTTCGGGTTGTGTGCCCAGACGTTGGGCTGCTACATTTAACAGTTTCTGTAATTCTTCGTTGTTAGGCAAAGTATTTCACACCTTTCAAAGTAAAAAATGAAAAAAGACTGGATTCCCCCATGTGTTTCCATATATAATATGATTAGATAAATATACATATGCGGTAAAATGGGCAGATAGTAATATTGTATATGGAGTCAAGGGGGTTTTTATGAGAATTTTAGTTATTTCCGATTCCCATGGAAATACAAGGAATATAGAGCGTGCAGTGGAAAGTCAACCGGAAGCAAATATTATCATCCATTTAGGGGACGGGGCCGATGATATTGTGGATTTGGAATTTGTTTATAGAGATAAGCAATTCTATCAGGTAGCCGGTAATTGTGACTGGGGTTCTTCGTTGCCTCTTGAAGGTGAATTAAAAGTAGCGGATAAAACAATATTTTTTGTACATGGCCATGAATATAGGGTAAAAACAAATTTACAGCAAATCAAGATGGAAGCAAGAAAAAGGAATGCGGATATTGTGCTTTTTGGGCATACGCACCTGCCTATAACAGAATATGATGATGAATTGTATTTGTTGAATCCGGGCTCTTTGCAATATGCTGACGGTACCTATGGAATAATTGATATCACAGATGCCGGTATTTCTGTACAAATTATAAAAGTTTAAAATTCGTTTCTTGACATTGTATGGATTGGCGTGATAGGCTAATTTGAGAGAACCAATATTATGTTGACTGTATTTTGTTGATACATATAAAGTAATGATATTACCGCCGAACAGACAGATTAAAGCCTAAGCAGTAATATGGATAAGGGCGGGGAATGGAGAGAGTAATTATGACTGAATATGAGAGATGGCATGCTATGAAACTGGATGACCCGGATTTAACAGAAGAACTAAATGCAATTGAGGGTAATCCAGAGGAAATTAACGACCGTTTCTACCGTGAACTGGAATTTGGAACAGGTGGTTTACGTGGTGTAATTGGAGCCGGTACAAACCGAATTAATATTTATACAGTACGAAAGGCAACTCAAGGACTTGCCAACTATCTAAATAAAAAAACGTCGCATGCGTCTGTGGCAATTGCATATGACAGTCGTATTAAGTCAGACGTATTTGCAAAGGCAGCGGCTGAGGTTTTGGCAGCGAACGGAATTACCGCACATTTATATCCTCAATTGATGCCTACACCTGCACTGTCTTTTGCCGTTCGTCATTTAAAATGTGACGCGGGTATTTGTATTACTGCAAGCCATAATCCTGCAAAATATAACGGATACAAAGCATACGGCAGTGACGGTTGTCAGGTTGCTTTGGAAATGGCAGATGCTATTCTGGATGAAATTAACCGGCTGGATATTTTCCGTGATGTCAAACACATGGATTATGATGCCGCAGTAGAACAGGGAAGTATTAAGGCCATTGGCGAGGATGTTGTAATTGCATTTTTAAATGCTGTTAAGTCACAAAGTATTTTGGATTGCAGCGATTCTGATTTAAAAGTAGTATATACTCCTCTCAATGGCAGTGGAAAAATGTGTGTCACACGTATTTTTGATATGATTGGTATAAAAAATATTACAATTGTTCCTGAACAGTCAGAACCGGACGGCAATTTTCCGACTTGTCCGTATCCAAATCCTGAATTTAGAGAGGCATTGCAAGTAGGATTGAATCTTTGTGAAAGCGTACAACCGGATTTACTGGTAGCGACAGATCCTGATTGTGACCGTATGGGTATTGCTGTAAGACATAACGGTGATTATCAATTGTTAAACGGCAATGAGGTTGGTGTTTTATTATTAGATTTTATTGCGCGCAATCGTATTGCAAATGGAACTATGCCAAAACATCCGGTTGCAGTCAAAACAATTGTTTCTACCGATTTAACGGATAGTGTTGCTAAAGAATACGGTATTGAGTTAAGAAGCGTTTTGACAGGATTTAAATATATTGGTGACCAAATAGCAGGCTTAGAAGCCAACGGAGAGGAAAGCCGTTATATCTTTGGTTTTGAGGAAAGTTATGGATATCTGTCAGGCAGCTATGTACGTGACAAAGACGCTGTGAATGCCAGCATGTTAGTATGTGAAATGGCAGTTGACTATAAAAAGCAAGGAAAAACGTTGGTAGATGCAATTCATGATATTTATGAAAAACATGGTTATTTCCTAAATGAATTGATGAATTTTACGTTTGAAGGTCAAGACGGTATGAATAAAATGCAGTCCATTATGGAGCGTTTGCGTACCAATACTCCAACTAAAATTGCAGACTTTGCAGTGGTTGGTTGGAGTGATTATAAAGCGTCTAAATGTTTTGACGGTACCATTGAAACTGAAATTACACTTCCCAAGTCCAATGTTTTGGAATATCGCTTGGAAAATGGCAGCAAATTAATTGTGCGTCCGTCAGGAACAGAGCCTAAGTTAAAATTGTACTTATCCGCAAAAGGTAAGACAAGAGAAGAATCTCAAGCAGTAATTCAGGCGTTTAAAAATTGTGCAAACGAATTACTGGGAATCTAAAAAAGGTCGGAGCTTGCTCCGACCTTTTTTATGACAGATTTTTATCAGTACATGTGTTAAAATCTTTTTAGTGATAAAAATTGCAACTGTATTTTTTTTATGGTATACTTTATAAGTTATATTTCCATCCGTAGCGAAGCTGGATATCGCAACAGATTCCGATTCTGGAGGTCGGGGGTTCGAATCCCTCCGGGTGGGCCATGATGGAGTGACAAAAAAGATGTCACTCCATTTTTTTCAGTATTCATGCGGGTTTGCGGGCTTTTGAAAGTGAAATCCGAATAACAGTTTTATCGTAGATGCCCAAACAGCAAACCGCAACAAAATCCGCCACAGCGGGGATTCCGTAGAATTTTCAAGCTGGTTCCCGCTTTTCTCGTTGAGAAATTGATGGATTTGTGATATGTTATATAAAGAGAAAATAGCTTTTTAGAAGGTGTAAATCATAATGTCCCAGGTAACAAAACGGGCGTTGGAGCAGTCCCTTAAAAATCTGCTACTGAAAAAGCCGCTTACAAAAATTACAGTAGGTGACATTACAGATGATTGTGGAATCAATCGTATGACTTTTTATTATCACTTCAAAGATATATACGATTTAGTTGAATGGTCATGTCTTGAAGACGCCAAACGGGCGTTAGAGGAAAAGAAAACCTACGATACATGGCAGCAGGGGCTCT
>ERZ1673745.433-NODE-433-length-46110-cov-48.139377_pt1 | contig 46110 bp, 46 predicted proteins | sample MGYA00580206_ERZ1673745 | MGnify/ENA primary metagenome ERZ1673745 (study PRJEB41218, sample SAMN15661753) | gut metagenome | host: Homo sapiens | place: Canada: London | collected 2015-08-20/2019-03-30 | study: EMG produced TPA metagenomics assembly of... | reverse complement strand
GGTGATTCATCTTCCGAATCGTGACGAGTATTATTTCCGTAACCAATTGGTTCTGAATGCTGTTATCATATGTTACATAAAATCTACAGTTATTGGCAAGCGTTGAGAGTGTTGTTGTTTCGTCAGTAGCTATGGATAATTGTCCCCAAAACTGCTCATGAATAGGCTGTTTAAGCAATAAATCCTGCCAATTACCAGCAGTTATAAGTTCTGCAAAATGTTCATCTACTTCATCGGTATATCCAAGAGCGTATTTCAGATAATTAGTAGAAAGAGGCATATCACATCTATCAAGGATATCAGGAAGTATAGAGAATTCCGGATTACCTGTGTCTGCCATCGCAAAACGACAAGCCCAACCACCATCTGCTATAGTATCTCGTTCTAAAAATAACTCGCTTTCAAATTCTTGTCCATTGCGAGAAATAATAAAAAGCAATTCTCTCCAATTCAAATACATCACCAATCTACCAAGCATCAACTCAATCTCACACAGCGTTGAGAGAACGGTAATCAACAAATGAGGAATTGCTCCATGTTCATAGAAATCCCGGACAAGGAAAGATGCTGTTTTTACCAAATACGCCTCAGCACTATAGGGCAGCTCCAAATGATATAACGCCATTCCCATATTGCCACAAGACTTGACATATTCTTCTTCACACCCTTCTTTAAGAAATGATTGTACACAATGTCCCAAATGCTTGATAGCAGACACATAGTTTCCTTTTTCCATTAAGGCGTTAGCACGAGTAAAATGTGTCATAGCACCCTGAACTTCCGACTCTCTTTTTGAAGATATGTCTGCGATCATATCAACGAGTCGCTCAAATTCCGGATTATCAGATATTACTCGTCCCAGCAACTCAACGATCCGTGATTGTGCACTAAAACTAATATCAAGATAATTAGCACACTGCTCTATAAGTGATGTTAGTGTCTGTAACTCGTCCGTTAAATCTTCATTTCGATTAATCAATTGGAATAATCTATGCTCAGATATGTATAAGTCTAAAAACAACTGACATGGTTGAGATAATTTGGAACACTGTCTTAATTCCTTAATAAATTGTACCTCAATGGCAAACTTACTTGTATCAAACAGTCCCAATGATATTACATTTTCAAGATTAGTGAGGATATTGGTCAGCCGCTCTATTGTATGTACGGTCGGATGTTCTTTTGTATAATCCTTTAACTTTAAATAGTCTGAATAGGTAGCTTCAACATCATGGAACCAGAAAAATGAAGTCCATGCATGGTTGTAAATAATATTAAATATTTGTATGGATGTACCATGAACTTTTGCTTCTCTTAAAGCACGATTGAATCTCCCTTCAGTCTCCATTCGAGGTTTTTCTAACCCTCGACTTAAAATACAAGTCTTCAAAAGATCATTTACATAATCAGTATCGAGGTCCGCGACTGTATGCTTAATAAGATCGTCTTCTATCTTATTTAATTCCGACTTCCGCTCTTTGTCGTTAGGTCCTATTTTTATAGTCTTTTTACGGTACTCATCGGAAAAATTCAATTTCTCAATGGCGATATCCAAACAACCTTGTTCAAATACAGCAAATGAGAACCACTTTCCATCAAATATGCTTACAGATATTCCATACTGCTGTGCCAATTCATCTTCTTTAGCTTGCCGTGAACTGGATTTTATTTTCTGGTTGGTAAAATAAAGTAATTTGGTATATCCGCGTTTGGTCTCCACCGCTTTCTTAACATCAGCTTCAACTTTACTCTGCCAACTTTTTTGAACGCTGATAGCGATAGCCCATTTCTGGTCGCCTGTACTACCTTCTGATATCCACCATTTATCCGATATTGCTTTATCAACAGGATATGTTTCCCCATCTACTTTTCCATCACCGCCACCATCCGGACCTGTTTGCGGTTTAATATTCGGTGTAATCAAACGAGAAGCTACCGCAATCGCAAAATTTTCAAATTCTGACTGTTTCTTATCCTGCGATAGTTGCTGGAGTTTTAAATCAAATACTTCAGTTGTTAATCTCGTCTCATATACAATTTCTGTATCCGAAAACAGATTACTTCTCATTCGACGATAATAGGAAAAGAAATCTTGTCTCAAAGCATCAAGTTTCTCCTCCTCATCCATTGTAATATCTTTTATATTTTTAGTCATTTGCTATATTAAATCAGTTACTGAACAAATATCTCACTGTTCACTAATTCGTTATTCTATGTCTATAACTATTATACACTGGGGATATAGCCATTCTCTTTTATGAACTGTGCTGTTATATAATTGAGATAGACTCTATGCAATCTGCAGATAAAACGATTAATGTGATTAAACAAATCTATTAGTTGCCAAGTCTCCATTACAATCTTGCTCTCATTTATTTCTTCGTGCCGCAGTTCATACAGCTTAAATATGTCAATATGTACTTCTGCATCCCGCACATCTTTCCACCAAGAATCTTTCGAGATTTGCTCTAAATCCGACAATAGTTCGTCAAACTCTCTTCTGAATCCGGGAAACATAGTGACGATACTTTCTAACTGAGCGCAATATGAATACTTATAGCCTTTTTTGAACCCGTATAGTCTTTTGAAACTTTCATTGAGTTGAACTTTCAGTTTTCCTCGAACAAAACTTTTTTCATAAAGATTTGTCGCCCTAACAAACAACTTGTTCAGAACAATGCAATCACAAAAAGCATAACTGGTAAAAGTCTCAATATCTATTATCGTCTTGGTTATCTTATTGTAATCCGAATTGTCTGATACATGATACTCATTTGCAAATTGGTGTATGCCCTCAACATACCCGGAAAACTCGTTTATATATTCGTCTGATATTCTGCAGAATTCGGCTCTCTCCTCTGCAGATAACACCCTATTATTATATGTTAGTTTATGAATCATTCAAAGGTCATTGGTTCTTAACTAATAATTTTCATCTTAGGCTTGAACTTCTCGGAAATTCCGAAGAGTCCAGTCTTATATAGTGCCATCCAATCTCTTACAAGAACATTGTCATATATACAGGGATATAGTCAATCCCTTGCTCTCGTTTTAGGTCTTTGGTATAGATGATATATTTATTTTTAACTCGGTCGGAGAATTTATCGCAAAAGGCATCCAACGATGCATGCGATTTGTAACCCGAGGACTTCACCTCAATCGGCGACACCTTATGACCATCCGATATTAAAAAATCAACCTCATAATATTTCTTTCCGTCTGCAAATGGTATCGTATGATAAAACAACTGTTTACCTGCGGTTCGCAACATTTGCGCAATAACATTTTCATAGACATAACCCAAATTAGTACTGAGTTTGTCATTCAGCAACTTTTCATATATGATGTTGTCGGTAAAATCCTTGTCCTTGAAAGCCAGTGTGACAAACATTCCGGTATCGGACGCGTATATTTTAAAACGTTCATTGTCCATTGTAAGAGCCAGTCCAACATTCGGATCATTGGAATGATATGCAACATTTGCAGACATGAAATCATTCATCATTTTGACTACGCCTGCAACCCGCTCTGCTCTTTCGCCGGGTATAGCCGATGCTATTTGATACCGCGAGGCATTCTTACTCAACTGTGCAGGTATAGCATCGTACAATGCGGTAGCTCTGCCCGTGTCATCCAACTTCCAAAAATCTTCTTCGTACAACGAGACAATATCCCGCTTTACTAAATCTACCGCTCCGAGATTGTTCGTCTTAATATATTCTGCTACGGCTTTAGGCATACCTCCAACCAGCATATACAAGCGGAAATCGCGCATCATTCTCCGATGAACGGCATCGCCTAACGGTATGCGTTTTTCAAACGTCGTACGCAGCAACGGTATCGTGGCGGTATCGCCCAACGCCCAGCGAAACTCTTCATAGTCCATCGGAAACATATCGACCCGCGTCTCCTCGCTCGGCAGCAGGATATCCTGACTGCTCTTGTGAACGGTAATGAGTGAACCGGTCTCGATATAGTCGTATCGACGGTCTTTAACCAAATGTTTGATAGCCTGACGAGCCAAAGGAGCCTTTTGTATTTCATCGAATATGATTACAGACTTGCGTTCAATCAACTGCACACGATAGATAAGTTGCAGTCGAAGGAATATATAGTTTAGGTCTGATATATCATTAAAAAGTTCCTGTACTTCTACTGGCGCAATGGCAAAGTCGATGAGAATGTAGGACTCATATTCATTACGGGCAAATTCTTCTGCAAGTGTGGACTTTCCGATTCGTCTTGCTCCCTGTATAAGAATGGCTGATTCACCGTTCCGCTCCCTCTTCCATTTGAGCAATCGGTCGTACATCTTGCGCTTAAATAATATTGCGTTTTTCTCCATGTTCGTTAATTTTGGTATGCAAATATAGTACTCTTTGCATTTTCCACCAACTTTTGTTTGTTAATCATGTCAATATCCACTGTTTTTTTTATGTAAATTCTGCCAATATCCACCAGTTTTATTTAATATACTAGATTGGTTAATAATTTGACACACTTACGATACTTCAATTTAATCAGCCATTTGCAAGGTCGATATGTATTTGTCCATTATCTTTTTGAAAGATGTCTTTCATTTACAACTTGAGTAGAATGTGCCTTGAAAGTAAAACAGACAGGCTTACGTCGTAGGAAATATAACATAAAACAAAAACTACAGCGAAAAGAGAAAATATGCGGTGAACCTTTCTTCTCTTTTGGCTGTATATTTTGCAAGTGGTCAGATTATGGAAATGCGTTGAAAATTCAGTTTAGTTTGTGCATTAGCCTTATATATGCTAAATCAAAGTAAACTATATTTAGGTAGGCATATTTGCCTTTCTATATGCCTATGGTTTTATAGAAGCAACTACCTTTGCAGAAAACACAAGTTTCAATGAAGATATGAGACAAAGACCACAGCCCATTTTTTCCTTTTTTGGCTGCAACAATTCATCGATGAACTGCCGAACGGCATTCTTCGGATAAGAGGTCGATAATCGGAAAACTGCTTTGAAAAGCACTTTGAATGCGATCAAGTGCAAGGGATGAAACTAACTGAAATACGAAAAACCGAGAATCGCTTAAAATATTGATTTTGTTTCTATATTGTTCCTTTGACAAGATAGGAAAAATGTTATTTTATTGATATACAGAATCTAAACTTTGTTTATTGTAATATTTACCAGATTCTGAAAACGAGATAATATCCTAAACGCTTCTACGTTAAATTTCTAATATGTCAGTGCAAAGATAATAGCTTTACTTTGATTATAAATGTTTAGTTGCATATTTTATTTTGATACAGATGATTTTGTTGATTAACCGTCTGGTCTAGAGATTATTAACTATGATTGTTGTGCCAATTTGAAACTGGAACCGTATATTTGTACAGTTAAATAGTAATTAATATGAAAACAGCAGTAATTTTAGCACGAGTAAGTACAATGGCACAAGATTTTGACCGTCAGGTTAATGAACTGAAATATTATGCATTGAATAACGATTTGAATATAGTGAAAATATTTGCTAATAAAATTAGTGGGGCTAAAAGTAATGATGAACGTTGTGAAATCATTGAACTGATACAGTATGTAAAAGAAAACCACGTTGATAAAGTATTGGTACTTGAAATAAGTCGCTTAGGACGGAATACGCTGGAGGCTCTGAAAGTGATTGAATTACTTAACCATGAGAAAATTTGTTTATGTGTAAAGAATTATAATATTGAAACGCTGGATAGCTTGGGGAATATTAATCCAATGGCACAATTTCTTATTACTATTTTACTGGAAGTTGCTAGAATGGAACGTACTACAATTCGACAACGAATGGAAAGCGGATATGTGCATCACATACAAAATGGTGGGGTTGTTGGACGTAAAACTGGTTATCGTAAAACTGTATCGGAGATGAAAGAACAGTATAAAGAAGAAATTAAACTATTAAAAAGAAATTACTCTTTGAGAAATGTGTCTAAATTGACTGGTACGAGTGTAAATACTCTTCGTAAATTAGTCGCTTTAGTATAAATTAACGTAATAGGGTGGCAAAATAATCTATAAGTCGTATATTTGCTTGGAAGAAAGGTAAATCCACCGCGAAAGATACTTCAAATTCAATTTTATTGTAACAAGTTAGGAGCAGGAAGCACGTTCATGTATATGCACTTCCCTGCTCTGTGGATTTTGCATGAACGTGTGAAAATAAGTTGTGCAATGGCATGGCAAATAATCCTTTGTAACAAATGTTTAATGAGGATGAATTGAAAGTTTATGATAAGAAATTTCAAGCAATAGGTATTTTAGACAAAGAAGAACAAAAAAAGATACTGGAGTTCTTCTATACATTAGGTGTTATTACGTTTAACCTTTAATTTAACGATTGATGAGTAAGAAAAAAAGTAAAGAGAAAGTAGTAGAGTTTTCTAAATTGACAAATAAAGTGGCTGCTGTATGGACGCGAGTGTCAACGGAGCGGCAAGCTGATACAAATGGCAGTTTAGAAAGTCAAAGAAGGATATGTACGGAATATGCAGAAAGTCATGCTATTCGTATAAAAAAGTATTATGGCGGTACGAATGAGAGTGCAAAAGTTGAAGGTAAACTATACCGTGAAATGATTGCAGAGGTGGCTAGAGATAAAGAGATAAATATAATTCTTGTCTATTCATTTGACCGTTTCAGTCGGGCTGGTTATGAGGCGATGATGACAAAAGCATATCTCAAAGCTAAAGGAATATATGTGGTGTCTGCAACGCAGGCTACTGACCCAGATAGTGCGGCAGGTGGATTTATGGAAGATGTTATCTTTCTTTTTAATCAGTTTGAGAATAACCTTCGAAAGGATAAATGTATCACAGGTATGGTGGAGTGTTTACGAAATGGCAACTGGTATTCAAAACCTCCGCTAGGTTATGATAAACTAAAAGTAGGTCGAGAACACGTTCTTACAGTGAATGAAAAAGGCAAGATACTGCGTAATGCTTTTATCTGGAAAGCAACAGAGGGGATTAAAGATATAGAAATAGTTCATCGGTTAAAGGGGTTGGGGTTATCCATTGACCGAAAGCATTTAAATAAAATTCTTCATAATCCGTTTTATTGTGGGTATATACAGCATAGTTTGTTGGGTGATGAAATTATAAAAGGTAATCAAGAGATATTAATTGATGAGGCTATATTTAATAAAGTGAATGATATATCGAATGCAGGATATGAACACAAAGAAATTACTGAGCCGTTCCCATTGAAAAGGCATATTATCTGTTCGGACTGTGGTGGCTATTTAACTGGATACACAGTGAAAGCACGTGGACGGGATTATTATAAATGCAATAAGAAAGGGTGTAAAAGTAATCATAGCACAGAGAAACTGCATCAGAAGTATATCAATCTTTTAAATGAATATAATATACCAGATGGACTTATCCCGATACTTACAGACGTTTTAAGAAAGGTTTTTGAAGAATACAATCAAAATAAAGGTGAAACAAAGAAAGTTCTTTTAAAACGGAAAACAGAGTGTGAAAATCGAATTAATACAGTCAAAGTTCGGTTTGGTCTGGGAGAAATTAATAGTGAAATATATACGGCTACTATGAGCGAATTAAATTCGAGATTAGCAGAAATCAGACGAGAGCTTGAAGATGCAGGGAAAAATTTATCGAACATGATGAAATATATCAATCAAACGATTGAAATGTCCTGTAAATTAGGTGGTTTGTGGAGTGATAGTAATTTCTCTAATAGGCAAAAAATACAAAATTTAGTCTATCCCAGCGGAATTTACTTCGACAAGGAAAATGATGATTATCGAACAGAAAACGAGAATGAAGTTTTTAAGATTTTCCGCAGATTTACAGCAAGTTGCGAAGGTGGAAAAGAAAAAGCGACAACCGATTTTGCTCGTTTGTCGCCTTCTGTCGGAATGAGGCGACTCGAACGCCCGACCCCTACGTCCCGAACGTAGTGCGCTACCAACTGCGCTACATTCCGTTTCTGTTTTGCGAGTGCAAAGGTAAGGCATTTTTTTGAAATCAAAAAGAATTTCACAGAAAATTTGTAGAAAATTTGTAGAATCAAAAAATATGTCTACCTTTGCAACCACAAACGAGAAGCTAAGGTTTTTTATTGAATGTGCTGAGAAGTAAGTTCCTATGTGCTTAACCACTGACTTGGTGCCATAGCTCAGTTGGTAGAGCAAAGGACTGAAAATCCTTGTGTCCCCGGTTCGATTCCTGGTGGCACCACCAAGTAAAGTACATAAATACTTTCAGTACATGAAAACCCTTGAATTAGAGATAGTTCAAGGGTTCTTTTTTTACCCTCGCTACGCATTTCATTACATATTTGTGAAGTTGGATTTTGCCAATTCGGTGGCTTTTTTTATGGCTTTGAAAAAAGCCATAAACACACACCATATTTCATTGTTTTTCAATCATTTGCCAACATCAACCTCCGGTGTAAAAAAGTAATTTTGCACACATGACCGAATGAACTTGAAATTGTGAAAGAAGTTTAAAACAACGGAATATCCCATCAGAATGAAAAAAAGGAATCGAACCCGGGATACCAAAGGCAATTCGAACCTAAGAAAATGAGATTTTTATGGCTTTTCTATGGCTTTGCCACAAGCCGCTCAAAAAAAAACACCGAATTTAACACTTCGTTTCACTTCCTCATGCCATCCGGTTTTGACGAAACAATTGGATGTAACACTTCTAAAAAACAAAAGTGATGAAACAAGGAACAATGAACATTCTCTTTTTCGTGCTCAAAACGAAATTGTTGAAAAACGGTGAGGCGCCCGTACTGATGCGGATAACCATCAACGGAGACTATGACGATGCCCGTATCCAAAGAAGCGTGCCTCTGAACTTATGGAACGCGGCCAAAGGATGCAGCAAAGGCAGGAACAGGGCATCCGTCGCGTTGAACACCTATATTGCGGAATTACATGCCCGTGCCCTTGAGAAACACAAGGAACTGGTATTGGAACAGGCTCTGATTACCCCGAAACTAATCCTGAAACGAGTTTTCGGAAAAGATACCGGAATGCGTACGCTGCTCGGTACCATGCAGGAAGGCATCGAGGAAATGGAAAGCCTGGTGAATATAGACTATTCCCCTGTCACCATTAACCGATATAAGAATGTGGTGAAGAAATTGCGGCAGCTTATCCCCTCCTATTATGGCAAGGAGGACATCACCTTCCACGAATTGACACCGGAGTTCATCCGTGCGTTTGACATCCACCTGAAAACGGAAGGAGGCTTGTGCCGGAACACGATAGTCCGCTACATGAAATGCTTCAAGAAATTCACCAATATGGCATTGGCAAAGGAATGGATGCGTAAGAATCCCTTTTACGGTTATAAGATGGAGCAGGACGAGACCGATCCGGTATTCCTGACCTACGACGAGCTACAGGCCGTCATAAAGAAAAAAATCACGGTTCCCCGGCTTGAACTGGTCAGGGATATCTTTGTCTTTGCCTGCTTTACATTTGTTGCACTAATAATTAATCGACTGATTAAAAACTACTTATAAAGAACAATAATTTGAATAGGTAATGATTTAGAAACCACCTGATTTCTCCGTTCTGCTTGGATTTTCATATCCAATCCTTGGATACAAAGGTACGAAAAAAGTCCTATTAACCAAACAATTAAATAGAGAAGTCCAAAAAGACTTTTCATTTGTTTGCTGACTTACCGCCAGGTGGGGCATCTGGACTGTACTGCCACTTTTCCCGATGGGAACGGTAGCCTGACTTGTACGGACAGAATCACTTGCCACAGGTCATCGCCATACTGAAAGTGGAGACCGACGGCAAGGGTGGTTTCTTCGCCCCAAACAAGCCAGCCATTCTGTTTGACGGATATATCTTCTGGAGCCAGCTGAAGAAAAAGGGCATCGCTCCGAAAAGATATGTGACCGGCAATGAAAATATCCTTTACCCCAAGTGGGAAAAGGGGCACTACAAAGGAGGCCCGCTGAGTACGAGCGTCTGGAACAGTCGCACCGGATAGACCATGAAACTGCAAATGCATCTGCTAGGTGGGGATGTTCCAGATTATGGGATTCTCAACCACGCCGCCTGTGAAAGCCATGCTGCACTGACCAATGGCACTGAAAAAGCAAGTACTTTTCAGTCCATTCTAAACTGGACTTAAAAAATTAAAGTTCACCTAGTCCTTATCCAAGGATTGGGTAAATTTTAAATTTTTAGTGGATATTGTCTGTTATGTGACCTTGTATTAATTAAAAACTGTCATAGTTAGCCCACACTTCATGAAGGAATAAATAGGGTAACACTTTTGGGAAATTTACTCTTTTGAGGGATAAAAAAGGAAAAAATCTTCAAAAACTCGTAGAGCTTTTTATTGACGTTTTATCATCGGAATGTACCTTTATTTATCAGATGTAAAAAAGGGGAATTACAGCTAATTATGAGTAAAATCAAACATTAAATGTTTAATAGACGAGGCATTGTTATGAGAGGAAATATAATAAGGCTTGAAATTTATTTGTTCTAAAGATTGCAGCTGTAGAATTTCTGGTTTTCTATTCAAATTACACAAACACGTATTTAGCATAGATACTATATTTTCTGTTTTCCCTTGGAGGACATATCCAATCAAACATCCATTAGATGGATATTGCCCCGATAAATAATTATCAATTCCTGTTTCTATATAGCGAATATGAAGTTTGGTTGCCGAAATCTTAGATTTTCGATTTGATTTATATGAATCAATTTCAATCAGATTTTTTGCTTCTACAAAATAAGTGAGTTTGGATTTATTACTCCAACCGCATAGTCTAAAGTCAATTCTTGGAGCTGTCTTTGCTGATTTTACCTTTTTAAGAACATCTCCCTTGTAAAGGCGATATTCGGGTGTTATATCAATTTTCCAACTAATAGCTTGTTGGCAATTATCAATATAATCAAATAAAACAGCCGAAATGTATTCTTCTTCACAATTGATATTTATGTTATTGTTTGAATTTACATATATGTAAGCATCTATCAGTAGATTTATGCATTTCAATTCAAACCCTTGCTTAAATGAATTTACTATTGATATATCTAATACTCCTCTACTCATATGTCGCCTCCCATATTTGTAATTTCTATTGTAAGCGATAGAGCATCATCTATTGCTTGTGAACATGTCCAAAACCTTTTCTGATTAGGTTTTATTAAGTATATTTTATTTGAAGCATAGTATCGAAATTGCTTTCTTACATATATGCTTTGTCCTTTTTCCTGCATTGAAAAATTATCTAACATTTTCAATGCTGAAGATAACTCCGCCATACGTTTACTAGTAACTGGCTTCCTTTTGTTCTCAAAAGATATTACAACTAAGTTAAGAGGGTCATTCAATTGAACATCGTAAATAGATGCGTTAGCTTTCAATGACGAATATTGCAAAAAATCATTCAGTTCACTACATAGCATATTTGCATAAGCCTTATTTTCTGAATTCAAGGTTCGCCTAAACCCAATTGAATTTTCTCCTTGTTCAAATAAATCTAGACTGAAATTTAAAGTGTCCTGAATTAATATTTGTTCTTTTTTTGTTAATCCTATTACATCATACAATTCTTTGTTTATTGCATTTTCTATTTGCTCAATTAAATGAGCATCGGGAAAATCTTTTTTTAACTCGACAAGTAATTTATCGAATAGAGAAATAACGGCATTCAAGTTTTGATTCTCTAAAAAGAAAGAAGGAAGTTCAAGGTATTCATTGAAAAAGATTTGCTCTCGTTCAATTCCCCAAGAAGAAGATGATAAGAACAAATAATATGTGGCTAAATTTGAGTTGATAAAAGCAACCAAGGCTTTTTTTATATCCTCAGAATACTTATCATTCTTATTTATGATAAATGCGCCACTTTTGCAATATGCTTTATAATCTATATAGGATGCCGTGATTTGTCTCTCTTTTTGCCCTTTTTTTAAGATTACAAACGGTGGAACAAATAGTGAATCATTGATTTTTCTGTAATAATTGCTGTTAGGCATTGCAAAATTATCAGAAGTATAATATCTATTAATTGCTTTCGTTGTAATAATAGGTGTTGGCACGAAATCTTTATGCTGGCTATCCCCGTTTAATCCTGCGCCGGAAGTCCAATTATTTTGCTTAAAATAAGTATTCAAATCAAGGTTTGATTTGGAATTATTCAAGTTCGTAATCAGATTAAAATCTTGCAAATTTCCCCACATACCAATTTTCCATATTTTTGTATTGGGTTTTTGGCATTCATTTCGGGGAAGAAATTTTATATCTGTACTATCTATTATTAAACCATCGATTATATTTGATTTTACGTAGGTTTTAGGGGCACAATATTCTATTGTTTCTGAAACATTTTCAGGCTTATTTTTTCTATAGTAAACAATACTAATAGGAACTACCGCAGAATTGAACAATTGTCCTCCAAAGTCTTTTTTTGCTTTACGGAAAATGGATAAATTATAAACTTTCTCTACATAGGTTTCATTAAACAACCATTTTCTAAATGTTTGATATTTTTTATTCGTATTAGTTAATACTTTAGTATTGAATATTAGGGCAATTTGTCCATTATCATTTGCAAATTGAATAGCCTTGTCTAAAAATGCAAGAACTTTTTCTTGCGCATATTTACGATTATCCAAATATTTTTTAATTGGCAAATCAATCCCTTCCGTTCCAAATGGCGGATTGCCGATTACTAAATCGGCTTTAACAAATTTATATGCATCTATTTCGCCAATAGTATCATTACACCACAAATTATTTCCTTGCTTATTCTTGATAGAATTATCTTGTGGATTATTTATTAGATAAGGAAGAGTATATTCTTTTTGAATCCATAACGTTTTAGGGTCTAACTGCTCTACCAATGCTAAATAAAGACTGAATGCAGTTACTTTAATTGCCAATGAATCTATTTCAATCCCAAAGATGTTATTTATCAAAATATCTTTCAGTTCTGCAAAAGAAATATTTTTATTTGGATGTGCATTTTTCCATCTGCGAATAAGCCTTCTATATCCTTCTACCAAAAAGATGCCAGAGCCACATGCGGGGTCCATTATCTTAACATTATATTCTTGTTCGTTTTTTGTAGTAGGCAATTTATCATTTAAGATTAATTCCACCAATGGATATGGGGTATAGAATTGTCCTTTTTCTTTTTTGGTAATGAGTTCTCCGAGAAAATGTTCATATACTTCACTCAATAATTCTATCTGAATAAAGTTGAAATTAAAGATTCTCCATTCAAATAACTTGGGAGTATCTGAAATATCTCCATCTGTAAAACAAGCCTTGATTTTTCTTAAATGTTTTTCAGTAACAAATTGTTGTTCGTTTTCTATTACCGGAAATACATTCCCATTAAAATGTTTATGTAATTCTGTAAATAAACGATAAGTTGCATCAACATCTTCTAAAATATCAAAGTAGCTTTTAGATCCCTTCTTAATCTTCTCGTATAATCCTGCTTCTTGGGCAGCCCCCTTATCTTCAAGGTAAAGTATAAATAAAGAACGCATCAATAGACCATGAATTATTTCTTTATTCTTGATGTCTTTATGTAAGAGTTCTGCCGTATCCACAAGACTTTGAACTAAAAATCTGTCTATTCGACTTTGAATATTAACTTTCTCTCGAATACCATAATCGCTCGTCCAAATCAAGCCACAATCAACTCCTACCCGAGAGAATAATTCAACTAATATATTTAAATTTTCCTTGTCAGTTTTTTTACTCTCAAATATCTCATATGGTTTTAGCTCTAAATTAAAATCAGCATTTGATTTTATATATTTAGGCTTCTCGTAACAATTATAAATCCGAATTTCCGTATCTGAAACTACAAAGAGGAACATCACTTTTCGATAATTCCACGCTTTATGCTGTATTTCTGAAATTTGCTGTAATGCATCAGTATTAAAAGCGGGAACCTCTTTAAAAAGAATAGCTGGAAAATCTCCTGAAAAGTAAACTTTATCAGCGCCAATTTTTCCAAGTTCCTGATATTCAAGATTCGATATAGATATATCAGAGCACTTTATTAACTGCTCATACCCCAACTTCTCATAGAAAAAATTTGCACTCATCTACGCTTATCTTGTATAAAATCAATAATATAGGCATGTCTCACCTAATTTGCAAAGGTACAAAAAAAGGAAGTGATATCCAAAGGAGCAACAATCTTTTTAGATTTTCTTTTTCTTCTTCGGTATCGGCTGTTGTTGCTCATCCATTGGATTGATATCCGAAGCTAACGGCAGAATTGAGAATACAGAAGACAATCCTAAATCATATTTTTGCTTTCTTTTTTGCTGGTTCAATACTTTTGTTATTATTACTACTCTGTTTCCGTCAAATCAGTCTGATATATTTTTTAAGTTTAGTCACTTCAAAGAAAGAGACTATCTGACTGATATGGAAAATTTGTAAGAAAAAGATTTCAGTCATTTTTAAACAGACTCTTATAATCATCAAATAGAAAAGTCTATTTTTTTAAGTTTGATAGGTTTTGTTAGATAATTATATTAATATCCAGATAATCCTCAACCAACCGTTCTAGTTCCTTCTGTCTGAAATCAAACCACTCTTGACGATAGTCACTTGCTTCAATGAACCGTTTGAACTTCATGAACGGTTTCCGTCCCGATATGATTTTCCATAAAACACCTTTGGTACTGTCATTATCCGGCATTTGGTTTTGAATGAACCGTTCCATGATTTTAAAGGATTCATTCGCTTCCATAGGCTCGAAACGGACACAACTTTGCCAGCTTTTTACCTTACTGTAAACTTCCTGATAATATTCGTCAAACTCTTCACATTCATAAGACCCATATGATGGTCCGAGTACACTCTCGGTTTCCAATGTGTCAGGATTCAGGAAACAGACCATTCCCATACCTGTCTCTTCAGCGATGTTACTGATTATTTTTGCCGGGTATTTAGATTTTGTTGCCATCTCTCATCTGCTTATATTTATGGAATAAGAATTCACAAATATACAGTATGGAATGAAAATAATAATAAAGGGGCTTTTATAGAAAAATATATTGCAGTCTGTCATCCTCATTTCTTGCGGCAAAAATAGTTGTTTTTCAGGTCGGTTCCGCAAGGCAGCCCTACGGGCCGGTTGCTCGTGAAAAAATCTTCCTCACGTTGTGCGTGAGAGTATTTTTTCACGGCAAGCCTTGCCGGAAACCGCCGAAAAACAAACAAAAAAAGCACAAGAAATAAGAATGCCTACCCACGTAGGCGATGTGTAACAACTAAAAACATACAGCCATGGCAGACAAAAGTGCAGAAAAGGAAAGACTGTTCAATGAATGGTTTACGAGATCCTATGACAAGTTAAGAACCTCACTCCGGAAATTCGGCGTGCTGGACGAGGACAACTTCCATGATACCTATCTTTCCGTAAGGAAACAGATAATGGTACCGGAAAAACACATAGCGGACTACGAGGCATATTTCATCGGATGCTATAAAAAGGTGACATTGTTAAAAATCAGGAAGGAGAACAGATACATCCATCCCGAATATGACTTCTTTCTCAGATGTGGTGAAGAAGCTGAACTCATCGCAGAAGATGACCTGAACGGCTGCGAGAGGCTGGTGAAGGACATCCTGCGCTTTATCCGCCAGAAATTTTCCTACGAGGAATACCGGATGTTCATGCTCAGGTTCTATGAGGCACAATTCTCATTCAAGGCACTGGCGGAATGCATGGGCATATCGGCATCGGCCATATCCAAAAAAGTCTGTAGGATTATGGATGCGGTGCGTACCCACAGCGGTTTTGAATGGAGAAACCGGATGCTGGCGGTAGAAAACTTCATGTATTAAAAGAATTTGTTTAACCAGTAAAAGAAAGATTATTATGGCACTGATTGTATATAACAAAGAGAATTCACGTCCGCAGGAAGTCACATACAAGGGGAAGCGGACTATCAATCTGGACAGCAGGGGGACTGTCTATCTTTCAAAAACAATGTCCATCGAACTGGGGGGTCTCGGTGGTGGACGGGTAAACTTTGCACATGACGACGAGACGGGAGAATGGTACATCTGCCGGGCTGAAGACAATGACGGATTTATCGTCTGGAAGGACAGAAGATGCGCAAGGTTCTCAGCCGGGTTTATCGTACACAGGCTTATGCAGCAGGCGAGGGTGGACAGGAAGAGTGTACAGTTCATGATGGCGAAGACACCGATGGAAATCGATGGGGTGGTCTATTACAAGATACTGCTTTCCAATCCGATTCTCAGGTAATACAGGCAAATAAATTGAAAACACAGGGAGTATCCGGTGGAAGTAACCAGCCGGATATCCTTTTTTATAGTGAAGTGTCGATTGACCGCTTCAATGGTCATTTAGATATGATCCATAGAATATATGGCACGAAGCATCGGTATCAAGTGTATCAAGTATGAGTTAGGGTATTTATACAAAATGTAACGTGAAGTATTCATGCAACATATGCCATAAAATATCAATGCAATGCATGATATCTGGCATTCATGCAATATATACCATGAGGTATCACTACAATGCATGATGCCAAACATTCATGCAACCTATGCCATGAGGCATCAGTGCAATACATGATACTGAATATTCCATAAACGCAAAGTATTGATACCATGTTTGCCGTGTGACAGAGCATCAAAAGTTCAAATTTCCTCAATTTTCCATGTTCTGCCGATTAAACATCCTTCAAAGCCTATCTTAACCATGAGAAAGGGACAAAACATTGGAATATCTATTAGGTTCCGGAAGCTATGATTATGACTCAGACTAATCGAGTGAAAGTAGAAATTCCCATATCAGTAACTATACTGTGAACGCTACACGGCAATCCGAATTTATGAGGATTCTCCATTCAAACGAATGGAGCAAGTTGTGTTTTCGTCCGACAAAAAGTCTTTTGTCCGACAAAAACCAACCTGCCCGGTATAAACCGGATGATTTGCTCCAAAGTCGCAAATCCTGCTGAAAAAGAATGCATAGATTCTAATATATAATGAGCCTTAGAAAACTAATATGGAATAGGGTTGAATATAGCTCCACTAACCGTTGCTATTCATTCCATATAAATAATCTGTTGGTTCTCAAATTCTGATTTATAAAAAAGAAATGAAATAATCTTTCTTTTATCAGCAGGAAAATATATATTTGCGAAAACAGACTAATAAGTTTGTTTTGTAATATTCATGAATAACACTTCTTTAATATGGCTGATATGAACAATATGATAGTTGATATTGCCGACAGCAATACTGCAAGACGTGGCTTTGCTGACCTTTTTTCAGCCTCCAAGGCGGCTTTGGACGAGATTCAGACTGGATTGGGCGGTGTGCTTCCTTCCATGCCGGGTATGCCTGTCGCCAAGTTCGGCGATCTCTCCATCGGCATTGACATGCATCCTACCGTCACCCCTCCCTCGCCCATCATGCCCGTTCCTCATGTCGGAAAGGTGTACGACCTCATGGCAGACCTCATGGCTGGCATGGCGGCTGCCATGCCGCCTGCGGCGGATGGAGTGGCCGGAGTGGCGTGCAACATTCTCAAGAGCATGGCTCCGTCGGTCAAGGTGCATAACCAGTGGATTGCGCAGGCAGGTATCGGCATCGTGCATCTGCCGGCATTTGTATTGCATCCGGCCCCGCTGGTCAGCGGCATGTCCGAGTCGGAGATGTGGATGGGCAGTTCCACTGTCCTGGCGGACGGTGCGCCCTGCTCTTCTCTCACACATCCGGCACTCTCATGCAACATTGTGGGAATACCGACGATTCCCCGCAAGGGGAAGCCCAGGAAGGTAAGCAAGGCCCTACTTGCCCCCACTTCCATGCTCTCCACCATCACATCCGTAGGAAATCCCGTGCTTGTGGGAGGACCGCCTACCATTGATGTGTTTGCGCTGGCGATGAAGCTGGGGCTGAAAGGATTGTCAAAGCTCGGGAAAAAAACATCCCATCTGCTGCATGGATTGATAGACAAGGCAGGATTGAATCCCCGGCTTGCCAGGATTCTCAAGAAAACAGCTTGCATCATATTCGGTGAGCCGGTGGACGCTGCTACGGGCAGGGTGTATCACACCAATGTGGACTTCGAGCTTCCGGGTCCGATTCCCGTCGTATGGGAACGTACCTATTACAGTGATGCCGCCGTGGACGGTCCGTTGGGATACAACTGGCACCACAGTTACAATCTGGGAATACGTCAGCTGGAGGAAGGGGCGTTCGCATTCCGCCATGCTGACGGACGGGAGTCTTTCCTGCCCGTGCTGAAACTTGGAGAATCCCATTTTGACCGCAAGGAACAATTGTTCTGGACGCTTGACGCTCAGGGTTATCAGCTTACAGACATCCGGGGACTGCAATACCGCTTTGACGGTCCTGAAAACCGTTTCGGCTACCGCATGGTGTCAGGCATTTCCACGAAGGACGGATTCCGGCTCCGCTTCGAATACGCTTCGGGGGGAAGGCTGGCAGGAATCATATCCTCACGGGGAGAATTCCTAAAAGTGGAAACCGACGAGTCGGGACGGGTACTCTGCGTTTCCGTGAATCAGGATGGCGAGGAGGTGAAGCTGGTCCGTTACCGTTACGATGACCGGGGCGACATGGTGGAAACGCTGGATGCGCTGGATGTCAGCAAGCATTTCGTCTATTCCGGCGGACACCTGCTGGTACAGCTTACCAACCAAGGGGGTATGTCCTTCCATTGGGAATATGAAGGTAAGGGGGAGAATGCCCGCTGTGTGCATACATGGGGCGATGGAGGCGTGATGGAATATTTCATCCGCTACGGCAAGGGCTATACCCATATCCGCAACGGGGAAAATGCCGAGACCGAATACCATTACGGTGAGGACAGGCTCATCTACAAGATAGTGGATGCCAACGGGGGAATCACCCGCCGCCAGTACAACAGCTTCCAGGAGCTGGAGGTAACGGTCAATCCCGAAGGCTACACCCATAAGACTTCCTACAACGAGTTCGGCCAGCCGGTCCGGATAACGGACGAGAACGGTGAGGACACCTTCCTGGACTACGACGGCAACCGCAACCTCGTCTCGCTCTACACTCCGGGCGGAAAGAGGCTTTCATGGGACTATGACGGACTGGACCGCGTTGTCAGCCGGACCACACCGGGCGGAGAGACTGTGAAATATGCCTACGAGGGAGGCGTGCTGCGCACCATCACCGACGGGCAGGGCCGTGTCTATACCCTCACATTCAACGACAGGTACGACCTGGAGCTGCTTCAGTTCCCCAACGGCCTGTTCCGCAGGTGGGAGTACGACGGCAGGGGCAGGCTCATACAGGCGGTGGATGTCAAGGGCAACGTCACCCGCTATGCCTACGACCGTGCGGACAACCTGATACGGCTGGAAGAGCCGGACGGCAACGTGCACCGGTTTGAGTACGATGCCATGGGGAACATGGTACATGCCAGCGACAACATCCGCGAGGTCAGGTTCACCTATGGGGCGCTGGGGGTATTGAAAAGCCGCGAGCAGGACAGACACTGGATTACATTCGGCTACAACAGCGAGTTGCAGCTCCGGCGCATCGGCAACGAGGCGGGAGACAACTATTTCTTCGAGCTGGACGGGCTGGGACAGGTCGTTGCGGAAACCGGCTTCGACGGTCTGCGGCGTGAGTACGAGCGCGACGGTGCAGGTCGTGTCACCCGTGTGAACCGTCCCGGAGGAAAATGGACGGAATATCTCTACGACGGACTGGACAATATCCTGAAGGAGGAACAGTATGACGGGGAGGTCTCCCTCTACACGTATGACAAGGACGGCATGCTCGTCAAGGCGAAGAACAGCGAGAACCTGCTGGAGTTCACCCGTGACAGGAAGACGGGACTGGTTACAGAGGAAAGGCAGGGAGAACACACCGTCAGCCGCACCTATGACAGCGAAGGCAACTGCACCCGCATCACCAGCAGTCTGGGAGCGGACATCCGCCACACTTATGACAGGGAAGGCAACCTGCAGACCATGCAGGCGGGCGAAGGCTGGCAGGCATCGTGGGTGCGTGACAATACGGGGCTGGAGGTGCAGCGCACCTTCTCCGGTGGCGTAACCGTCAGCACCGAGCGCGACCGTTTCGGACGCGAGGTGCGCAAGTCGGTCCGGTCGGGAGGCATCGAACGTGGAGCGTACCGCTATGAGTGGGGCGTCGCCAACCGGTTGCTCGCCAAGGAGAACGAGCTGACGGGAACGGTCATGCGCTACGACTACGACCGTTTCGACTTCCTTATCCGGCAGGAAACCACCCAGGGCTCGGAAACGGACGTGATTTACCGTGTGCCGGACTTCGTGGGCAACCTCTTCGGGACTCCGGACAGGAAGGACCGCAAATACGGTGCCGGAGGAAGACTTTTGGAAGACCCGGATTGTTTCTATCACTATGATGACGAGGGGAACCTTATTTTTAGAGAGTTCAAAGAACTAAGAGGAAGCGATATTAGATACGACCGCAAACGAATGGAAAAAGAACGGGGTATTTCTTTTTTAGCAACAGGTACAGGCTGGAACTATAAATGGAATTCCAATGGAACATTGGAAAAAGTTATACGTCCGGATGGAAGACCGGTAGAGTTTCAGTATGATGCCTTGGGAAGACGAACCTCCAAACAATATTTCGGAAAGAAGACACGTTGGATATGGAATGGAAATGTGCCTCTACATGAGTGGAGCTACAAGGTAACAGATGAGCAATCGAATGAGGAGGAGAATATTCAGAAAGAACCGACAGAGGATATAATCACTTGGGTATTTGAAGTGGGTACTTTTATTCCTACAGCGAAGATGCTGAATAACAAGCAATATTCCATTGTTCCCGATTATTTGGGTACGCCTATCCAAATGTATGATGAGCAAGGAAATAAAACCTGGGATTGTTTGTTGGATATTTATGGGAAAGTGACTACTTTTGATGGTAGTTCTGAATTTGATTGTCCATTTAGGTTTCAAGGACAATATGCCGATAAAGAAACAGAATTATATTATAATCGTTTTAGGTATTATTCACCAGAAATAGGAAACTACTTATCAAAAGACCCTATTAGCATATTAGGGGGATTAAATGTTTATACTTATGTACATAACATTAATAGTTGGATAGATGAATTTGGCCTTTCGTCTAAAGCAGGAACAGGGCAAATTTATGAAATAGGCATCCATAAAGACTTGAAAATAAAAGGAAGCGGAGTGGGTTTAGATTCACATCATGTTGGACAAAAAGTTTCTATGGGCAAATTTATCCCTAATTATAATTTAGAGAATGCGCCTGCAATCCTTATTCCATCAGAAGGTCACACTCGAAAAAAAATAGGAGTAGGTATCGTTAGTAAAAATACCAAGAATATAAATAATGTAAGAGATTTAGTGGCCAGAGATATTAGAGAATTGAGAAGAGTATATCCTGATATCCCAAACAAACGATTAAAAGATTTAATAGAATTAAATAAACAAATGTATCCTGAAGCTTTCAAAAAGAAGTCAAAAGGGAAACATTAATACAGTTAAAATATGAATTCAATAGAATTAATTTATGCATTAAAAGAGAGATTGTATGATGATGCTTTTGATTCGTACAAAAAAAATTTCAACAAGCCAACTAAGAACTCCGATGAATATTCTGAAGCAATAAAATTTTTCCAATCTCTTTCCGATACAGAAAAAGAGCATATACTGTTTTTGATAAAGACAGTTATGTGGGATACATTATCTGATTTTTTCTCATGGCTAGACGGCAGTTACTATGTATCTGGTCAAACAAGTAATGTAGAACTAAAGTTAGAAGATCAGCAGAAAAACTTGAATGGTTTTTTGCAGGATATTTGGGCTGCTATAGAAGGCGGTATGAGTAAAAAGGATATAGAAGATTCATACTTTTAAGCGTGTAGTCTGTGACAACAAAGTCTCCTGAAATATTGACCAAAAACAATAATGGCTATAAGAAATTAGGTTTAACTGGAAATAAATCTTCTCATTTTTTGAAATTCAGATAGATGATTCTAAATTGAAATCTTTAAATGGGGATAGAGGCCAATTTATTAAGTATATTGACGGTGATGTAGAAATAGATCGTTCATCTGTCACAAGACATGGTGAAACACCAAAAATTCATTAGATATGATAACAGGTATTGATTATATTTTTTATACAGATTTAAATTTTTCATCTTTTATACACCTATTTGAGTCTCGTATAATTGAACTATATCCAAACTTTTATAGAGAATTGGATAATGACGACAATGTGTTTAATATATTTTACACACAGGATAAGAATATGTTTGAAGCAATGGATAAAAAAGGTTTCTTTTTAGACCGAAACAAAAAAGGACCTATATATATTATTTTTAATCCCCATTTTTCTTCACAACAAAAACGGATTTCTCTGGTAGTCCCATGTGATATAAATAAATCTTCTTTTTGTTATAAGGTATACAATATGATAAAAGAAATAGTTACTAACACCCCACAAAAGCAAGAAGTTTCTCCATAAGACGAAATCTCTTGATTTTGTGAGATGTTTTAGAAAATATCATATATTTTCCAGTTACTTTTGTTATTAAAATATCCGTCAACAAGCATCATTATATTAATATATAAACAAATATGAGTGAATATAACAATATTTATATAGACAGAGATTCTTTTGAGAATCTAAGAGTACAAAGAATTCCTTATACCGGATTTGTGATTGGTGAAGGTTATGCATTTGTACAATATCAAGAATGCTCACTGTCTTCTGATGGGGATATAGTGAATATGAATGGTGATATTCCTTGGGGACAATTATGTATGCCTGATATCATACAAGTTCAGTGTATTGATACTTCAAAAGAAATGGTGAAAAAGAGTCTGAAAGGTCTTTTTTCAAAAAATGGTTGTGCTATCTATGTCGTTTGTGAAGGAGATACATTAACCGATATTGCAGATCTTTTTGATGTCACGGTTGATGAATTAGTCAGATGGAACAAGCTACATAGTAATCACCTCTCAATAGGAGAAAAGATTTTAATTTTAGATATATCGCAAAGAAAAGTCATAGATACGCCCATACAGTTAGACAATGGTGAGATTAAGGAAGCCAGCCCATTAACATCATATGAGTTTTGGCTGGATTCTCCTTCTAGTAATTTATTGGAAGGGGTATGGAAAATAGCAAATAATATGGGATATGGACTCATAAACTCTCCTTTTAAACTATTTACTGGACGTTCTCTCTCTGGAAGCGTCCAATTACCCCAGGAGAAATTTGAAGCCTTTCTAGACGTGTTGCCAACTGCTTTTTTAAAAGGTATTAAATATTTAGGATTATGTGGGAAAGTTTCCTCTGGATTGCAAGGCTATAACTCATTTATCAAATCAAAACAATATAAATTGAATAAAGCTTCAGGAAAAGGTTGGCAAAAAGAAGCCAGCAGACAATTCAAGCAAGCCAGGTACTATTATGACATGCACCAAACCGGTGAAGAGTTTTGGGGGAATATTAATGATGGAGTTACTATTTGGAATGAATATTCAAAAGAAAGAGAATGAGTAGTATTATAACAACCCAAAGATTAGGAAAGTTATTAACTTGGTTATGGTACAAATATATTCGACAAACACCTATCAAGTATAAAGAACTTAATGATTACCATAACAATAGCTTTTTCATTGTTATTGGTTGTAGTTGCTTTGCAATCATTATCGGTATAACATTGCTATATTTTTATATTTGAAGCATCTGAGGTTATAAACGTCAAGCGAAAAATAGTATATTAAGGAAAACTAAATGGGATAATAAAAATGATAAAATTATGAAGCAAAATACGGACGTATCTAAGTCGGTCATTAGAAGGTGAAATACGGAAATCACTTACAAGAGGTATATGTTTCCCAAAAGATAAACTTAAACTGATTGAAACGGAACAGTTTCCCCTATAATCAAAGGTAAATCGAATCCTTGTTGTCACGGGTGTTCCGGCTTCGCTTTCCATAAGTATTTTCCTTGCGACTGGCGTCGTGGAAAATACTTATGGAAATAAACACCCGGACAACGGATTTGATTTGATGGAAGATTATAGGGGCTAACTGCGACCGACGTGACGCATGAATGTTATGTACTAATGATAGACACAAGAGACCTTTTTCTTTACGGCAAAGAGGTCAACCATTCCTACGATATTTAACCTCCTGATGCTGCCTGCTTTTTAATTATCCGTATTTCATGAAAATACAGGGGCTTCAGCTCCCTCTGTTCTGCATGGCTTCGTCTTTCGTATAATTTTTTACCTTTGCCGTGTCAGTTTTGTCTTTTTCTTTAGTTTTGCTTTTTTTATCCAAGTAACTGACCCTTTTCTTGCTCTGATTACAATGGTGAAATTTATTTCACCATATGACAGACTGACATCTGATGAAATTTGATGCCATCTAAAGACATAAATTTGGAACAGATCGCTCTCTCTTCATAATTTTGTTCCAAACCAAATGAATATGCTCATGGAAATCGTTACTATCGAAGCACGTGTCTTTGAAAGAATGCTGAAACGTCTGGAGGATGCGGCTCAAATTACAGATGACCTCTGTGAAAAGTACAGTGAAAAGAGATTGGGAAAATGGATGGACAACCAAGAGGCCTGTATCTTGCTGGGTGTAACTCCCCGAACCTTACAGACCCTCCGAGACAACGGAACATTGGCATACAGCCAGATCAATCACAAAATCTACTACAGACCGGCAGACATACAAAACATACTTTCCGTAGTTAAAATGAGAAAGGAGGTGCAAGCATGAACAAGTTGCTGGTCGAAGAAGACATGAACATCCTCTCTTATTTTCAAAAAATTGACCGCATAGTGGAAAAAATCGAAGGGCTATCCCATAATTGCCGTCCAATATTAAACGGAGAACGTTTCTTGACCGACAATGAACTCTCCACGATATTAAAAATCAGCCGCAGAACCCTGCAGGAATATCGTAATGAAGGCAGATTGTCCTATATTCGGCTCGGAGGCAAGGTTCTGTATAGGGAAAGCGACATCGAAAGGATGCTACAGGATGGGTACAGAAAATCTGTACGGCAGCCATAAAAGACAATGGAACAGAGGGGGGGGGAAGTCCATATTTCCATCCCCCATTGTTTTGCATACGCTACACATTACAGCTAGAATCCGTATCCTTTTTTTGTCTTACACATTCCTTCTTCCATCCGCTGTACTGTCCGCACCGGTAAACCCTGGACGGCATGTTGTCCTCCGGCAGGGAATACCGGCCCCTCGTCTTTTCCGACAATATCCCGAAATCTTTCCGGACCTTTTGGTTGGTTATCTCCGCATATATCTGTGTGGTGCGGATGTTGGAGTGCCCCATCATCCTGCTGATGGTCTCAATGGGAACACCGTTGGAGAGACAGATTTCGGTCGCATAGGTATGCCGGGCCATATAGTAGGTCAGATGGCAGTCCAACCCGCATATATCCCCGATTATTTTCAGGCTCCTGCACAGGCTGGAAGTGGCCGGCACATAAAACAGTCTGCCGTCCGTACCCTCCCCCTTGTACTTCTCCATGATTTTCAGCGGAATATCCAGCAGTTTGATACGGCATTCCACTTTTGTCTTCAGACGATGGATGTATATCCATTTTGAGCCATTCTCATCCGTAACGATGTGGTTCTCGGACAGTTCGGCCATTTCCGCCCTTCCCAAGCCTGTGAAAGCCGAAAAGACAAAAAGATCCCTCGTATGGCACAACCGGTAGGTGGGCAGGTTGGCGGCCATCAGTTTCGCAAGCTGTTCGCCTGTCAGATGCCTGTGAAGTTTCGGGGGAGTCTCCAGTTTGTAACCCGTAAATGGATAATGTCCCAGTATCCTGCGCTTGACGGCAAGCCGGACTATCTTGCACAGCAGAATCAGATAATCGTTCAAAGACACGGTTTTCAGCCGTCGCTTTTTATGCGGTAGAGATTTATGCCTGCAAACGGTTCTGAGTTTATCAAATATTGTTGAAACCAAGCCCCGCCCGTCAATCGGGCAGTTGCCGATCGACGGCGGGGATGATGGGGTGTGAAAAGTCGGTTATCCCCTCTGATTATCAAAATCCCTCCTTAATATAAATGGGATAGAGATGTAGGGTTTCTCCTTCCGTGATTTCAATTTCAGCACACTTGGGTATATATTTGTCTCCATAGTAAGGTGCTATCTGCTCTCGAGGAGTGTCGTCTGTTTCGAGCCAAACCGGTATTTTCTCTTTGATCCAACCGTGCAGAATCAATAAACCACCCTCGTCATCCTCAGCTTCAAGCAAATATGGTGCCGGATTTGTATCCGCATCCCACCGTGCTATTTGAAAATCCGGTATTACAAATTTCGACTTCTCGCCGGCATACGACATATTTACTATGAAATGGGAGCTTCCATGTTTGAAACGTGCCATACCGATTAATGGATCATCCATACCATTGTCAGGGTGTATGATGACTGTCGACATCTTGTGGTCGGCAGACATGACCGGAACATCGTTTGATTCGGGAGCGTCGGGGTTGTCCCACTGTTCGACCTTCACCACATCGAAACTGACATTCGGGATGGGCTCGTCGAGTGATGCCGAGCTGATGGAGAGTACGAAATTATAAGCCATCCCCTTCTTGAATTCCTGTTCGAAGGCCGCCTGCACGCGGTAAGTTTTTTTTTCGCCGGCCGATGTCTCTTCCATATAATTGACGGTTATCTCCATTGAGGCTTTGCTGCCCGTTGCGGTGGGAATCAGCATCAGATACTTTCCGTCACCGGTAAGCTGCACGGGAGTGTCTCCCGTTGCGGCATCTGCCGGGCCGAATACATTGCTTCCGGCAATGAAGTCGTCGGCACTGAATGCATATTCCATAGCTTGCGTCGTATGGTTGCCCCATTCGCCTGTCCGGAGGTCGAGATCGGCCGAAACGCTGAAATCCGATGATTTCAATACGATGTCGGTGATGGTAATCGATTGGATGTCGTCGCTCACTTCTCCGTCGAGCTTTGCCTTGAAGCCGACGCACGACAGGGCGTGTTTGAATAAGAATTGCACTTTGCCGCCGTTCATCTCTTTCGTCTGGTCGGTTTTCGCATCGGCATACAGCAGGTCGATCTGCTTGCCCGCATCCGTGTCCACCTTGAACGGAAGCACGGGGGCGCCGGCAGTGGTCTCGGAGGGAAGAGCCGTTATATTGTTCTCTCCGGCAGTTGCGATGTACGGAGCATAGGCGAAAAACGAGACCATTGCGCCTTCAGGCCACTGCTTTACATCGGTGTAAGCCCATTCTGTGGATTGCCATGTTACCGGCGTGTTACACATAAAGTTCGGCACAGGGTTCGATGCATCAGCAAAAGCGGAAGTGCCTGTGTTGTATGCAAATACTCCGAAGCCGGGGTATGTGTCGCCCTTCATGACGTCGATGTCGGTTACTGTGGCGCGTGTTTTGGGCGACTGGCCGAGATAGGTACCGAAAGTTACGGCATTCTTGTCGTAAGATGATTGTCCATTGTCGAGGGCAAATTCCTCGTTCTGAGAACAGTTGCTTAACGCTGCAATGGCTGCGAAAGCCATCAGATACTTTTTAGCTTTCATATTTATAAAAATTCTTGGTTTATCAAATAATCAAAGTTCAAAATTAAATCTTAAGTGTATCGTCAAACTTTTATTTGTCAGGTTTGATTGGTATAATAATATCTTCCTGTTCGTCCCAGTTGTCAACCCACACATCGGAATCCCAGTCGGTGTCTCCGCCGGGCGGCAGAGGCGGGTCGAGCCATAGTTCAAGGTGCAGGTCGAGGTTGTCGCCCCGCTTGTCTGCCGGGTCGTCACGCTCCTTGATGAGATGTCCCACGGGGATATTGTATTTCAATACCGTCTTACCATCGGCAAGCATCGCCTGAAATTCGAGCATATTCTCTTCGGGAGTACCCTGATGGTTGCCGGGGAGCCCAAAGCAACGGATTTCTGCCTGAACGAGTCCTATGCCGGGATCGGAATCCGAGCGTGTGTGCGACCAATGGTCGGATTCGATGGAATGAATCACCGTCTGCGCATTGTCATTGGGGCGATCGCTTGTCAGACGGCGTCCCGAAGCGAGCCCCGAAACCGCGCCGCGTGCCGAGCGCAGGTTGCCTATGTTTTCGGTATGGATGGTGACGTGTAGCGTGTAGATGATATTCTTGGGATAGAGGGTTCCCACCACTCTGATGCCCTGTTGCCCATCCTTGTGAGGTACACCTACGGGGGCGGTCATGATGTTGTCCACGGCAAGCCATTCGGGTTCACTTGCCATGTAGGTATCGCCTTCGGCACGACCGGCATACCACTTCGGACTCTCTTGCCGCAAGGGATAGGCTTCGGCGGTCTCCACGGCGTCAAGTCCACGGAAGCCGATATGGTCGAACTCTTCTTCCGTCAGGTTGAACACGGTCGCCCAATGGCGGCCCGACGACAGAGCAGGAGTGATATAATCGGTATTGTTGTCGATATGCCTAGTCTGCTTGCCCGTTTCGGTGTGATGACACAGCACGGTCATTCCCGTAGGCACATTCTTGCCGTAGCCGCTCCAATCGACATTGATGCGTACCTGTTCGGTGTCAGGTTCGGGATAGAAGTGGATGGTGGAGTCGCACGATGCAAGCATCATGCACAAGGTGGCAACAATAAAGCCGGGTATCGCCTTTACCTTGCGGTATGCTGATGTCAGCTTCTTCATTTCGTTCCCCTCCTTCCTTTTCTGTCGGTATAGAACTTATAGGCAACGGCGAATCCTGCACGGGTCACACCCCAATAGGTTCCTTTTCCACGCGAGACCTCCGCACCGTTGCGACCGGTGTTGTGGTATTTGATATATTCGTAGCCGATATATCCGGCACCGATCTGTGCTTCCATGCTCCAGCGGCGCGATTTGTCGAGGTAGAAGGCATAGCCGTAGCCGATACCTGCACCGAATGCGGCATGATTGGGGTCCTGATAGCGGTAGTCACCGCCGAAACTCACGTTAAAACCCACAACCGTGGCATGAACGCCGAAGTAGTGCCCCTCACCAGCGTCTTTCAGCCAGTAGCGCACTTCAGGCTGTGTGGCAAACAGGCGTATGCGCCATCCGTCGGTAATGTCATACGGGGAGTACCACACCGGCACATCAAGGCTCCAATGCCGCCACAGTCCAATCTCCACACCGAGATTGGCGCACAAGGCGGCATCACCGAGCAGATTGGTCTTGATGGCGATAAAACACTGTTTGCGTGTTGCAGGGATGTCGAGCGGTCGTATCTCCGGCGTTGGAACGGCAAGATTGGGCGGCAGAGATTTTAATTTCTGCAGGTTTGATACTTGTATACGGTTCAGCCATTCAAGGTCATAATCGACTGCCACGGACGCACGGCGCAGGTATGGCAGCACATTTTTGCGCATGGATGCGTAAGGACGGCCTTCGTCAAGACGTTTGAGCCTGTCTTCGCGTATATCGGGGGAAAGATGCCCGGACTCGTCGAGGAACGCAAGCACCGTACCCGCATATGGTATAGTGTCGTTTTCGGCAACCATAATGCGCATACCTTCCCAATCCTCCGGGATGGTAGAAACGGCATATATGCTGTCGGGGAAAGAGTAACGGCCTTTGAGAATGCGTATAAATGCTTCTGCACGATCGGTAGCGAGACGCACGTTGTTTTCGTAAGGTCCTTCGGGCGATGCCGTACCCACTACGGTGATACGTGAAACTTTCATCCGCGGTTTCAACACCATAGAGTCTATTGCGGCAAGCACCTTTTCGAGCTGTGAACCGTTGCAGTAGTAGGTTCGGTCAATGTCCGTGAGGTTGACACGGAAGTCGATATGTGACTGAACCTTGGTAGAAATAACTGTAGTATCGGGAATTTCCGTCTGAGCCTTGACGCATACGGGAATCAAGGCAACAATCATAAACGCGACAACCCTAATTGCCGTTATAATTCGTCTGGCAGATAGGACACAAGCCGCATTATACTTTTCAGATTTGACTTGTGTCTGTATTCCTAATTGTATATTTTGTCCCGTTATCATATCCAATCTTCTTATATTTTTGGTTCAACTTGACGAAGATTGGATAAGTGCCTAATAATCAGATATATGAACCTGGGGGTAAAACAAGACTTGCATCGCGTATCCTCACGGAGCACGTCACGCTTTGGCAATATGCAGGTCTAATGTTTCCCATTTGACAAGTTCTTCTTGGTTTGTCCATATTTGTTTGATGTACATATAAATGCCATCAAAATTCATATATTTTATTCAGTCTGCAAAACTATAAAATATATGTAATATAGCAAAAAGTTTTCGCACAAAATTAGCGTTTATCCCAATTATTGGATAAACGCTATCATATTACTATCCAAGGAATATATCGTATCTATTGGCTGCTCGCTTCCAATTCTTTTTCAATCTCTTCAATCGTAGGCAGACTGCCCCGGAAGTTTTCAGGCAAGGCTTGCCCCAATTCATAGTCGGAAATGCCGATGGGCTTCTGAATGTCACGTAAGGCGTATTCTGCCTTGATGCGGTCTTTGCTCCTACAAAGCAGCAATCCGATAGTCCGGTTGTCTCCCTCCCGGCAAAGAATATCATCCACAGCGGAACAGTAGAAGTTCAGTTTGCCGATATACTCCGGCATGAACTCCGTATCTTTCAACTCAATCACCAGATAGCGGTGCAGGAAAGCGTTGTACATCAATATGTCGATATAATAATCATCGCCCGACACCTCGATGTGGTACTGCCGCCCCATAAAGGCGAAGCCGGCTCCCATTTCCACGAGAAACTTCTCCACATGCTTCACCAGACCGATTTCCACATCACGCTCATTGTACTGGTCGGTGAAAGTAAGCATGTCAAAAATATATGGGTCTTTAAGCATGGATTTCACATCGTTTGCTTCCGGGGCGGGCAGTGTTTCAGCGAAATTGTTTGCCAACGCTCCATGCTTGCCGTAATCATCCAATTTGATGGCTTCTTGCAGATAGCGTGTTGTCCAATGATTGGTAATACTTTGCACCATATACCAATACCGTGCACGAATATCTTTGACCTGTTTTATCAAAACAAGATTGTGTGTCCAATCCAGATGCTTGACAGGGAGGGTAAAATTATATTCGTCTAATTGCGAAATCACTGATTTCGTAATTGGAGCAACAGCCCCTTTTACCATTGTAAGTTCTTGATTATATTCGTTGAAGAACTGCACCATGTATTGCATATTACGCACTGTGAACCCTTTTATCTCGGAGTAGTCGTTCTTCAAGTCCACTGCCAACCGTTGCAGGGTTTTCTTGCCCCAACCGTCTGCGTTCTGGCTTTGCTGCAACATTTCGCCAACATCCCAATACATTCGGAGCATCTCCTCATTGGCGGCATAAATCGCGCGTTGCTGTGCAATCTGCACCCGTTGCCTGATTCTGCGAAGCAATGCCGCATAGCCCCGGAAGTTATCCGCCAAGTTACCTGTCACTTGTATGTCTGTCTTTTTAGCCATATTCCTCTTTAATTGATTTACAAAGTTATACATTTTTTGATTGGGCTTCAAAATAAAGGCAAGTTTTGTCCAAGGAACAATAATAAATGTATCCCAGTCAAATCGAAGGCGTGGAAAAACAAAACTAGATTGTGGTTTGGAAGCGAGTTTTGCAGCAAAAGATAAAAAATTTGATGACGCTGATATTAATATAACCAGAATAGAGGGAATTATCGGATTCTGATTCAATGGCCTAGTTTTTTATAAACAAGACATAGTTATGGAATCTACAGACGAAAAGACAGAAGAAGATTCCATCTCAACAGAAGATTTCATAGAAAAGAACAAAAATGTGATTGACTTGTCTGACGATAGTGCTACAACAACGATCGGTATAAAACAAGTTGGGTACTTAGATTTGTCGAAAATTAAAGATGGAACTAAAAAAAGATTAGTCTTTGCAAATTTAGGGACAACCGAAAATCAGAAAGAGGAGCAAAAGTATGAAGGGGTGATAATATTGGATAAAAATCGCAAGAAAATCAGATGTAAACTATTTTTTATAATCTTCTAATTGAGGGATGCGAGCTAAATGAGTTTTATGAAGATGAAGAGGTAATATTTGTTGTAAACAGTCGGCCACAAGATAAAAATCCACCAAAACCATATAATTTTGCGACAAATCTGAGACCAAAGGAGGATTAGTTAGTTGTCTCTTAAAAAAAATCCATTCAACGAGATATCCTCAATTGAGGGTATCTTGCTGATTTTTTTAAATGAAAACAACTCAAACAAATTTCAAAAGCAACTCATTTAAAATCGAAAAACATCAAATTATCACCAAAGGTAAATTCAAACCACCCCACTAACAACAAACCCAAAGTTTTGGCAAGAACCATAAAAATCATATCTAATGGCTATACTGTTATGAACAACATTTTTTCTTATAGAATAGAGTTTATATCGAATAATTGATTAAAGCGTTCTTTGTATATCTTTGTGTTCTAAAAAGTTCAATTGATGTATTACAACAAGATTCTCCACCGTCATAGCCAAGTGCTTGCAGCGACAAGATCAACTCCTGTTGAGTTTGATGCCTTGCTAATAACTTTCAAGTACCATTGGGATGAATATTACAGCCATTTTACCCCGGAAGGAAAAGTACGTCAACGTATTCAGGAACTCCATGCCATCCGGTTTGAGATGACCCAGTTCCAAGCCAATAGATGAATTCACCTTCTTTCTGAGATTCTTCGGCGCACGTTGAAAACGTTTGATGAATCACCTGACCGTAACTCCAAACGGCTGATATACATTAAGAATGCGAAGATGTCTTGTTGGACGGAACCGAGAGGCCTATTCAGCGTCCTTTGAATCAAGACAAGCAGTCTGCATGCTATAGTGGTAAAAAAACTCATAGCATAAAGAACGATCTGTTGTGTACTGGCAATCTTAGGATTGTATGGCTGAGTTCCACATACGAAGGTCATATCCTTGACAAAAGATTTGTGATGAAGAGCCTCTTTTACTCCCCAAAGGTATCAGGTTTTGGCAAGACACAGGTTTCATCGGACACAAACCGAATGGAGTTGAAATATGCATGCCCAAGAAGAAATCCAAGGGAAAAGAGCTTACTGCTGTTGAAAAACAAGAGAACAAGCGGATTTCCGGAATCGGGATTAAAGCGGAGCATGCCATAGGTGGTGTGAAAAGATGCCGTATTGTCAAAGAACGATTTAGATACCATAAATTCGGTTTCGAAGATATGGTGATTCTTATTGCTTGTGGATTACACAACTTCAGAATCAGTCAAAAAATGAGCTATATAACAAATGAATCAGCGGTAACACATCTTATCCTCACGTTCATCAGTTTCTAATGCATACGGATACAGTCTTTCAGACGTATGCCCTCATTGAATACCTTGAAAGAGATATGCTCGATAAACGAGATCCCGTCTATCTGTATGTTGCCCGCCTTTACACCGAATTCGACAAATTTTGTTTCCTTGCCCCTTACGATAGGAGGGGACATAACGATGGTCAATACTGACAATACGGTTACTAACTTGCCTGTCTTCAAAGAGTTTCTTTTCCTTTACAAGAACCTCTCTGTGAATGGTGGCTATTTTCTTCTAATATACGTTTTGTACATACTTTATTCACTCCTTGCGTAATTGGTAACATTTCAGTAATTTTGCGATATTATATCCCAGAACGATGAAAAAATTGATTGTATTTTTATTGTTGAACATTTGCATGGTGGTTGCGGGGATGTCGCAGATCGTTACTGATTCCATACGGTTCCATTTCCAGTCTGGAAGCAGCCGGATAAATCCGGATTATAGCGACAATGCCTTTCATGGATTTATGAAAAAAGTGCGCAAAAGTGCCGCCATTGGAAGTCTGGAACGACTGATTGTGCGGGCATATACCTCACCTGACGGGGTGAGTACGGCCAATTTACAGCTCAGTGCCGACCGTTGCCAGTCTGTCGCCGACTACATTATATCCAATGCTAAAATTGATGCGGACCGGATTGACAGCTATCCGTGTGGGATTGCCTGGGATAAACTTAGACGTATGATCGCCTCCGACCATCATGTGCCGGGACGCAGGGAAGTACTTGACATTATAGATTATACCCCGATATGGGTACATGATGCCCAAGGCAATATTTCCGGAAGTCGCAAGAAAAGCCTTATGGATTTTCAGGGCGGACAGACGTACCGATGGTTAAGAGAGCACTTCTTCGAAGGATTGCATTATGCGGTCGTGGAACTTTATGTGAAGAAGCCGGAAAAGGAATACAATAATTATATACCGAAAGATGATAAACCGCTTGCGATTGGGAGTTTACAAACAGAGCATATTATTGATACGACCTTTTTACAGATGAAAAATCCCGGTCTGGAGGCGGATTGGATAAAGAACCAAATGATGTTTCCCCATATCCCGGACGGAGAGCATACGGCACATCGCATGGCACTGAAGACCAACCTACTTTATGCTGCTGCGTTGTTGCCGTCCATCGAATTGGAATGGAGGCTTAACAACCGCTGGTCAATGGGCTTGGAGGGTAGCATTGCCTGGTGGAAAAAACAGGAGGAACACAAATGTTACCAACTGGCCGTGGCAGGCATTACCGTGCGCCGCTGGTTCCGGAAAGGAAGCCTGCGGAAAGGATTTTATACGGGGGCCTTTGCGGGAGCAGGACTGTATGACCTTGAAAATGGCAAGAAAGGATACCGCGGCGAAGGTGTGCTTGCAGGGGTAAGCATAGGTTATCTGTGGCCCGTGGGCAGACACTTTGCCATTGAGGCTGAGGGCGGCGGAGGCTGGATGATGACGCGTTATAAGGAATATATCCCTTATGAAGGGCACCATTTGTATGTGCGTACGCAAAATTTGAATTTCTATGGACCGCTGAGATTAAAACTGTCGCTCGTTTGGCTGCTGGGAACGGCTGCGCATTACAACAAAAAAGAGGAAGGAGAAAGAAAATGAAACACTATTCCACATGTCTTCGGCCATTCCGGCAACTTTCCCTAACCATGATCCTGCCGGTCTTGCTTTCAACGTTTGTTTCGTGCCGGGAGGAGCTTTGCTACAACCACTTCGGCGAGGCTGAAGTCTGCTTCCAATGGCCCGAAACATCTCCTTCGGAAGAGGTTTTCCCCGAAGGTGTGACCCTGCTGGTCTATGGTGACGATTCGGACCAGCCCACCGAAAACTTTATCTCGCCCACAGGCGGTAATGTGAGTTTCGGAAGCGGAAAAGCCCGGTCCATACTGATATACAATAATGACACCGAAAACATTCGCTTTTTCGGTTTCTCACAGCCCACTACCGCATACGCCACCTCTACTCCTGCCGGCCGGTCCGTTTCTGCCGGTGTCCGCAGGTTGCATCCCGACGAGTCTGCTCTCAATCCCCCTGACATACTCTATGCCGCCTATGTCGAGTCATTACCCGACCTTGGTTCCCACGAAAAGCTCGACCTCTCCTTCGACATGAAAAAACTGGTGAATGCCTATGAAATCACTTATGAATTCGAATACGGGGGTAACCGTGTTGTCCTTGCGCGCGGTGCACTGGCGGGGATGGCGGAGACAGTCCTCCTGCATAATGGAGCCACGCCCCAAGGCGGTGCCACGCTGCTATATGACTGCGACCTGGCCGGACAGAATGTCCGTGCCTCAGTTATCTCATTCGGCGTGCCGGGCTATCCGAGGAACGGCACGGCTGCGCGTACTTCCTCTCGTTACACATTGCAACTGGAGGTGAAACTTATTAATGGCAAAGTCAAGGAATTCGTGTTTGATGTCACCGACCAACTTACCAACCAACCCCGTGGTGGCGTAATCCATGTTTCGGGATTGCGTATTGAAGACAATGAAAGCTCCAGTGACTCCGGCTTTGATGCAGATATTGATGACTGGGGCAACAATGAGGAGATAGATTTGCCGGTAGGCGGACAACAATGACTGGAAATATGCCTGAGGCATTACCGAAAAGAAACGGGAACAGGACGATTTTGTCCTGTTCCCGTTTCTTTTCGGTAATGCCACTTTGTTCGGTTAGCTGCCTACACTAAAGTCTGTTCCCGGTGATTCTGTCCAATCCTCAATACCGTTGCTGGCATCAACAGAGAATTCGATTTTTTCCACTCCGGCAGCACTGCCGTTTACTGTAATGTTGTACGTATAAGATGTTGCGATAGCCCATGTAGGTTGAAGGTTACCCTTTATATAATCGCTCTTTATGACATCGGAACCTTGTTTGACGGTAACCTTGAAACTCAACGTGACGTTATTTGAGGCATAGGTAACAGGAAGCACATACCCAGGCTGGGTAGTAAGTTCCTTGGCTGCGACAGCTTCAGTATCTCCATCAGCAGGTTTCGCAGCTTGAATCACGTTGTCCGTCCCTTCGATATTCAGAGGTACCATAGTCCACTTGCTATCGGCAAGATTGTATTCTATTGTACGTGTCTGGTTGCTCCATGCTCCTGATTTGGATGAGAAATCAGCCTTGTCATACACATTGTGTAATTCTACCTCTGAGATTTCAATGGTGAAGTCCGGGTCAAATCCGCTTTTGAACGAAGCCTTCACACGCGAAAGCAAATGTTTGAAACTGAAAGAAACAGCCGTATTACCTGTTTCCTTACCGGTAATAGCTCCGGACTCCGCATAAATCAGGTCATGCTGGTGATCTTTATTGCACACGAAATCCGTAATCTTGAAAGTACCCGCATCCACACCTGTTGTAGCGAATTCGGGAGTACCCTTGGTTAAGGCTATGTTTTCACAGCTATACGCATAAAACTTATAGCTAGCGTCTTTCACCCAATACTTTGAGGCACCCTCATACGTCCACTTGCTGTCAGCTTCCTTTGATACCGCCACTCCGCTGAACACAGTATGATATTCACTGACATCCTTCGGTGTATAGCCTCCATACACCATGAACTTGTTAAAGGAGTCATTTGTCAGCGCACGAGTAACATTCGTGTTAAAACCAATCATAGCACCTGACTCTACATTTTCTTCAATCACATCAGTGTTTGTACATGCAGCCAGTGACAAAACGGCTGCCACACAAAAAATACTTCTTTTAATCATTTATGTTTAATTTAATAATAATTGATGATTATAATCGTGATGCAAAATTAGTAACAAGACATCAAAAATCTTAATAATTTCCTGCGCGCATTAACAATGTTTTAACTAAACAGAGAGTAGTTTTACACAAATTAACACGTTGCCTTTTGTGAAATCTTGTGAACGACCTTCATTTTCTCGTTTTCTGACATGTTGGATAGATTCTTAGATTAAAAAAATATAAGTGATTGACATTGACAATACAATGTCTAATATCTTTGTTTTTATTAGAAAGTTTGAGCTCCCCTTATCTGTCCCTTCCGGTAAACAGGTCCATTCCAAGTCTTTTCAGTTCCCGAATGATCGCTTTTTCGGGGCCACCACAAATCGGTAAAGACGGAAGGTGTTTGTATACATGCGCCTTTCCTCCTTCAATTCCCCCTGCAAGATCTCCCGTTTGAGTTTCGATATCGACTCGTTCTTCAGTTCGTTCATGACAAGGTCATTGCGCTTATAGCAATACTTGATAAAGTTGGCAACATGGGTACGTGCTATCGTATGCTTGTAGTAGTCTCCCTCCCCCCTGTCTTTCCCCATACGTCTGGCAAAATCAGAATTGTGCTAAAGGTACGAAGCACGGTTTCATATTCCATGTCGATGCCCTGATAGGCACTCCCGAACCATTTCAGCCGTCACACACGTCTCTTTGTTCGATATACGCTGACAATGCAGATGATTTGCGCCTTGATGTTATCGAGAGCATAGTTGAGTCACTGTCTTCCTTGCCTTTGTCCTTCACCTTGGTATCCCACTGCCCTATTGCAATGGAATATTTACAACTGAATGCGCATGCGTCCCCGTTGATTGTCACTCATCCCATGATGGGGAAAATGCCGTTTTTCTCCTTGCTCCCGTTCACGAAGAATAGAATTTTGAATGTTACTCTCATACCGTTTGTTTTTTGGTTGCAAATTTAGTTTCACATGCGCTAAATGGTTAAAATCAAACCTACGCAGAACAGCGCAAAACAGATACAGGGCTATTAAATATGCAAAAATCTAACCGTTTCTGCGATATGCATTGCTTTACGTTTTATCTATTTTACGAAGCAATGAAAATACAGCATAAATCACAGACAAATAAGCGTTTGGCTATCAGTGACTTTTATTGGTGTAAATCGAGTTTTATTCTACCTCAAAAGAGCCTTAATCTAAGTTCTGTTTTGGAGTTCAATAACTTATGTAAATTTTATGCTCTAACGGGTTACGATTTGCCAACTTGCTGGTTTCTTCGGTTTGCTTAGATTTGCTTTTTCAAATAACGCTTTTAGTCAATGCAAAATTAGTAATAAAAATCAGAATAACATCCATATAATGTGTTTTTGTATAATACAAATTCCAAGTTTAACAGCCCTATTTCACTGAATCTCAATAATAAACCCCTCGTTATATTTATCATTTTTATCGTCATAACTTAACCGTATTTTGTCTTCCAAAAGCCATTCCACATCGAAATGTATGGTCTCCATGAAACCGCTACCGGGATAGGACCACAATTCCTTATCCCATAGCCAATGCTTTTTATAAATCGTGGGACGCGACATGAAATCGTACTGTACGATAATCGTATTCGTGCCCTGCGGAGAGACATGGGTTTCCTCTTCGCCATTGCCACAGCTTCGGAGCAAACAACCAGTAGCAATTAAAATGACCGCTAAGACAATATGTTTTGTTTTAATGCGTTTCAAATCAAAGTCTGTTAAAGTGATTTTGAAGTTGACTCCAATTCCATTGCTTTGGCATACCATGTTGCCGCTTGCTTTGCGTTCTTTCTTACACCTTCGCCATTGGTGTAGCAATCGCCCAAACAACGCATGGCTCCCGCATGACCATAGTATCCCTTGTTTTCGCAGATGTTGTTTGCCGCTTTCTTGTACAGTTTCATGGCTTCTGCCATATCCCGCTCAACGCCGTGCCCTTCGGCATAGCATCGGGCAAGCAGATATTGTGCTTCCGGGTCATCCATTTCCGCTGCCCGACGGTACAACTCTACCACTTTTTCCCAATTCTGCTCCACACCGTTGCCTGTGGCATAACAATCGCCAAGATCACGCAACGCATCAGGCGACACATACCCATCGGTATCAATCGCCTTGCGATACCATTTGACGGCTTGATTATAATCGGCAGACACTCCGCGACCATCGCAATAACATTTGCCAAGTTCCACCCATGCCATCGGATTGTCGTTTTCTGCCGCTTTCTTAAACCATAAAAAGGCTTGTTCATCATCCTGATCGACTCCATTACCCTTGCTGTAACAGAGTCCTAATATGAAATATACTCCGGCATATCCTCTCTCGGCTGCCTTCAGATAATAAGCAAAGGCTTGCTCCAAGTCTTTCGGCAGACCTCCTTGTCCGATACTATAACAATAACCCATACAATCACAGGCATAGGCATCGCCGAGTTCAGCCGCTTTCCGCCACCATTCAACGGCCGATGCCATATCGCAATCCACGCCCCAACCATTGCTGATAGCAACTTCCAAGCATACACATGACCTCAGCCAAGTCTGTACTTGAAAAATCTTTTCTGTTTACTGCCTTTTTCAGCCATTTGGCAAGTTGACACTGATAAGTATCTTTATTCAGCCGTTCCCGTGCCGGGCGGCAGTAGTCCGATGCCTGCCAATACAATCTGAACGCCTTTGCCAAATTACGCTCCACGCCGATGCCTTCCTCGTAGCATTGGCCGAGCTGATATTGTGCAGGCGAATAACCCGATTCAGCCGCCTCACGGCATTTGTCAATGTCAAATTTATCGCTTGTATATTTAATTTTATATTCTGTCATAATCACCGCTTTAATGTAAATATCAGTCGTTTGTCGGCAACTCTATCTCTATGGTTTCCCATGGTTCGGGCCTGCCGATGCCTATATGAAATGTATCGCCGTCCCAACGTGTCTTGTTGATGCAGGACTTGTGTTGAAAAAGGCAGCATGGCAGCTCCTCATCTATCCATTTCGACACAACGACTTCGCCAGTTGCCACATTTTCAATCTCCACTTTCAAGGCATCACCGACGGATTGCCCGAAACAGTTATAGACTAAAGCACGGTGTTTTCTGTCGCGGCTCAGTTTGGAATATCGCTCAAGCAATACTTTTTTCTCGAATCCGCAGTCACGCAACTTTTGCAGAATGTCGTCACGCCGTTGCGCCAATCGGCTCTTGCCGCCGTTTATTTCGTCAATTTCCGTCAGAACATCCAGCACGAGATTGGCTACATACTCCACAAACTCGGCATTAAACTTTTTGAATTCATAAAGCCTGCGAGACACATCCCTGGACAAATTGTAGGTCGATACGTTGAACACACCTTTCCAGTTGGCATATCCGTCTTTCCAATTCTGTTGCTCCACATTGGCACAGAGCGTTAGGCGGCCGTTTCCGTCAAGGTCAAGAGGCCACAGTTCCATCAGGATAACCTGACAGATGCCGTAAGTGGCGGCATACAGATGAGCCACATCGCAATAATTCGATTCCTCCCTGATGCGTTGTTTGAGAATATCATCGTCCTCAAAGGATAACATTTGTAATTTTGCCATAGACTATTTCAATATTTTTTCAATTAGCCGTTCAAGTTGTTTGGGGGTGATGTCGTATGCTTCGAGCACTCCGGCTTTCAGAGCTTCGCAGAGAACTACGCCGTCCTCCTCACCCAGTTTATCTATATCGGCTTTTGACTCAACACTGTACTCTCTCAGAATATCCGCAGTTGCCTGCCGTGGCGTCCGCTTGGCGGCTTTTACACGCGCTTTCAAGGCGGGAAGGGCGTTGATGGATTCTGCATTTCCTTTCCCGGCATATACCTCAATGGTTTTACAGACCCATTTTACGTCATACTTGTTACCCCTTTCGGCAATGGCAAGTAAAGGCGTGACAGGAGTGTCGGGATTGATTTCTATCTCGCAAAGAAAGTCGTTCCACCACATATACTCGCCTTTTACCACTTCTTTACCCAAACATGAAAGCAAAAAGGCAAATCGGCTTTCATCAAATCGCTGAATCAACAATTTTTTATAAATGAAACAGGCGGCCTTGCGAATATCCAAACCGTTCTCTCCGGGATTTTCATTGATAATCTCCTCCAATGCAGGAAATATAACCCTGTCAGTCTGTTTCTCCGCTTCGCGCAAAGCCTTCCATGAAGTCGTTTGCCACGAGCAGCGTATATCCGGTTCATGAGGAGCGCACATCCGACCAATCAATTCCAATAGCCCTTCTTTACCCATTGCCACGCCCATTTACTTGAAATCACGGAATTTTTTGTTGTTAAGAGCGTTTTCAGCGGCACGGTTATAATGGGAGGCAGCGAGTTTGAAATAGTCGTAAGCTTTTCGTAAATCAACTTCAACGCCAAGACCTTTCAGATACATATTGCCAATCTCATACTCTGCTACAGCGACATAGCCAATACTTCCCCTCATGTTCCTGGAATTGGCTATTTGCTGATATAATGCCATAGCTGTAGCATAATCCCTCTCGCACCCTGCACCGCGCTTGTAACATTCCGCCAATTTTAACCGGGCGTATGTATCGCCGCTGTCAGCACCTTTCTTAAACCATTCAAAAGCCCTATCGCAATCCTTTTTCACTCCCTTACCGTCGAGATAAGCGAGTGCTACATTGCAATATGCCGCGCTATACCCAAGTTCTGCCGCTGTCAGATAGCACTCGAAGGCTTTTTCTGCCTCACCCTCGCCGCTATATGTCTGAGCTAAATCGTAGTATGAAGTACCGTCTTTCTTCTCTCCGGAAATCTCCTCATAGAGCTTCGTCGCCTCGTCCATTCTGTCCGGAATATAGCTGACAAGTTCTACTGGTATGCCATACTCGTATGACAACGTGTCCGCCAAGTTCTTCTTGTCCTTGACGTTTCCGCATTCGGCTTTGGCCCGCAGTATCTCTATCAGACGTTCATACCATACCAAGGCAGCATCCACCCCTTCCTTTTCCGTCATATCATCAGGACGGTCATGCACATAAAGGTTCATCAGGGATTTCGCAGCACTTATCAACCCTTTGTCCGCTTTCCTCTTCAGCACTTCAATCATTCGATAAAGCCATTTCCTGCCCAACGACCTGCGTTGTTCCGAATCCAAGTCATCGTCATCATCGCAGAGAAATCGGTAGTAGTCTGCAAGGAACTTTTGCGCTTTCAAATTGTCACCTTCCGCTGCTTTTTCCATCCAAGATAGCCACAGGGAAGAATCCTCACAATAGAACGTGTAATAATACCTGCCGAGCCAATATTGCGCCTGCGCATTGCCTTGTTCCGCTGCGGGTGTTATCGCCTTGACCGCCGGAAGAGCCTGCTTTGAATCGTCAAAATCATCCACACCTTGCTTTATGATTTTGAAATACTCTGATAGTTCTTTGCTATTCATATCCGGACTTCCTTTCGTCAAAGATGACACCCTTGTTTTTCTTTACAAACTCCTGAAGGCAGTCGCATAGCGATGGATCGAAATCGTAATAGGCATTGTCAGTCTCTTCCCAATCGTCCTCTTCACCATCAGTGATAGCTTTGCGGTAATTATCGGCTATCTCCTTACCGCCAATTGCCAAAATAGCATTTTCCAGTTCGTCAGGATTGGTTTCGGGATGATTCTCCAGATAACCAAAATGTCCGCCGTTCTCCATCTCCGAATCATACCAAAAACAAAGAACCGCTTTTTTTTGAATCGGTGAAAGATCCGACAGGTTGCGTTCGCATATTTCTTCTATAAATCTGTTCCAACGTATATCTTGTTCTGTCATGGTATAAATTATTTAAAGTCCTTAAATCGTTCATCATTCAATGCATTTTCCGCATCGTGATTCTCTTTCTTGGCGGCAAGTTTGAAATAGCGGTATGCCTTTTTCATGTCCGGCTGCACACCAAGTCCTTCCATGTATATGCAGCCAAGCTCATATAACGCCATCCCAATTCCGGCAGACTGATGTTGCCACCCTTGACCTATGCGCTCGGCGATATGTTGATATTCAAGCATTGCCTTTTCATAATCCTGTTCACCACCAATACCGTTCTTGTAGCAATCGGCCAGTTTCAGAATTGCTGTGATTTCGCCCAAGTCAGCACCTTTCCGATAACATTTGCGGGCTTGCGCATCGTCTTGTTTTGTGCCGTTGCCATAACGATAAGCGTCGCCTATTTTCGCATACGCTTCGTGACAGTTCAACTTCGCCGCTTTCTTGAAACAGGCAAGCGCGTTTTTTCCCTCTCTCAAATCGTTATAGGCACACCCCATTTTATAACAAACTTCCGACTTGAAAGGCTCGTTGCAATCGCTTTCGGCAATTTCCTTGTATAGCTTTATGGCTTGCAGCAAACCCCGTTCGTCATCTTCGTCCGAGAAGCAATCCAGAATCTCTTCGGGAATACCGTTTGCATACAATAGAATGTCCGCCAAGTTCATTTTATTCACAAAGTCGCCTTTGGCAGCCTTAACGGTCAATATTTCAATCCAGCGGTCATACCATTTAGCGGCTCTCTCCATGCAATCCTCCGGTTCCATATCTTCAGGGCAATCTTCGACATAGAGGGTCATCAATGTTTTGGCCGCATTCGCCGACCCATTGCCTGCTTTTGCCGCCAAGATATCAAACCATCGCTTTTGCCATTTCGACATCAATGTTTTTCGCTGTTTGGCATCTATTCCGTCGGGGCAATTATTGCGATAGATGTTCATGATGGCTTCGGCCGCTTGTTCGTTGTCGTTGTCAGCCGCTTGTTCATACCAATAAATCGCTTTCAGGTTATCACAATCGCTGTGATAGCCCCACGAATAATATTGTCCAAGAAGAAATTGTGCCTTCACATTACCGCATTCGGCAATAGGTGTTATAGCCTCGACTGCCTGACGTGCCTGCACATCGTCACCTTCACCGGCATAGCACTTTATGAACTTCTTTATTATGTTGAATTGTTCGGATAGACTATTCATGATGTTTTCCTCCTTCTTGTACATCCGCTTATGAACATTGCAATCCAACTTAGTGCAAGGTAACTTGCAGCATATACAATGAACCAGATTTCCTTGATGTCAAAAAACAGCCAGCCCCCTAAAAGGAACATGGCTGCTGATAGTAACGGAAGGCTCCACATTTGTCTGATATTTTTTCCGCAAGTGACTCCCAAGAATATGGAATACATCGGATTAAGGATTAAGAACAACATCATACACAACGCCATTCCTGCACATTCTGATGCGAGTTTTGCAACGGCAAACGGTAGAATAAACATAACCACCGCAGTCATGCCAAGCCATGTCAACCGAAATTTCCCTATACTTGTCATAATCGGTTTTATTTTATGATTGTTTCCACCGTTTCAGCTGTGGAAAAAACTGGCGCATCATCTCTTTTGCCTGTTTCACTGTAAGATTCTGCTCAGACTGTTTGTTTATCTCATCAGTGAATTGGGCGCAATGCTCAATCATCTGCTCCATTGTGACATCTTGCAGGAATTGCCCGCCTTTATAGCAATAAAGGCAATAGTCCTCATTGAGAGAACCATCGCCGTTTATACCTTTATTATCGTCAATCAGCGGCATACCACAACTCTGACAGAATTTCATTTCCATATTTTTTCTCTTTTCGCTTCTCAGTCCGACAGAACCGGATTATTAAATGCAGAAGCGTGGACTACCTATGTCAATCTAACTTGACGGTCCTGAGAATGCCTATGATGCAGATATGACAAAGCAGCCCACGCTATATGCGTGAGAACCACTATGCTATCTCTTGCATCAAATTTGAAAGGCTCTCAGGTTTTCAAGTTACAAGATGAGCATAACGCTTCTTTTTCTTATGTCTTGGATAGAGTTGCCTCGATCCAATCGCAAAATTACGGAAAAACCGTGATAATCCATTCTATATAGGACAATTATTATGACCTTTCATTGAATTAGGGGATTCTGCCTTTATAGTCTTAATCCTTTTTTGCGCTTTTTCTTTCTACGCAATATCTCCGCCATCTCCTGATTGGCTTCCGCATCGGTGGCGTTGCAGGATGAACCGTTACCGTTCAGCAATCCCAAAGAGCCGCTGAAAAGTTCACCTCTTGCAGTGTCAGAAGTTGCGCTTGGCGTATTTATTGTATAGCCTTTCGGCATCAGGTTCATACGTTCCTCATTCCTGTTGTGCTGCAAGGCCGCATCAATCTTGGAATAGCTGAAATGCCTGTCCATTTTGGATCCGTTGAAGTGGTAGCCGTTCATGGTGAAGACCACGTCCTGTATACTTCACTTGTCTGCCCTTTGTGCTTGAAACGGACTTCCACACCTTGACGGTTAAGGCTGGCGACAAGCACGTCCCAGTTGCCGCACCTGCCGACTACCGTTTTCAGGATGTCGTACAGCCTGTACTTTGTCCTGTCCGGCTCTTTCAGTCGGTTGCGCTTGACATTCTTCTTGCCGTCAGCCATGTGCAGACCATATTTCAAGGTAAGCTCCTTGCAGATACGGGTGCAAGGTCGTAGAAAATAATATTGGAGGGAGATATATGCAGAATTATAATGCAAAGTAAAAATTGGGAACAGACACTCTTATACATGGCCGAAGTGTTTGTTCCCGTTTCATTATTGCTTTTGTGAGAATGACCATCAACATACACTGTCGTGATAAATCAGTCAAATACATTGTCCTTTCAGAAAATTATCATATCTTTGTACTTAAATGAGTTATTTGACAGCATAGCGCCCAAATTGCTGAAATTCGCATGGTTGCTAAATTGTTATCTTTATTTCTCAAATACTCCGCTAAAAGTTTATCCTTCAAAAGGTTGTATCAAACCGTTGAAAATCTAAAATAAAATGTTATTCTTAATGGAGTTACCCGACATACTTTCTTCAAGCGTCTTCAGGCATGGAGCCATATGGCCAAACGTAACATAAAATTGT
>ERZ1673745.400-NODE-400-length-48627-cov-67.095961_pt1 | contig 48627 bp, 44 predicted proteins | sample MGYA00580206_ERZ1673745 | MGnify/ENA primary metagenome ERZ1673745 (study PRJEB41218, sample SAMN15661753) | gut metagenome | host: Homo sapiens | place: Canada: London | collected 2015-08-20/2019-03-30 | study: EMG produced TPA metagenomics assembly of... | reverse complement strand
AGAGGAAGACGATACCGAACAGGCGTATCTGCCTGAACGATGATTCGATGTTTTTGAGTGACTTAAATTCCATTGTTTGATTTTATTTTTCGGTTCTTAATCGTTTTTCAATCGGATTAGTATGCGACCACTTGCTACATACGTATGTAATGGGTTGCTACATACGTATGTGATGAGCTGTTACATAGGTATGTAATAGGCTGCTGCATACGTATGTCGTGACGGGCTACATACGTATGTTGCTTTCAGGCGAATACCAATCCCGTAATACATACCTTTATTTCAGCAGTTTCCCGGCACGTCCGACCATGTTTCCTGCGGCTGCACCCGCTACGCTGCCCGCCATGCTTCCGGCTCGTCCTGCCGTCTGGTTCACGTTGCGACCGTAGCTTCCCATACCTCCGGCTTGGATAATCCAGCCTGCCACCGTCGGGATGGTGAAGTAGCCGATGATGCCGATTATCATGAAGACGATGTACACCCCGTCGCTCGAATCCAGCGAGAAGTTCGGGTCAGCCTGCATCCGTTCGATGTCGCTTTGCAGCATCAGCACCTGTATTTTCGCCAGTATGGTGCTGAACATATCCGACACGGGCAGCCACAGATAGACCTGTATGTAGCGGCATATCCATTGCGTGAGCGTGCTTTGGAAGCCGTCCCACACCGATATGGCGAAGGCTATCGGACCGAGTATCGCCAGCACCACGAGGAAGAAGGTGCGGATGGTGTCTATCACGAGGGCGGCGGCTTGGAACATCAGTTCCAGTATCTCGCGGAAGAAGTCGCGGATGCCCTTCTTCATGTTGTACATCCCGCGCTCGATGTACATCCCCGCCATCGTCACCATGTCGCCGGGCGACCAGCCCAGTTCCTCCAGCTGTTTGTCAAACTCCTCGTTCGACACGAGGTAGGCTGTTTCGGGGTTGCGCATCATCGCCTCGTATTCCAGTTTGTCTTTCTGCTCACGGTATCGGTTCATGTCCAGCGTTTCCGTCTCCAGCATCTTCGCCGTACCTTGCACGACGGGCGACATGATGCTGTTTATCGTGCCTAATACCACCGTCGGGAAGAACATGATGCACAAGCCTATCGCGAACGGGCGCAGCATGGGGAACACATCTATCGGTTCGGCTCTCGCCAGCGACTGCCACACCCGGTAGGCGACGTAGAACAGCGCACCCAGCCCGGCGATGCCTTTCGCCACGCCCGCCATGTCCCCGCATAGCGGCATCATCTGCTCGTAGAGCGAGCGCAGAATTTGGTGAAGGTTGTCGAAATTCATAGGCTACCAGTATCTTTCGTTCATGTTCCCGTACAGCCCCATGATGCGGTCGAGGTCGTTCTTCTTCTTCGCCCGCAGGTAGCTCACGCTGATGTTCTTGTTGGTGTAGTAGCTCACGAGGTTGCGGTAACGCTTCATCTTGGAATAGCAGCGTTCCACCACATCCATGCGTTCCTTGTCCGTCATGGAGAGTGTGGTGATGTTCACCACGTTCCTCAGTTCCGTCAGTACGTCGTTGGATTCCTCCAACAGCTTGGTGTAGCCGAAGGCGATGGCTCCCAGTTCCTCCACCGTGAAGTTGTCGTCACGCATCATCCTCTGGAAGCTGATCACATAGGTGTCGGTGATGTCACCCACCATCAGGATGGTCTGCTGCACTTTTCGGGCGTCTTTTACCAGATTGTTCACGGATTTCAGTGCGTCGTAATACTTCTTGCCCTGCTCGTAAATCTTCACCGTCTCTTGAAAATTTTTTATCATATTCTGGGCGGTCGTGGAAGTGTGCACCACGTTCTTGGAGGTGTTCACGATGCTCTGCGCGATGTTGGACGGGTCTATCACCGCCCACTGTGCGCTTGCCCTGCCGACTGCAAACAGGCACAGGCAGATAATAAGTGTTATTCTTGTTCTCATGTTACTTTGGATTTTAGTGGATTTCATTATTTATTGCTCGCCTATCGGATGGTCCGGTTTCGGGTTCACACGCACGTAGTCCCCGTTCGGCGAGAAGGTCAGTATGTCCGTCGCCTCGTTGTAGGACACGTCGATACGGAATCCGGTGTTCATGAACAGGTTGCCGTTCTCCTCCTGCAAGAGATAGGTTTCCGGCTTCAATTTGCGGCGGATGCCGCTCCGCTTGAACACCGTCACCTTATAGGCTTCACCCTCCTTGTAGATAAGCACGTCGGGCTTTCCCTCCACGCTTTCCCAGTTCCCGCAAAGCAGGTCACGGCGGTTGTTCGCTACATCGCAGGATTGCAGCACCATGACCGCCAGCCCGATTAAACACTTGCTGACTTGCAGCATTTTCGTTCTTGATATACTCATACGCATTTTCTTTTTTAGTTGATGAATCTGTTTCTATTTATTCCTTTCTCCGCCTTTCGGCAAGCTGCCGGATGGCAGCTTCGATGTCGCCGCCCAACTGCTCCGCCAGACGGTAAACCTCTACTTTTTCCGTTTCTTCGGTGGTGTACGCCAGATACTCTTCAGCACTAACTTCGGTGGCATAGACCGCCGACTGCGTGCCGCCCAGTCCTATCCACACTTCCTTGTAGAGCCTTGACGGGTTGTTCGCCATGTTGATGGAGAGTATCTGCGACTTCTCTTTCTCCGTCAGACCCAACAGGGACTGTATGGCATCAAACTTGTTCATGTACTTCCGCTGGTCAAGGAGTATCTTGCAGTCGGAGTTGTTGATGATGCTCTCCTTGACGACGGGCGAGGAAATGATGTCGTCCACCTCCTGCGTCACCACGATTGCCTCCCCGTAATACTTGCGCACGGTCTTGTACATATAGCGCAGGTACTCAGCCATGTTCGCCGAAGATAGAGCCTTCCAAGCCTCTTCCACTATCAGCTGTTTCCTTACGCCTTTCAGACGGCGCATCTTGTTGATGAAGGCTTCCATGATGATGATGGTCACCACAGGGAAAAGCTCGCGATTTTCCTTTATACTGTCAATCTCGAAGACGATGAACCGCTTGCCGAGCAGGTCGATGTTCTCCGTGGAGTTGAGCAGGAAGTCGTAGCGTCCGCCCCGGTAATACTGCCGCATGGTGGTGAGCATATTGTCGATGTTGAAATCGGACTTCTCCACCTTTATCTCACGTTCCGCCAGTTCGCGGCGGTAGTCGTCGCGCATATACTCATAGAAGGTGTTGAACGAGGGGACGATGCTCCTGTCAGCCCTGATACGCTCGATATAGGCGTTCACCGCACTGCCCAGTTCGCCGCTTTCCGTCTTCGTCACTTTGTCGTCCTCCGACTTCCAGAGCGTCAGCAGCAATGTCTTGATGCTGTCCTTCTTCTCCACGTCGAACACGTAATCATCGGTGTAGAACGGGTTGAATGAAATCGGTTTCTCTTCCGTGTAGGTGAAGTACACGCCGTCCGCCCCGTTTGTCTTGCGCCGGATCATCTCGCACAAGCCCTGATAGGAGTTTCCCGTGTCCACCAGTACCACGTGCGTACCTTGCTCGTAATATTGCCTCACGAGGTGGTTCATGAAAAACGACTTGCCGCTGCCCGAAGGACCTAACACGAACTTGTTGCGGTTCGTCGTGATACCCCGCTTCATCGGCAGGTCGCTGATGTCGAGGTGCAACGGTTTTCCCGTAAGCCTGTCCACCATCTTGATGCCGAAGGGCGAGAGCGAGCTGCGGTAGTTGGTTTCCTCCGTGAAGAGGCACACCGCCTGTTCGATGAAGGTGTGGAAACTCTCTTCCGCCGGGAAGTCCGCCGCATTGCCGGGTATCGCCGCCCAGTAGAGTGTCGGGCAGTCGATGGTGTTGTGGCGCGGCACGCACTCCATGCTTGCCAGCTGGCTGCCCACGTCGTTCTTGATGTGCTTCAGCTCTTCCGCGTCATCGCTCCACGCCATGACGTTGAAGTGCGCCCGTACCGAGGTCAGCCCGTAGGAATGGGCTTCGTTCAGGTACTGGTCTATCCACTCGCGGTTGATGCTGTTGCTCCGGCTGTATCGGGAGAGCGACTGCATATTCCTTGCGGACTTCTCGAACTTCTGTAAGTTTTCCTCGCTGTTGTCGATAATCACATACTGGTTGTAGATGTGGTTGCAGGAGAGCAGCAGCCCCACGGGGGAGGCGAAGGAGAGGCGGCAGTCCGAGCGGTCGGTGGAGAGTTTCTCGTAGCGGATGTCGGTAGCCACCTTTCCGGGCAAATCCTCCGCATCGGAGAGGGTGTGCAGGCACAGGCGGTTGTCGCCGATGCGCATTTCCTTTGCCGAAAGGTCGATGTCCTGCAAGGTCGTGTCGCCTTCGGGCATGAGCGAGAAGTAACGCTCTATCAGCCCGGCGGACTTCTCCGTCCCGACAATCTCATCGGTGGAGAGGCGGCGCAGCCTGACAAAGCCGCTGTCGTTCATGATACGCTCGAACTGTTCGGCGGCTTCCATGAACTTCCCGGCGGTTTCCCTGTCCAGCTCTTTCGGGATGATATGCCCACGGCACAGCGTACTGAAGTTGCTCTGCATCCGGTTACGCTCCTTCGTCGTCTTGGTCAGGTAGAGATAGCAGGAGTGTTTCAGGTACGGACGCTCGTTGAAGTGTCGTTCAAAGGAGCGGCTCAAGAAACTCATGTCGTCTTTCTGTAACTCCGGCTTATAGCGTTCCTTGATGAACCAGTCCTGCTTATGCACGACGCAGAAGTCCGGCAGCACCTTGATAGCCTTGCACCAGCAGCCATGTATCGCCTCGTACTCCGCGCCAGTCACGGTATAAAGCTCCGGCAGTTCCACCTCAAAAGCCACCGTGATATCGGCGTCTTTGGAAATGATGCAGCCATGCTCCACAGCAAGCAGCGGGAACTTGTTTTCCAGTGTCGTCATTTTGGATGTATTTCTCATGTCATTTCTTCCTTTCGTTGCCGTTTGAATAATCGGGTGATCCGCCGCCGGTTGATAAGGTATCGGGGATGGCTCCTTGCCGCTCCCAACTTCATCAGCCCGTGTTCGCCGTACCGGGCGTTCAGCGCGAAGGTCTGCCATACGAGGACGGAGGACGATGCCGCGCCGAAGCCGATACATACCCACTGGTCGATGCCGACCATGTAGAGGATGACGAACAGGACGAAGAGAGCCAGCAGACCTCCGCAGAAGATGAAGAGGTACTGAGCCTTCAAACCCTTGAACTCGACCGGACGACCGATACCCTTGTTTATCGGGTATTCAGCCATACATTGTGTATTAAAGGAAGAATGAGCGCAGGATAGTGGCAGCGACAATCAAGAAGATACAAGCTCCGAACCACGAAGCAGCGGTCTTCGAGGTGTCCGGGTCGCCGGACGAAAACTTGCCATAGACTTTTACGCCTCCGATAAGACCGACCACCGCACCGATGGCATAGATAAGTTTCGTACCGGGGTCGAAATACGAACTCACCATAGAGGTGGCTTCGTTGATGCCTGCCAAACCGTTTCCTTGCGCAAATGCGGAGGCGGTTGCGGCAATCATAAGTGCCGCAGAGATGATGAACTTTTGTCTGATGTTCTTATTCATAAACTGTTCTTGTTTTGTGCCGTCCAAAGGGTGGATAGTCCTTTTTCGGGCGGTTGATACTTGATTACTTTACTTTGGTTTTAGTGGTTGCCCGTTTGTTTCTACGGACTTGGGTGTGTCCGTTGCGGATTGGCTGTACCTTGTACCGCCGTGCGCATGGTGTGATGCCGTCTTACGTTTTCATTTCCATTCTTTTTTTAGTCGTTATACATAGTCCCGGATATTGAACTCGTCAATGTTGTCGGGTACGGTAAATTCCTTTTTCGGTTTCTTCAGCCGGACTTCGATAAGCCCCTTGATACGGATGCTCAGTTCCGTCGAGCCGGACATCAGTTTCTCGTACAGTTCCGTTCCTTCCATATCGGAGAAAACCTTTGCCGCACGTTCCCGTTCTGCCGTTGTCGCTTCCGGGTTCTTGGCAGCCCTGACCGCATCGTCTATCTCGTCAAAACTGCTCCCCGTAGCTCTTGGTGTGTCGGGCGTTCCGTCCTCCGGTTCATCCTCCCCGAACTCCAGTTCCGAAGGCGGGATGCTCGTGAAGGTTTCATCGAGTTTTTCCTCCGGAACTTGTGCCGGGCGTGAGACGGTTTCCGTGTTTCCGTCGTCAAAAGTAGCCTCTTCCTCCGACAGCTCAATGCCTTTTTCCGAAGTGGCGGCTTCTTGCGTCGGTATGGCAGCGGTTGTCCGGGTTAATGCCATCTTGAAACGGCTTTTGCCGATGATGTCCGATGTTTCTGCGGGAGGTGTTTCCCGTGCCGTTTCCTGCTTCACCTCCGTGCCGCCCAATGACCGCCATAGCCCGGCAATGCCTTTAAGGAAGCGGACGAATCTCGTTTCCATGATGCGGTCGTAGAACAGCAGGAACAGGAACCACAGGTTACAGCTGATCGATACGGTCAGGAGAATCATCGTCATGCTCATAGTTCTACTCTGGGGAGTGCGTTCAACATACGGTTCAGTTCGTCGCGGTGGGTACGGAAGAACTCGCTTAACACGTTTTCGGTGAAGTCGGCGATTGTGACTTCACCGTCACCCAGCCAGCGGACAATCATGGCAACCTTGTCATGGGTCTCTTTGCTGATGGACACTTGTTTTCCTTCCCTTGCCTTGAAGCCTGATTTTTTCAGGAAGGCGTGATAATCATTCTTTTTTCTACTCATTTCTTTTTCTTTTTGATGATTAAAATACTGCGTCATAATTCCGGGCGTAAAGGCTCTTTATCGCCTCTTCGCACTGGTTGAAGTGGTGTGTAAGCACATGGTCGATGTAGGCGGACAGCGATAGCCTGTCATGCCCGATCACACGGGTTATGCGCATGATGCGGTCGTGATACTCCGGGCGCACGTATGCCATCTTCCCCTCGCGTGCCTTTACTTCGGGTTCACGGATGAAAAGCCGTTCATAGTCCTTTTCGCCGCATTTGCCGCTTACCGGCACGGGCGACAGGATTTCCACACTCGCCTGCACTTGGGCAAGCATACCTCCGCCGTCATGGTGCGGACTTCTGCTTTTCTGGTTCTTTTCCTGATTCATATCCATATTCAAATTAAGTCTTCACGTTGTTTCTTGTACAGTTCGTTTATTTTCTCCTTGTGCTGTTCCAGATGCTGGCGCAACACGGTGTCCACGTAGCCGCCTACCGAGATTTCCCGTCCGGCGATGTCATTCACGATTTTAAGAATCTTGCTGTGTACGTCGCGGCTGATATAGACGCACTGGCGTGTCTTTATCTCGTTGCGGCGAAGGAACAGACCGGAATAATCGTCCTCCTGCCGTTTGCGGCGGCCGGTGTCTTTCTGCACCTTCTCCCTTGACGGGGATGCCGTGGGCGGCGGTTCCGTTTCCGGGACACTCTCTTCTTCGGGGGCAGGCACGGGCGGCTCCTGTGCGCGGTACAGGGTCCCGTCCTGCTTGCGTCTGCCGATGGAGGCTATCAACAGTTCCTCGTCGATGCCTTCGGTGTTCACTTTCCTGCTGCCCATGCTCATTGAGGTTTGATGATACGGCTGATTTCTTCCGAGAACTCACGGATGCCGCTCCCTTTCAGAAGGGATGCGTCCATCGGGAAGATGGTAGAGCGGAAAACGCTCTTGCGCTCTTCCGAGAGGTCGCGCCGGAACTTCTTGCTGTCGGGCAGGCGGGTGGACAACACCGACAACCCCATTTCGGCAATCACATCTTCATACAGGTCGTACAGCCCGTTCTTCTCCCTGCCGTCCACCATCGTCCAGAACAGGTACAGCCCTTTTGTTTTCGCCTGTCCCGTCGTCATGAGGTTGTCACGGAACATCACGGCGAATTGCAGGGTGCTTTCCACGACGAAGCGGTCGGCACTCATGGGCGCGAAGATGTAGTCCATCTGCGAGAGGGTCTTTACAACCCCGTTGCTTTTCAGCGTTCCCGGCATATCGAAGAACACGATGTCCGGTTTCACTTCTTCTTCGGCAAGCATCCTTTCGGCATCGTCAAGGGCGTTAAGGGCGTCGCTTGCAATGACCGGATAGGCGTTCTTTTTTATTTTGCGGAAGTGGTCACACGCGAGTGCCTTGAAATAGAGGCTCTCGTCGATAAGTTTCGTTTCACGTTCGCGCAGTCCGTGAATGCTGTGCTGCGGAGCATCGCAGTCTATGACGGCGACATTGTGACCTTGCACGTTGTGGAGGTAGCTGGCGGCAAGTGCCGTGACGGTAGATTTGCCGATGCCTCCCTTTTGTGTTGCGAATGCAACGAAGATTTCATTACTCATGGTTCTATTGGTTTTAATGGTTGATGAATTGTTTTTTTGTTCCTGTACGGAAGCGGTGACATACATATCGGCATCCGTGAGACACTGACAGATGGGACCGTCACGTATCCGCTTCAATGGCGAAGCCGGGATTCGGATAACCGATGAATGACGGCATTGCGTCATGAAGTCATTGAATCCGTGAATCACCACGTCACTGGAAAACCGGGTATCCGACGGTTCGGATATTTGGTTTGGCAAATATCCGCCGAAGCGGTTTGCCGGGTATTTGAAAGTTCCTTTTTCCATATCTTCAAATCGTTCGTTTCTTGAATCATGCTGCAAATAAACAAGGATATTTTTGAATCCGTATCACTTCTCCGGCAAGTGGCAGCACGTTGCGCCGGTTGGCACTGATTGTCCGGGTCAAGCCTCTGTCCGATACCGCGTTAAGGGTGTAACTTTGCACCCGAACGGCAGGGTTCGCCGCAGGTGGCGCAGCCCGGAGTTTGAAAGGCATTCCCCCAATCCGTCCCCGACGGATTTTTATGTTCACCTGAACATAGCAAGATGTCTTTTCAGCCGCTCAAAATATTTTGAGCAGCCACGAAAAGCACTTGCCCTTGCAGGGGGCGGGATTCCCTCCGAAGTCGGAAATCCTTTCAAACCTACGGTGTCTGTGCCTTGAAGCGGCGGCTTATGCCGTCAATCCGCTAAATCCAAAGTAATATGAGTGAAAAAAGAAAGAACAAAACCGGGAGAAATCCCAAACTTGATCCGGCGGTGTTCCGTTACACCGTCCGTTTCAACGAGGAGGAACACAACCGTTTCCTCTCCATGTTCGAGAAGTCGGGCGTTTACGCCAAGTCGGTTTTCCTGAAGGCGCACTTCTTCGGACAGCCGTTCAAAGTGCTGAAAGTGGATAAGACGCTGGTGGATTATTACACCAAACTGTCCGATTTTCACGCGCAGTTCCGCGCGATAGGCACGAACTACAACCAAGTCGTGAAGGAATTAAGGCTGCATTTTTCCGAGAAAAAGGCAATGGCATTGCTCTACAAGCTGGAGCAACATACCGTAGAAATCGTGAAACTGAGCCGCAAGATTGTGGAATTGTCGAGAGAAATGGAGGCGAAATGGTCGCAAAAATCAGTGTAGGAAACTCGTTGTACGGCGCGATTGCCTACAACGGGGAGAAAATCAACGAGGCGCGAGGGCGGTTGCTCACCACCAACCGCATCTACAATGACGGTTCGGGAAAGGTGGACATCAACAAGGCGATGGAAGGCTTTATCACCTTCATGCCACCGCAGATGAAAGTGGAGAAACCGGTGGTGCATATCTCGCTCAATCCGCATCCGGAGGATGTGCTGACAGATACGGAATTGCAGAATATAGCCCGCGAGTATCTGGAAAAGCTCGGTTTCGGGAACCAGCCTTACCTTGTTTTCAAGCATGAGGACATCGACCGACACCACCTGCACATCGTGACGGTCAACGTGGACGAGAACGGAAAACGGCTCAACCGGGATTTCCTCTATCGTCGCAGTGACCGCATCCGCAGGGAATTGGAACAGAAGTACGGCTTGCATCCGGCGGAACATAAGAATGTACGACTGGAGAATCCGCTCCGCAAAGTGGATACCTTTGTTGGCGACGTGAAGAAGCAGGTGGGAAATATCGTCAAGGCTATCAGCGGGCAGTACCGCTTCCAGACGATGGGCGAATACCGCGCACTTCTTTCCTTATATAATATGACGGTGGAGGAAACGCATGGCAATGTGCGCGGACGTGAATATCACGGGCTGGTCTATTCCGCCACGGACGACAAGGGCAACAAGGTCGGTAATCCGTTCAAGTCCTCGCTGTTCGGGAAGTCTGTGGGCTATGAAGCCGTACAGAAGAAGTTTGCCCGTTCCAAGCAGGAGATTAAGGGCAGGAAACTCGCCGACAGGACGAAACGCACCGTTCTTTCCGTGCTGGAAGGCACGTATGACAAGGAGAAGTTTGTAGCCACGCTCAAAGAAAAGGGCATCGACACCGTACTGCGCTACACGGAGGAAGGGCGCATCTATGGAGCCACATTCATCGACCACCGCACAGGCTGCGTGCTGAACGGCTCACGCATGGGCAAGGAACTTTCCGCCAATGCCTTGCAGGAACACTTCACGCTGCCTTATGCCGGACAGCCGCCGATTCCTCTTTCCGTTACGGTGGAGGGACAAAAGGACAAACAAGGATATTCCGGTGGGGAATACGAGAGCCATTCGGGTGGCATGAACCTGTTTGCCCCCGAAGGTCCGGCAGTGGATGCCGAAGAGGAAGCCTTCATCCGGGCGATGCAGCGCAAGAAGAAAAAGAAGAAGCGCAAGGGCTTGGGAATGTAATCGAAAATATCAACAATCAAAAAAATCAATGTATGTCACAACAAGAAGACGATTTGAGGGCATTGGCGAAAATCATGGATTTTCTGCGTGCCGTGAGTATTATTTTAGTGGTCATGAACGTGTACTGGTTCTGCTATGAAGCCATACGGCTCTGGGGAGTGGACATCGGCGTGGTGGACAGAATCCTGATGAACTTCAACCGCACGGCGGGGCTGTTCCGTTCCATCCTCTACACGAAACTGTTTGCCGTCCTCCTGCTTGCCCTGTCCTGTCTGGGGACAAAGGGCGTGAAGGGCGAGAAAATCACTTGGGGACGAATTTGGACGGCTCTTGCCGTTGGCTTCGTGCTGTTCTTCCTCAACTGGTGGATATTGGCTTTGCCGCTCCCGATAGAGGCGGTGACGGGACTGTATATCCTGACCGTTGGTGCAGGTTATGTCTGCCTGCTGATGGGCGGTCTGTGGATGAGCCGCCTGTTGAAGCATAACCTCATGGACGATGTGTTCAATAACGAAAACGAGAGTTTCATGCAGGAAACAAGGCTTATCGAAAGCGAGTATTCGGTCAATCTTCCGACACGGTTTTACTACAAAAAGCGTTGGAACAACGGCTGGATCAATGTCGTGAATCCTTTTAGGGCTTCCATCGTGTTGGGTACGCCGGGCAGCGGAAAATCCTATGCAGTGGTAAATAATTTCATCAAGCAGCAGATAGAAAAGGGCTTCTCGATGTATGTGTACGACTTCAAATTCAGTGACTTGTCCACGATAGCCTACAACCACCTGCTGAACCACCCGGAGGGCTACAAGGTGAAGCCGAAGTTCTATGTGATAAACTTCGACGACCCGCGACGCTCGCACCGTTGCAATCCCATCCACCCGGACTTCATGGAGGATATTACGGATGCTTACGAGAGTGCGTACACGATTATGCTTAACCTCAATAAGTCGTGGGTGCAAAAGCAGGGCGACTTCTTTGTGGAATCGCCCATCATCCTCTTCGCGGCTATCATCTGGTATCTCAAAATTTTCCGGAACGGCAAGTATTGCACGTTCCCCCATGCCATTGAGTTTTTGAACCGTCGCTACGAGGATATTTTTCCGATTCTGACCTCTTACCCGGAGTTGGAAAACTATCTTTCTCCATTCATGGATGCGTGGCTCGGTGGGGCTGCGGAGCAGTTGATGGGGCAGATTGCATCGGCGAAAATTCCGCTCTCGCGCATGATTTCCCCACAACTCTATTGGGTCATGTCGGACAGCGAGTTTACGCTGGACATCAACAATCCCGAAGAGCCGAAAATCCTATGCGTGGGTAACAATCCCGACCGTCAGAATATTTACGGTGCGGCTCTCGGTCTGTATAACTCCCGTATCGTAAAGCTCATAAACAAGAAAGGTATGCTGAAGTCGTCGGTCATTATAGATGAACTACCGACCATATATTTCAAGGGGCTGGATAACCTTATCGCCACCGCACGAAGCAACAAGGTTGCCGTATGTCTGGGATTTCAGGATTTCAGCCAGTTAGTGCGCGACTATGGCGATAAGGAAGCCAAAGTCGTGATGAACACCGTCGGTAATATTTTCTCTGGGCAGGTCGTAGGCGAAACCGCCAAGACACTATCCGAACGCTTCGGAAAGGTGTTGCAGAAGCGGCAGTCCATTTCCATCAACCGGCAGGACGTTTCCACCTCCATCAACACGCAGATGGACGCGCTTATCCCGCCCAGCAAGATTTCCGGCTTGACGCAGGGGATGTTTGTCGGTTCGGTGTCGGACAACTTCAACGAGCGCATTGAACAGAAGATTTTTCACTGCGAGATTGTCGTGGACGCCGAGAAGGTGAAGCGCGAGGAGAAAGCCTACAAGAAGATACCCGTCATTACCGACTTCACTGACGGGGACGGCAACGACTGCATGAAGGAAACGGTGCAGGCGAATTACAGGCGCATCAAGGAGGAGGTGAAACAGATTGTTCAGGAAGAGTTGGAACGCATCGCTAATGACGAAAATCTGAAACATCTGTTGCAGCAGAAATAGCCGGCAGGCGGCAGTCGGTAACGGAAACGGGCGGGGCAAGTTTGATACCTTGTTCTGCCTCGTTATAAGCACATTATTACCAAGTAGTTAAATATAAAGCAAAAACAGATGATGGCAAACAATATCGCATCATCTGTTTTTGCTTAGAACAATTTATTTCTCCAACAATCGATATCGTCTGATGGAACGGCTATCCATAACAATTTTTTAGGTCGTGTACATGCAACATACACAATGCGGAGTTCTTCATTATTGTTAACAGAATACTTTGCAGGATTATTCAAAATCGTTGCATAGTTCGTGTGGACAGCTTTTTTAGACAGAAATACTAAAATAGCCTCTAATGTCATGCCTTTTACCGAATGAATTGTTTTCAGGTAAGGTCGTTCTTGCCGAAATTGATGATTTACTGTTCTAAAAAGGGATTCAATACGGACATTCGCCTTTCCCAAATCAACAGTTAGATTTATGCCCATTTGTTGAAGTTTCGTAATCCAATTAGACAGTGTATCATTCGTTGAAGGTAATTTTTGAATAAAATTAAACATCTCTGCTCTATGTCTTCTAAACCCTACTTCCGCTATTTCTCTTCGCATAGTACTTGCGGGAACATACCGAACTTGCTTTGTTATTTTATAGCAGCCTTTTTCTATAAGAGATAGTCCGTCAGTATATTTCCCATGATCAATCAAATATTTTCCATATACAATATCTCTAACGCCGTAATGCCCGTTTATCCACGGACTATTCTGTCTTGATGAACTATCATTGTTTACTAATCCAAAGTTTGTCTCGCCAAACTTTTGTCCTCGAAATACAACTGCATATTCAGATTCATCCAATCCCATCTCATTGCATTTTTCGATGAAATGATTCGTAATTTGATTGACTGATTCCGGAGTGTCGAGATGACCTTTAATACATGGCTCGTCTGTGTAATCTTTGTCGCTTGCTATTGAACACATTTCATTTCCAGAGAAATGATTAGCTAATTGACATATTTTTTCGGAGCTACGTCTATTTTCCGACAGATCTAATGAATGCCAATCTGGACTATTGTATTTCTCCATAAATAAATGTGGATTGGCAGTATTCCATTCAAAAATAGCTTGGTCAGGATCCCCAATCAACATAATAGATTCTGCTCCGCACTGAGATAATTTATCAATTATAGCCATTTGCAACTCTGTTGTGTCTTGAGCTTCATCAATTATTAAAATCGGGAATCGACGAACAATATTTTGTGCTATTGAAGGATATTTATCTAATATTCTGAATGTAAAATATATTGCATCTGCCTGATTGACCTTGCCTACATTGAAATGTTTCCATTTCATTTCTTTCAATTCAGATATAATCTTTTTGGGTGAACCATCTTTCTTATTGGGATTATCCCAATCTGCTTTTCCGAAATGATATGCCTGATATGGGGCCAATCGCAATAATTGATCATTAAGCCCAAACGATATGAGATCGAAATAGTAGTTGGCATCACGAGATGTAATTATTCGTTCACCGAGCTTACCTCTAATATATCTTGTTTGGGTCGGATCATAATCGAACCATTTGTTAAACGTGGTTCCTACTATTTCAGGACGATAATTGCATCCCATGACTAAATGAGCATAAGGCAAAAATATGTACGTATTTATAAAACTATCAATCGTCCCTATAAATGAAGGATAATCTATATTTCGACAACCGAATGTCTCTTTAAGTTCTTTTTGTATAACCTCACATGCGGTGTTGGTAAAAGATATGGCTGCAATTCCTTGATGTCTCGATAGATTATTCTCTTGTAAAAGTTTTGCCATACGCGCAGCCACAGAGAAAGTCTTTCCACTTCCCGGACAAGCTTTCACGACAATTCTCGGCTCGTTACAATCTACAACAGCTTGTTGTTGTGCTGATAATTGAATATCCATACTTTTATTCTGAGGGTGCTACGAACAAAATAGCATCCTTTATATAATCAGGTACATCGAACGTTACTTCAGTTTCTAATCTATCACAGAGTTGTAATGCAAATTCTGCTTTATCCTTATTAGATTTTAGTTTTTTCATTAAAGTAGAGGCATTAAAATCACCTCTTAAATCATTTGTTTGAGCGTGCATTTTTCGATATACATCTCGCATTATACCTTTGTTGTGTTCCGATTGCTCAAACAAGTCATATTCAAGGGTATGTGGAGCCAAACATACTTTCAGGTTTTGTCCCTCTAAATCTTTAGCTTTTTGCGCTCTGTCGGATTTGTCTTTATCTTCTTCGGGGTCGCTGTCTGTAATAATTGCACATTTTGACAAAAGTCGCTTGCTCTCATCATCATTGTTGAATAATAACCCAAAATGATTGAATGCGACCCCTCCAATATTAACTAATTCGATTCCACTTTTACACAAGTCTATTTTCTCAGAGAGAAATTTTTTAGCAAGAATTGGTATAATAATCGCTTCTGCGACACCTTCTACCAATAATACACCGTTAGCAAAAAATAACTGTGCTTTTGTTGTATCTAAAAACTTTCGCAAATGCCGTTTGCTCTCAGCCGGATAATCACTTTCCGTTAATTTACCAAATGAAAATGATTGTACGATGTTTTGTTTTCGTTGTAAAACCGAAATATTATTAACATCCGATTTCGCTGTAATCGTCGGAGAGTGCGATGTTACAAATACTTGAAGTCCTTTGCTTTGTAGTTCATTCAGATATTCAAAAAACGTATTCTGATATTGTGGATGCAAATGTGCTTCGGGTTCTTCCACCAGCAATGCATTATAGATTTCCAGCGCATTATCTTCGCATCTATTGATAAGGTCACCTAACACCACAGACGTAAAAATAAGATTATTTTCGCCCAATCCATTTTGATACAATTCAAAATATTTTTGTTCTTGACCATCCTCGATCGTTTTGTACACCGGACATTTTAATTCGACACCTCGTACCACATCGGAAAATTTCCGCCCAACATAACGCATTTCTATATTAGGATGTTTGCGAGTTATTCCCGTCCCTTCAAGATGGGCATTGACCTTACTTTTTCCTGTTGTTAGAATATGTTTCCAATCCGAAGCGTCATCTTCAAAAACATGGTACAAGTTTTTAGCGAGCAAATCTTTTCTTTCTTCATTTAACTCAATCTCTTCCTCACCTTTATTGTATTTTGTAAGTTGATTAAATAATTGAGATGTCTTATTGTCGTAAGAATAAGGACGCAGACAGCTTACAGCATCTCTTAGTGGACTTAAATATGTATAAAAGATTTCTTGCAAAGATTCGTAAGGAACCTGCTGTCCTTCATTATCTCCACCCCATATCATCCGTTTGAAATATTTTTTCTTCCCATTATTTTCTTGGATGAATTTCAAATGTAATTGTATTGTTTGCTTGGCTGGATCTTCTTTATCTTGCGATATGAAATCATAGAAACATTCTCTTTCAATCAGAGCATCTCCAAATTCAAATGTCAAGTCAAATTGTATTGTCGTATTGTTTTCTGTTGGAACTGTGGAATTGACGTGCAAATCGCTTTCTTGAATATAGATATAATTGTCTGGTTTTCCACATCCGAGACATATGCGCAGAGCATCTATAATTGCAGTCTTACCTGAATTATTTTCCCCAATCAGAATATTTATTCCATTCTTGAAATAGAGAGTAATATCATCAAATACTCTAAACTGTCTGATATGCAAACTACTCAAATACATGTTTCTATATTTTTTTGTTTTTATACAAACTCCAAATAATTTTCCCTGTTTACAACATGGAACTCGGCATGGGGATATGCTTCTTGAAACACTTTCGGAGCATTGGGCATCTTGTTTCCCCATTTGAACTCCAAAGCCGTCAAACTGTCTGCACACTCTTCGATCAAGTCTATTTCTTGCTTATCGTAAGTGCGCCAGAAATAGAACTCCTTATGCAGTCCTTCGTTGAAATTCGCCTTACGACGCTCTCCGATGATGTAGTTCTCCCACAATGCACCGACGTCCTGTCGAATGGCCAATGGTAAAAAAGCACCTATAATCGCATTTCGAATGCCATTATCGTAGAAATACCACTTTCCGGCTTTTGTCACCTCCTTGCGAAGGTTACGCGAGTAAGCCCCAAGACGATATATAACGAATACTTTTTCCAAGAGGTCAAGATATTTTTCAACCGTCGTTTTGCTCATGCCGAGCTGTTTACCTAACTCATCGTAAGAAACTTCGCTGCCCAACTGAAAAGCTATCAATCGTAGCAAATCGCGCATCTTACTCGAATTTTTTAGGCCGTCAATTGCTAAGATATCTTTAAGCAGATATGCACCAACAATATCGCGTAGGTAGTCTGTTTTTCGTTCATAGTTCTCCATCATTACTACTTCAGGATATGAACCGTAAATTAAACGGGCTTCGAGATTCTGACGAGTTTCAAATGGGGTTTCTATTTGCGCTATTTCCCGTTGCGAAAAAGGGGTAAGTAGAAATTGCGTACTGCGACCAACCAACGGTTCACCAGTCTTATTCAGTAAATCGAATGACGAAGAGCCGCTTGCCAAGACACTTATTCCCGGTATTTCATCAACTATCAACTTCAGAATACTACCGATTTGTGGTATGTTCTGTGCCTCATCAATAGCCAGCAAATCAATACCATCCAATAAATGCCGATAATTGGCTATTGAGCGATTCTCCAATAGTGCTAATGTGTCGTAGTCTTCGCCGTTGAGCATCATCGTCCTACCTGAATAGTTGTCCACAATTTTACGCATCATTACCGTTTTACCAACACGGCGAGCACCAAAAATCAGTACTGCTTTATTGGGCGCGATTCGTGCTGTAATCTTCTCTTGAAGTATTCTATTTACTGTTTCCATACCTTGATAAATTATACTGCAAAGATAATCATATTTCTTTAATTGGCGAATTTTACACAAAAAACAGACTATAAAATGGCGATTTTTATGTTTTCAATCTTAAAGCACTTCTTTCACCGTTCGTAGTAATTATAAATGTTAATAACACTAATGGCTCTATTATTTACCCTACATAATCTTTCTCAATTTATCATTATTGGGTTGAAAGGTCTCATGTCAAACTAATTCGCATGCAATCAAATGCAAACTAAAAAGACAGGAATACTCCATCCTGTCTTTTCATAATAATGTATATTTGTTATCTTCTCATGCGCTCCATCTCCTCGTCACGCAGCATCCTCTCGTTCAATTTCTCCTGCATCCTATCAAGGAAGTAGGTGCGGCTCTCGTTCTTCCGGCGTTTGATGTCGATGTAGAAACGGTAGCAGTCCTTTGATTCGACCCCGAAAATCTTGTAGAGAAGCGGGGCAAGCTGTTTGAGCGGTATGTTGCCGTTGTTGATGCAGCCCATCTCGTTGATGCCGTAGATAAGTTCCACGAGGTCGATGGCGTTGCCCGTCCATTGCAGGGGTGAGGCGGGATTTTCGGTTGTGTTGTCGGAGGATGTACGGATGGGGATTAGTGGTGGCACGTGGGGAGCGGCAAGGAACTTCTGCATCTTCCTAACGAAAGAGAGAGCCTTGCTGATGTAGGCTGCAACCTCCCTCTTTTCTTCGGGAAGATTGCGCACGGGATGGTGCTGCAACTCGATTTCGATGTAAGCCAGCGCGATGATAGTGCGGTTGGTGTCCATATTGTCGCTGCATAGCTCGATCACTTGCGTGGCGAAAGCCGTGTATGCCGTTTCCATATTGCAGTCCCCGGCTTCGTTTATACGGCGGAAGAACTCGGTTTCCGCCAATAAGAAATAATTCATGTCCTGTCAATTTTGAAATTTTACACTCTGTTTTTCGGTATGCGCACATGAATATGATTGGCAAAAAGCATGTCCATAAAACAAAAAATCCGGCACGTTCTCTGCAAGGTGCTGGATTTCAGTGTGATAAAATGTGATATTTTTTGTCGGATGTGAATTATAACTTTCTTAAAATGTTTGTTATCAGTACATTGTTTTGATTAAGGAAGTCTAAAAATGTATGAAAGCGGAACATTCCGGTTATCTCGTGGCTTCCATCCGCGTGTAGATGCTGCGGCATACACCGTTGGGATAGCTTTTCTGCGAGGTTAATATCCATTGTGCTTCGGGTAGGACGGACTGGAAGAAGTGCCGCCCCGTTCCTGCGATGAATGGTACGGTATAGAGGATGATTTCATCCACCACACGCATCCGCAACAGCCCGTTGATATAGTCAGCCTTTTCAGGAGTGACCTCTGCCAGATAGCAGATTCTTGTATTATCCTTACGCCATTCGTCGAGCATAGAAATGGAATAGTCGGGTGTGATATGATAAAGGGCATGCTTCCTTATTTCGTTGATGCCACATTTGTCAAGGTGCAGTTCTTTATACGCCTTGCAATATAATTCGGAAATATGACACCCGTCCATAGATAGGACGGCAAGAATCTGAACTTTACCCATACTATTTTTCTTTTATTAAGCAAGGGTAAAAAAGTAGCGTGCAATCCACGCTATCACTAATGGAGGCCCTGGAATGCCCTTGACAGAAATAGGTGAATGCACGCTATGCGTAGGCATAGCATAAGCAATCACGCAATAGTTTCTGCCAATGTCCATTTTCCAGATTTCCATTAGAAACACCTTGCGGTCTTATGTTATATATTAGCGGCGAAAGGCTTTGCCAATCGCCGTTTATTCTCTAAAATCATACAAAGATAGCTATTTTCAGCGAATTGCCGGCTATGGTTGCTGAAATTTATATTTCAATCCATATTCTTCCAGTTTGCTGTACAGTGTTGTACGTCCTATTCCGAGCAATTCAGCGGCAACCTTGCGGTTCCCGTTTGCCTGCTTTAACGCACGTAAAATCCGTTCCTTATCCTCTGTGTCATTGCGCAGTGCGAAGCTGACAGGTGAGTTAGGTTTTGTTACGGCAAGTTCCAGATGCTCTTTCGTGACAAGACCCGTCTGTGCCTGCAACACCGCGCCCATGATTTTCTGACGAAGCTCGCGGACATTGCCCGGCCACGCATGGGTCAGCAATGTCTTGCGGGCTTCCCCGTCAAAGCCGATGACATCGCATTCCAGTTCCCGGTTCGCAATTTCACGGAAGAACTCAGCCAGCGGCATGACGTCCTCCTGACAATCGCGCAACGGCGGGACGGTTATCTCGAAGTCATGCAGACGGTACAACAAGTCCTGCCGGAAACGCTTTTCATGGACCGCCTTCTCCAGATCCTCGTTGGTGGCGGCGATGATGCGGACATTGAAACTCCGGTCAGACTTGTCGCCAACGGGACGGAACCGCCGTTCCTGTATGGCTCGCAGAAGCATCTGCTGGGTTTCCGGTGCGAGGTTGCCCACCTCGTCTAAGAACAGCGTACCGCCTTCCGCCTCGTGGAAATAACCTTTCTTGGCACTGTCCGCACCGGTGAACGCCCCTTTGACGTGTCCGAAGAACGCCGACGGCGCAAGCTCTTTGGTAAGCGAACCGCAATCCACCGCCACGAAAGGCTTGCCTGAACGTTTGCTTTTGTCATGCAGATGGTGGGCGATATGCTCCTTGCCCGTGCCGTTCTCTCCGAAGATCAGCACACTCATATCGGTGGGGGCTACCAGCCTTATCCGGTGCATGATTTTCTGGAAGGCGGAACCGTCACGGGCAAAGACGGGCATACGGCTCCGTCCAACACTGTGTTCTTTCAATATGGTGCGGAGTAATGGGACAAGTTTGTCCTCAACCAACTGTTTGGGTATATAATCCAACGAGCCGAGTTTCATACTTTCCACAGCCGTATGCACTTCGGCATAGTCGGTCATGATGATGAACGGCTGCGTCATGCCTTCCTTGCGCATCCAACGCAACAGGTCGATACCGTTGCCGTCGGGCAGACGCAAATCAGAAACTACTATATCATTGTCAGCGGCTTGTTGCAGAAGTTTCTTCGCTGTCGAGAGGTGGAAAGCCTGCACGGTACGGAATCCTTCCCGTGCCAGCAGGTTGCAGACAAACTCGCAATACACGATGTTGTCCTCCACCACGATAATTTTTGTTTTATCCATTATTATATTTCTTCCTTTCTTCTTTTGCCAGCCGGATAATCTTCAAACCTTTATCCTGCACGACTGTCAATATGTTATGTATCGCCTCCCAATCGGGTGTATCCTTACAATGAAGCAGTTTATAAAGTTCCCTTAACGGCTGGTCTGCACGTAATATCTCCCACGAGCTGCGCAAGTGGTGTATAAGGGCATCCAGCCCTTGAAGGTCTTTCCGCCGTTCCGCATCTTTGACCGCCTGTATTTCCTTTTCAGTTTCCGTTATCAACTTCTCCAGCATGACGGATTCATTGCCGTAGGATAGCAGGGATGTGAAATCCGGTTTTTCATTTTGCACCACATTCATGGCGCATTTATCTGAAACCTCCATCAGCTCCGATATGGAGAACGGTTTGAGCAGGCAATCGGCAAATCCACGTTCCATAAGTTCCTCCTTGCTGCAACTACCCGAAGCGGTTGTTACGATAATTGGAATGGTCCTTGAATTGCCCACATTGGAGGTGCGTAGCAGTTCCAACAGCTCGAAGCCGTTTATATCCGGCATATTCAAATCGGTCAGAAGCAGACTGTATTCTTTCCGGCGTATCATTTCCATCAGTTCTGCCGCATTGGTACAGGTATCGCAGTGTATCCCTTCCTGTACATACATTTCTTTCAGCATAAGGAGCAGTACCTCGTCATTGTCAATGGCAATCACATTATGGAATACATGGTTACAATGAATCTGTGTTTGATTTATCTGTTCCGGTAGTTCCTCGACTGTCTGCATAGGAATTTCCACTGTGAAGCGGCTTCCTTTTCCTTTATCGCTCTCCAGCCGGATTATGCCGCCGAGCATTGTCACAATGCGCTGAACAATGGAAAGACCTAATCCGAAGCCGTCCTTTGCGGCAGCGTTTGACAAACGTTCAAACGCACCGAACACACGTTGCTGTTCATCTTCGGTCATGCCTGTACCCGTATCTTCAACAGTAATTATCAGAACTCCATCGGTATAGTCGGTAGTCAGCGACACACCGCCTTCCTCCGTGAATTTGATGGCGTTTGACAGCAGATTATTTCCGATTTGCAGGATACGTTCTTTATCTGTTTGGACGAGGGCATCCTTGTGGCAATGTATTGTCAGAGCCAATCCCTTGTTCATGGCGATTGGCATAAACTCCGTTTCGAGCGTGTGAATGATTGCGGAAATCCTGCACGGAGAAATGTTCGGCTGTTCCTTACCGTTATCCAGACGGAAAAAACTCAATAGGATGTTGAGCATTTCACGCATACGGTCGGAGGACTGCTGAATATTTTGGATATAACCCCCGATTTTATCCGTATTATAATCTTTCCGCATCAGTCCGGCATAACCGGTTATTGCCGTCAGCGGTGTACGTAATTCATGGGTAATGGTATGCACGGCTTTCTTGCGGGAAGCTATCAGTGCCTCGTTCTGTTCAACAGACTGTCTCAACTGTTCTATTAAATCCGCAGTTTCTCGCTTGTATCGTTTGATACGGGTGATATTTCGGTGGATAATTATGTAAGAGATTATCAATAACAAAACAACGAATCCTGTCAAGCCACCTATCTGAATAAACGATTTTTCACGCATGGTGGCTATCTCGTCCTCTCTCTTTTGCAGGTCAGCTTGTATTTTTCCATCTATTTGGCGAATCAAGCTTTTTAACTGACGGTTAAGTTCGGCATTTCGTGCAGCAAGACTGTCAGCGTGTTCCGATAAACGGCGGCTTTGCGCTTGTTGTTCGGCTATCATATTCCGGTTAAGAGAATGGAGCATCGTGGTAGTCACGGTGGGCTTTGCTTCCTCCTTTTTACCAAAGATACCCAAGAAGCCCTTTCGCTTCGGCTTCTTGGGTTGTTCTTGCGTACTTTTATATACGATTTCAGGCACTTGACGGGCTATCTTTTCTTTGAAGCTTTTCTGTTCATCAAGCATCTGTACAATTCGTCGCATTTGTTTTTCTTTATCCTCTAAAAGATAGCGTACACTGTCAATGCGTTCAGACGGGTAGATAGACGTGAAATAATAAAGCATACTATCCAAAGCCATACGCTGCAAATGATAATTTGCAATATCTTTATCTTCCCATTCCAATATTGTTTCTCCTAACAGAGAAAATCCTGTTAAGCAAAAGTTTAATTCATTAACATGTCGGCGCAACTCATCAGTGGTTCGGTTCTCCTTCTCTAATATTTCAAGCTTTTTCCATTCATACTGATAGCAATATATAATCATTCCTATTAGTATGAATATTAGAATATAGCCACATGATATTAGCTTGCGGATTGAAATCATAAATTTAATGAGGTTTGAAGGAGATAAAATCAACAATGTCCTGAAGGACTTCGGGGGAGATTGTTTGCTCGATTGTACCGTATTCCTGTACCGCTCCTGTATGGGCGTGTTGGAAAAGGTGATTAAGTTTGGGATAAAGTTTCACGGTCGCTTTCGGGGCGATTCGTTGCATTTGAGGCATATTCAGTTCCGGACGAACTTGTATATCTTTTTCTCCGTATAGTACGAATACCGGGCAATCCGTATCAGCAATGCTTTCCGCCGGTGAAAAACAGATATAGTAATTTAGCCACGGATTATTGTCAGCCGCAATCTTTTTCAGATTGGCTTTCAAAGATGTGTGAACGGGAGTATTCACCCAATTTGCACATATAGCCTCAATATTTTCAACTGCCATATTGTTACCCTCCCTTATTTTCAGTTCATACATCTTGTGCAATGCCTCAACATAATCCGATACAATATTCGCCGGCATGTTGCCCTGTTCCAGCATTGTCGCACTCTGGTCTATCAATACCGAGTCACCTCGAACCGCCTGTGCGCCAATGGCAATAATGAAATTCGGATTTGAGAATAATCCCGAATTGTTATCAGCTCCCAACATGAACGCCACTGCCGCTCCCTCACTATGCCCCAGTATTCCAACATTCTTGAATTTCATTTCTTTACGCAGGTATTCCATTGCTGTTTTCGCATCCCGTGCAAAATCTTCAGTGGTGGCATTTTTGCCGTCACCGGTTGATTCTCCATATCCTCGGTCATCGTATCGTAAGGTTGCAATGCCGTTTCGGGCAAGGTAATCTGCGATGACAGCAAACGGCTTATGTCCGTATATTTCTTCATCGCGGTTTTGCAGTCCGCTACCGGTAATCATTACGATAGCCGGAGTTGTCTCATTAAGACCTTCAGGTAAAGTAAGTGCCCCAGCGAGAGTAACACCATCTGATAAGTTATTGAAACGAACCTCCTTTGTAGTGTATGGATATGGTGGCTTAGGCGTTTGAGGTCGTTTTAATTCCACAATGCCCGGAAATAATTCAAGGTCGGCACTCATTGCTCCTTGTGTGCATTTCCCAATGAGTTTCCCATCTTGTTTCCGTCCTGTAAACGTCAATCCGATGCGTCGAACTGTCACATTTACAGAATCAGCCGAAAGGAAATTCACTTCTCCGGCTATTCCGTATGCTCCTTGATCCGGAGAATCAAGCGTGACTGACGGTTTGCCATCTTCTTCTATCTTGAATTTGAACACAATCTTTAATGCCACTTGCGGAGTTATCTTCAACGTACCATGCCACGCTCCCGAAATATTATCATCGGAAGCCATGATGTTTAACATGGAACAAGTGGCTAAAATAGCTGCAATTATTATTCTTTTCATCATTATAAAACTATTGCTTTGTTAGCTCCATTAATATATGACCATACGTATCTTTCAGATACAGAACGGTGTTGTTTTTTAGCTCGTATGACTTGACACAGTGTAGATTTGCCTCTATACTTCTTTCCAATTCCATATCGTCACATGATACTATACCCTCTATTGACTTTTCAGTCATGGATATGTTGGAGAAGCCCAAAATATTATTATCCTCGACAAAATTGCCTGATATTATGTTACAGTCAGTGGTGCAGACAAATCCGGTGTTATTCAACTGTAAAACGCAGTCCGATTCCTCGTTTATGTCAGTTAGTTCGTTTGAAGTTATAACGATGCTGTTGTATTTTTCAAGTTGCCATTTCCCACACAAACTTTCATCCGGTAAATCATACCTGATTAGTTCCATCAGGATATGACCTTTATCATCTTTCAGCACTAAGATAGAATCGTCTGTGATTTCGTATGATTTGATACAAGGTAGATTATACACGATACTCCTTTCCACTATCATGTTATCGCAAGCCAGTTCGGTAAAGGATATATCGGAGAATTTCAAAGCGTTTTTGCTTTTTTCAAAACAGCCGGAGATGGTATTGCAATCGGTGGTACAATAGAATACTCCGGTTTTATCCATCTGCAATACATAATTACAATTCTCATTTACCTGTGTCAGCCCGTATGAAGAAGTGGCGATACAGTTGTATTTCTCAAGTCGCCATTCCCTGTATAGGGCATTATCTGACGGTGCATTGCATGAGCCAACCAATATGGCTAATGCAAGCATTATTGCTGTAAGAATGTTTGTTTTCATATCATTTGCATTTTATTGTCTGACATTTTCGCTTGTTCATTTCCTCTGCATACGCTATTTCTCCGTGTTCCCGTATATAGCTGATACAAGCCGGACGATCAGAGTTGAAGAGCAAAGCGAACACTTTGCTTATAAAGTTGGAATAGATTTTACACTCCCTTACGTCACGCTCGCACTCGGCACAGGTATGATAGCCTTTGCTTATGCAACATTGGCGGATTTTACACCACGATGCTTTCTCGTTGTTCTTGCATCCGGGGCATTTGCCAGACAAGAATTTGCGACACGCTCCACAATACAGCCCACAGGCGGCTATATTGTCTTTACTTACTGTTATACTTTTCATATTCAATGTTTTCTATCTGTATGGTTTTTACCACAGCCATAACATATACCGTCATGAACTGATATGATCCTTCCGCAATCAGAACAAGTCCAACGCTCTTTCTCCCTTTGCAGGAATTTTTCAATACCATTTTCTCTGATAAAGGCAAGATTGCCCATAAGCGATTCTATCATCGGATAGTCGTTGGCATACCAGCACTCCTTATCAACAATCTCCCTGCACGGATATTGAGGACATTCGTCACAGAATCCGTCCGGCAGTGTTTTCCGTATTTCGCACTTTACAATCTTACATATATTGGCGCAATACTCACCTTTGTAACCCTCATTCCGGCAACCGACGCAAGAGCTTTCTTTTCGCAGTGCTTCGCTGCACACAGTACAGTTCAGCCCGCATGGGGCAATCATATTTTTATTCATAATACAGTTTTATTCAATTTGTTAAATTGCGCCCATTACATTTTTTTAGGCCGCTGTCTATATGTGAGAAAGACCCATACAGTCACAAATCAAGCAATTGTATCCGCACTAATCCAAATTCCGTTCAGTCCCAGATTGAATATTTCAGATACAGGAGATGCCATACTGAAAGTACGGCACACTCCAAGTATCAGATAAGATATTTGTACTATTGGTATTTCTTCCTGTTTTTATTCGCCGTTTGATGACCAATATTCGTTGCATATATAGTAGTTGAACTCCAGCGTGTAGCTTGATTCCGACGGCAGCCCGCTATTTAGTCCGGGGTGGAATTTGGGGAGCATACGCGCCACACGCAGAGCTTCGGCATCAAGTGTCTTGCCTGAGCTTTTAACGATTCGGGCATCCTTTACAACTCCGTCTTTGGCGATGGTAAGCTGCACTACGGCATCCATGTTAAGAACACCGTCTTTGTATGCAGTTTCAGGGAAGGAGATGGTTTTATTGATAAAGGCTCTCAGTTTGTCCTTACCGCCGGGAAAGTTGGGGGCGGTTTCTGTCCTGGTGAATGGCACGGCATCGGCCGCGTCCGCTTTCTCCGTGACCACCACATCGGAATTTCTTTCTGTCACTCGAATGGTGGAATCGGATTTTTCGCTAATTTTGTAACGCAGATTCTCCACCGGCGTAGCGGCAGATACCTCGTTGATTACTGCTGACACCGCAGGGGTTGCCAGACCGATTAACGCGAGTGCCATTGCAGGCACCATGACAAAGGCACGCACACGGGCTTTGCCTGTCGGTTTGCTTGATAACATCATAGTTATACGTTTTTTAAGTGAACTGTGATTGAGACAGTTGGAAAGAGTTGCGAACCTTGCTCCAACTGTCTTTTTTATTAGAAATATCTGATACTCCTCTCGTTTTATGCCCGATGCAAGCACACGGCTGTCGGCTTCATACTCATGAAGGGTATGAAGCTCATTGCGCAGAAGCCATATAGCGGGACAATACCAAGTGATAATAATCGCTGCCTGCATAAAAAGCAAGTCAATCCAATGGCGACATTCTATATGCGCTTTTTCATGGCATACTATCATCTGCCCGAACTCGTACCAGTCACGTCTTGGCATCATGATATATCCGCGCCATGCAAACGGGGAGACGCTGTTATGGCGATGAAGTATAATGCGGCAGTCATCCTGTTTTATATGCTCACCTTTGAGAATGAACAGTGTCAGCCGTACCAGTGAAACAAGGAAATAAATAGTCATGACAATAACTCCTATAAGGTAAAGTGTGACTATATAATCCCATATCGGAGTGATTTGCTCTGATACCGTATTGGCTATATAGGCAACCTCTACCGGATTAAAAGCGATTTCAATATTATTCTCCATAATATCCGCGAACCAAAAGGGATTAAGTATGAAGATGGGGGAAACAAAAGCAAGCGTTATACTGGACAACAACAATATCCTGTTGAACCGGAAACATCCGATATTGGCAAGAACGCATTTGTACACCACCCAGACTACAATCAGGAGGGTACTTGCCAATAATGAATATGCTAAAAATATGCCTGCCATTGTTATTCCTTTCCTCTGTTAGATATTTGCAATATTATTTCCTTAGCTTCTTCATCGCTATATTCCTCGCTTTTAATCAGGAAGTTCACAACATTTTGAATGGAATTGTCGAAATACCGCCTAATGACACTCTTCAGATTTTGTCCACAATAATCCTCTCGCTCTATTATTGGGAAATATATGAAGCCAGTGCTTTCGGCCTTGTGGTCAAGATAGCCTTTCTGTTCGAGAAATTTCACGAATGTGGCTACCGTCGTCCGACTTGGCTTCGGCTCATCGTGAAGGGCAACAACATCTCGAACCGAGAGCGCCCCGCTTTCCCAAAAGAAGTTCATCACTTCTTCTTCACGTTCTGTTAATGGCTTCATATTTTCCAGTTGTATTTGGTCTAATAAAATTAGACAATTTGACAATACAAAAGTAGTCTAAATAATTTAGACAACAAAATAAAATGGCAGAAAAAATTGATTATAGATACGGATAGTGGAGAAAACCGAGTAGTTCTCTCCACTGTAACCTACGTTTTCGGCTCTTTACTTGTCGCCATAAAGCCCGATGCGGTTGCCGACAGGATCGGCGATGATGGCGAAGTAACCCCAACCGTCAACCTGAATCTTGGTCTTGGGAGTTACGAGCGTCGCGCCGTTATCCAATGCAGTTCTCACGCTGGCATCCAAATCTTTTGTCTGAAGATACACCAACACGCCTCCGTTAGAGGGTGAGAAACCGGGGAACGAGGGGGCCGAGGAGATTGAGCAAACACTCTTGCCGTCTTTCATAAGACAGGCCATTTTCTCGTCGCCGAACTGCGACACTTCCAGCTTTTCGCCGAAGAGTGCCTGATAGAACGCCACCGACTTGTCAAAGTCATTGGTGGGGATTTCAAAAAATGCAATCATACTTTTTATTATTTGATTAGTACGCTGCAAAGTTACAGCGTACTAATAGCCTGTGATAGTAAAAAGCGGACATTCCCTTATGGCAGATATGGACTAATGCTGATTATCTTCAGCATTATAACTGTTCTGTAATTTGTCACTGAACGATTCTCTGATAGCTATTCTCAATCCGTTCAAGAACGATTCATGGATATATATTGAAGAAGTCGGACAGTTGTCAGCACATAATCTGCACTGGATACAATTTTTCTCATCAATCGGCAAAACCGTATCTTTTTGTGTGAATATGTGCATTGGACAAACCTTGATACATTTCCCGCAGTTTATACAGGTTGAGGTATTTAGGAACACCACCTTATTACCGGCTACTATATCTGAATTTTTACGGCGTATCGGTATGCCCTCCGAATATCCGGTTACCGGATCTTTATAGATAAGAGCCAACGGATGCAACTTCCATCGAAGTTTTTCTGCAAATAGTCTTGCCTTGAACCTATCCCGTTCATTCGGTCTGGATTTATTGTAGCCGTCCATAAGAACCCACGGCCCGGTGCGGTCAAATCCTCGGCATGAAAATTCGCCGGTTATAATTCCACCTTTCTCTTCTATGATTTTTTTGAGTGGCTTATGATATGCTCCCAAGAAAGGTCTGCAACGGGTGGAGAATACGAACACATTTTTGCCTTTAAGATTTTGACCTGAAACAAATCGTTGAAGTCGTATATCGTGAGCGGCAAAGTTTATAGCGGAGCCAAAGCCTATAAGGTCATAATCCGACAGGTCGATTGACGGATTGCTGTCGATACATACCAATTCGGCAGCAAGGGCATCTGCCATGCTTTGTGCAATTTTTAGCGTGTTGCCTCTGTATGAGGAACGATAGAATATTATTGCTTTCATTTTGCGACTGATATTTTTGTTTCTGGTGTTCCGGGCCCCCCGTTTACGCCCTTATACCCCACAAACATCAAGGTGTTCGTGTCAAAGTAATAGTCACAGCTCCAGAAAGCCGACATAAAGCCGGTAATACTGACTTCTATTCTTACAGCATTCTTTCCGTCTAATTTCTCATTTCCTTTCTTTGCTGCCGACATGGTATAGAGCTTCATGTTGTCGGGGCGAAAACACTCATATTCCACAGACCTGCCATTTTTCAGAGTTAATCCCGCATTATAGGCTATGTTTTGATACCACGGCTTGCCTTTACTTTTCACCGTCTTTGAAATCTGTTTCCCATTGAACTTGCCGGATATGGAGTACATACCATTATTTAACCTGATTGATAGATTGGTGTTTGAAGAAGTATTTACTATCTTCCAACTCTCGGTTTTATAATCGGTTCCTAATATATACTCATGCTTCTCACCACCTTGTACCGTATGTAGGTATATCTTTCCATCCTTGTGTTCCTCCGTCCATTTGATAGCGGTTTTTGTCTTGCCGCAGGTGGAAATATAGTTTCTTTCCTGCGCCATTGCAAAAGCTGTAAGAAACAGCGTAAGTGTTATTGTAATGATATGTTTCATAGACAGTTGTTGTCAAAGATAAAATCCACATATTTGGAAATCATAGCTTCCATTCTTTCCCATGCTTCCGGTTTGCTGAAATCTATGCCATTGATTTTGTGATATTGCCTTGTGAAAAGAACTATGTAGTTGATTGCGGATATGATTATGGCGATAGACATATTGTTATCGCCGCCCCGATCCAAAAACTTATTAAGTTCCTCCTGCAATTTATGACCGATACGCTCACGTTCTTCGATAATTCCCTTGAAAGTCGAATGACCTGAAAGTTCCCATACCAGAAGTTCCTGCATGAGTACATTATCTTTTAGATAGTTAAGCTGACACATAAGCACATCCTTAACAATCTGCTTTATGTTACCGTCTTTAACTCGTTTAATGGTGTCAATAAACTCCGAATAGGCAAACGAATAATAGTCATGACGCTTTGCCCATTCCACGAGCAAACCATCCAACCCACCGAAATAGCGATAAATCAAAACCTTATCGCATCCGGCTTGATTAGCTATGCGATTAACTCCGATTTTGGTAAAACCGTCGTTCTCTACGATATGGCTCACGGCTTCAAGAAGCCTTTTTTCTGTTTCTTTCAATTCCATCTTATATAATGTCACCAAGTGGTGACAAAATTATAAAAATAATCGGTGACAACCAAATACAAGGCTGTATAAACGCTATTTTTCAGAATGTAAAATAGTCAGAAACAGGAGAGTATTGAGCAATATACTCTTTCGGTGTGTAGCCGGAGAATAGCTTGAATTCTTTAATCATGTGGGATTGGTCGGTGTACCCACATTCGTATGACAGCTGCGCAAAACCTATTCCCTGATTATGCTGCATGACAGATAAGGTACGTTGCAACCTGACTATACGCATGAAATCTTTGGGTGTCGTTCCTATGTTTTCCGAGAAAATCCGGGAGAATTGTTTCTCACTCAAACACGCAATATCAGCAAGCGTTTTGATATTACCCTGTCTTGAATTGTTTATGTAACGGATTACTTCTGCAAGCCGAGGCAAATGGTACGACGTTTCATGAATCAACCGTTTGCATAAATAGGATTCAATCAAATCAATGCAGGCATCCTGATCTTCGCACTCTTCAATCTTTTTTGCAAGATCAAGCAGTGCCATGTCTCCAATATCGGACAATGCAACGTTCCTGTCACGGAGGATATTGACAGGCATACCGAAAAACATCTTTGCCGTATGAGGCTGGAATACGACAACAATCATTTCGATATTTCCTGTCGCGATTATCTCTGAATATCCGCCTTCCTGACCGCAAATAAAACTGCGGGGCTGTAATTCTTGACGGTTGATAATCCGCAATCTTTCGCCACGATGGAATACAAGGGATGCACAACCCATAGGCAACGTGCGCTGTGATACGCTGCCTGACGATGAAGACTGTAATATCCAATAATATCGGATAAATGGCTTCAGAATATCAGATGGTTGTATAACTCTGAAAGTTTGCATCTAACAAAATTATGGCGAAATATCCTGCCGTGATAGTAAAAAACGGACAAATTCAATCAACCGAAAATTCCTCTGAATGATAGTTGCTGTAAAAGCGTCCGGAAATTGCAGTGAATTTAAGCACACAATAGTCGGGATCGGTGACACCTTCCGGATAATATTCCGTATCTCCGTCACGCCAAATCATTTCCTTGCTTTGGGCATCTGTCAGCACTTCCATTGTTCCGCGAAGCATTGCACCTCTGAAAAAGCGGTTGTCACAGAAATATACACAGGCTTTGTTGTCTGCGAGATATTGACGCACACGCATCGAGGATGTGTTTGTTGTGAAGTAGAATACTTTTATACCTTCTCTTTTCCGAGGCTGGAGCATAGCCTTGACATTCGGGAATCCTTGCTCGTCAACAGAACCGATGAAGGCGGTTTTTAATTTGTCAGCCATATTGCCGACTGTTTGTTCCGGATTTCGCATAGTTTATAGAATTATATAGTAATATGTGTAAATTCATGGTTTATCCAGATGGTCGCCTCCTTGCCGATGAAATGCACAAGCACATAGTTTTGATCTGTCGGGCCGGCTGGGAAGTAATTTATAAAATGCTCCTGCCACATTCGTTTGCGGGTTTCATTATCTTTAATGACTTCAACTGTGCCTCGCAACGCGACACTATCGCCGTAAAACGAATATGACAGTCCAGCTTTAGAATTGACTTTGAAATCCTTGACTTTCTCCGAATCAGCAGCAGTGACTACCCAGACATCATTGCAACCTACCGAATGGATTTTATCCAAAGGCACAGGACGCGGAAAACCGTCCGCATTGACCGAAGCTAACGTAACTTCTTTGCACTGAGAAAGAAGATGTGCTGCCTTTTCAATCAAACTTCTCTCATCTTTCTGCTTCCAGCGTTTTAACGTCGGAAAGAGTTGCTGCATTTGAGCCTTTGCCTGTTGTGGTGTCAGATTCCAACCGGTTTCCTTGTTAATCTGGTCGGTAAACCGTGTGCAGAACTCAATCATCTGATTCATGTTGAAGTCCTGCAAGAACACACCGTTTTTATAGCAGTAGCCACAATAGTCCTCGCTTCTGCTCCCGTCAGAATTTGTACCGATATTTGCATCAGTAAGCGGCATCCCGCAACTTTGACAAAATTTTTGTTCCATATATTGAGATTTATCAAGTCATTTTTGTGGTTCAAGATTGCCAAAATCAACTTTTAGCAATTCATAATAATGGCAATCTAAAAATTTCCCATTCTTGAAACAGGCATCACGATGTATGCCACATTTGCGAAAGCCTGTTTTCTCCAATACTCTCATTGATGAGATATTATCTGCATAGACATTTGCATAAATACGAATAACATCTGTATTGGAAAAATAGTTACCAATAGCAAATGCCAACATTTTAGTCATAATGCCCTTACTCCAATAAGGTTCGGCAAGCCAATATCCTAATTCAGCATTGTAGCGTTCTACGTCAACGCCACGAGTAAAACCAATATTTCCGACAGCCTCACAATTTACTTCAATGCAATAATTATTCTGCTCGTTTTGATTTAACACAAATTGGATGAATTGTTGTGCATCGCTTTCCGAGTAAGGATATGGCAGACTATCCCGACAATTATCCCATATCTTTTTGTTATTAAGATATTTTGCCAAAGTGGAATAATCTGCTTTATGCCAACTTCTAATTTTATATTTGTCCATATTGTCAATCTATTTTATTACTGCGTTTTCACTCAAAGAATAGCCATGATAATTCTCTTTCTTCCAGATCCTTACTTCTTTCTTCTATCCAGTCAAACCAAACCAGACTATTCTGGAAATTTCTGCTATGATAGCTGACGTTTCTGCCATATCATAGCCGGAGTCAGCTACAAACACCGCAATGGAGTATCTCTCTCCATTGGGCAGGTTAACATATCCGCAGTCGTTTATAGCTGAGATGCGTCCATCTGGTGTCGGGAATCCAGTACCGGTTTTATGTCCAATCGTGGCATCACTTGACAATAAGGGAGCTACAAGACGGTCAATTCCGGTACGGCATTGTTCAAGCATAGTTGCGATTTCGGAATACGATAGTGATGTGTTCCTCATCTCAGCATAAAATCTGTTAAAGAGTTGCGCCATTGCCAAAGGTGTTGTCCTATTCAGATAACTAAGATATGGATCCCTGTGCATATCGTCTTCCGAGGCTCCAATTTCAATATTGTCTGGGACACCAATTTTTCTCATTATTTTAGTTGCGCCAGATATTCCGCCAACATGGTTCAAAAGTATATCGGCAGCATTGTTATCACTCTCCACCAAAGACCATTCAAGCAGTTCTCTTACAGTCATGGTATTGCGTTTTTTTCCATACCTTTTGAGCATCGGGCTATAAGTATTCTCTTTTAAGGCTTTCTCACTGAACGCAATAGAATCGTTCAGCGACAAGCCGTTAGCATCTATCCATTGGACAACAGTCAGAGCCAACGGGAATTTTACTACGCTCATCATAGGAAAATACCGCTTCCCGTTGATGGATATTGTATCTGTGCCATTGACTATGACAGCGATACCAATCCGGGCATCTTTATCGCTGACATATTCCAACAGAGCTTTCTCTATCGTTTTGTTTCCATCAGCGGAAGCTGGCAATATAAAAGACAGAGATATTAGTATAAACAGTAATCTTCTCATTTTTGACGGTTACCTTCTATCACTTGATTTATCAATTCCCGGACTTCATCGTCCGACATCTGCCTGTCCCTTACAAGAGTGCTTATCACTCCACGAATGGAATTATTGAAATATCTCTGTACTACATTCATCAAATTGTTACCACAGTACTCCTCTCTTTCTATAAGGGGATAATAGATGAATCCGTTGTTCCCAGCCGGTTTATGACCTAAAAAGCCCTTATCAACAAGAAACTTCACGAATGTAGATATGGCAGTTCGACTTGGACGAGGTTCAGGATAAGTGGCGATAATCTCCTTAACGGTAGCTTCACCCTTCTCCCAAAACTTGTTCATCACTTCTTCTTCACGCTTGGTAAGTTGTTCCATTATCAAATGATATTTAGTATATGCAAAATTAGTCTAAATAAATTAGTCAAGCAAGCAAATACGGCTATTTTTATGATTTATAAGCAAACGTGATTATTATGATAATGAAATTTGTAGATTAATGAATGAAAATGAAGCAAGAGGACGATATTAAATGATTATCTCTCTTGCTTCATTATTGTTTACATTTTTATCCCTTTCGGACGGTTTTCATCCTTGATCTGAAAACCCGGACGTCCGATGATGACACGGTCTGCAATGGAGCTGCTTGACGGACTGCGTATCTGCGGGGATTCCCCGGTGTGCTGTGGCGGCACGTTCCGTACACCTTCCGAAACCGTCTTGACCTCCTGCCCGTCGTTCTCCTTTTCGGCGACTTCCGGAGTAGGCGGCGCAAGCTCCAGCTGGATCTTGCGGTCAAGCGCGGCAAGTTCGGACTTCAGCTGTTTCAGCTCGTCCTCCTTCTTCCACACCTTGCCCGCTATCTCCTGCAACTGCGGAATCTCCTTTTCCAGCACCTCGTTCTTTGCCTTGTACTGGTCAATGATAGACGGTATCCTCTCCATAGCGTTCAGAAAATTGCGTGCGGCGGCTACCGGGTCAGCCATCGCCAGATGCCCGTTGTTGTAGGTGTACTTGTAGTTTCCCTCCACCACGAAGCGGTTGTCGGTAAACTCCAATCCTTCTTTGAGCATCCTTTCGCTGACCACCTTTATCGGAAAACCGTAAAGTTCTCCGACAGGCTTGTACAATCCACCCGTCGTGGCGTTCTTGGCGATTTCCTGCAAACGCTTTCCGATAACCTTTTCATCGGTAGAATCCATGCCATCCACCTTGACTGTATTCAGGCGGTTGCCTTCCTTGTCGGTCTGCACAACAGAAAGAAAACGGTTCCAGTCTTCCGTCATGGCTTCGATGACCGCTGTATTGTTACGCAGTTCTCCTGTTTTGGATTCCAGCTTGAACTCCGAATCGCGTTTGCCCTTGTTGAACGACTTGCGTTCCCCTTCGAGCGAGGCGATGCGCTTCTCTAATTTCGCCTTGTCCAAAAGGTCGGTATTACCGGAGAGCAACGCCATGTACTCCGAGAAGTTCATGCCCGATTTCTCGTCCATAGCCCCCTCGTCGATGGTACGCGCGCCCATAGCCCCGCTTTTGAGCTGCGATATGAACGTCTGCTTGCAGTGCAGCAGGTTGAACTTGTAGCTGTCCAGCGACTTCTCCACGGCATAGATGATGACATCCACGTTGTTCCCGGCAAAGTGTTTGGCAATCTCGTTGCCTGCCCTAACTCCCCGCCCGTCACGCTGTTGCAGGTCGGACGGACGATCGGGTAGGTCAAGGGCATTACTGCCCTCTTCCCCCCTCAGAACCGTACGTGAGGGTTTCCCCTCATACGGCTCAAGCTTTTCAAAGTCTCTGTTCGTGTGCAGAGACCGGCTCATCCTACTTCTTGTTTCCATTGTTTTTACGGGATAATTTGAAACATTCATCATGAACCAACAGATTGCATTTCCGTCCGTCTTGGACGGTTGGCATTACGTTCCATGCCTTATACGTGTCAATCGGTTCACCACATATCGGACATTTCCGCCCTTGCTTTTCCCATAGGTAAAGCAGGGACTTACGTCCTTTCAGTGTCACAAGCATCTTTGACTTCATTCTTTTATTGAAGTACAGGCGGCAGTCTGCGTCAAACGGATTCATATCCCCTTTTATCTGCGTATATTGCAGGAAAGGAAACGAAGATGCCAGTTTCAGCAAAGTGAGTTGGTCTTCCTTGCCGTTTGATTTCTTGAACTTAGCCGCAAAAGTCCAGCTGTTCCCTCGGATATTGTGCCAATAACGGTCTTTTATCCACCGTTTTCCTTTCTTGGAATGGCGGCGTTTAGCCCATTGCCACAAGGCGAGAAATATCTGATGGTCGATTCTGTGAAAAGAATCACGTGTCGCCCCATGCTGATAATATGCTCCCCATCCTCGGATTTTAGCATTCAACATTCTGATTAATGATTCCTGCTTGCAACCCTTATGACCTTTTGTAACCTTACGGATATTTTCCATAAAGCGTTTTTCGGCTTTCTTGGTCGGCTTTGTCAATATTTCATTGCCGTATTTGCGAATATTGAAACCGAGGAAATCGAAACCGTCACGAATGTTGGTTATCACCGTCTTTTCTTCGGATAAGGTCAAACCTCTTTCAGACATAAAGTCGGCTACCAATGGCTTGATTTCTTTTTCAAGTGTTTCACGGTTCTCGCAGGTAATTATAAAGTCATCAGCATAGCGGACAAGATTCACCATTGGCGAATATAACTTGCCTTTTATTCTAACTCGTTTATATTTCTCTGCAAGGACTTTCTGCAATCCGTCCAATGTCATATTGGCAAGCGTGGGAGAGATAATGCCACCTTGTGGCGTTCCCTCCTCTGTCGGGAACATCTGTTTGTTGAAGATATAGCCGCATTTCAACCATTTTCGGAGTATTGCTTTGTCCATAGGGATGTTGGCAAGCAACCATTCATGGCTGATATGGTCGAAGCACCCCTTTATGTCACCCTCCAAAATCCATTCGGGAGAATAGCCTTTCCGGAGAATGTTATGACATTGCTGTACCGCATCCATACAGCGACGTTCCTTGCGGAAACCGTACGAACGTGTGTCGGCTGTTGTTTCCGACACTGGTTCCAATGCCATGAGGTAAAGTGCTTGCATGGCTCTGTCTTTCATTGTCGGTATTCCCAACGGTCGCAGTTTGCCATTACTCTTTTTGATGTGGACTCTTCTCAATGGCTTCGGCAGGTAGCCTCTGCGTTTGAGCTCACTTATCGCTTGTGTTTTTGCTTCGGGTTTCTCCCATGTTTCCATGTCCACCCCGGGGGTGCTACCACCTCCGTTAGAAGTAACTCTCTTTACGGCTAAGGCTTTTGCGTAAAAAGAGTGGGTCAGCGTCCACTGCAAGGCTTTCACCTTGCCCGTTCTGCCTTCCTTCTGAGCCTTTACAATGCGAGCTTGAAGCTTCTTAACAGCCTGCTCCGCTTTGGTCCAGTCTATCCTGTCCCAATTCGTTTGCAAGTTATCAGTCGGTGCACACGATTGGTCGAGGAGTTTTTCTTTGATTTTATCGTTCATTTGCATTCCTACTTTAAAAAAGTTCTAAAAGTCTATTGTAAAGAATCACCATTTGGCAACATTCGGTTTGTTTTGCCTACCGAGTGTCGCCACAGAAGTCTGCCCACTTTCGTGTCGGATGATGTCGCCTACATCAGCCCGTGATGTCGGTTCAATCCGTATCCGTTCCATTACAGAACGGCATTCGCTTTTTCTGTTATCTTATACCTGCACACCATTCGGCTTTCATTGCTGTCAGCTTACCTGCCATTTTTACATGGCAGGAGATATACAGGCTTACCATGTTCCACATAGATAACTAACGGATAGGTTAGGTTCTGTCTCATCCTCCGGCGGTGCTTATATCCGTGTAATCCTACCATGGAAAGGATTAACCGACCGCTTCCCTTTTGGGTAGAGTGTACCAGTATCTTACACTCTTTCGTGACATTACGAAGTTTACTAACAGTTCGCTTGCGCTAACCATACTATCCTGCCTCGCCACTCTACGGTATGATACTAACCGTACTTGACTTCCCCTCACGGTTCTGTCTTGTCTTGCGAAAGTGTACTTTGTCCCAACCGCTTAATACAACTATTAAGGTGCATCGGTGGTAGGCTACCGCTGACGGAACAGCGGGTTAAAGCTGATACCCGTAAGTATCATTCCAACAATTATCTATGCGACTTCATGTCGCACCCACGGTGTATCCAAATGATGGATTGCCACACACCTTTTTTGCGCGTTCACACCCGTTCCGAGCATACTTGTGGAGCCGAACAGCACGCGTACCGTTCCGGCGTTCATGGCGTCTATCACCGCCTTGCGCGCCTTGTCGGTCTTGCACTCCTGAATGAAGCGCACCTCGCTTGCCGGTATGCCGTAGTCCTCCGTCAGTTTCCGCTTTATCTCGCTGTACACGTTCCACCCGTCGCCCGGCTGGTACGTGCCCAGATCCGAGAAGACGAACTGCGTTCCCTTGTGCGCGTCGTATTTGTGGTAATACTCCGCTATCATCTTGGCGCAGTGGCTCGCCTTGTTGTCGGGGTGGTCCTCGTAATTGGGGTCTATCATGCGCATATCCAAAGCCATCTTCCGCGCGTAGTCGGTGGCGATAAGCATCTTTGCCTTCTCCTCCGTTTCAGACAGCGGCATCCTGCCCAGCAGCGTGGCGTTGCCCGTCTTCGCAAATTCCATCAGTTGTTTGATGAAATATTCTTGGTCAGGCGTAGGCGGTATGTTGTGCAGTATCTCGTTCTTGTGCGGACGGTCCACACCCACGTCCTCTGCCGTGCGGTAGTCGGTTATCTCGTTGTAGAAGGCGGCAAGCTCCGGCACTTTGATGAAGTAGCGGAAACGCTCCTTCTGTACCACGTTGTTCGTCACGTTGAACTCGAAATCGGTCGTCTTCTTGGCGAAGATAGCCGCCCACGCATCGAAACAGCGGATGTCCTGCCGTTCCAGTTCCTTCGGACGCAGGTACTTGAAGAGCAGGTACAACTCCGTAAGACTGTTAGATATGGTCGTGCCGGACAGGAATGTCGCCCCCAAGTCCTTGCCCGTGCGCTCCTGTATGGTTCGTATGGCAAAGAGCATATTCAGGGCTTTCTGGCTCCCTTCCGAGTTTCCCAAGCCCGCCACACGGTCATGCCGGGTATTGAAAGTCAAGTTCTTGAATTGGTGGCTCTCGTCTATGAAGATGTGGTCGATGCCCATCTGCTTGAAGTCCACCACGTCGTCCGTGCGCGACTTGATGGCGTGTTCCACCTTCTCCAATTTCGCCACAAGGTTGTGCTTGCGCTTCTCCAGCCCTTTCAGCATCGCCCGCGACACGTTCTTGCCCTGCTGCCGCAGGACTTCGAGGTTTTCCTCCACCGTGTCAAGCTCCGCTTGCAGGATGCGCTGCTGCAACTCCGGCGACTGCGGTATCTTGCCGAACTGGTCGTGCGACATGATGACGCAATCGTAGTCGTTGTTCTTGATGTTGTTGAAGAAACGCACGCGGTTGGCGGTCGAGAAATCCTTCTCGGAGGCATAGAGAATCCTCGCATGGGGATATGCCGCCTGATAGGTGGCGGCAATCTCGGCGACATTGGCTTTCAACCCGATAATCATCGGCTTGTGCGCCAGGTTCAGACGCTTCATTTCATGCGCTGCAATGCACATTATCAGTGTTTTACCGGTTCCGACCTCGTGGTCACAGATCCCGCCGCCGTTCTGTTTGAGCATCCAGACGCAATCCTTCTGCGACGGATAGATGCTCCTGATTCCACGGCTTGCCAGCCCCTTGAGGTTGAGGTCGGGAAAGGTCTGGTGCGAGCCGTCGTACTTCGGGCGCACGAAACAGTTGAACTTGCGGTTATACATCGTCGTGAGCCGTTCCTTGAACTGCGGCGACTGCTCTTCCAGCCATTCCGAGAACCCGTTGCGGATCTCGTCAATTTTGGCGTTGGCGAGCTGTATGCCCTCGCTGTCGCGCACCTTGATGTCGTTGCCGTTCTCGTCCTTGCCGATGGATTTCATCATGTCCGGGCAGGTGTTGTGCAGGGCGTGTTTCAGAAGGTGCATACCGTCATAGTTCCGGTAATAGCCCTCCACTAAGAACTCGTCCGTGATTTTCATGGTGCGGCTGCCGCACGCCACGGAAAACTCGTCCAGACTTGCGGAATAGGCGATTTTCACGTCCGTGTTGAATAGATGGCTCATGTAGGCGGCATACACGCCCGTCGGAATCCAGCGTTCCCCGAAATTGAAATCGAGGTCTTCAAAAGCGATGCGCGGCGGCTCGGCTTCTTTCAGAGCCTCCAACGCCTGCTTCACTTCCGGCATACGCCCGTTTTCGGGGTTGTCGCCCATCCATGCTTCGATGCGCTCCGCCTTCTCTATCACGTTCCCGGCGATGAACCTGTCCTTTATCTCGTAACCGGTTACGAGCGGGTTGTAGAAGATGCGTCCTTTGAGGGCATCAAGCAATCCCTCCTCCGTGCTGTCGGTTATCTCCCGCATATAGTCGAGATTGACCGTGCCGAACTTGTTGAGCGATGCGGAGAGTGCCTCTTCGGGAGAGCTTACGTTGGCATGGCTCTCCACAGAGAAGGAAACGGGACGCTCGAAGATGTCCGCCTTGACGAACTTGCCGTCCTCCGCACGTTCCAGCGAAAGGATGTCGCGCCCTCCGGCATCCATCATCAACAGTTTCACGTTATGCTTGGCATTGAGGTTGCCGTAGCGCATGACGAACTCATCGTAGCAGGTGTTCAACGCTACGCGTTGCGCAGACCCTTCATCGTGATACTCCGCCTCGTAGCGGTAAAGCCGCTCGTATGAATCACGGAGTGACACATACAACATCGCTTTCTCCTTCTGGTAGCCGGTCAGGTCAAGCGGTTGGAATGTCGCACCGTAGGGAGTAATGTCCTTCAGATAACCGATGTCACGTGCCCTGTTTGCCACCAGCGAACCTTCACGCAGGTGCATTTCCGGCGTGCGGTGATATGGACGCGGCGTAAGGTCGGGTACTTCCTCCTTCGGCTTTTCCGTTTCAAATTCAGGGAATAGTGAAGTGGTTGCTTTCTCACTTTGGCTATTGTCCGTAACAGGAACGGGAGTTGCCTCCGGTTGTGCTTCGGGTTGTTGTGCTGCTTCCTTTTGCTCCGGTTTGTTATCCGACGAAGGCACAAAGGCAGGATTCATCGTGTCCTTGACCCCCGATTTTTTCTGCTGTTCCTGTCTGTGCCGTTCCGCTTCAAGCCGTAGAGCCTTGCGCCGTTCCGGTGTCAGGCTCATCATCGTTTCATAGAAGCCGTTGATGGGCGGATTGGTTTCCCAGTCCAAAGAGGCATAAATATCTTCTGGGTCGCCTTGCTTCCCTGCATTTTCCGGCTTTGCCTCCTTGCTTTCGGTTGCAGGCTTGATGGATTCAACAGGAGGTGCAGCCATAACCTGCGGCTTCGGTTTGGATGGCAAACGCTTTGCCTTGTTTTCCTTTTTGGTTGCCTTTTTCTTTTTGGCAGGTTCTTCTATGGGCATCCCCCAAAGGTCAAGTAGAGTGAGCTGAACGGCATTTGAATGATTCGTTTGGCGTGGCTCAATCTCTGGCTTTTCGGCTATAGGTTGCGGTTTTTCGGCTTGGGCTTCTTCCGTCCGTGCCGTAATTGTTGCTTCCGGCTTCATGGCAGGCTGTTCCGGCTTGGTTTCAACGGCAACCGCTTTTCGCTCCCCCGCTTGCCCGATTGCGCCCGAATACAGGCGCATGGCAAGCCTCATGTGGCAGTCCTCGTCAAGCATACGGCGCAGGTCCTCCGCGATGCCTGCTGTCTTGCCCTCGTGCGTATAGACCATAGCGGGCTTGCCGTAAGGGTCGGTGTCGAACTTAGCGGACGTATGCACGATCCGTTCGGGATGGTGGACAAAATAGGCGTTGTCCGTCAGGTTTGTCTTCGTGTCCGTCTGTATCACGGTCATCAGCCGTTCGTCCTGCGACAGTTCCGTCTTGAGCAGGTTCTTTTGCAGTACGATAAGGTCGCTGCCCACCTCTGTCCCCGCATTGTCCGAAAACAGGTTGTTGGGCAGGCGTATCGCCGATACCAGATTCGCCTGACGGAACAGCTCGTCGCGCATGGAGGTCTTGGAGCTGTTCAATACCCCCTGCGAGGTGATGAACGCCACGATGCCGCCGTCGCGCACTGTGTCCAGCCCTTTCAGGAAAAAATAGTTGTGGATGGCTTTTTGCGCCGAACGCCTGCCGAAAGATTCGCTCCTTTGAAACCCGGCGTCGAACACGGCTATGTCGCCGAAGGGTATGTTGGACACCGCCAAGTCGAAATAGTTGTTGAACGGCTTTTCGATTTTCTCAAAACCGTTTATGCGCATCTTTTTGTCGGGGTGGAGCTGCCGCAGGATAGTACCCGTGAGGAGGTCTTTCTCAAACGCCATCACATCCGCATCGGGACTGTGCCGCAGCACGGCGTCCACGAACACGCCGACACCCGCCGACGGTTCCAGCACGCGGGCTGGGCGGACGCTGTAATCCGCCAGCACATCGGCTATGGTGTCTGTTATCTCTTTCGGTGTGTAGAAGGCTGTCAGCACGGACGCTTTCAGCGAGTCCACATACCGCTTGTACTGCGTATCGTCCTTGCTGTTCCCGCGTATCAGCCTGTGCAGTTCCACGGTAGGGGCAAACAGTTCGAGGTCGGATGTCGCCCAGTGGACGGCGTCCGTCAATTCCCTTGCAGGGTTCAGAATACATTTCAAGCCGCCGAAACCGCAATACTTCCGGAGTATCGCCTGTTCCTCGGTTGTCGCCGTTCTCTGTTCCTTGTCAAGGACGAATGCCGTCCTTATCGCCTCGATGTTGTCCCGCAGCCGTTGTTTGCGGTTAAACGCCATACTCGTCGATATAAAGGACGACGGCTCCCGTCAGCTCCGTGTAGAGCAGGTCGTAATCGGGCGACAGGGCGAAATCGTCGTCCGAGAGGTCATAGACGGAGAATACATTTCCGACAAGCGGCAGCAGCCTTTGCAGGAAGGATTCGCGCTCCGATTCCTGCACTTCACCGGCGAACTCGTTTTCCACGACTTCGCGCAGGATGGCGTACTTGGAGTAGCGAAGCCCCTCCAGCAGCGTGCGCATCGCCAGTTCCTGCGCACCAGAAGCAGGATAGCCTTCAAGCATTGCCCGTTCATACGTTCCTGCGGCACGGTCGGCGCGTTCACGGATGAAGGCTTCATCGGTCGCCTGTTCAAATTTGTTTGTGCGGAGATAATCCAGCAGATACAGACCGTAGTAGGAAAAGTCGGTCTGTCCTTCGTTTTTCTTCTTGTTGTTCATTACTTTGGAATTTAGTGGATTGGTAGATATGACTGGGATAACTGTCTGAAAGGAGAAAGAAAAGGCACTCGGTATCCCTCCGAGTGCCACCACTAAATCCAAAGTATGAGTGTAATCCGGTATCGAAGAACAGTTCATTACTCTGAATCAGTGGCAAAGTTAACACTATTTCTTACGTCCTGAAAATTTCTTGGTCGTTTTCCTTTCGGGGAACGCGAAATCTCGTGCAAGTGAGAGCAAAGCCAAGTTTACTTGGATTTTGCCGAACGCCGCCGAGATTGGGTGAATACCAAAGTCGTGTTGTAGTCCCCGTCAAAGGCGACTATGGCATCGAAACTCTTTCCCTGCTTGCTCTTGAAGCCTTTGAGCAGCTTCGTGTGCCCGTCGGTGAGCAGGTCTTTGATCTCGTCGTCGGAAAGGGTGCGGTTCGCTTTCAGCCGGAACACGGGCAGTCCGCACTCCGCGTTGTCGCAGCGTACTACCTTGCCGTAGAACTGCATACTGCCCGTCCCGCACTTGGGACACTTGCAGCCGGAATCTCTGCGGGCGAACAGCTTGTCGCACGAGAGCAGCTCGGAGGTAATCTCCTTTGTGTAAGCCTCTATCTCCTTGCGGAAGGTTTCGGCGGGCAGCTCCCCGCGCTCGATGCGTGCCAGTTCCTTCTCCCATTCGCCCGTCATGGCAACATCGGCGATGCGCATTGTCTTCACGACCGAGTAGAGGGCAAGCCCTTTTTCGGTGGGTACGAGCGACTTCTTGCAACGTTCCATGTAACCGCGTTTGAAGAGCGTTTCGATGATGGCGGCACGGGTGGCGGGCGTTCCGATGCCACAATCCTTTAATGCCTGACGCAGCGCATCGTCCTCTATCTCCTTGCCAGCCGTTTCCATAGCGGACAGCAGGGTCGCTTCGGTATGCAGCGGTTTGGGCTTGGTCTTGCCCTCCGTGATGGAGCAGCCTTTCAGCGGCAGCGTATCGCCTTCCCGCCAGCCGGGGATGGCGGTTTCCTCCTTGTCTTCCACGCCATAGACGGCACGCCACCCGGCTTGCCTGATGATGCAGCCTTTTGCCACGAACTCCACTCCGGCACATTCCGCCGTGACGGTGGCGGTGTCCTTGACGCATTTTTCGGAGAAAGCCTCGATCATGCGCCCGGCAATCATCTGATAGACGGTATTGTCTTCTTTGGAGAGGAACAGCGGCTTCTCGCCCGTGACGAGCAGGGCATAGTGGTCCGTCACCTTGCCGCCGTCCACGCTGCGGCGTGTCGGCACTGCCTTCGGATTGACTTTTTCTTTCCATTCGGGCAGGCTGCCGATGAAGGAGAGCAGCTTGGGGATTTCCGCGAACACGTCTTCGGGGATGTAGCGGCTGCCGGTTCTCGGATAGGTGACAAGTTTCTTTTCATAGAGCTTCTGCGCGATTTCAAGCGTCTGTTCCGCCGTGAAGCCGTGCTTGGCGTTGGCTTCCTTCTGGAGCGTGGTCAGGTCGTACAGGAGCGGAGTGTCTTCTATCTTCTCCTTGCGTTCGGCTTTCGTGACTGTGGCTGTACCTGCTTCCTTTACCTTATTATATAGTTCCGTCGCCGGCTCTTTCTCTTTCCATTTCTCGGAGGACGAGAATTTCACCACTTCGCCGTCGCCTCCGTCTGCGGCGATATGAAGCTGCCAGAACGGTTCAACCGTGAAACGGCGGTTCTCCCAGTAACGTGCGCACACCATCGCCAGCGTGGGCGTCTGCACCCGCCCGACGGAGTACGTGCCGTGTCCGGCGGCGATGGAGAGTGCCTGTGTGCCGTTGATGCCCACCAGCCAGTCCGATTCGCTCCGCGCTTTGGCGGCAAGGTAGAGGTTGTCGTATTTGTCGCCCGCTTCGAGGTTGCGTAATCCCTCGCGGATAGCCTTGTCGGTGAGCGAGCTTATCCAGAGGCGCACGAAAGGCGTGGCGCATCCGGTGTAATGGTAGAGGTAGCGGAAGATAAGCTCACCCTCGCGCCCCGCGTCGGTCGCCACGATGATCTGTTCGCTTTCCTTGAATAGCCGGGCGACGGTCTTGATCTGCGACACCACGCCGCTGTCGGGCTTGTAGCCCTTGTCCGTCTTTACCTGACGGGGAACGAGCGTGAAGGTATCGGGAATGACGGGCAGGTTGTCGCGGACGAAGCCGCGTATCCCGTAGCCGTCGGGCATGGCAAGCTGGACGAGGTGTCCGAACGCCCATGTCACGGCGTAGCCGCCTCCCTCGAAATATCCTTCCTCTCTCTTTGTAGCTCCGACGATGCGGGCGATCTCACGTGCCACGGATGGCTTTTCAGCAATGATTGTCTTCATGTTTTCTTGGATTGATGTTTATAAATGTTACTTCGGATTCAGTGGTGGACACGGGGTTACATCCTCATGCCCTTGTTTCTCTTTTTGCCGTTCTCCTGCTGCTGTTGCTGCGCGGTGTCCTTCGGGGCGGTCTGTCCTTTCTGCAACGGCTCTTTCAGGTTCTTGGTCGCCTCGTTGGTCTTGCCCTCGCTGTTCACCGCCACCTGCGTGCGGCTCTCGTTGGAAGGCGCGACCTTCTGCGCGTTGTCGGGGTTGGTGTCGTAGCGGTACGGGCGTCCCTTCTCCGGGTTGAACCTGATGTACATCGTGGCGTGGAAGCCCTGCTTGTCGGTCACGTTCTCCAGTTTCACGGCTTTGCCCGCCACGTAGTCGGCTTTCTGCTGCTCGGTGAACTCAACGCCGCTCCATTTGCTGATGGGGCGGATGCTGCCGTCGGCGTTCGTCCACGAGTTGCGGCGTTGCCCGTTCTGTATGGCTGCGGCGTTCTCCGCGTCCTGTGCCTGTCCCTGTCCCTGTGCGGGGTTGTTCTTCGTTTCCTGCGTCTGTGCGGCACGGGGCGACCTGCCGGTCCCCGGCACGAACTCCACGCCGCGCTGCTCCACGTTCACCTGAAGGGTGGTGACGAACTTCCTGCCGTCCTTGCGCTCGATAAGTTTGTCGCGCACGGGCAGCCCGGCGCGGAGCATGTCCTGCTCCTGCTTGGTGATTTCCGTCTTGCCGATGCGCTCCGGTATGCGCACCTTGTTTGCCGGGATGTCGGTAATCTCGTTCGTCTTGCGGTCGATGCTGATGAACGAGGGGATGATCTCGCCCGTTTCCCTGTCCACGAGATCCACGACCCTGCCGAGGTTGCCCGTTTCGCGCAGGTTCTTCCGGTCGTCGTCCGAGAACTTGTGTTCCTTGTACTCGTCAAGTTTCTGCTCCTTGCGGATGAAATGCGGCACGAGGCTGATATTGCCCTCGCCGTCTTTCTTGAAGGAGAGGCGCGCGTCCAGCTCGAAAGCCTCGCCGCCAAAATTGGGCGACACTTTCACCAAATCGGACCTGCCGTAGTTGAGCATCTTGGTCAGGTCGCCGGACTTCTCAAGGTCGTCACGTTTCACGCCCCATTTCTCTTCCAGCTCCTGCCAGTTGATCTTGCTCTCGTCGATGGGCTGGTAGCCCCGGTTGCCCTGCGTCTGCTGCGGGCTTTCCTGATTCTGTTCATTTTTCTGTTCCATCTCTTCCTGTTTTTTAGGTTCTTCCTGTTTCTGTTCAGTTTGTTCCGGCTTTTCAGCCGCCTGTTCTTCCTGCACCTTACGTTCGTAATCCGAGGTGTCCACCTTGTGGGAGGCGAGCATCTCCTTGTTGGCGTCGGGGTCTTTGAGCAGCTCCTTCATCACCTCCAGCAGCTTGTCGGCTTGGTCTGCCGCAATCCGGTAGAAACCGAAGCGGCTGGGTTCCTTGCACTGCCGGAAGAAGTTCTTGAAGAAATTGTCCAGCACGTCGCCGTGGCGGTCGAATTGCAGGAAACTCCGCGCGTTCTCCGCTTTCGCGGGGGTGCGCTTGGGGGAGCCGTCGGCATTAAGCCCGGCTACCACGCTGATCTCGCCCGTCTTCTCGTCGCGGACTATCAGCACGTCCTTTTCAGTTGTTTTCTTTGCCATTTGAAAAATGTTTTAATGGTTATTTTTGAAAGAAATTATGGATACGAGCCTTGTAGAAGGCTATATCTTCTTTTTTGAAGTCCTTTACGTGTCCGGAAAGGAACGTCAGCACGTCCTCCTCGCTGTAATAGGTCTTTTTGCCGAGCGTCTTGTACGGCAGTGCGCCGATGCTGCGGTAGCGTTGCAGGGTGCGCTTGCTGATCTGGAGCAACATGCAGAGGTCCTGGTTGTCGAACATCCTGATACGGTCCATCGGGTCCGGGGCTTTGCCGGACGGCTGCAAGGAAAGCAGCAGTTCGTCCTGACGGTCGAGCCGTTCCGTCAGTTTCCGCATCCAGCTCTCGAAATTGTTTCGGGTAAGCAGTTCCATACGTCACGTCCTCCTTCCTTTGGGTTTGCCGCCGCCCGTACGCAGCGTGTGGTTGTGTTTCAGTTCCGTCGGTGTCGCCGCGTCCTCCACCACGGTGCAGTCCGCAAGCAGGCGGTCGATTTCAGACTGCCGGTAGCGGCACTTGCCGCGCAGCACCACATAGCCGATGCGCTGTTCGCTGCGCATGCGCTGGAGGGTGCGGCAACTCACGTTCAGCAGATGCGCCGCCTCGCGGGTGGTGAGTAGCCTGTCGGGGGATTCTACCTTGCTTTCGCCGGAAACGGCACGCACGTGTGCCGCTATCTCGGCTATCTGTTCCGTCAATGCGGTGAAGGCGGAACTTTCCATCGTTATCACTTTCATATTCAGTCCTTTCTTTTGGTTTCTGTGGCAAAATTCGGCAATAAACCAAAGGGGCTTTAACAGCTCACTACGTGACTCACGTAAGATTTTTATGGGAAATGGCTCCGTAACCCGGACAGGCGGCGCAACAAGCTGCCTTTTAGCGGGAAACGATATGCGTTCACGGGGACGACATTACCTTTGCGGCAAACTCTGAAATGTTTTGCTTATGGAAATAGTATCTATCGAGAAAAGGACCTTCGAGATGATGGTGGCGTCCTTCAACGCCCTCTCGGAGAAGGTTGCCGCCCTGAAGCGCAAGAGCGACGGAGGGCGGCTGGAAAGATGGCTCACGGGCGAGGAGGTCTGCGGGCAGTTGAGGATCAGCCCGCGCACGTTGCAGACGTTGCGCGACAGGCGGCTTATCGGCTACTCGCAGATTAACCGCAGGTTCTATTACAAGCCGG
>ERZ1673745.305-NODE-305-length-57839-cov-9.740482_pt1 | contig 57839 bp, 57 predicted proteins | sample MGYA00580206_ERZ1673745 | MGnify/ENA primary metagenome ERZ1673745 (study PRJEB41218, sample SAMN15661753) | gut metagenome | host: Homo sapiens | place: Canada: London | collected 2015-08-20/2019-03-30 | study: EMG produced TPA metagenomics assembly of... | reverse complement strand
GATGGTGCGGATGAGAACAGGGCGGCGGCCCGCAGGCCGCAAGCAATCAGCCCTGCGGGCTGTTGCTTAGCCCGCGGGAGAATGCCCACCATCTCCGCCAACAAAAGGCACCGGCTTAGGCTGGTGCCTTTTTTGCGGCAAAGATGGTGCGGATGAGAACAGGGCGGCGGCCCGCAGGCCGCAAGCAATCAGCCCTGTGGGCTGTTGCTTAGTCCGCGGGAGAATGCCCACCATCTCCGCCAGAGGCGCAGATTTAAACGGATCAGCGGCAGGGTGCGGCAGCTGGTCTTGTTCTTCATCACATCACTGACCGCTGGGCGGCCATCTGCATTAATCAAAATGGTCATGTGCGTTTCTCTATCACCCACTGAAATGCTCTTGCGGTACGCAAATCAGCGTCCTTAAAGTGTCCACCGCTGTTCCATTCAAGGGTGCAGTCTGCGCCACGCTCTGTAAGCCGACTGTGCAGCGTGCGGATATTATCCCCTACCGCAGCCATGATGGTGTTTTTTGTGTGTTCCTCCTTGTCGCCAAGGCTTAGATAAACGTGCTGCGCCTGTATCGGGCGCTGCTGTTCAAACTCCATCCAGCTCGGAAACCACACAGAGGGAGAAGCGGCGGCGACACCGTAGAACAAATCGGTCTGGGTGGATGCCCACAAAGCGAACAGCCCGGCCAGCGAGTAGCCGCCCAGAATGATTTTGACGTTTTCCGGGAGAGGAAACCGCTGCTCCAGTGTGGGAATGACCTGCTCCGTCAGAAAGCGCAGGGTGTCCCCAGCTTTGCCGCCGAAGCCTTGCTTTCCCCACACGGCAGGGACTTTCCACGGAGAAAGCGCATCGTTCCAGCTTTCCACCGGGATAGCCGCGAACAGAAAATTCCGGCTGCTTTGTGCGATTGCTGCCACTTCATAATCCATACTTTGCAGCTCATGCTCACCTGTCATTTGGAGCAGCAAGTATTCTGCATTAGCCCCGCCGTAAATGCGGCAAGGTCTGTTCCCGATTTGTATTGTCTGTGCTGTCACTGCGGCATCCTCCCGAAAAAAATTTGATAAGCCCAGTATAGCAACTAAAAAATCGTTTTGCAATTCAAACGGTTTTCAGAGCAGGCGCAAGCGGCACAGAGGTACATTCCCCTCTGCTCTCTGGCAAATTACAGCGCGGATGTGATATAATGGAGAAAAAACACCGGGGAACGGCACAAAAGACGGGGGATGCGGGATGAAACAGAGACAGCAGGAACAGGTTCAAAGAGGCTGTGCGGTGGGCACCGTGGTGCTGCTGGCATGGCTGTGCCGGGTGCTCCCGCTGGAGGGCTTGCCCTCCGGCCTGCAGGAAGCCTGCGGCATCCTCCGGAGCCTGCTGTATCTGAGCCTGTTCGCAGGGTGGGGGATCTCCCTGTACAACCGCACGGTGCATCCGCAGGTGCGGCGGCTGCTGCTGAACGTGGATCTGTTGATGCTGTTCTGGATCCTTGTGCGCACCCTGCGGTTCCAGCTGAACACTTCTCCGGGGCTTTTTTGTTGGCCGCACGGCCCGTTCCGGCAGAAAAAAACAGGGCTGCTCCACATCTCTGTGGGGCAGTCCTGTCTGGCTGCGCGGGGTCGGCGCACGGGCTTCCGGGGTTTCCCCCGAAAGGGTGCGGCTCAGCGCGCGGTTTTCTTTTCCTCCGGAGCCTCCGGGTTGTTTTCCAGGTTCAGCTCGGGCATCAGCTCGTTGCTGATGATGGTCAGCATCTGTTCCAGCTTCTTCACGTCCTCTTTGGGGAAGCGCTTGTTCACCCGCTGGACCACCGTGCTCAGGTAGGAGTAGCTGATGTTGTAGTAGTCGATATACTTCTGGGTGGGCCGCAGGTGATACTCCCGGCGGTCGGTGGTGGACTGGATCTTTTCCACATAGCCCTTGCGCACCAGCGAGCCGATCTTATACGCCGCGTTGGGGGTGGAGATCTGCATCATCCGGGAAAACTCCGCAATGGTGGGCTCCCCCATGGCCATAATGCCCTCCATGCAAAAGGATTCCACCGTGGTCAGGGTCGCCTCACGGGTGGCAAAGCGCTGGAACACGTTCTGGTAGAAATGGAGCTTGAACTTGGTATAGACATCGTTGAATGCTTTTTCCAGCATGGTACGGTCTCCCTTCGAACACTCAATTTCCTTTAGTATATCACGCTTTGGCCTTTTTGCCCAGCTTTACGCGCAGAATGTTCAGCACCACCAGCTCCAGCACAATGGCAACGCCCAGCAGGATCAGCGAGGTCCACAGGCTGGCGCTGCTGCCCAGGAACATCTGGGTCAGGCCGGTGATCACATAGCACGCGGCAGAGCAGGAAGCGGCGGTAATGGCGTAGGGCAGCTGGGTGGAAACATGGTTCACATGGCTGCAATGCGCACCGGCAGAGGCCATGATGGTGGTGTCGGAAATGGGAGAGCAGTGGTCGCCGCACACAGCGCCGGACAGGCAGGCCGCAATGGAGACCACCAGCATCTCGCCCTGGGGGAAAGCGTGGCAGACAATGGGGATCAGGATGGAGAAGGTGCCCCAGGAGGTGCCGGTGGCAAAGGCCAGGAACACCGCCACCAGGAAGATGATGACCGGCAGCAGGTACTGCAGGGCGGCAGCGGAGCCGCCCAGCAGGTTGGCAACGTAATATTTTGCACCCAGCAGGTTGGTCATGCCGGAAAGCGTCCAGGCCAGGGTCAGGATCAGCATGGGGCTGACCATGGCCTTGAAGCCCTCGGGGATGCAGGCGGCAAAATCCTGGAACGTCATCACGCTGCGGACACGGTAGAACACAAAGGTGAACATCAGGGCAATGCTGCTGCCCAGCACCAGACCGGCGGAGGCGTTGCAGTCGGAGAAGGCGGTGATGAAGTCCACGCCCTCAAAGAAGCCGCCGGTGTAGATCAGGCCAAAGATGCAGGCCGCGATCAGCACCAGCACCGGGGCCACCAGATCAATGACATGGCCGTGGGCATCGTCCTCGGCATCCACATCGTCGCCGTAGGGGCGGTCGGCCGTGGTGAAAAGGTCACCGGCCCGGGCGTTGTCCTCGTGCTGCTTCATGGAGCAGTAGTCCGTGCCCGTGAAGATGAGGAACAGGCTCATCACAATGGTCAGCAGGGCGTAATAGTTATAGGGGATGGTGCGCAGGAACATGGTAAAACCGTTGATGCCGGAGCCCTCGGGCACGCTGGAAGTAACGGCGGCGGCCCAGCTGGACACCGGCGCAATGATGCAGATGGGCGCGGCGGTGGAATCAATGAGGTAGGCCAGCTTTGCGCGGGAGACCTTCTGCCGGTCGGTCACGGGGCGCATCACAGAGCCAACGGTCAGGCAGTTGAAGTAGTCGTCCACAAAAATGAGCATACCCAGAATCAGGGTGGCAAACTGCGCCCCGGCCCGGGTGTGGATGTGGGTGGAAGCCCAGCGGCCAAAGGCGGCGCTGCCGCCGGCCTTGTTCATCAGGGCCACCAGAATGCCCAGCATCACCAGAAAAACCAGAATGCCCACGTTGCTGCTGTCAGAGAGCTTGGCAACCATGCCGCCGTCCTCGTTGAAAAACAGGGTGTTGAGCGCCAGCTCCAGGTTGCCGTTGGCAAAGAGCAGCGCGCCGGTGGCAATGCCCACCAGCAGGGAGGTGTAGACCTCCTTGGTGTTCAGGGCCAGCACAATGGCCACCACCGGCGGCAGCAGGGAAAGCATGGAGCTGTACACCGCGGGGGCGTAGCTGGCCGGGTCGGCAATGGTGCCGGGGGTGGCTGCGGTGCACCACAGCAGCAGGGCAAACACCAGCAGTGCCCCCACCCAGGAGAGATTTGTCTTTTTCATAAATGATTCCTCACTTGATTTTTTGTCCCGGCCCGGGGCAGACTATCCCTATTGCAAACGGAAAGGGGGCCGCCGCCACGCCGGATTATAAAGCGCTGTATTTTGAGCTGTTCCGCGCCAACGAACAGGCCATCCGCCTGCTGACCGCCGCCCAGCAAAAGGCGGAAGCGCAGGTGATGGAAGAGGACAGAGTGCCGCTGTATCTGCACGGTCAGCCTGCCCACAATGCCAAAGGCTCCCCCTTTGGGGGAGCTGGCAGCGCCAACGGCGCTGACTGAGAGGGCGAGGCCGTTACCCCTTTTTGCTCTCTGCCTTTGCGGCAAACTTGGCGTTGTTGATGATGAACCGCTCGTGCACGCCGCCGCCCACAGGGCCTTTCTCGTCGTGCAGGGAGACCTTGAACACCAGCTTGCGGCCCTCCACGGCGGTCAGCTCACTCTCGCAGGTCACGGTCATGCCCACAGGGGTGGGGGCGCTGTGCTCCAGCTCCAGCCGGGTGCCCACGGTGCCGCAGCCCTCGTCCAGCGCGGCGGCAACGCTCATCCAGCAGGTCTTTTCGGCCAGTGCCACCAGCGCGGGGGTGGCAAACACGTCCAGCGTGCCGCTGCCCATGGTCTTTGCGGTGTTCTCGGAAGTAACGGCGACACTCTGCTCGCCGCGGATTCCAGCTTCCAACATAAAAATACGTCCTTTCCAGATGCCCGAAGGCGAAAATTTTGAAAATACATTGTTAGAATACCACACTTTTGGCACAGATGCACCTGTTTGGGCGTTTTTTTCTGCAAATCTCCCTCCGTTTGGGCGTTTTTTGCGGCTTTTTTCGATGATTTTAAGAGGAATGCGGAAATCTTTGCAAAACCCCTTGACAGAAGCTCTTCTGCATGATAATATGAACACATGAGCAGACGTTCATGTGAAACGCAGCAAAAGGAGAACGGACATGATCGGATTGGAGCAAATGACCCCGGCGGGGCAGGAAAACACGGAACCGGTGGTGATGCCGGATGACGAGGTGCTGTATGAGCTGGCCGACCTGTTCCGGGTGTTCGGCGACTCCACCCGCATCAAGATCTTATATGCGCTGCATGACAATGAACTCTGCGTGCAGGACATTGCCAATGCGGTGCAGCTGAGCCAGTCGGCAGTGAGCCACCAGCTCCGGGTGCTCAAGGATACCAAGCTGGTGCGCTTCCGCCGGGATGGCAAAACCGTTTACTATGCACTGGATGATGACCATGTGAGAAGCATCCTCTCGATGGGCATGGACCACATTGAGGAGTAAACGGAAAACGCAGTACAAAGCCTCCGGGCGCACAAGGCGTGCCTGAGAGGTCCATATAAAATAAAGAGAGGTACTTATAATGAAGAAGAGCTACAAGATCGAAGTTGACTGCGCAAACTGCGCCCAGAAGATGGAGGATGCCGCCAACACCGTTGCAGGCGTGGCACAGGCTACCGTCAGCTTTATGACCCAGAAGATGAAGGTTGAGTTTGCTGAGGGTGCAGACCCCCACAACACCATGGTGAATGTTCTGGCTGCCTGCAAAAAGGTCGAGGACGACTGCGAGATCTTTGATATCTGAGGAAACAGGGGTTTGTAACTCCAGTGCGGCTCCCCTGTGGGGGAGCTTTTTGTGACGCATTTTTCGGGCAGAACGGCCCAAAAGCCGGTGTAGGAAACTGTGGAAAAGAAAACGGGTTTTCAACAGTTTCCACCGGGTTTTCAACAGCTTCTGCGAAAAAGTGCAAAAAGAAACGCGAAAAAGCAGGTTTTCTCCGGGAAAAGTCCGTGGAAAACTCAGGGGAAAACGTGGAAAAGTCTATCCCGTGGGGAAAACCTGTTGAATCCACCCCGCCCGCCGCGGCGCATTGCGGCCCAGAACCCAGAAAAAAGGAGAGTACAGATATGAATAAAAAGCAGAAGAAGAACCTGTACCGGATCATTGCTGCTCTGGTGCTGGTGCTCATCCTCAAATTGCTGCCCCAGTTCCCCACGCCGGTGGAGCTGCTGCTCTACTGCATCCCCTATCTGGTGGTCGGCTGGGATGTGCTCCGCAAGGCACTGCTGGGCATCAAGAACCGCCAGCCCTTTGACGAGTGCTTCCTGATGGCCGTTGCCACCGTGGGCGCGTTTGCGCTGGGCGATTATGTGGAGGGCTGTGCCGTTATCATCTTCTACCAGATCGGCGAGCTGTTCCAGAGCGTGGCCGTGGGCAAGAGCCGCCAGAGCATTTCCAGCCTGATGGATATCCGCCCCGATTACGCCAATGTTGAGGGCGAGGACGGCAGGCTGGAGCAGGTGGACCCCGATGATGTGGAGGTGGGCACTGTGATCGTGGTCCAGCCCGGCGAGCGGGTGCCCATTGATGGCATCATCGTGGAGGGAACTTCTGCCCTGAACACCGCCGCCCTGACCGGCGAGAGCCTGCCCCGGGATGTCCGTTCCGGCGATGAGGTCATCAGCGGCTGTGTGAACATGACCGGCCTGCTGAAGGTGCGGACCACCAAGGAGTTCGGCGAATCCACCGTTTCCAAGATCCTCGACCTGGTGGAAAATTCCAGCATGAAAAAGGCCCGCACCGAGAACTTCATCACCCGCTTTGCCCGGGTCTACACCCCCGCCGTCTGCTACGGCGCACTGGCGCTGGCCTTTGTTCCCCCCATCGTTCTGCTGCTGATGGGCCAGCCCGCCCGCTTCGGTGACTGGGTCTACCGCGCCCTGACCTTCCTGGTCATCAGCTGCCCCTGCGCTCTGGTCATCTCCATCCCGCTGAGCTTCTTCGGCGGCATCGGCGGCGCGTCCGCCTGCGGCATCCTGGTCAAGGGCTCCACCTATCTGGAGGAGCTGGCCCGCACCGGCATCGTGGTGTTTGATAAGACCGGCACCCTGACCCAGGGTACCTTCAAGGTGGTGGGCATCCACCCCGAAAACGGCGTGACCGGGGATGCCCTTGTGGAAGCCGCCGCTCTGGCCGAGAGCTGGTCCAAGCACCCCATCTCCCTGAGCATCAAGAACGCTTACGGCAAGGACATTGACCCCAGCCGTGTGACCGATGTGCAGGAGCTGGGCGGCCACGGCGTGACCGCAAAGGTGGACGACAAAACCGTCGCTGCCGGCAACGCCCGCCTGATGGCAAAGCTGGGCCTGACGGTTCCCGAGATCACCGAGCCGGGCACCATCGTCCATGTTGCCATGGAGGGCAGATATGCAGGCTATCTGCTCATCGCTGATGTGGTCAAACCTCACAGTGCTGCTGCCATCAAGGGCCTGAAACAGGCCGGTGTCCGCAAGACGGTCATGCTGACCGGCGACGCGGAGCCTGTGGCAAAGGCCGTTTCCGCCGAGCTGGGTCTGGATGAATACCATGCAGGCCTGCTGCCCGGCGACAAGGTGGACCAGATCGAAACGCTCCTCGCCGCAAAGCAGCCCAAAGAAAACCTCGCTTTTGTGGGCGACGGCATCAACGATGCCCCGGTTTTGTCCCGTGCCGATGTGGGCATCGCCATGGGTGCTCTGGGCGCCGATGCTGCCATCGAGGCCGCTGACGTTGTCCTGATGGACGATGATCCGGCCAAGATCGCGCTGGCCATGCGCATTGCCCGCCGCACCCTGCGCATCGTGTATCAGAACATCGTGTTTGCTCTGGCAATCAAGTTTGCCTGCCTGGTGCTGGGTGCGCTGGGTCTGGCCAGCATGTGGACCGCCATCTTCGCCGATGTGGGCGTGATGGTGCTGGCTGTGCTGAACGCCACCCGTGCCCTGTACACCAAAGATCTTGCAAAAAAGAATGTGCAGTGACCGTGCTTTCTGCCCCCGCCTGAGCGCTGATGCCCCGGCGGGGGCTTTTCGCTGCCGGTGAATTGCATTCTGCCCGGAGTGATGGTACAATAGGACACAGTGACTCCCGCCGCCGGACGTTTTTCCGGCAGATAGATGGAAGAAAGAAGGCTTTTTATTATGAGCATGAACACGGTTCCTGAGCGCCTGGCCGCCCTGCGGGCTGCCATGAAGGCCAACGGCGTGGACGTTTATCTGATCCCGGTGGGTGACCCGCATTCCAGCGAGTACCTGCCCGACCATTACACCTCCCTGACCTATTTCTCCGGCTTCCACGGCGAAAACTCCAACTTCGTCGTCACCCCCACCGAGAGCGCTGTCTGGGCAGACGGCCGCTACTTTGTGCAGGCCGAAAAGGAGATCGCCGGTACCGAGATCCAGCTGATGCGGATGGGTGAGCCGGGCGTGCCCACCGTGGAGGAATACTGCGGCAAGGTGCTGCCTGAGAACGGCGTGCTGGGTCTGTGCGGCCTGACCGCTTCCTGCGGGCTGGTGCGCGGCGTGCAGAAGGAGCTGGATGCCAAGAAGGGCACCATCAAGACCCTGAACCTTGAGGATGAGCTGTGGACCGAGGGCCGCCCCGCCCGGCCTGCCACCCCGGCATGGATCCTGCCCAAGGAGTATGCAGGCTTCTCCCCTGCCGAAAAGCTGGAGCGGCTGCGCGGCAAACTCAAGGAGCTGGGCTGCACCGCACAGCTGGTGGGCAAGCTGGATAATCTGGCCTGGCTGCTGAACCTGCGCGCCATGGATATCCAGTGCACCCCCTATGCCATGTCCTACTGCTATGTGACCCCGGAGCGCGCGGTGCTCTTCATCAACACCGCACGTCTGGGTGCGGAAGCTGCAGCAGAGCTCAAGGCCAACGGCGTGGAGATCCAGGAGTACGATGACGTGCTCAAGTTCCTGGCCGCTGAGACCGAGCCCCAGACCGTGCTGGCCGACCCTGCATCCGTGAACTTTGCCGTTTACGAGACCCTGCAGAACAACGCCGCCCTGACCGTGAAGGATGAGGCCGACCCCCTGCTGCCCATGAAGGGCGTGAAGAACGAGGTCGAGCTGGCTCACGACCGCGAAGCCCATCTGCGGGATGCGGTTGCCATGGTGCGGTTCCAGAAGGAGCTGGAAGAGCGTCTGGCTGCCGGGGAAGAGCTGACCGAGCTGACTGTGGACGAGATCCTCCACAAGTATCGCTCCGCACAGGACAAATTCATTGTGGAGAGCTTTGGCACCATTGCCGCCTACGGTGGAAACGCTGCCATGATGCACTACCACGCCACCGAGGAGGACCATGCCAAGCTGGAGCGCAAGGGCTTCCTGCTGGTGGACAGCGGTGCCACCTATCTGGACGGCACCACCGATATCACCCGCACCTACCCGCTGGGTGAGCTGACTGAGGACGAAAAGCTGTTCTACACCTGGACCCTGCAGTGCCACATCGACATCGCAAAGGCTGTCTGGCTGAACTACTGCGACGGCCACATGCTGGATACCATCGCCCGTGAGCCGCTGTGGCAGCACCTCATCAACTACCGCTGCGGCACCGGCCACAGCGTCAGCTTTGTGGGCAACGTCCACGAGGGTCCCCACGCCCTGAATGGCCGCAACACCACGGTGTTCCAGCCGGGCATGATCATCACCGATGAGCCGGGCGTGTACGAGGCCGGTCAGGTGGGCATCCGCATTGAGAACGAGCTGGAGTGCTACCACAAGGCCGACAACCAGTACGGCACCTTCCTGGCTTTCCGTCCGCTGACCTTTGTGCCCATTGCCACCTCTCCTGTGGTGCCCGGTGTCCTGACCCGGGACGAGCTGGACTGGCTGAACGCCTACCACCGCGAAGTGTTTGAGAAGCTGGCTCCCCGCCTGAATGAAGAAGAGCGGGATTGGCTGGCAAAGAAGTGCGCTGCCATCGGAGCATAACCAAAAAAGGGAGACCCCGCAGGGGGTCTCCCGATTTTGGTTTATTCTTTCCGGTTTTTCCAATATTCCTTGGCTTCCTCAATGATCTTTTTGAAGGGGCCGGAGGGGTAGGTGCTCTCGGCGATATCCACCAGGAACTTATACAGCTGGGGCCGCACCTCCTCGTACATTCCAAGGCGGGTGTAGAGGTCTTTATAATACCGGAACGTCTGGATCTTGTTCTGCACGATGGAAGTCGGGTTGATCTGGGTGTGGCAGATGCTCTGGGGATTCTGGACGTAGTAGTAACCGGCTTTGTCAATGGAGACGAAGGTCTCGGCATACTGGATATACTGCATGTTGAACACCAGATCCTCGGCCCATTTCAGCTCGCTGGTGAACTGGATGTCATTGCCGGTGAGCAGGATGCGGCGGTAGAGCTTGTTCCAGAGCACGCTGTAAAAGTAGGAGGCGGGCTTGTCCATCAGCCGCAGGGCAAAGGTGTCCTTGTCGTAGACCCCGGCGGGCAGGAAACCGTATTCCCGCACCTCAGGGGGCCGGGCAACACTCATCACGCCCAGATTGTCCTCCAGCTTTTCCAGCACCTGCTCGGGCTTTGTGGCCCCGGCGGGGATCACCATCTTGTAGGGTGCAATCACAAGGTCTGCGTGGTGCGTCTCGGCGGCTTCCACCAGATGCTGGGTGAAGTCCGGGTCGATGTAGTCATCGCTGTCCACGAACTGGACATACTCGCCCCCGGCCAGCTTCAGGCCCAGGTTGCGGGTGTCGGACACGCCGGAGTTCTCCTTGTCCACCAGCACGATGCGGCTGTCCCTGGCGCGGAATTCCTCACACACGGGCAGGCTGTGATCCTTGGAGCCATCGTTCAGGATGATGAGTTCAATGTTTTTATAGGTCTGGTTCAGGATGCTGCCGATGCAGCGAGCCAGATGATTCTGAGCGTTGTATACGGGCAGGATGATGCTGACGAGCGGCTGATCCATGGCGGTGTCCCCCATTTCTTTTTTCGTCCATAATACTCCCTCACGGCGCAAAAATCAAGCGCTGTGCAGAGAGAAAGGAGGAGCGGATATGATCTTTCACATTGCGGTGTGCAGCCCGGACCCTGTGCTGCGGGGCCGGGTGCAGCGCCACTGCATGGAATATTATGCCCGCCGGGCCGATGCCTGCATCGTAGAGCAGCTGGAAAGCACGGCGGCCCTGCTGCAGCAGGAGAAAGCAGGCTCCCGGTACGAGCTCTACCTCATCGAGCTGCCTGCCGCCAACCCGTGCAGCGGCCTGCAGGTGGCTGCAGAGCTGCGCCGCCGGGGTGTGCGGGCCCCGCTGGCCTTTCTGGCCCACACCACGGCCTATGCCTACGAAGCGTTCCGGGTGGACGCGATGCAGTACCTGCATATCCCGTTCCGTCCGGAGCAGCTGACGGCCCTGCTGGACCGGGCCACCGAGCCGGAATACGGCCCGGTCATCCCGGTCACCACGGCCATGGGCCTGCGGACCCTGCCCTTTGCGGACATCGAGTATCTGGAATGCACCCACCATGTGGTGCACTACCACCTTGCCAGCGGCGAGGATGTAGCCTCCCTCTCCCTGCGGGTCCCCTTTTCCGAGGTGGCAAAGCCCCTGCTGGCCGATGCCCGTTTTCTGCAGCCCCACCGCTCCTATGTGGTCAACCTTGCCGCCGCCGCCCAGCTCTCCTCCGGAGAGCTCTGGATGCGCAGCGGGGCACGGGTGCCCATTCCCCGGGGGCGTGAGCCCGCCGTAAGGGCGGCGTTCCGGGCGTTTCTGGAAGGATAGGTCTATCATACAAAAAGAAAGCGGCCTGCTTCTGCGGGCCGCTTTCTGCATGGTGCAGGGGTCATACTTTGTCCCAGTCCAGCTCCGTCCAGTCGGTCAGGAACTGGTCGCTGACCTCCCGCAGGGCGGGCTCATCGGACTTGCTGGCGGCATCGGCGATGCCGATGACGTGGAAGCCTGCGTCGTGGGCGGTGCGGGCGGCGTAGAGGGAATCCTCACAGACAACGCACCTGTCGGGGTCAGTGCCGCCCAGGCGTGTAAGGGTCTGGAAAAATACATCCGGCCTGCTCTTGTGGAGCGCCCCCTGTGCCTCCACATAGAAGTCGAAATATTCATCGATGCCCAAACGGGTGAGCACGGTGCGGCACTGGGCGCTCCAGGTGTTGGAGCAGATGCACATGTGGGCACCCTCGGCCTTCAGGCGGGCCAGTAGCTCCCGCACGCCGGGCTTGAGCTCCACGGTCTCGTAGAGCTTTGTGATAACATCCCACATCACATCGTTGTAGTCCTCCATTTTCAGGGGCAGGTCGTACTCCCGGATGAGGTAGGCCGCGCCATCGGCCATGCCCATGGTCAGGAGCGTTTTGTGGAGGTCAGATTTTGGAGTGCGGCCATAGCGGGCCAGCAGGGCATCGGGCGCACCCTCCCATACCACGGTCATACTGTCGGTCAGGGTGCCGTCCATATCAAAGATCCAGTTGTTGCAGTGCATTGTTTTACCTCCACCATCGTTTCACACAAGTTAACAAAATTATACCATGGATTTTGTTCCAAAAACAGGGAGAATTTTTCCGGAAAATATGGTATACTTTTGACAGATTTCCAAAGAATGACTAGGAGGCGTTCCAGATGGCACAGAATGATACCCCGGTCAAGGCACTGGTGCTGGCAGGCGGCGGTGCGCGCGGCAGCTATCAGGTGGGTGTGTGGCGTGCCCTGACCGAGCTGGGCTGGCGGCCCCAGATCATCACCGGCACCAGTGTGGGCAGCCTGAACGGTGCCATGTTTGCGCTGGACCTGTACGAAACGGCCCGGGATATGTGGATGAGCATCCGCAGCCAGGACGTGATGGAGCTGCCGGAGGAAAACGCCGACCTCTCTGAGCTGCACGCCTTCCTGCGGGAAGTGGTGCGGGACGGCGGCATGGACGTGACCCCCCTGGAAGAGATCGTGGAGCGGGTGCTGGATGAGGATGCCCTGCGGGCTTCGCCCATCCGGTTTGGCCTTGTCACCGTGGAAAAGCGGGGGCTGAAGCCCCGGGAGCTGACGCTGGAGGATATCCCGGCGGGCAAGGTAAAGGATTACCTGCTGGCCTCTGCCGCCTGTTTCCCCGCCCTGCGGGCAAAGCAGATTGACGGGGTGCAGTTCCTGGATGGCGGCTACCGGGACAACATGCCCACCGCGCTGGCCCAGAAGATGGGCGCGGAGGAGCTGGTCTGTGTTGATCTGGAAGGGGTGGGCATCACCCTGCCCAACCGCACCGGCCTGCCCACCACCATGATCCGCAGCTACTGGGAGCTGGGGGACATCCTCCACTTTGACCCCGATACCGCCAGACGGAACATGGAGCTGGGCTACTACGATACCCGCCGCGCCATGGGATACCTGCGGGGCTGCGCCTATGCTGTTTCCACCAGCGCCGAGAGCTGTGAGGATGCCGCCGCCTTTGCGTGGAAATTCCAGCAGGTGCAGAAGGCGGTGCGGGAAAAATACCCCGTGACCCTGACAGCGGATGCGGCCCTGCTGCTGGCCAACATGAAGGATGCCCAGCTGGCCCCGCTGGAAGCTGCCGCCGAGGATGCGGGCGTGGATCCCACCATGTTCTATACCACCCGGACACTGGCGGAAGCCTTTTTGGAAAAATGCGACCGGGAGCGCATTGAGAGCTTTGCGCCCCTGTTTGAGGGCAGCGGCAATGCGGCACAGGCCGCGCGGGCCGCTCTGCTGCCCAATACGTTCTTACAGGCATTGGTCTGCCGTGCCCTTACCGGGCCGGTACTGCCGGAGGTGATCGAGGAATGAAGGTCTATCAGGGACACAGCGCCTCGCCGGGCCTTGTGATGGGACAGGTGAGCCGGTTGGAGCGCTGGCACGAAAATTTTGCCACCGGGCCGTTCAACGCGGAACGGGAACAGCGCCTGCTGGAAAACGCTGTCCGGACAGCCCAGCGTGAGCTGGACGGCATGGCAGACCGCAGCGGCCCCACGGAGCAGGCCATCTTCCTGTTCCAGAGCATGATGCTGGAAGATGAAGGCTTTATGAACGAGGTCAAATTCCAGATCAAGGCGGGCATCAGCGCTGCCGAAGCCATGTACCGTGCGGGCAACCGCTATGCGGAGCAGCTTGCGGCCATGGAGGACAACGCCTACATGCAGCTGCGCAGTGCGGATATTCTGGATGCCGCCCGCCGCGTGGTGAACGTGCTGACCAACCGTCCCCGGGTCTGGCTGGCGCTGGATCACCCGGTGATCCTGGCGGCAGAGATGCTGATGCCCAGCGATCTGTTCAGCGTTCCGGCGGGGATGATCCTGGGCATCAGCACTTCGGAGGGCAATAAGCAGAGCCATGCGGCGATCATTGCGCGGGCCATGCACATTCCCTGTGTGGTGCAGGTGGGACAGGCGTTCCTGAACGACTGCGACGGCCGCACCGTGGTGCTGGATGCCAACAACGGCGAGTGCATCCTGGACCCGGATGCCAACACCCGCCAGCAGGCGGTCAGCCGCATCTGTGAGCTGCAGTGGGAGAACGCGGAAGCCGCCCGCATCAGCGTCCTGCCCAACCGGACAAAGGATGATGTGCCGTTTGAGCTCCTGGCCAACTGCTACGGGCAGGAGGATATCGAATCGGCGCTGCAGGCAGGCGCTTCCGGCGTGGGCCTGCTGCGCAGCGGCTATATGATGCTGCCGGGCCGCCCGGTGGACGAGCAGGAGCAGTTCGTGTTCTATCAATCCTGCATTGCCGCCGCAAAGGGCGGTGTGGTAACAGTGCGCACCTTTGATTTTGGTGTGGACCGCGCCATGGCCGATATCCATAGGGGGCTGGAATCCTCCAAGCTGGGCCTGCGGGGCATCCGCAGCAGCCTGCGCCAGACCCATCAGTTTGAAACGCAGATCTGCGCCCTGCTCCGGGCGGCAGCCCACGGCCCCCTGCGGGTCATGTTCCCCATGGTGACCAACCTCGAAGATTGGGATGAGGCCATGCGGCTGGTAGCGCACTGCCGCCAGTTGCTGCGGGAGCGCGGGGAGGAGTTTGACCCGAACACGCCCTTTGGCGTGATGTTCGGGGTGCCTTCGGCCTGCCTGACGGCAGAGGAATTCGTGGAGCACGGGTGCAATTTCTTTGTTATCGAGACAAACGACCTGACCCAGTACACCCACGCGGTGGATCGGGATGTCTCCATTGCCGAGCGTTACTACCGCCCGGCCAGCCACGCAATGAAAAAGCTCATCCGCATGGTAGTGGAGGCTGCCCGGGAGGGCGGGATCCCCGTGACCATCTGCGGCAGCGCGGTGGGCAATCCGGCCAACACCCTGCAATATCTGCAGCTGGGCCTGCGGAGCTTCTCGGTCAGCCCGCAAAACCTCATTGAGGTGAAAAAAGCGCTGATGAACGCGAAAATAAAGTAAACAAAAAGGACGGCATGCACCGTCCTTTTTGTATATGTGGAAATAAAAATTACTCCAAGTTACCCGTCAGGGTCATCACGGCGGAGAGAACGGCCAGCGGGGCGGTCTCGCACCGGAGGATGCGGGGGCCGAGGCCGACCGTTTTCACACCGGCATTGGCGGCCATTTCGGCCTCTTCCACGGCAAAGCCGCCCTCGGCACCGGTGATGAGGGCGATCTTCAGCCGCTGGCCGTCGGCAGGCTGTGCGTCTGCCAGCAGCTGGCGCAGGGGCGCGCCGCCCAGCTCGTAGCAGAAGAGCACGAGATCGTACCCTTCCAGACTGCGACAGAGGGCCCCGAAGTTGGGCAGGGGCAGGGCGACATCCGGCAGCACGCCCCGGCCGCACTGCTTGGCGGCTTCAAAGGCGATGCGGTTGTAGCGCTCGTTTTTCTGCTCCTCCTTTTTGGGGGCGGCCACACAGTACCGGCTGAAGAAGGGCACGAAGTGGGTGCAGCCCAGCTCCACGCCGTGGCGGATGACCTGCTCCAGCTTGTCCTGCTTGGGGTAACCCACGAACAGGGTCACTTCCACGCTGGGCTCGGCGGCGCTGGGATAGCCCGGCTCCACGCTGAACTCCACCGTCTCCGGCCCGAAGCCAGTGATGGTGGCAGTGTATTCCACGGCGTTGCCGTCACATAAGATGACAGTGTCCCCCAGCTTGCCCCGCATCACGCGGGAAAGATGATGGGCATCGGCCCCCCGCAGGGTGGCGGTGCCATTGGAGATTTCGGTTGTAAAATAACGGTGAGGCATAGTGTTCTCCTTAAACGTCCTCGCCCTCTCAGTCTTTGCTTCGCAAATCCAGCTCCCCCAAAGTGGGAGCCCTTGGCAGTCCACGCAAACTTCATCTTTTTGCCAAGGCCTCTCCCTTTGGGAGAGGTGGCACCGAAGGTGACGGAGAGGGCAAGCCAGCTGAAAGAAATCATGAAAGCTTCTGTAATTACGCTTTTTTGCAGACGATGCACTCCCAGCCGCGCTTCTCCTTCACTTCCTGCACGGTCAGGCCGGCGGCTTCCAGAGCGGCGATCACCTCGTCCTTGCGGCTGTCGATGATGCCGCTGGCAATAAAGGTGGCATTTTCGGCCATCAGGCCGGGCACGGCGGGGGCAAGGCTGATGATGGCGTTTGCCACGATGTTGGCGGTGATGATATCGTACCTGCCGCTGGCCTTGTCGGACAGGTCACCCACCAGAACGGTCAGCTTGTCAGCCACGCCGTTCAGGGTGGCATTCTCGCCTGCGGTGCGCACGGCCACGGGGTCGATGTCCACACCCTCGGCACTGCCTGCGCCCAGCTTGAGGGCGGCAATGGCAAGGATGCCGCTGCCGGTGCCGATGTCCAGCACCCGCTCACCGCCGCTCACCCGCTCGTCCAGCGCTTCCAGGCAGAGGCTGGTGGTCTCGTGGCCGCCGGTGCCAAAGGCAAGGCCGGGGTCAAGGATCAGCTTGACGCGGTCGGTATCGTACTCCTGCCAGGAGGGCACGATGGCCAGCCGTTTGCCAATGTCCATGGGGTGGTAGTATTTGCGCCAGCCGTTCTGCCAGTCTTCCTGCTCCACGCCCTCGGTCTCCACGGTGTAGGCGATGCCTGCCGCTTCCATCCGGGCCTGAATGAGGGCCAGCGTCTCCACGGGGGAAGCGCCCGGCTCCAGATACATGTGGATGATCACAGTGTCGCGGGGCTTGTCCAGCAGCTCCTGCTCGATCAGATCCACATGGGCGATCTCGGCCACCTGCTGCTCGATGTCGCTGTAGTCTTCGATATAGATGCCGCCCTCGGCGATCATGGTGGCAACGGCTTCGGCGTTGTCGGCGTCGGCCTTGGCCACGGTCAGGCGGATATCAGTCCATTCCATAAAATAAACCTCCTTCGGGTTCCCGCTTTTCTTATAATAGTATAGTACCCGATTCGGCTGTGGGATGCAAGCCTTTGGGCAAAATGTACGTAAAAAGAAAAGAATTTTCAACACAAAGACGACTCTTGTGCGGAAAAACTAAAAATTATCGACTGAAAAACTGCCAAATGAGGACTTTTGATGCATTTTGATAGAAAAAAGGCGAAAGGGACTTTCTTTTTTTGCGGAAATATGTTACTATTCTATTACGGAATTATGGACGGCCTGCAACCAGAGGCGTCTGTAAACACAAACATTTCTTAAGGAGGAATGTGCTTTATGATGAAGTATCTCCAGAAACTGGGCAAAGCTTTGATGCTTCCCGTCGCGGTCCTGCCGATCTGCGGCATCCTGATGGGTCTTGGTTATGCCCTTGCTCCGGGCGTTATGGGCGTTCCCGGTGCTGCAACCTCCGGTGCAGCTTACACCGTTGGCTTCCTGCTGGTCAAGGCAGGCGGCGCTCTGATCGATAACATGGCATGGCTGTTTGCCATTGGTGCCGCTGTCGGCCTTGCAGACAACGACGGCACCGCAGGTCTGGCCGGTCTGGTCAGCTTCCTGATGATGCAGCAGCTGCTGAACCCCGGTGTGGTCGGCATGGTCCGTCACCTGGAAGAAGGCACTGCTACCTACATCGCCTTCCAGAAGGTCGCCGGCAACTCCTTCATCGGCATTCTGGCCGCTGTTGTGGGCGCTGCCTGCTACAACAAGTTCAAGGATATCCAGCTGCCTGACTGGCTGGCATTCTTCTCCGGCAAGCGCTTCGTTGCAATCGCTACCGGTCTGATCTCCATTCTGGTGTCCGTTGTTCTGCTGTTCGTCTGGCCCGTCATCTTCGACGCTCTGGTTGCAATCGGCAACGGCATCGCTGGCATGGACGGCATCGGCGCCGGCATCTACGCCTTCCTGAACCGTCTGCTCATCCCCACCGGCCTGCACCACGCTCTGAACAACGTGTTCTGGTTCGACACCATCGGCCTGGGCGACCTGTCCCACTTCTGGGCAGGCGAGACCTCTGCTGACGTGGGCTGGAGCCTGGGTATGTACATGTCCGGCTTCTTCCCCTGCATGATGTTCGGTATCGCCGGTGCTGCACTGGCCATGGTCCGTACCGCCAAGAACAAGAAGGCTGCCATCGGTCTGGTTCTGTCCGCTGCCATCTGCGCCTTCGTCTGCGGCGTTACCGAGCCCTTTGAGTTCGGCTTCATGTTCCTGTGCTTCCCGCTGTACGTTGTGTACTCCGCTCTGTACGGCATCTTCACCATCATCACCTACTACTCCGGTTTCCGTGCTGGCTTCTGCTTCTCCGCAGGTGCTACCGACCTGGTGTTCTCCGCTTCTCTGCCTGCAGCTGCTAAGACCTGGATGATCATTCCTCTGGGCATCGCTGCATTCGTGGTGTTCTACTTCGTGTTCTACTTCGCCATCACCAAGTTCGACCTGAAGACCCCCGGCCGTGAGGACGAGGATGCCGAAGAGGCTGAGAAGAAGGTCGTTCTGGCCAACAACAACTACACTGAGGTTGCTGCTGGCGTGCTGAAGGCCATCGGCGGCAAGGAGAACGTCTCCAGCGTGGACTACTGCGCTACCCGTCTGCGCTTCACCATCAAGGACTACACCGCTGTGGATGAGAAGGCTGTGAAGGCTGCCGGTGCTGCCGGTGTTATCCGCCCCGACAAGACCACCTGCCAGGTCATCATCGGCACCAAGGTGCAGTTCGTGTATGATGAGCTGAAGAAGATGCTGTAAGCATCCTTCTGAGCACGCTTTTGCGCGGAAGGCTGGTTGCTTCCGCATCCATTCCCAAACTGTAAAAATGCCGCCGAGGGCGGGCGTTTACGCCCCGCTTTCGGCGGCATTTTGTTTTGTTCACAAACCGGCTACCCTTTTGGCCGGAAAATATGCTATACTGACAACGACAAAGCAAAATAACAGGAGGTTCCCCATTATGAAGATCATTCGTGCAAAGGATTACAAGGACATGTCCCGCAAGGCTGCCAACATCATCTCCGCACAGGTCATTATGAAGCCCAACTGCGTGCTGGGTCTGGCGACCGGCGGCACCCCCGTGGGCGCGTATGCACAGCTGGTGGACTGGTACAACAAGGGCGACATCGATTTTTCTGAGGTGACCACCGTCAATCTGGACGAGTACCGCGGCCTGCCCAAGGAGCACCCGGAAAGCTACTGGAGCTTCATGCACCGCAACCTGTTCGACAAGGTGAACATCGACCCTGCAAAGATCAACCTGCCGGACGGCACCAACCCCGATGCAGAGGATGCCTGCGCAAAGTACAACCAGATCATCCACGCTGTGGGCGGTATCGACCTGCAGCTGCTGGGCATCGGCCACGACGGCCACATCGGCTTCAACGAGCCGGGCGAAGCCTTTGAGCTGGAGACCCACTGCGTGAATCTGACCCCTGCCACCATCGAGGCCAACAAGCGCTTCTTTGACGGCAACGAGGATCTGGTGCCCAAGCAGGCCTACACCATGGGCATCAAGACCATCATGCAGGCCCGCAAGGTGCTGGTGGTGGCCAACGGTCTGGCAAAGGCCAAGGCAGTCAAGGCGGTCGTCTCCGGCCCTGTGACCCCCGAGTGCCCGGGCTCCATCCTGCAGATGCACCCCGACTGCATCCTTGTGGCCGATGAGGAAGCACTGAGCCTGCTGTAATTACAGAACCTCTCCGTCTGCTTCGCAGACGGAGAGGTTTAGGAGGCAATAAAATGATCATCAAAAATGCTCTGATTTATACCCCCCGCCACACCTTTGAGGAGGGGAGCCTGACCATCTGGGAAGGGCGCATCGTGCCCTTTGCACAGCCGGAGGAAGGCGAAGAGATCGTGGATGCCAAGGGCGCTTACGCTCTGCCGGGCCTGGTGGATATCCACTTCCACGGTGCTATGGGCAAGGATTTCTGTGACGGCACCGAAGAAGCCATCCAGACCCTGGCCGATTTTGAGGCCGGTAAGGGCGTGCTGGCCATCTGCCCTGCCACCATGACCTTTTCGGAAGAGATCCTGAACGGTGTGATGGATGCTGCCGCCGCCCATCAGAACGGCAGGGGCGCAGACCTTGTGGGCATCAATATGGAGGGCCCCTTCATCAGCCCCAACAAGGTGGGTGCCCAGAACCCGGAGTATCTCCACAAGGCAGATGTTGCAATGTTCCGCCGCCTGCAGAAGCGGGCAAATGGCCTGATCAAGCTGGTGGATATCGCCCCGGAGGAGCCGGGTGCGCTGGAGTTCATTGCTGCCTGCCATGACGAGGTGCGCATCTCCATTGCCCACACCTGCACCAGCTACGACACCGCCAACGCCGCCTTTGACGCAGGCGCGACCCACATGACCCACCTGTACAACGCCATGCCCGGCATCACCCACCGGGAGCCCGGCCCCATCATTGCGGCGCTGGAACGGGGCGCGGAGGTGGAACTCATCACCGACAATGTCCACATCCACCCGGCCATGGTGCGGTTCACCTTCAACACCTTCGGGGATGACCATGTCATCCTGATCGCCGACAGCATGATGGCCTGCGGCCTGCCCGACGGCCAGTACAGCCTGGGCGGCCAGGCGGTCACGGTCAGCGGCCCCCGTGCTACCCTGACCGAGCACCCCGGCACCATTGCGGGCAGTGCCACCTGCCTGTACGACTGCATGAAGCGTGCCGTGCTGGAGATGAACGTCCCGCTGGAAAGCGCTGTCCGCGCCGCCAGCGAAAACCCCGCCAAGAGCATTGGCATCGACAATGATTACGGCAGTCTGGCTGCAGGCCGCTACGGCAATGTGATCCTGGCGGACAAGGAACTGAATATTCAGGCTGTCTACCAGAAAGGGACCCGTATCGTATGAACCCCGAGAACCTGACCTGGCGGCTGCTGACCGCCGAAGAGCTGACGAACGTTTACCTGAACGAGATGCGCCGGGATTTTCCTGCCGGAGAGCTGAAGCCCCTGAGCATGATCCTGAACAGCGAGGCCGCCGGCACCGCCCACACCTGGGGCGTGTATGAGGACGACGCGCTGGTGGCGTATCTGTTGATGGTGCGGCCCGTGGGCTGTGAGGTGAGCCAGCTGGATTACTTTGCCGTTCTGCCCCAGTATCGGGCCGGCGGCATCGGAGCCGCTCTGCTGGCCGCCCTGCCTGACCACGAGAAGGGCGCGCAGGCCATCCTCATTGAAGCGGAGTGCCCCGAAAAGGCCGAGGACGAGGCCATGGCTGTGCGCCGCCTGGGCTTTTACGCCCGGTGCGGGGCCAAGGACACCGGCTGGACAGAGCATCTCTTTGATGCCTGGTTCCGGGTGCTGGTGCTCCCCTGCTGCGGCGGAAAGGTGCGCAGCCCCGAGGAGGCCGTGCGGCAGCTGGCAGACTGCTACCGCCGCACCATGGGCGAGCCCCAGTGGCGCAGGAACGTCACCTTCTACCGCCCCGATGGCGTGGAGGTGCAGTTTTGAGAGGTTGAATTCTGTCCCTTGACAGTCTGGGTAAATATGGTACTATGGTGATAGGAACAAACCAGATTTGAAATGGGAGGAATTTCTGATGCGCAATGTTTTTTCCCGCCGTGATTTTCTGAAAGCATCTGCCGCCGCTGTGCTGGCCGCTTCTGCCGCTGGTGTCCTCACCGGCTGTGATGGGGGCGGCAGCGAGATCCCGTCCGCAACCATCGGGCTGGGTGAGTTTGAAGTGACCATGACCGCAGATATGGGCCGCGATAGCAAAGAGGACTTTGGACAAAACAATCTCTTCTATATCTACATTCCCAAAATGAAAATTAAGTATAACGGAAATGGTGCAATTGCTATTCCGTTTAAGGATGCGTTCACGGCCCAGATCACAGAGAAAGAAGTAAAGCCGCGAAACGGAAGCGCTCTTATCAAGAGTGCGGCGGATATTCCGTTTGGTAACACGGCAACTTATCAGCCGGAATTTGTATTCACCGTTGCTGAAGATGGTGCGTTCAGAGCAGGTGGCACATTGAAACTGCGCGTGACCCTGCAAAGCAGAACAGCTGAATTTATCCTGACCAGTGACGGAAAGGTAAGTGCTTCCCTAGTTGCCGAAAAAGCATAATATCCCCCAAAAGCCCGAGGTGCACCTGCACCCCGGGCTCTTTTGCGCCCAAATTTTACATTGGGGCAAAAACATGTCCAAACAATTTACCTCGATTTTTCCCGCTTGTGGTCGAAGCGGCTTACCGACTGGGATACAATAGTGCCGTACCCAAGGAAAACACGAAAACAAGAGCCGGGAACGGAAAGCCCGGATGTTTGGAGGACAAATATTATGAAAAAGATCACACGTCGTTCGTTTCTCACTGTCTGCGGTGCAGTTGCTGCCGCTGCTGCCCTGACCGCCTGCGGCGGTTCTGCTTCCTCTGCTGCAGCTTCTTCTACCTCTGCCGCTGCAGGCTCCACTGCTTCTTCCACCGCTGCTGCCCTGTCCGGCAACGTTGCTACCGGTGGTTCCACCTCCATGAAGAACGTCATCGCTGCCCTGACCGAAGGCTTTGCTGAGGTTGAGCCGGGTGTCACTGTCAGCTACGACCCCACCGGTTCCGGCGCAGGCATCACCGGTGCTACCGATAAGACGCTGGACATCGGCCTGTCCTCTCGTGCCCTGAAGGACGACGAGAAGGCTGACGTGGAGGGCACCACCATCGCCCTGGACGGCATCGCCATCATCGTCAACAATGCAAGCAAGGTCGAGGATCTGACCGTTGACCAGCTCAAACAGATGTTCACCGGCGAGATCACCAACTGGTCTGAGGTGGGCGGCGACGACGGCGAGATCGTTCTGATCGGCCGTGAGGCTGGCTCCGGCACCCGTGATGGCTTTGAGAGCATCGTGGATGTCAAGGACAGCTGCAAGTACGCGCAGGAGCTGACCGCTACCGGCGCTGTCATCAGCGCTGTGGAGGCCAACCCTCTGGCCATCGGCTACGCTTCCCTGTCCGCTGTGGGCGACACCGTGAAGATGGTCACCGTTGGCGGTGTGGAGTGCAGCGAGGAGACCGTCAAGGACGGCAGCTACGAGGTGCAGCGCCCCTTCGTGTTCGTCACCAACAAGTCTGTCACCCTGTCTGAGCAGGCACAGGCCTTCTTCGACTTTGCCACCAGTGCCGATGCTGCTGACCTGATCCGCACTGCCGGTGCTGTTCCTGTGAATGAGTAATTGCGGAAAGCAATGATGCTATGAACAACAAAAAGATTTCTCTTCCCAGAACCCCTGCTGAGTGGCTGGAAGCGGTGATGAACTTCATCTTCTTCCTCTGCGGCATCCTGGCGGTGGGCTGTGTGCTTCTGATCTCAGTGTACATGGTCCTCTCCGGTGTGCCTGCCATCCAGAAGATCGGGCTGTTCCGGTTCCTGTTCGGCACCCGGTGGGCTTCCACCGCTGCCGACCCGGCCTACGGCATCCTGCCCTTCATCCTGTCCAGCGTTTACGGCACGCTGGGTGCTACCGTGATCGGTGTGCCCATCGGCCTGCTGACGGCGGTGTTCCTCTCCAAGGCCGCAGGCCCGAAGGTGCGCACCGTGGTCGTGACCGCCATTGAGCTGCTGAGCGGCATCCCCAGCGTGGTGTTCGGCCTGCTGGGCATGCAGGTGCTGGTGCCCGCCGTGGCCAAGACCTTTGGCAAGGCCTCCGGTGCCTGCCTGCTGAGCGCCATCGTGGTGCTGGCGGTGATGATCCTGCCCAGCATCGTGTCGGTGTCGGTCACAGCGCTCAACGCTGTGCCGCCGGAGTATGAGCAGGGCAGCCTGGCTCTGGGCGCAACGGATGCCGAGACCTGGTTCAAGGTCAGCGTCCCCGCTGCCAGGAGCGGCATTGCCGCCGGTATCGTGCTGGGCATCGGCCGCGCCATCGGCGAGGCCATGGCCGTGATGATGGTGGCCGGCAACAGCCCCAACATGCCGGACAGCCTGTTCCGCAGCGTCACCTTCCTGACCACCGCCATTGCCAAGGAGATGAGCTACGCCAGCGGCCTGCAGAAACAGGCGCTGTTCAGCATTGCGCTGGTGCTGTTCGTCTTTATCATGGGCATCAATATCCTGCTCAATGTGGTGTTGAAGGGAGGAAAGCGCGATGAATAACAGTGCTTCTGCCTCCCGACGCACCTGGAACCGCGTGATGAACGCTCTGGTCTGGGCCTCGGCTGTGCTGGTCATGGTACTGGTGGCGGGCATTCTGGGCATGGTGCTGGTGCGCGGCATCCCGCACATCAGCTGGAAATTCCTGACCACCACCGCCAGTGTGCTGAAGGGCACGGACGGCATCCTGCCTGCGATCCTCAACACGCTGTATGTCATCCTGCTGACGCTTTTGATCGTACTGCCGCTGGGTGTGGGCGCGGCCGTTTACCTGACCGAGTACGCCCAGAACCGCAAGGTCATCTCGGTGATCGAGTTCACCAACGAGACGCTGGCGGGCATCCCCAGTATCATTTACGGTCTGGTGGGGATGCTGGTGTTCGCCCAGACGCTGGGCTTCCAGACCTGCCTGCTCTCCGGCAGCCTGACGCTGGTGATCATGAACCTGCCCACCATCATCCGCACCACCCAGGAATCCCTGAAAACGGTGCCCCAGGGCTACCGTGAGGGTGCGCTGGGTCTGGGTGCGGGCAAGTGGCACATCATCCGCACCATCGTGCTGCCCTGCAGCATCGACGGCATCGTGACCGGCTGCATCCTGGCCGTGGGCCGCATCGTGGGCGAAAGCGCCGCGCTGCTCTTCACCGCCGGTGCCGCCGAGGTCATTGCCAACGGCGTGCTCAAGGCCTACACCTCCAACGGTGCCACCCTGTCGGTGCTGCTCTACCTCCGTGCCTTTGAGGACGGCGATTTCGACTCCGCCTGGGCCATCGGTGCAGTGCTGCTGGTGCTGGTGCTTGCCATCAATCTGGCAGCCCGGCTGGCCAAAACCAAACTGAAACAGAAGCAGTAGATAACTCCCTCCGTCATCGCTGCGCGATGCCACCTCCCTCACGGAGGGAGGCTTATCCTGCCCGCAACGCAAAAGGCTCCCTCTCAGAGGGAGCTGGCGCGGCATAGCCGCGACTGAGGGAGTCAATACAAGAGGAAAACTATGGAAAACGTATCACCCATTATCACAGCCAAAAACCTGAACCTCTGGTACGGGGATTTCAAGGCGCTGAAAGATATTTCGCTGGACATGGGCGAGCGGGAGATCACGGCCCTTATCGGCCCCTCCGGCTGCGGCAAGTCCACCTTCCTGAAGACCCTGAACCGGATGAACGACCTTGTGCCCGGGATCCGCATCGAGGGCGATGTCCGCCTGAAAGGGCAGGATATCTTTGCCCGCGAGATGCAGCCCACCGAGCTGCGCCGCCGGGTGGGCATGGTGTTCCAGAAGGCCAACCCCTTCCCCATGAGCATCTACGATAACATCACCTACGGCCCCAGGCTGCACGGTGTGCACAACAAGGCAGAGCTGGACGAGCTGGTGGAAAGCTCCCTGAAGGATGCCGCCCTCTGGAACGAGGTCAAGGACCGCCTGAAAAAGAGCGCTCTGGGCCTTTCCGGCGGCCAGCAGCAGCGCCTGTGCATTGCCCGCGCTCTGGCTGTCAAGCCCGAAGTCCTGCTGATGGATGAGCCCACCAGCGCCCTGGACCCCGGCTCCACCATGAAGGTGGAAGAGCTGATGAGCGAGCTGAAAAAGAACTACACTGTGGTCATTGTGACCCATAACATGCAGCAGGCTGCCCGTATCAGCGACCGCACCGCCTTCTTCCTGCTGGGCGAGCTGGTGGAAGCCGGCCCCACGGCGCAGATCTTCAGCACCCCGCAGGATAAGCGCACCGAGGATTACATTTCGGGCCGGTTCGGCTAAGGAGAAAAACGCAATGAGCAACCGCACACAATACGAAAACGACCTTGCCGCCCTGAAAACGGCCCTGACCGAGATGGGGCAGAGCGCTGCCGATGCTGTGGAGGCTGCAATGGAAGCCCTCTGCACCGCCGATGCCGAGGCTGCCGCCGCCGTGGCGCAGAGCGATGGCCGCATCAACAACATGGAGCGGGACATTGAGCACCGCTGCATGACCCTGCTGCTCCGCCAGCAGCCGGTGGCAGGCGACCTGCGCCGCATCTCCACCACCATGAAGGTGGTCACGGATGTGGAGCGCATCGGCGACCATGCCTCCGATATCGCGGAGATCATCCCCCATCTGGTCACTGTCCGCAAGGAGGGCGACCCTGCTGTGAGCCAGGCCATCAGGATGGGCCAGAAGGCGCACAAGATGATCCTGGATGCCCTGAATGCCCTGACCTCTGAGGACGAGCAGGCCGCCCTCAGGGTCATTGCCGCCGACGATGAGGTGGACTACGATTTCAACGCCATCAAGCATACTCTGGCGCAGGAGATCGCCGCCGACCCCGGCAAGGTGGATGCCGCCCTGGATCTGCTCATGGTCATCAAGTACCTGGAGCGCATCGGCGACCACGCCGTGAACCTGGCCGAGTGGGTGGAGTTCGTCCGCAGTGGGCGTTATCATAACGAAAATATGTTCTGATCTTTTGTTTCTGTAAAAATTTGAGCTTCCTGCAATTATTTCTGTGACCCGCCCGTATTATAGGCAGAAAGGCTTCCCCAGAAAGCCTGATGAACTGGCTGCGGCGGGTGTCCGGCATCCCCCTGTCCCCGCCCGCCGCTGCCGCAACGGAGGGTTTTACGCTATGGTACAGACCAAGAATTTCCCGCTGGAAACGCGCGGCGAGGCGGTCAGCCGCGAAGCGCTGGTCCAGGCGGCATTACAGGAGATCACCCAGAATTACCGCGAAGCAAGCCTTTCCAATGTGGCCCGCAGCTACGGCGTTTCGCTGGCGTATGTCAGCGAGTGCGTCCGGGCCCAGACCGGAAAGACCTATAAGGAGCTGCTGCAGAAGCACCGGATGGAGACCGCCGCCCGCCTGCTGCGCCGCAGCGACCTGAACATCCAGCAGATCATCACCCAGGTGGGCTACGAGAACACCAGCTACTTCTACCGCCTGTTCCATGAGCGGTATGGCCAGAGCCCCCGGGAGTACCGCCGGGCACGCAGCCAGCGCACATAAGCGCATCAGTGAACGACCCTCTCCGCCTTTGCAGCAGGCTTTGACGGAGAGGGCCGTTTTGTGTTATATTAAGGCAGAACGATCAGGGCGGGCAGCGGCCTGCCGGAAGAGAGGTTGGATGACGATGTTTCGTGGAGCAAGACGTGCAGATCTGGATGCGATCCTGAAAATTTATGCCCGCGCCCGGCAGGCGATGGCGGATTCCGGCAACCCCACCCAGTGGGGAGATCATTTCCCGCCGCAGGAGCTGCTGGAAGAGGACATTGATTCCAACCGGCTGTTCCTCTACCTTGTCAACGGCGAGCTGGAGGGCGTGTTTGCCTTTATCCTTGGCCCGGACCCCACCTATGCCCGGATCGAGGATGGCAAGTGGCTGAACGATACCCTGCCCTACGGCACCATCCACCGGCTGGCTTCGGCGGGCAGGCACCCCGGCGTTGCCGCCGCTGTGATCACCTGGTGTCTGGAGCACTGCGAGAGCCTGCGGGCCGACACCCACGCCGACAACAAGATCATGCAGCACCTGCTGGAAGAAAACGGCTTTACCAAGTGCGGCATCATCCATGTGGAGGATGGCACGCCCCGCATTGCCTACCAGAAAATGTCCCTTACCCTGCCTTTGCGCCGGGATTGAACCGCAAAAATGCGCCGCCCCACCGGAAACGATGGAGCGGCGCTGTTTTTATGCGGTTCTGTCAGGCGTGGAAGGGAGCGGGTGCGCCTGCGTTCAGGAAGCGGCAGCTGCTGCCGGAGCTTCCGGGGCGGGCTGCTCTGCCGCAGTTTCTTCCGGCGTGGGCTGGAAATACTTCTCGTACAGCTCCATGCCGATGCGGTAGCCCTGCCACACGATGACCGCCGTGCCTGCACCGGCCACGCCGATGATGGCGGCAGTGCCCAGAATGCTGGGCTCGCTCTCGATGGTGGCATCCCGGTACTGGGCTTCCACGGTCACGGTGCTGCCCTTGGCCACGCTGCCCGCCGGGATGGTAAAGCTCTCCTCGTTGTAGGCGACCGCCAGGTTGCCCAGCAGGCTGGCTTCATCCATGGCCCACAGGTCGAACACCATGCCCTCGGGCACGGCGCTCTGGTTCAGCGTCACCTTGACCTCGGCATCCACCGGCACGCTGGCGCTGGTCATGGCTTCGCCGCCGTTGTAGGTGAACGTGCCGCCCTTCACCGTCAGGGTGTAGGTGGGGGTTTCGGGTTCGGGGTCAGGTGTGGGTTCGGGCTTCGGGTCGGGAACAACAATTTTGGTCGAGTTCAACTCCACATCGCTGTCGGGCATCTCAAAGCATACCACTTTTTTGTCGGTTTCACCGTTCAGGTAGTAGCTGCTGAATGCCTTGCCGATTTTTTGACCGTTGATATTCGTAATATCTACATTGGATTCTACGGTGAGGACGGTGCCTGCATAAGAATACAGATCCCATGCGGAGCCCTGCACCAAATCAAGGCCGGTTTTATCGGGGACGAGAGGAAGCGTGTCGTTTACCCTCACGATGGCTCCACCATTCACGGTAACAGAGCGATAATTTCCACTCAGCACGGTTCCCTGGGTGAGAATGCTGTCTTTTCCGTTGAATGCACCGCCGGTTATCTCGCCGTTGTTATAATACAGACCGGCTGCAAATGTGCCGCCTTTGATTTTAGGGGTCATGCTCGAAGTGCTGTTGGGCAAAACATTTGCTGCCAGAGTGTTGAAAACACCGTCCTCGATGGTGCTGCCCTCATTGATGATGCTGCATTTCACTGCATCCAACTGGCCGTTTTTATTGACGGGGTCGGTAAATCGGAAGTTGTAGGTATTTCCGCCGGTCAGATACAGTCTGCCGATGCCCTCAGATGATTTCTGGATGTGCCAACCGTCACCATAGTAGGTATAAAATCCTCCAGCGGGCTCAAAAGGAGCATTGCCTATAACCGGTGTGCCATCATTGTCCATGATAAGAGACAAACCATGGGAAGCCTGGTTCAGTATGATATTCGCTTCCGGATCAAGAGCATTCACAGAATTAAGAGATTCTATATTGATGCACACGGTGTTTTTGTTGGGAAAATTCGGATATAGAGAATCATCGTTTTCAAATAAAATGCGGTTGATATCCCGGATGGGTTCACTGGCGGTAATGGTATTATTCCCGGTCTTGACTACATAAAGCGTGTTGCCCCAGTCGCCGGACGCAAGGCCATTGACCGCTGTGATAGAATCGGTTCCGTTCAGGGTGACTTTTCTGAATGTGCCTGCACCTTCACCAGTGGGCTCGTTTTTGAACGCGCCGCCGGTCAGCTTGGCACCGGATTCAACCACCAACTGGACATCCGGGTTCAGGGGGCGCAGTGCGTTTTCCTCACCGGAGAAATCATAACTGCCGTTTGTCAGCGTCAGCGTGTTATTGCCCTTCTCAAACTTCCAGCCCTCGCCGCTGTAATCCCGGGTGCCGCCTTCGGTGCCAACGGGGTAGCCGTTTTCGTCGATCACCAGCCGGGTCAGCTTGCTCAGGGTAACGGTGTCCGCTTTGGCGGGTGGTGCGGTAAAAGTGACAGAAAAAGAACCCATACCATCATCGTGATGACTTGCATTTGGTGCCCAATCTTCTAACAAACAATGTGTGTCGTTTGAGTCTCCGAATGTAACATCAATAGGAAATAATACTGCTTGACTGTTTTTAAGAGAAATATAGATGGTGATGCTGGTATCATGGTCGGAATTGGGAATGACATAACCGCTGTTGCCGAAATAACTGATTTCTGCATCGTAACTCTCATAGCTACCATTCTGCTGGGAATTCACTTTCAAGGTATAGCCGTCAGCGACTTGGCCATTCTCTGGTTTTTTATGAAAAATGCCGCCCTTTATGGTGCCAGTGTTGGTAACGGTAGAATTAAACATGCCGCCGGTAATTGTACCATGATTTATAACGGGCATTGAGTAAACGCCACTCGTTATAGTGCCATCATTGGTAATACTGGAACCAGGATTTCCGGTGTTCCAAAATTTACCATTTACAATCTCTGCGTTTTTCCTTATGATGGCAGAACATAAAATACTCTTTGGATCCAGACGGATGTTTCCGCACTCTTTCAAATCATAGGTAGTAGGGTTTTCGGGGGCGATGGTCAAAACTTTAGCCGTAGCATCATAGCTCCAGTCCTCACCGCCGGAACCGACAGGATAGCCATTTTCGATTCTTAATGTAGTCGAGTTAGAGCCGCCTTCCTCCGCCCACGCTGTGATTGCCGACACAGGCAGGAGCGTTACCGCCATGCACAGCGCCACCAGAAGGCTGATAAGTCGTTTTTTCATAGGGGGTCCCTCACTTTCTTTGGGCCGGAAGTGGAGCTCCGGCAAAAATGGATGCTCTCACTTCCTTAAATACACGCCGCGCGGAATCCTTTCACCCTTTTTCAAAAAAATTTGAAAAAAAAAAAACGAACTGCAAAACAGTCCGTTTTCGGGTCATCTTTCGTAATGTGTCCAAAGGCTTAAAATCTTGATGGCTGCCATTCCACAGCCGATTCGTCAACACAATCTTCCAGTGGTTCGGCCTTGGCCGCCATGAGCTTTTCCCGCATTCCCGGCACGGAGACGAGATAAAGCGTTTCCACAATGCCGCTGTAATCTTCCTCGGGAAGCAGGACAGCGTTGCCATCCTTGGTGGTCGTCATCGTGCATCACCTCTTAATATACATGATAACGTACCTACTGCTAGAGGTCAAGCCTTTTCCACTGAACTGGGGGCTTGTGGAACAAAAAAGACGGCAGTCTGACAGTGGTGGATAATCCCTTGACAAATCGTTTAAAATTGACTATACTACAAATAGAAAAGGTGCTGACGAGCAATGTTTGGTCAGCTTCCCGTTTCTAGTGGATCAAAAAAGATTGACCGTTTGAGTTGGGGAACTGTGGCGGTCAATCTTCTTTGTTTTTATCGCTCTTCTCGTGAGAAATCTTCCAGCCAGCATCAAATGCGGCTTTCGCAACGGTGACAAGCAGCGCCAGCAAACTGATCACTACCGTCAACAGAGCACAAACTTCTGTCAGAGACATTCGACATCCCTCCCTTCGCCTGAAAGGCTCCGGGAAAGGGTACAAAATCAAAAAAGTTCCGTTTCCCGGAGCAACGTTGCCGCTTGCGCGGCGTTGTAAGCACACCAGGAGCGAGAAGCATGACCACCTGCATTGCAGACAGCACCTTTTTTCCTGCTGTTACCAGCATTAAAAACAGTATATCATAGGATTTGACAATTTTCAATTGAAACCGAGCGCTCCCGGATACTTCTGATGAAGTATCCGGGGGCGTTTTTTCGTGGAACTGGGGGCTTGTGGAGCGGGGGCAATCGTTCTATAATACAAGCTGTGAAATGAATCACAAAAGGGGTGGAACGTATGGACAAAAAACTGAACGAGGCCGTGGCGGCGCTGCGGCCCCAGATGGTGGCGGCGCTCCAGCGGCTGGTGCGCAGGCGCAGTGTGGAGGCCGACCCGCTGCCGGGCAAGCCCTTTGGCGAGGAGGTGGATGCCTGCTTTGCCGAGGCGCTGGCCCTCTGCCATGAGCTGGGCTTTGAGACCGCCGACATGGATCGGTACATCGGCTGGTGCGAGATCGGCACCGGGGACGAGATGGTGGCGGTGCTGGGGCATCTGGACGTAGTGCCCGAGGGCGAGGGCTGGCATCACCCGCCCTACGCCGCCGAGATCGAGGGCGGCAGGCTGTATGGCCGGGGTGCCATTGACGACAAAGGCCCGGTGGTGGCCAGCCTGTTCGCGCTGAAGGCCATCCGGGATCTGGGCATTCCGCTCAACCGCCGTGTCCGGCTGCTGTTCGGCCTGAACGAGGAGACCAACGACCGGGACGTGCTGTACTACAAGGCCCACGGCGGGGAGATCCCGGTGCTGGGCTTCACCCCGGACGGCGAGTATCCGCTCATCAACGGCGAAAAGGGCATCCTGAACGAGAGCTATGCTGTGCAGCTGCACCAGACCGGGGCCTGGCAGCTGAGCAGGGTGCAGGGCGGCGTGGCCGGCAATGTGGTGCCGGACTACGCCTGTGCTGTGCTGACCGCCCCGGCGGGGGCCTCCCTGCCGGATGCGGAGCACATCACCGTGACAGCCGTCCCCGGCGGCTATCAGGTGGAAGCGGTGGGCGTTTCGGCCCATGGCAGCCACCCGGAGCAGGGCGAAAACGCCATTGGGCGGCTGGTGTGCTACCTCGACCGGCTGCCGCTGGAGGGGGATGCAAAACAGGCCGTGCACTTTCTGGCCGAGAAGCTGGGCACCGACCCCTACGGCGAGCGCCTGCTGGGCCACCGGCTGGAGGATGCGCTCTCCGGCCCCATGAGCTGCAACTGGGGGCTGATCGAGGGCGACGCGCAGCATCTGTGGGTCAAGCTGAACTACCGCTATCCTGTGACCATGGAACGGGCAGACTGCCAGCCCGCTGTGCAGGCCGCCTTTGAGGCCGCAGGCTGGGCGCTGGATGGGCAGGTGCACAAGGAAAAGCTCTACTACCCTGCCGAGACCCCGCTGGTCAGCGCCCTGCTGGAGGTTTACCGGGATGCCACCGGCGACAATGCCCCGCCCAAGTGCATCGGCGGCGGCACCTACGCCAAGATGCTGCCCAACGTGGTGGCTTTTGGCCCCCTGTTCGCGGGCGACCCGGTCACAGAGCATCAGCCCGATGAATGCATCGATCTGGAACGTCTGGTGCAGAACGCCCAGATCATTGCAAACGCCATTGTCAAGCTGGCAAACCTGCCGCTGGAATAAGAAGGAGGACGGGACTATGAAGATCACACAGGTGCGGCTGGGCCGCATTTCCACCCCGCTGCGGGTGCCGTTCAAAACGGCACTGCGCACTGTGAACAGCGTTGAGGATGTTATCGTGGAGCTCCACACCGATACCGGTGCGGTGGGCTACGGCGAAGCACCCCCGACCGGTGTTATCACCGGCGACACCACCGGGGCCATCCTCGGTGCCATTCAGGATCATATCGCCCCTGCCCTGCTGGGCCGTGACCTCGATGAATTTGAGGATCTGACCGCCGCTGTGCAGAAGGCGCTTGTCCACAACACCAGCGCCAAGGCCGCTGTGGACATGGCCCTGTGGGATCTGCTGGGCCAGAAGTACAGCGCCCCTGTTTACCGGATGCTGGGCGGTGCCCGCAAAAACATCGTGACCGATATCACCATCAGTGTCAACCCGCCCGAGGAGATGGCCCGGGATGCCCGCACCGCCGTCCAGCGCGGCTACGACTGCCTGAAGGTCAAGGTTGGTATCGACCCTGAGCTGGATGTGGCCCGCCTTGCCGCGGTGCGGCAGGCCGTGGGCCGGGACATCAAGCTCCGCATCGATGCCAATCAGGCCTGGAACGCCAAGCAGGCGGTCCGCATCCTGAACCAGATGCAGGAGAAGGGGCTGGACATTGAGTTCGTGGAGCAGCCCGTGCCCGCCGCAGACCTTGAGGGGATGCAGTATGTCACCCGCCATGCCGATGTGCCCGTGCTGGCCGACGAGAGCGTGTTCAGCCCGGCAGATGCCCTGCGGATCATGCAGACCGGCGCGGCCGACCTGGTGAACATCAAGCTGATGAAGTGCGGCGGCATCACCAATGCCCTGCGCATTGCCGCCGCCGCTGAGGTGTACGGCGTGGAGTGCATGATCGGCTGTATGCTGGAAGCAAAGATCTCGGTCAACGCCGCCGTGGAGCTGGCCTGCGCCAAGAAGATCATCACCAAGATCGACCTCGACGGCCCGGTGCTCTGCAGCGAGGACCACATCCTCGGCGGTGCCGTGTTCAACGAAAAGAACATCACCGTCTCCGACGCGCCCGGCATGGGCATTCAGGGCTTTGTACCCGGCAAGGTGTCCTATCTCGACTAAAACAGGAACAGACCGCATCCCGAAACACACGGGGTGCGGTCTCTTTTTGTGAATCTGTATTTCATGTACGGACAGTGAAAAAAGCTCGTGTCTGTATATGTTGAAATGAAAAACAAAAAAAGCGGGCAAAATCTTTGACTTTTCGGCCTACAAGGCGTATAATCGTACTTGTTCCGTGTAGAGGAATGGGGAAACTGTGCGCAATAGACGCACAATCTGGATAGGGGAGTAGAAAAGTTATGAAAACGTTGAAAGCGGTTGCGGCAAGGTACAATGCCACCAGCCTGATCCTGCGCATCGTCATCGGCCTTGTGGTCGGTGCGGTGCTGGCACTGGCGGTGCCCGGTGCGGGCTGGGTGGAAGAGTTCGGCAGCCTGTTCGTGGGTGCCCTGAAGGGCATTGCCCCGGTGCTGGTGTTCATTATCGTGGCCAGTGCGCTGGCGCAGGGCACGTCCAGGCTGGACCGGCGCTTTGGCACGGTCATCTGGCTGTACATGCTCACCACCTTCCTGGCCGCCGCCATTGCGGCGGCGACCAGCTTCCTGTTCCCTCAGACCATCGTTCTGGCTGAGGCGGCAGAATCCGAGGTGGTGCCCCAGGGTCTGGGCGAGGTGATGAACACCCTGCTCACCAACTTTGTGGCAAACCCCGTCAGTGCCCTGCTGAACGGCAACTACATCGGCATCCTGTTCTGGGCCTGCCTGTTCGGTCTGGCCATGAAGAAGTACGGCGCAGACAGCACCAAGCTGTTCCTGGCGAACACAGCGGATGCAGTTTCCCAGATCGTCCGCTGGATCATCAATCTGGCACCCTTCGGCATCATGGGCCTTGTGTACACCAACGTGTCCAGCAACGGCCTGTCCATCTTTACCCAGTACGGCAGGCTGCTGCTCCTGCTGGTGGGCACCATGCTCTTTATGGCACTGGTCGTCTCGCCCTTTATCATCTTTGTGTATCTGCACTGCAACCCGTATCCGCTGGTGCTCCGCTGCCTGCGTGAATCCGGCCTGACCGCCTTCTTCACCCGCAGCTCTGCCGCCAACATCCCGGTCAATATGGATCTGTGCGAAAAGCTGGGGCTGGATAAGGATATGTATTCCGTCTCCATCCCCCTGGGCGCTACCATCAATATGGATGGTGCCGCCATCACCATTACCATTATGACGCTGGCTGCGGCCAATACGCTGGGCATTCAGGTGTCCCTGCCTGCCGCCATCCTTCTTTCCGTGATGAGCGCTCTGGGTGCCTGCGGTGCTTCCGGCGTGGCTGGCGGCTCCCTGCTGCTGATCCCCATGGCCTGCTCCCTGTTCGGCATCTCCAATGATATCGCCATGCAGGTGGTCGGTGTCGGCTTTATCATCGGCGTGGTGCAGGATTCCGTGGAAACTGCCCTGAACTCCGCCGGTGACGTGGAATTTGCCGCCACTGCGGAATATCACCAGTGGCGCAAGGAGGGCAAGCCCCTGCCGGCGTTCCTGTGCAAGTGATGCAAAACTGAAATGGCTTTTCAAAGGCTGCTGTGCTGCTGGCACGGCGGCCTTTTTGTTTGGAACTTTTTTCTGGGCATTTTGCACAGGAAAGCCCTTGTCCTGTTTGAAATTGACGGATTCTGACGGATTTTGCATGAGAGTATCCACTTTTGCAGAAGAAATTCTGGGCAAAACAGAGAGAAAATCTGAAAAAACTTTCCAAACGAGGTTTCAATCGTCCATGTATACAAGAACTTTATTTTTCATAAAAAACGTTTTGTGCTAGTTGCGCAAAGAACGAAAGAACGTTAAAAATGTATCACTAAATTCATAGTTTGTTCATAGAATTTATAAAACGATTTCATAATTGAGTGGCATAATATGGCCATCCTCAGAGAGGGGAACAAAAGAACGAAGGGTTCTGAACAGTTCCGCTTTGAGGATGCAGGGAGATAGAGGCCCTGCCAAAAAACACAATGACATTTACCGATATACGGAGGATATTTATTATGATGAACAAGAACACTGCTATTCTGGACAACACTATGATGGACGCTTACCTGACTGTCACCGAGGGCGTGTCCGATAACTGCGGCATTGGCCTGGCTTTTGCAAGCCTGCTCGAGAGCGCAAAGAAGAACTTTGTCAACCAGAGCAACCGCCGCGCTGTCAATGCAAGCTTTGCCGGCTGATCTTCTCCAATTTGCCGGTTGAAGATTCTCCTTCTTTTTTGTTACAGCTGCTGCCACACTGTAATATGAACTGAAAAGCCCGGAACCACCTGCCGCCATAGCAGGTACGGTTCCGGGCTTTTTTGCTGTGTGGGTTCGGCCAGCGCAGGGGGGTTAATCTGTCAGCTTTGCTTTCTGCAGTGCAGCCACGATCAGCGGAATGAGGATGAGCTGTGCCACGATGCCGGGCACGGCAGTGAGCACAGCGCCGGACAGGAACGCGCTGAACGGGAAGCTGGAGCCGGACAGACCGGCCAGCACAAAGCGCACCGCACCCCAGACAAGGCGGCCTGCCACCATTGAGGTGACAAGGGTGGCGTAGATCATGGGCAGGGTGTGCTGCACCTTGCGGTACATGAAACCGGCCACAGCGCCGTACGTGGCCAGCTCAAAGGCCATGGCGATGGCAATGGGGTACATCGGGGGCATCCCGAACAGCACCGAGCGGAGCAGCGGGGCGGCAAAGCCCAGTGCCAGGCCCCAGGGGCCGCCCAGCACGAAGCCTGCCAGCAGCACCGGGAAGTGCATGGGGCAGAGCATGTTGCCGATCTGAGGCACATGGCCGGTGATCATGGGCAGCACAAAGGCCAGTGCCAGAAACAGTGCGGCCAGCACCAGATCACGGGTCGTGGAACGGGTTTTGGTATTCATCAATGATTCCTCCTGAAAATGCACAGACAAAAAGGGCCTGCCGCCAGCACGCGCGCCAGCGGCAGACCCCTTCATGGTGTCTGTTTCAAAATAATGTTTGCGGGGAGAAACACGGGCTTCGGCCCGCAAAGCCCCGGCTTCAGCCGGGAATTGTGCAAAAAGTATAGCAGATGCAAAGCCGCCCTGTCAAGCTCAGCGGATGAGGATGGTTACAGGGCGGTGTCTGCGGATTTTTGAAATTTGTAGATGTAATAAAAGGAATCTTCACCGGGGCCTTCTGCAAATGTACTGTTACAGACATTGGCGTGAGAATAACCATTGTCGGAGGCTGCATTCAATTCGGAATCAGAAAGCGCATGTTCCATAAAGAGCCAGATCTCAGGATCGGAAGAAGTGAAGCACTGAGAAGTATTGGAGGATTCGATTTGAGCGTGGACACGTCCCGGAAAGTAATAGTCAAAGAGTGTCCAGTCTAGGAAGTAGTTCGTTGTATAGAGAACTGCATCCTGAGAGGGGGTAATAACTTCCAGACACTGGGTGGTCGCAAGGTCGATGCGCTTTTCCCGCTGATAGGTTTGGTAGAAATCCGGTAGACTGCACACCAGCGTTCCCAAAATCAGAATACTGGACAGAATGGTTCTCCAACGGACTTTAGACAGAAGAAAGCCAAAAACCAGGTAAACGACTGCGGTGAGCGGATAAAGGTATCGAACGAGAAAAAGCGGGCGAACGGCATGTGAAACGATCAGTCCGACTGCGGAGGTGCCGGCGGCAGAAAGCAAGCCGGTCAAAAGCCAGATCGTGTCAGGGGCGAAGAGCCATTTAGAGGACGACTTGGCCTGTGCTGTGAAATAAAGAAGGAATGCAAGACCGAAAATGAGGACTGTCCAAGAAGGATTGAAGAAGAATCCGATACAATTGATCGGAGAAGGAATGAAGGTGGACCACCAGTCTGCCGCAGCACGTTTGAAAGTGGGAAGCAATACCAGAAGCCAGGGAAGGTAGACGACCACTGCGGCACAATAAGTGATAAGGATTTTTTTGAAGCTGCTCTTATCCTGCGGAAGCAGAGAAAGCAGAGCCAGATAGAAAAATGCAACGGAAATCAGGGCATAGTAGTGCGTATAAGCGGCACAAAGAGAGGCGACGCTGAAAATGACCCAATCGGAGGTTTTACCGGAATGAAGAATGTTATGGAGTGCCAGATAGGCCGCTAACACAAAGAAAGCGCCGAGTGAATACATTCGGGCCTCGACATTGAACATGATAGCGGTATCAGTCAAAGAGGCAAAAGTGGAAACAACAACTGCGGGAATCAATCCGAACTGTCTGAAAATCACTGTACAGGCAAGAATCAGAATGAGTCCATAGGGAATCAGAGCCGACAGATGATAGACATATCCGTGATTGCCCAGAAGATGATATAGGAGCTGTGTGAAAAGATAGTACAGCGGCGGATGGTTATCTGCTGCTGTGACTTGGAGCATTTCAAAAACATTCATTTGGGCAAGGCCGATGCTGAACCCTTCATCTCCCCAGAAGGAGTTGTCAAAAATGCGGACAAAGTGCATGGCGAACAGCACAAGGGCATACAGGTACAGCAGCCAGGGCAAAATCCTGCGGCTGCGCTGTGCCTGGGATGTGGGTGCGGAAAAAGACATAGGAACCTCCCAAAATGATAAAAAAAGCAAACAAATTCATCTTATTATATCATACAGCAGCAAAAGATGATATTGCAAAGCGGCCAAAAGCTGCAAAAATGTTTTGCGGGGGCAAAATGGACCTGCATTTTCAACAAAAACGGGAACATTTACAAGCGATTTTGCCAAGGGATGTACATTTTGACGAAAGAACCTTGACGTTTTTGCATAGAATAGATAATATAGACTTGAGAAATAGCGCATCGGGGCGTACGGCCCGGGTGCGTACCATAATCCGATGCAAACGCTGAGGTTCATACGGGAGGACCAAAGATGACAAATGCAGAAAAGCTTACCCTGGCAAAACACGCCTGCCACATCCGCATGGGCGTGATCGAGGGCACTCACAGCGCCAAGTGCGGCCATCCGGGCGGCAGCCTGGATATCGCCGAGGTGCTGGCGTACCTCTATTTCGTAGAGATGAAGGTGGATCCGAAGGATCCCAAGAATCCTGACCGCGACCGTCTGGTGCTCTCCAAGGGCCATGCGGCTCCGGCGCTGTACGCCGCGCTGGCTGAGCGTGGGTTCTTCCCGGTGGAGGACCTCAAGACCCTGCGCAAGATCGGCAGCTACCTGCAGGGCCACCCCAACATGAACAGTGTGCCGGGCGTGGATATGTCCACCGGCAGTCTGGGTCAGGGCGTGAGCGCCGCCTGCGGTATGGCACTGGGTGCCAAGCACGCCGGCAAGCCCATCAATGTTTACACCATCCTGGGTGACGGCGAGGTGGAAGAGGGCGAGTGCTGGGAGGCCTTTATGTTTGCTTCTCACTACGGCCTGTCCAACCTCTGCGTTATGCTGGACCGCAACCATCTGCAGATCGACGGCACCACCGAGACCGTGATGAACAGCGCCCCGCTGGAGGAGAAGCTGAAGGCCTTCAACTTCAACGTGCTGACCATCAACGGCCACGATCTTGATGCCATTGAGAGCGCCATCGCCGCTTTCCACGGTGAGAACGAAAAGCCCACCTGCATCATTCTGGATACCCTCAAGGGCAAGGGCGTTTCCTTTATGGAGAACTCCGTTGACTGGCACGGCAAGGGCCCCAACGATGAGGAATACGCACAGGCCATGCAGGAGCTGAATGCAGCTTACGCCGCGCTGGAAGAGGAGGACAAGTAAGATGGCAGAAGTGAAGAAGATCGCTACCCGTGACAGCTACGGCAACACCCTGAAGGAGCTGGCCGCCGAGGGCCACGACGACCTGGTGGTGCTGGACGCTGACCTGGCTGCCGCCACCAAGACCGGCATGTTCCGTAAGGCGTACCCGGACCGTCACTTTGACTGCGGCATTGCCGAGGGCAACATGATGGGCGTGGCCGCAGGTCTGGCCACCATGGGTTATGTTCCCTTTGTTTCCAGCTTTGCCATGTTTGCCGCAGGCCGTGCCTTTGAGCAGATCCGCAACTCGATCGCTTACCCCCGCCTGAACGTCAAGATCGGTGCCACCCACGGCGGCATCTCCGTGGGCGAGGACGGCGCTTCCCACCAGTGCTGCGAGGACTTTGCCCTGATGCGCAGCCTGCCCGGCATGACCGTGATCTGCCCCGCAGACGATGTGGAGGCCCGTGCCGCTGTGCGTGCCGCTTACGCCATGCAGGGCCCTGTTTACCTGCGCTTCGGCCGTCTGGCTGTGCCTGTGTTCCACGATGAGGCTACCTATCACTTTGAGCTGGGCAAGGGCGAGCAGATCACCGAGGGCAACGACATTGCCATCATCGCCACCGGTCTGATGGTCAACGAGGCCCGCCTGGCTGCCGAGCAGCTGGCTGCCGAGGGCATCCACGCCCGGGTCATCAACATCCACACCATCAAGCCTCTGGACGAGGAGATCGTCCTCAAGGCCGCCAAGGAGTGCGGCAAGGTCATCACCGCCGAGGAGCACAGCGTCATCGGCGGTCTGGGCGAGGCCGTCTGCGCCGTCCTGAGCGAGAAGCTGCCTACCCCTGTCCGCCGCGTGGGCGTGCAGGACAAGTTCGGCTGCTCCGGCCCCGCATGGGACCTGCTCAAGCTGTACGGTCTGGATGCAGCGACCATCTGCAAGACCGCTCACGAGATGCTGGGCTGATCCAGAAAGTCAATAAAAGCCGGTCGGCGTATGCCGACCGGCTTTTTGCGTGCAATTACCGTAAAAATTCGTGATTTTTCCGCACGATATCCGGGGAAACGTGCTGGCTGCTTGCACCCGGCGGCAAAGTGTGTTAAAGTGGGGCCAGATAAAAATTTTGAGAGAAGGAGCACCGCTATGAAATACGATTTCACTTCCATCATGGACCGCCACGGCAAGGATGCCATTGCAGTGGATGGCCTTGGCACCGGCTTTGCCCCCGCCGCCCCCAAGGAGGGCTTTGACGCCATCCCCATGTGGGTGGCCGATATGAACTTCCCCACTGTGCCCACCATCCAGAAAGCCATCATCGAGCGCACCAACCACCCCGCGTTTGGCTACTTCAACCCCACCGATGAATACTTCGATTCCATCATCCGGTGGCAGGCAAAGCGCAACGGCGTGCAGGGCCTGACCAAGGAGTGCATCGGCTACGAGAACGGCGTGCTGGGCGGCGTGATCAGCGCCCTGAACTGCGTCTGCTCCAGGGGCGATAAGATCCTGATCCACAGCCCCACCTACATGGGCTTCACCCTGAGCCTGAAGAACAACGGCTACGAGGCTGTCCACAGCCCGCTGGTCAAGGATGAGAACGGCGTGTGGCGGATGGACTTTGAGGACATGGAAAAGCACCTGAAAGAGGAAAAGATCCATGCCGCCATCATGTGCAACCCCCACAACCCCTGCGGCCGCGTGTGGGAGCGCTGGGAGCTGGAAAAGGCCATGGAGCTGTACAAGAAGTACGATGTGTATGTGGTCTCCGATGAGATCTGGTCGGACATCATCCTGAGCGGAAACAAGCACATCCCCACCCAGTCTGTGAGCGAGGATGCCCGCCAGCGCACCGCCGCTTTCTATGCCCCCTCCAAGACCTTCAATCTGGCTGGTCTGGTGGGCAGCTACCATATCGTTTACAACAACTGGTGGCGTGACCGCATCGAGAAGGAGTCCAGCCTGAGCCACTACAACATGATGAACGTCCTCTCCATGCACGCCCTGATCGGTGCCTACAAGCCCGAGGGCTACGAGTGGACCGACGAGCTCTGCGAGGTGCTGACCGGCAACATCGACTTTGCCTGCGATTACATCGAGAAGCACTTCGAGGGCGTGACCGTTTCCAAGCCGCAGGGTACCTACATGCTGTTCGTGGACTGCACCGACTGGTGCAAGGCCCACGGCAAGACCATTGAGGATGTGGAGCACGCCTGCTGGGATGTGGGCGCTGCCATTCAGGATGGCACCATGTTCTTTGGCCCCTGCCACCTGCGCATGAATCTGGCTTCTCCCCGTTCCCGCATCGAGGAGGCGTTCCACCGCATGGACAAGTACGTTTTTAACGCATGATCGCTTAAACACAGCAAAAAGTCCCGACCAGAACGGCCGGGACTTTTTTGCGCTTACTTCAGATCGAAATTGCCCACCAGCAGGTAGTAGAGCGCCTCCACCACCAGCGCTGCCGAAAGCTGGGAAGGCAGCATATCGCTGGCAATGCGCTGGATACGGTTGGAGGCCAGCAGGGTATAGCTGGCGTGGCCTGCCAGCGCCGAGCGCTTGTCGCAGGTGATGAGGATGACCGGTGTGCCGTTCTTCTTGGCGGCACGGGCGGCCGTCTCCAACGCCTCGCAGCGGCCTGCGCTGGAAATGAGCAGCAGGGCATCTTTTGGGGTCAGTGCCGAAGCGAAAGACCGTGCCTTTTCTGGCACCGGGCTGATCATGCAGCGCTTGCCCAGACTGCCCAGCTTGAGCGAAGCATCCATGGCAACGGGCAGGCTGCTGCCGTTGGCTTCGATCTCAATGATCTCAGAATGGAAAGCACCTTTCTCAGCTGGACAAGGTTCAAGGCCTGAATGGTGGCCTGAACCTCCTCCTGACGGTTGTTCTGAAGATCGAGCAGGGCCTGATGCAGCGGGTCATTGGGGGGCCTTTTGCGGGCCTCCGTTTCCTGCTGCTCCAGCACATCCCGTGCAAGCTCCAGTTGGAATTTGCGATAATTTGCGTAGCCGAGCTTGTGGCACAGCCGGGTGACCGTGGCTTCGGACGAGTGGCTGGCCTTTGCAAGCTCCGCAGAGGTGGCGACCGAGGCCCACTTTACATCTGCAAGAATGCAGTCCGCAATGCGCCGTTCGGCGCTGTAAAGCTGGAGCCCGGAGCACAGCTGGGTGACGACGCTTCCCGGGGAATCGTGCATAGCAATACCTCCCTGTGCGCGCTGTGCATTGGGCACAACGCACAGTACTCTGGGAATAGTATACCGATTTTTTGGTGAAAAATCAATTGAATCTGGCAAGAAAATGCATGTCATTCCAAAATAAACCGGGATCCCGCCAGAACCCGCTGCCTGTCAAATTCTCCAAACCGGAATAAGCTGCGCTGAAATTACAAAAAAGGACTGCTCCGCTGGAGCAGTCCTTTTTACGTTTTGAGGGGCGGGAAGGCGCGATCAGCAACCTTCCTTTTCGGCCAGCTTCCGGCCCATGAGCACGCCCATGACGGAGGCCATCATCAGGCCGCGGGTCCAGCCGGAGGAGTCACCCAGGCAGTGCAGGCCCCGGATGTTGGTGTCGAGGTTCTCGTCCATCTTGACCTTGTTGGAGTAGAACTTCAGCTCGGGGCTGTAGAGCAGGGTCTCGTTGGCGGCAAAGCCGGGCACGACCATATCCAGCATCTTGATGAACTCGATGATGTTGGTCATGGCGCGGTAAGGCATGGCGGCGGTGATATCACCGGCCACGGCATCCTTCAGGGTGGGCTTGACGTTGGATTGCGCCAGCTCCTTGGGCCAGGTGCGCTTGCCGTCCAGAATGTCGCCGTAGCGCTGGACCAGGATGTGGCCCGCGCCCAGCATGTTGGTCAGCTCACCCACCTTCTGGGCGTAGGCGATGGGCTGGTTGAAGGGTTCGGTGAAGTTGTGGGAGACGAGGATGGCCAGGTTGGTGTTCTCGCTCTTCTTCTCCTTGAAGCTGTGGCCATTGACCACGGCCAGATCGTTGTCGTAGTTCTCCTGAGCCACAAAGCCGCCGGGGTTCTGGCAGAAGGTGCGCACCTTGTTCTTCCAGGGCTTGGGGTAGCCGATGAGTTTGGACTCGTACAGCACCTTGTTCACCTTTTCCATGACCTCGTTGCGGCACTCCACGCGCACGCCGATGTCAACGGTGCCGGGCTTGTGGGCGATGTGGTGCTCGGCGCAGATCTTCTCCAGCCAGTCGGCACCGCGGCGGCCCGTGCCGATGACCACAGTATCGGCATAAACAGCATGGGCTTCCTCGTCCTTGGGTCCCTTGATGAACACGCCCTTGCACTCCTCGTTCTCCAGGATGATGTTCTCGCACTCGGTGCTGAACAGCATCTCCACACCGTTGTCGGCCAAATAGTTCTGGATGGCCAGATACAGCTGCTGGGCCTTCTCGGTGCCCAGATGACGGATGGGGCAGTCCACCAGCTTCAGGCCGGCGTGGATGGCGTTCTTGCGGATCTCCTTGATGTCCTCGCCGGTGTAGATGCCCTCCACATGGGGGTCGGCACCGAACTCGAGGTAGATCTTATCGGTGTAATGGATGAGCTCCTGTGCGAACTCCTCGCCGATCAGGCTGGGCAGGTCGCCGCCCACCTCATAGGAGAGGCTCAGCTTGCCGTCCGAGAACGCGCCTGCACCGGAGAAGCCGGTGGTGATGGCGCAGGTGGGGCGGCAGTTGACACAGTGGCCCAGCTCGGCCTTGGGGCAGTGGCGCTTTTCCACCGGCTTGCCCTTTTCCACCAGCAGGATCTTTTTCTTGCTGCCGTGGCGCAGCAGCTCTACAGCGGTGAAGATGCCGGCCGGACCGGCACCCACAATGATCAGATCGTATTTTTCCATAGTTTTTGATTTCCCTTGCATTAGATTTAGAATACTCTCTTTTGGCAGCGTCCTCGCCCTCTCAGGCCGCTTCGCGTCCAGCTCCCCCAAAGGGGGAGCCTCTGGCAGAACGACTCACCTTGCGGGGAATCGCGAAAGCCTCTCCCTTTGGGAGAGGTGGCAGCGCGTCAGCGCTGACGGAGAGGGCGAGCCCGTTAATCGTTGAGGTCTTCCTGCTCCACCTCAGCGCTCTCATCCACATGATCCAGCTCCACGGCGGAGGCTTCCACGTCGGCAGGGGCGATGTCCGGGGCGATCACGCCGTCACCGTTCAGATCCTGACCGGTCAGGGATTCCAGCATGGACTGGGTCTCGGGGTGGAGCTTGGAAAAGCGGCGGATGGCCAGCACAGTGTACAGGGCACTGAGCAGGTTGATGGCACCCTCGATGATAAGGATGATGCCAATGGCCATGACCAGCGTCTCCATGGTGCCGAAGGGGTTCAGGATCATCACCACGCCCAGCACCACGCTGAGCACCGGCAGCAGCAGGAAGCCCTTCCAGCTGGGGTACTCACAGCGGCGCAGGTCCAGAGCGTTCTGGATGCGGCCCAGGCTGTCGAAGATGACGAACAGGCCGAACACGATGGGCAGGATGCGCACCACGATGTCGCTGCGGAGGATCAGGAACGCGCCCAGGCCCAGGCAGATGATGCCCGAGATGAGGGTGAGCTGGCTCTGGAAGATGCCGCGCTCCACGGCAAAGTAGCGCACCAGCTGAACGGCGGCGCACACCAGCACCACGCCGCCCAGGGCGTAACAGACCACGTTGAGGGCGGTGGAGGGCCGCATGAGCAGGAAGATGCCCAGCCCCAGGTAGAGCACGCTCATCAGGATCAGATTCCATTTCAACTTCTTTGCCATAAAAGGTCACGTTCCTTTCTTGTGCCGGACGGGTTCTGAAACGGTTTACTGTGCAGCGGCAGCGTTGTCGTACATGGGCTCGATGATCTTTTTGTCCAGGCGGGCAAAGAACACAAAGCTCAGGGTCACACTGGCCAGCTCTGCAATGACGAAGGACCACCACACCATATTCACGTTGCCGGTTTTACTCAGCAGCCAGGCGGCGGGCAGCAGGACCACCAGCTGGCGGCAGACCGAGATGATCAGGCTGAACATGCCGTTGCCCAGCGCCTGGAAGGTGGAGGACAGGATGATGCTCATGCCGGCCAGCAGGAAGTGGAAGCAGATGATGCGCAGGGCAGGCTTGCCGATGGCCAGCATGGCCTCGCTGGCGGAGAACAGGCCCAGCAGCTTGTCGGGCAGGAACTGGAACAGCAGGAAGCCGACCAGCATGATGGCCTCGGCATAGAACATGGCGCACTTGATGGTCTTTTTGACGCGGTCGGGCTTGCGGGCACCGTAGTTGTAGCCGATGATGGGCACCATGCCGTTGTTCATGCCGAAGATGGGCATAAACACGAAGCTCTGCAGCTTGAAGTAAACGCCGAACACGGCCACGGCGGTGGCGGTAAAGGCCATGAGGATCTGGTTCATCAGGAAGGTCATCACGCTGCCCACGCACTGCATAGCAATGCTGGGCAGGCCGACAACGTAGATCCGTTTGATGGCTTCGGCGCTGGGGCGGAAGCCCTTGAAATCCAGCTGGATATCGGGGTTCTTGCGGAGGTTGAGATAGAAGGAGACCCCTGCGCCGCAGAACTGGCCGATGACGGTGGCCAAAGCTGCACCGGTGGTGCCGGACAGAGCCTCGCCGCAGTAGCCAAAGATGAAGATGGGGTCAAGGATGATGTTGACGATGGCACCCACCAGCTGGCTGATCATGCTCAGGGTGGTGCGGCTGGTGGCGGCCAGCAGTTTCTCGTTCATCACCTGCATGAACATGCCCAGGCTGAGCACGCAGCAGATGGTCAGGTAGCGGATGCCCTGCTCGGCGATGTCGGCATCGGCGGTCTGGGCGTAGAAGTAGGGGCGCACAACGGTCAGGCCCAGCACCAGAAAGACCAGGTAGCTGCACAGTGCCAGGAACAGGCCGTTCTCGGCGGTCTTGTTGGCGCGGTACTGGTTCTTTTCGCCCAGGCTCTTGGAGAGCAGGGCGTTGACACCCACGCCGGTGCCGATGCCCACGGCGAACATCAGGTTCTGCAGCGAAAAGGCCAGAGAGACGGCGGTCAGGGCGTTCTCACTGACACGGGCGACAAAGATCGAGTCCACCACGTTGTACAGTGCCTGCACCAGCATGGAGATCATCATCGGGATGCTGAGCTTGATCAGCAGCGGGTTGACATCCATGGTGCCCATGATGTTTTCGGGTTCGGAAAGATTGAGCTGTTTGTTTTCCACGATTTCTCCTTTTGACGTTGAATGATAGACGAGGGTTTATGCTTGAACAGGAGGGAGGTGTCCCGCCTCTCCTGTGGTGTCCGGCGATCGCTTCGTGCTGTAAACAGCACCCGCGTTTCGCTGACCGCCGCGCCAACGGCTCCTCCCTTCATCCGCCACTGGCGGTGGTCGTTGCCGTTGCCCAAAACGTGGGCAGAGCACAAAAGCACCCTACCCACGAAGCAGCATTGTTTTTTGGGCCGTCCGGCCCGGCGGGGATCACTCAGCCATGGTCTTTTCCTTGGCGGCGACAGCGTCCAGGATCATCTTGACGCAGGTCTCGCGGCCCAGGGCGGCGTTGATGGCCAGATCATAGTTGTGGGCATCGCCCCAGCGGTTCTGGGTGTAGTAGTTGTAGTAGGCAGCACGGTTGCGGTCGGTCTTTTCAATCTCTTCCTTGATGCCCTTCTCGTCGTGTGCTTTGACCAACGGGTCGGTCTTGGCCAGCTCACGCCGCCATTCCACCGGTGCGTAGATGAACACGCGCAGCACATCCTTGCGCTCCCGCAGCACATAGTCACCGCAGCGGCCCAGAATGACGCAGGGGCCTTCCTCGGCCAGCTGCTTGATGATGCGGCTCTGCAGGATGAACACCTGATCGCCCAGCGGGAGCTCGTTGCCCATGGTATACAGGCTGTACAGCAGGCTGTGGGTGCGGCGTTTTTCGCTGGCGGCTACGGCTTCCTCCGAGAGGCCGGAGTGCTTTGCGGCCATGGTGATCAGCTCCTTGTCGTAGAGCTTGATGCCCAGTGCGTTTGCAACATCCTCTGCGATGTAGTTGCCGCCGGTGCAGTACTCACGTCCAATGGTGATGATCGTTTTTGCCATAATGTGTTCCTCCCTATGTTGTGGTTTCTATCCCGAAAAGCGCTTTGCGCTGCCGGCTCAGAGGCCGGGCTGCACGGTGCTTGGGTCCTGTTGAGGTGCGGCAGGCTCTGCCGCGGGCTTGGGGGGCGCGGGGAGACGGACTTCCGCCACCCGCATCCGCCCGGTCTGGTCCACCGCGTACACGCTGCAGCGGCCGCCTGCGGCCAGCTGTTCGGGCGGGAAGAGCAGCCCGCCCTCGGGCGTGCGCTCCATCCGGCGGAAGGTGCGGTGGGCAGTGGTGGCGTGGGCCACGCCATCGTGGACGGCATAGGCCGCCCAGCCGGAAAAATCCTCCGGCAGCGGGTCCTGCTGGCCCCGCTGCTCAAAGAAATAGCTGCCATCCTCGGCGCGGGTCAGGTCGCATCGCACCCGGTTGGGCAGGTCGGCGGCCACTTCCCGCTGCTTGGGCCGCAGGGCAATGGCCCGGCCCGTGAAGTATCGCATAAAATCCGACAGCGCCATGGTGCAGTTCACGGCACCGTCGCTGTCGGCAGTGGGGTCGTTCAGCAGCACGAAATCCGCCAGAACGGCATCATCGTGCCCAAAGCCCCGCAGGCCCATCCAGACCCCCACGGGGTCCCGCTGGCCCCGGACGCGGCGCTCCACCCGGACTGCGATGGAGCAGTCATCGTGGATCTGGGCGCGCAGGTCGGCCAGATCCATCCAGGCCTGCCAGCAGGGGTAGCCGCAGCAGCCCGCCGCCGCAGCCGCAAAGGCGGCATTGCCGGTGGAGCTGGTGGCTTTGTCCTCCATGGCGTAGGCAACTTCTTCGGGCAGGATATCCTCGCCGTAGCGGTTCATCAGGGCCGCCATTACAAGGGGCAGGTCCATCTCACGGCCAAAGCTGGGGTCGTGGGTGCTCAGGCAGTATTCCGGCAGGTAGAGCCGCCGGTTCAGCGGGTGGCCGTTGTGCTTCTCCCAGGCAAGGGGGCGTGCGGCGGCGGCCAGCAGCCGGACAGCTGGGGTCGCCTTGTCATCGTTGGTGGAAAGGTTCACCTGCAGCTGGATGCCGGTGCCGCCGCCTGGCGTGGCAACGGTGACGGTGTCCCCCATCAGGAACACCAGCCCGTCCTCACTCTGGGCTTTGATGCTGCAGCGGGGGTAATCCGGTGCCCACTTGCCAAAGCTGAGCCAGCCAGTCCAGGTGTTCCCGGCATAGACCCGGCAGCGCACCTCGACCATGGTGTTGTGGGGGGCGCTGGCGTTCCAGCTGACATTCAGGTTGCAGAAGGCCGGCATAGCGAACTCCGGGGTGGTATAGCTGCCGTAGGGCAGGTAGCGGCCGGCGGAGGAATCCAGCACCACCGCGCCGCTTTCCAGCGCCACATTGTCCAGTGCGCCCCGGGAGAAGGTCTCGGTGCCGTGCAGCACCAGATTGTTCCGTTGTTCCATCCGCACTTCTCTCCTTTGCGCGCTGTGGACGGCGCAGTGTTATTCTTCGGGGGTGTCCTCGCCGCGCTCGGCGCGCAGCTCCTTTTCCAGCTGGGCATCGTGGAGCTTCTGGATGCTCTCCTCAATGTGGAACACCCGGTTCAGGTCGCCGTAGACGATCTGGCAGCAGATCTCGCACTGGAACCAGAAGCCGAACACCAGCATCAGCAGCAGGCCCAGCGGCATGCACAGGATCACCAGGCCCCAGAACAGGATGGTGACCAGCGCTGCGGCCAGCGCGTGGGGCAGGAACGCGATCATGCAGTTCAGGCTGTTTTTCAGCGTCAGGCGCAGGGGCTGATCCAGCAGCACGATCTGGGGCCACATGTAGGAAAACAGCATGTGGAACAGCACAAGGTTCAGCACCGTGGCCACCCACATGGGAACGCCCACGTTGGTGCCGTGGTACAGCATGTTGAAGCAGAAATAGACCAGGAAGATCTGCACCGTGACGACCACGCAGTACAGGATGCCGGGCAGGATGCTGGCCTTGAAGTTCTGCCGGAAGGCCCGGCGGTAGGTTGTCCACCAGTAACCGGCCTCATCACGCAGGGCGCGCAGCACCGTGTCGTACATGCCGGCCAGCGCGGGGCCTGCAAGGATGCCGCCCGCAATGGCGCTGACGATCATCACGGTCAGGTTGTTCATCAGGAAGCCGATGTACACCAGGCAGATCACCGGCAGAAAGCCGATGCAGGTGAGCAGGTTGGCAAGGAACATGCCGCTCATATCGCGGCCCACCAGCTCAAAAAAGCGGCCTACGCCCGTTTTGCGGGGCGTGTCCTTTTCAACGCCCGGCCCGTCCTTGAAATCTTTAGAAGAAGGAAATAAACCCATTTGTTCCGGAATACCTCTCTTTTGTAATAGGCAGCAATGCCATTGTGCTACCTTTCTGCTTATAAATATACCCGGATTTTGTGGATTTTGCAAGCTAAAAAGCACGTATTTGTAAAAAAAGTGTGTTCTCTCCCATTTTGTCCCAAAGTATGTTACAATGATACTGGCCTTTTTGGCCGGAAGGAGGAAAGGAATTTGAGCATTTTACGCACCATTGCGTTATTCGTTTATCTGTTTGGCTATATGATCGTGCACTATGCCACCCTGCGCCGGGCCGAGCGTGCCCTGGCTGCCGGGGATCTGGACACGGTGGAGCAGATCGTCAAGGCCAACATTCCCCGCTGGAGCCGGGGCATCCTGCATGTTACGGGGGCCAGGATGACGGTGGAAGGGCAGAAGAATATCCCGGCGGGGCCCTGCGTGTTCGTGGGCAACCACCGCAGCTACTATGATATCCCCATCCTGCTGACCGCGCTGGACGCGCCCCACGGCATTCTGGCAAAGGAGGAGCTGGAAAAGATCCCCCTGCTCAACCGCTGGATGAAGCTGCTGGGCTGTGTGTTCGTCAAGCGGGATGACATCCGCGCTTCCGTCAAGGCCCTGAACGATGCCACTGCCATCGTGGAGAGCGGCCGGAGCTTCGTCATCTTCCCTGAGGGCACCCGCTACAAGGGCGAAGAGGGCGGCGCGGGCGAGTTCAAGGCCGGTGCCTTCCGCATTGCCATCAAGACGGGGGTGCCCGTGGTGCCGGTGGCCATCTCCGGTGCGCGGGGCCTGTTTGAGGGCCACGGCCTGCGGGCCACACCCGGCGATATCCGGGTGCGCATCCTGCCCGCCATCCAGACCGCAGGCATGAGCAAGGCGGAACAGAAGCAGCTGCCCGATGCCGTGCGCCAGACCATTCTGGCCCAACTGTAAGGAGAACTATGGCAAGCTATCGCTACGAGCGGGACATCGACCCCGCAGACCTTGCCCCGCGGGCGGAAAAACAGTATACCCGCAAAGAGCGCTGGGCCAACTGGTGGGATTATAACCTCAAGTGGGTCCTCCTGATCGGCATTGCAGCGGCCTTTGTGGCTTACAGCTTCATCGGGCAGTATTTTTTTACCACCAAGCCCGATTATAATGTGGCGGTGGTGGCCCCCTACTACCTGCCGGATGACACCGTGACCGCCCTGCAGGAGCAGCTGGCCCGGTACGGCGAGGACCTGAACGGTGACGGCAAGACGGTCGTGACCCTGAATGTCTACACGCTGGATTATTCTGCCGGGGACACCCAGACCGAGAGCGATGCCTACCTGACCATGGCGGGCACCACCAAGCTGGCCACGGATGTGGCGGGCGGCCTGAGCTCGGTGTTCCTGCTGTATGACCCGGCAGGCTTTCAGGAGAGCACCGGCTCCCTGCGGTATCTGGACGGCACCCTGCCCGAGGCCGGAAGCGACAGCGACTGGTGGAACATGGTCTACCGCTGGACGGACTGCCCGGTGCTGGCCGGGCTTGACCTGGGCGAGTACCGAGCCGACACCACCCACGCTCAGGGCGGCGACAGCCAGACTTATCTCGCGGATTTCTATGTCGGGATGCGCGGGGCCTGGAACACCGGCACTGAGGAGAACCTTGCGGGCGGCGAGGAGCTTTGGCAGGCACTGACCGCCGGGGCAGTCTCCACCGTGGAAGTGGAGGGGTGAGCCGATGCGGTTCCGTATCCTGCGCCGGGAAAAAGGCGCACCCCGCCGCCCGGCCCCCGCGCCGGAACCGCCTGCCGCGGCTGTTCCGCCCCGTGCCGCTGAGCTGGAAAACCCCTATGGGAGATACTATGGAACGGCGCGGAGCCGGGAAGATCTGAAACGCTGAAGAGGTGCTGCCACGGGCGGCACCTCTTCAATTCTATTCGCTTTTTGCAGGTGCTAGTTGAAAAGTTGTCCACCCTGAAACCGTGCGCCCTTTGTTGTTTCTGTGTCCGAGTTATGGTATACTAATCCAGTATCACGAAATGCAAAGGATGTGGAATGATGGACGCACTGGAACAGGCCCGCCGGGAGATCGACACGGTGGATGCCCAGCTGGCTGCCCTGTTTGAGCGGCGGATGAAGGCGGTGCTCAGCGTGGCGGAATACAAAAAGGCCCACGGCCTGCCCATCTTTGATGCCGCCCGCGAAAAGGTGGTGCTGGACAAGGCCGAAGCGCGGATCGGGGACCCGGCCCTGCGCCCCTATTACCGGGATCATGTGCAGAACATGATGGACGTGGCCAAGCAGTACGAGGCCGAGGTGCTGGGCCGCAACCGCGCCGCCTATCAGGGCGTGGAGGGTGCCTTTGCCCACATCGCGCTCCGGGCGCTCTTTCCCCATGCCGAGGCCGTGAGCTGCCCCACCTGGGATGAGGTGTTCGATGCCGTGGAGAAGGGCGATGCCGCCCACGGCGTGGTGCCCTTTGAGAACAGCCACGCAGGGGATGTGTCGGCGGTGCTGGACCTGTGCTACAACCACCCCGGGCTGTGGGTGGTGGATGTCTACGACCTGCCCATCTCCCAGAACCTGCTGGTGCTGCCCGGCACCCAGCTTTCCGACCTGACCCGTGTGTACAGCCACCAGCAGGCCATTGCCCAGAGCGAGACCTTCCTGAAGCAGTTCGGCCTGCCTGCCACGGCCATGCCCAACACGGCCATGGCGGCAAAGTTCGTGGCGGAGAGCGGCGACCGGACCAAGGCGGCCATTGCCAGCGTGGAAACGGCCGCCCTGTACGGGCTGGAGGTGCTGGTGCCCAGCATCAACACTGACGGCGACAACACCACCCGCTTCATTGTTCTCAGCCGCGAAAAGCCCACAGCGGGCAACCGGTTCTCCCTGCTGTTCACGCTGGACAACAAGCCCGGCAAGCTGGCCGAGGTCATTCAGGTCATCGGTGCCAGCGGCTACGATATGGAGTCCATCAAGAGCCGCCCGCTGCCCCACGTCCCCTTTGATTATTATTTTTACGTCGAGCTGGTGGGCGACCCCACAGCCGACGAGACCGCCGCGCTGCTGCGCGAGCTGAATCATGTCTGCCGCACGGTACGGCTGTTAGGAGTGTATACGAAATGAGCGATTTCATCGGGACAAAGCTCACCATGAATCTGGGCGAGCGCAGTTATGATATCATCCTGAAAAACGGTGCACTGGAAAACCTGTACCAGTTTGCCCGGCTGGACCGCAAGGTGGCCGTTGTCACCGACAGCGGCGTGCCTGCCGAGTATGCCCAGCGCGTGGCCGACCAGTGCCGGGAATCCACCATCATCACGGTGCCGCAGGGCGAGGCCAGCAAGAGCTTCAAGATCCTGGAAACGGTGCTCCGGCAGATGCTGGAGTTCAACATGGGCCGCGGCGACCTGGTGGTGGCCGTGGGCGGCGGCGTGGTCGGGGATCTGGCCGGATTTGCCGCTGCCATCTACATGCGGGGCATCGATTTCATCAACTGCCCCACCACCACCCTTTCCATGATCGATTCCTCCATCGGTGGCAAGACCGCTGTGGATCTGGGCGATACCAAAAACATCGTGGGCGCGTTCTGGCAGCCCAAGCTGGTCATCGTGGACCCGGCCACCCTTTCCACCCTGCCCCGCCGCCACTACATCAACGGCCTGGCGGAGGCGGTCAAGGCGGGCCTGCTGGCGGACCCCGAGCTGTTCGCCATCTTTGAAAAGGGCGATATCGACACCCAGATCAACGAGATCATCTACCGCAGCCTGCGGTTCAAGAAGAACGTTGTGGAGCAGGATGAGACCGAGCGCGGGATGCGCAAGGCCCTGAACTTCGGCCACACCATCGGCCACGGCATCGAGGCTGTCAAGGGCATCAAGGGCCGCCGCACCGTGGGCCTGTTCCACGGCGAGTGCGTGGCGCTGGGGATGCTGCCCATGATCGAATCCAAGGCGCTGCAGAAGCGGGTGCGGGCGGTCTACCGCCGCATTGGCCTGCCCACCCGCACCACCTATAACAAGGAAAAGGTGCTGGCCGAGATGCTGCACGATAAAAAGGCCCAGGGCGGCCAGATCACGGTGATCAAGGTGCCGGGTCTGGGCTGCTGGCGGGCCGAGACCATCCCCGTGGAGGGCCTGCGTCCCCTGCTGGGTGTGGAGGAATAAACCATGAAAAACACCTTTGGCAGCGACCTTTCGCTGACCATTTTTGGCGAGAGCCACGGCAGGGCTGTCGGCGCGGTGCTGGACGGCATGGCAGCGGGCGTGCCTGTGGACGAAGCCTTTCTTGCTGCCTGCATGGATAAGCGCCGTGCCCGGGGCGACGGCCTTTCCACCTCCCGTGTGGAGGGAGATGCGGTGCAGTTTTTGTCCGGCGTGGTCAACGGCCGCACCACCGGCACCGCCATTGCCCTGATGATCGAAAACCAGAACACCCGCAGCGGCGACTATGCCAAAACGGCTGACCTGCTGCGGCCCGGCCACGCGGATTACACTGCCTACGCCAAGTACCACGGCTATCAGGATGCCCGGGGCGGCGGCCACTTTTCGGGCCGCGTCACCGCCGCGCTGGTGGCGGGCGGCGCTTTGGTGCTGGGAGCCCTGAACCGGGCCGGGATCGAGATCGTGACTCACATCGGGCGGTGTGCCGGGATCAGCGATGCCCCCTTTGCGCTGGATGATCCCGCCGCGCTGGCGGCGCAGGCCGAGGCACTGCTGAACAAGTCCGAGGGCTTTGCCCTGCTGGACGGCAGTGTGGAGGAACCCATGAAAGCCGCCATCCGTGCCGCCGGTGCCGAGGGCGACAGTGTGGGCGGCGTGCTGGAAACCGCCATTCTGGGCCTGCCCGCAGGCGTGGGTGAACCCTATTTCGACAGCGTGGAGAGCAAGCTCGCTCACCTGGCCTTCTCCATCCCGGCGGTCAAGGGCATCGAGTTCGGTTCCGGCTTCGGCTTTGCGGACCAGAAGGGCTCGGAGGCCAACGATGCCTTCCGGATGCAGGGGGAGCGCATCGTCACCGCCACCAACCACAATGCGGGCCTGAACGGCGGCATCTCCAACGGAATGCCCGTGGTGTTCCGCACGGCGGTCAAGCCTACCCCCAGCATCTACAAAACGCAGGACACGGTGGACTATATCGCAAAGAAGGACGCGGAGCTGTCCATTCAGGGCCGCCACGACCCCTGCATCGTGCCCCGGGCCGCCATTGTGCAGACCTGCGCCGCCGCGCTGGCCGTGGGCGACCTGCTCACCGCAAAATACGGCATGGCCTGGATGGAGAACCCCACCGGCTACCGCAAGGAGGTGCTGTAAATGGAATACGGACTCATCGGCGGGCGGCTGGGCCACTCCTACTCCAAGGTCATTCACGAGATGCTCTGCGGCTACCGGTACGACCTGTGCCCCCTGCCCACGGAAGAGGAAGTCCGGGCCTTTATGACCCGGCGGCAGTTCAGGGCCATCAATGTTACCATCCCCTATAAGCTGGTGGTCATGGAGTACTGCTCCTACATCGACCCCCACGCCAAGGCCATCAACGCCGTGAACACCATCGTCAACAGAAACGGCCTGCTCTACGGCTACAACACTGATTATCCCGGCTTCTCCTACCTGTGCGATGCACACGGTGTGGAGTTCAAGGACAGGACCGTGCTCATTCTGGGCACCGGCGGCACCCACAACACCACCTGGGCCGTGGCCCATGACCGGGGTGCGAAACAGATCTATACCGTCAGCCGCCATCCCGACCCCGAAAAGGGAGAGCTGAACTATGAACAGGCCCTGACCACCGGGGCGCAGATCATCATCAACACCACGCCAGTGGGCATGTACCCCAATGTGGGCGTGAGTGCCCTGGATATCACCTCCATGCCCGGGCTGGAAGCCGTGATCGATGTCATCTATAATCCCGATAAGACCGAGCTCATCCTCCGGGCCGAGGAGCTGGGGGTGCCCGTTGCCGTCGGCGGTCTGGAAATGCTGGTGGCGCAGGCAGTGTACGCGGCAGAATTTTTCCTCGACCGTAAGTTTGAGGATGCCGGTGCCGAGATCGCCCGTGTGACCAGCGAGCTGCGGCGGGAACAGCTGAACATTGCCCTCATCGGGATGCCCTCCTCGGGCAAATCCACCCTGGGCCGCGCTCTGGCGGAACGGCTGGGCAAGCGGTTCGTGGATCTGGACGAGGAGATCGTCAAGGCCGACGGCCGGAGCATCCCGGACATCTTTGCCGCTGAGGGGGAGGCAGGCTTCCGGAAGCTGGAGGCCGCGCAGACCGCCCGCTTTGCCAGGGAGAACCGGCAGGTCATCTCCTGCGGCGGCGGCGTGGTCAAAGACCCGGCAAACCTCCGGGCGCTCCACGCCAACGGCATCGTGCTCTTTATCGACCGGCCGCTGGAAGATCTGCTGGTGGGCGGCGGAAGGCCCCTTTCCACCAGCCCCGAGGCCCTGAAAACCATGGAAGCCCAGCGCCGCCCGCTCTATCTGGCGGCAGCGGATGCTGTGATCCCCAACAAGACCACCCCTGCGGATGCCGTGACGGCGGCAATGGAGGCGCTGGATGAAATTTTTAGTCATTAACGGTCCCAACCTCAACCTGACCCAGTTCACGGAGCCGGGCATGGAGGGGCAGATCGATTTTAATACACTGCTGGATTATATTGAGGCGGGCTGTGCCCAGATGGATGTTCAGGTGGACTTTTTTCAGTCCAACCACGAGGGTGATCTCATCGATGAGATCCAGTCGGCGGCAGGCCGGGCCGATGGCATCATCCTCAACCCGGGCGGCTACGCCTATTACAGCGTGGCCATTCTGGAAGCGCTGCAGGTGTGCGGCGTGCCTGCCGTGGAAGTGATGCTGGCCGACCCCAGCGGCAAGGAGTCCTTCCGCAGCGTGGATGTGGTCTCCTTTGGCTGTCAGGGCCGCTTTGCAGGCGAGGGGGTCAGCGGATATCTCCATGCCTGCGCCTACCTTGTGCAGCTGCTCCGGCTGGATGGCGGCGCGCAGACGCACCTGGTGCAGTAAATGAACAACCTCTCCGTCAATGCTGACGCATTGCCACCTCTCCTAGTAGGAGAGGCCTTGGCATTCAGGAGAAGTTCCCGGTTTTGCCAAGGGCTCCCCTATTAGGGGAGCTGTCGAGCGAAGCGAGACTGAGAGGTTCAGAAAAGGGAAAGGAATCAAAAGAGATGATCATTTCGACCAAAAAAGGCACCCCCAAGGAAGAGCTGGAAAAGATCGTAGACAAATTCGAGAAGCAGGGCCTGGATGTGACCTTGATCACCGGCAAGGATTACAATGTGTTCGGTCTGGTGGGCGATACCACCAAGATCGATGAGCGCGACGTGCTGGCCAACCCCTGGATCGACAACGTCACCCGCGTGTCCGCCCCCTATAAGCGGGCCAACCGCCTGTTCCACCCCGCCGATTCCATCATCGACTGCGGCGGCGTGAAGATCGGCAGGGGCGAGAAGATCGCCGTGATGGCAGGCCCCTGCAGCATCGAGGGCGAGGAGCAGGCACTGCGCATTGCCAACGGTGTAAAGGCGGGCGGTGCAAGCCTGTTCCGCGGCGGCGCTTATAAGCCCCGCACCTCTCCCTACTCCTTCCAGGGTCTGGAGACCGAGGGCATCCTCGATATGGTCAAGGCGCGGGAGGCCACCGGAATGCCCATCGTGTCCGAGCTGATGAGCGAGGACCGGATCCCGGAGTTTGAGGAATATGTGGACGTGGTACAGATCGGTGCCCGCAACATGCAGAATTTCCAGCTGCTCAAGGCCGTGGGCAAAATGCACAAGCCTGTCCTGCTCAAGCGCGGCCTGTGCAACACCATCGAGGAGTGGATCATGTCCGCAGAGTATATCATGGCCGGAGGCAACGAGCAGGTCATTCTCTGCGAGCGGGGCATCCGCACCTTTGAGAAGTACACCCGCAACACCCTCGACC
>ERZ1673745.293-NODE-293-length-59078-cov-114.731223_pt1 | contig 59078 bp, 48 predicted proteins | sample MGYA00580206_ERZ1673745 | MGnify/ENA primary metagenome ERZ1673745 (study PRJEB41218, sample SAMN15661753) | gut metagenome | host: Homo sapiens | place: Canada: London | collected 2015-08-20/2019-03-30 | study: EMG produced TPA metagenomics assembly of... | reverse complement strand
TTGCCCTCATGCCCTCATTCTACAGAACAAACAAAAAGAGTATATCTATCTGATATCCAACAACATGAACACATACAAAGTCTTAATTCAAAAGTTTGTCAACCATCGCATTTTGAGCTTTTTCATCACAGTATACTCTATTTTACAAACATCCGATTACATTTTCATGCTGACAAGTTCTACTCATCGTACTTTGCTATTTGTTCTTTCTATTATTCGCAATTGCTTACTCACTAGTGTGACTAACTCTAATCACAAATGTGACTAAAGTTAATCACAAGTGTGATTAAGTCTAATCACAAACGTGATTAAGCAATTTCCCATAGTAAAGAACTGCAATATGAATGCCCGATTATCATATAATGATCTCTATATAAACTATCAAGAACTCCCTAAAATGTAGTAGTTACCGTTGTTTCTCCTAGCAAAATATGATAAGATTCGTGTATATAAAAGGGATCTTGTAGGCATTATGCCATTTTTCTTCACCTAAAACGGCAAAATAGACTCTTTTCTGTACCTTGCAAATTTACACACCTCATTTTTATGTAATTTAATATATCCCACTTTTAGCAGGATATTACTTTACAGTTGTTAACTCTTTTAAAGTGTCCGTATCTTCACTCCGATTGCTAAAAATTGTTTTCCTATTTTCCATCCGATAGCTGTTTCTTGACAGTTGTATAATCTCACAACAGTAGAGCAGTCTGTCAAGCAATGCCGCTGCGACAGCTTCCTCTCCCGGTATTGCCAGCCACTCTGTAAGGGAGTAGTTGGCTGTAACGATAAGCGATGTCTTTTCCTGAAACTCATTCACCAGTTTGAACAGCAACATGACATCTTCTCTTTTCAAGGGAAAGAGTGTGGCATTGTCAATGGCCAGCAGCTGTGCCTTCATGATCCGTTTGTAGGTTTTCATCGCATGCCGGGAAACATCCCTTGTCTTCAGACAGGTCAGAAGGTCCTCCAGCGTAACCATATATGCCCTGTATCCGGCTCTCACTGCTTCATGGACAAGTCCGGCAGCGATATAGGTCTTTCCAGTTCCGGAAGCACCTGCCAGAAGCAGGTTGTATGCCTGCCCCACCCATACCAGCTCGCGCAGTTCGCGCAGCTTTCTGGAGTCGATTCCTTCCGTCCGGGTAAAGTCGTAACGGTCCAGATCATGCCTTGCAGGAAGCCCGGCCGCTTTCAAACGGCACAAATACTGCCGGTTCTCCCTGTTCCGGACCTCCTCCCTGAGACAGGCGAGCAGAAACTCCGGATAGGTCAGCTGCTTTTCCTGGGCCTGATGCAGCAGTTCCTCCAGATGTTCGGCCAGATTGCCCAGCTTGAGCATACGTGCACATTCCATGAGTTCCTTCTTATGCCTTGTCATATTCCCCGAGTATTTCGTTATAAGACTGTATCAAGCCGCCTTGTCGCGGCAGGCAATCCTCCAGTCCGTATGTTTCTGTTCCACCCTCCTTTCTCCTGCACACATATTCACACAGGCTTTTAACCGAATTCCCGTTATAGATGCCTTTGTCAAGGCATATGCGTATGGCCTCTATCAGCGTGTTCTTGTCATATCCGGGAATTATGCGCAGGATCACCTCCAGATTATCCCTGTAGTAACGTTCCTTCCTCCTTTTCAGATTATCCATCCACATGGCTACCTCCCTGTTGCCGGACACATGAAAAAGGATGCGTTCGGCTATCTTCACTCCGGCGTTTCTCGGTTTTCTGTGGGAGTCGTCATAAATGGTCCTTCCCTTCCGGGTACAGAGCACATGCCGGCAGATGAGCTTCCCCGTATCCTTGTTGTACAGCTCCACATTCCCTTCCGTCTCCTGCAGCCAGACAGTTGTCTGCCCGCTCCGGTAAGTTCCGCATGGCAGGCTGTAATAATTCCCCCTGTACTGCACTGTATTGTCCTTGCGGACATGGTATTCCCTCATCTCCTCCTGCGGTGGCTGTGGCGTCCCATGATAGGGCATGAGAAAGCCTTGCTCCACGGCAAACTCTTCCCGGGGGACAAGACGGGTGGTCCCGTGCACCTTCCCGTTCCCCGTCCTTTCGAGCCATTCGAGGGCCTCCCTGTTCAGACTGTCGATATCACGGAACACACGTGCCACCAGAAAGTTCTCCTTCACATATTTCACTACGTTCTCGACCTTGCCTTTTGACTCGGGGTCGGCCTTATGGCAGAACACCGGCTGGAAATGCTGCTCCCTGACAAACGTCTGGAACTTCCTTGTCAGCACCAGGTCTCCCAGGTTCTCCCGGGAAATCAGCACCCTGTCCTGGTCATAAAGGATCTTTTCCGGTTTCCCTCCGAAATACTCAAAGGCGCGCTCGTGTGCATAGATGGCGAGCTCCGTGTCGAAAGGGCGACGGCTGAAACAGGTGAACTTGTAGCGTGAACGTGCCAGGACGATCGCAAAAAAATAGACTTTCGTACTTCTGCCGTTTCCCGCTGACATCCATTTCTCCCCGAAATCCGCCTGCGCATACTCCCCGTAGGGGGTATCCGGCAGTTTCTCATAGTCCCTGCGTATCCTGGCCTCCGACTTCTTTCCGATGCCATATTTGCAGCGCACCTTTTCTACAAAATTGAATACGGTCTTGTCGCACACTTTCGGGAAATCCGGATAGCATTCCCTAAGCCAGTCATGCATCCGTGCGGCCGATATGTACGGATATTCCTCCAGAGTCCCCCGCACATACTCCTCGTATCCTGCCAGTTTCAGCGTGTATTTGCGATGCGCATCCCGCCTCCTTACAAAATTCTCCCGGGACATCCGCAGATATCTCCGCACGGTGCTTCTGTCCACTCCCAGGTGCTTCCCGATCTGTGTCTTGTTTAATCCTTTTGACTGAAGCTCTCTAACCTTGTACCACATATACTGTTTCTCTTTAAAAAATCGGCTCGTTGTTATCATAATGATGTCTGTCTTTTTGAGCCGGCAAAGATAGGCATCCCCGGAAAAGTGCGGTATCCACACTTTCCATTTTCCTGCTGGTAAAGTTACAAATTACATGCGTGGATAAGAACACCCCGCATTGGGAAGGGACATGCGGAACGGCCGTATTTGTAAAAATACATCCCTTCCGGATAAAAGTGAGGACAAGGTCATTTTTGATCGGGTGTGAACTGCAGCGGGGACGGGCACTACTCTTTAGCCTGCCATTCCCGGAGCCGTCGTACCTCTTTTTACCAAAGACAATGTCGCCCTCCTTGAGGAAATGTACAGGTGGAAACCCGTATGTTTGACAGGGGGGCGCACGGCATTCTTTGATTTACTTAAAAAGTAAATATATGTATTAATAGAAAAAGTAAATCATTGCTTAAAGTTTTATATGCAAGTCACTTGTTTTATGAAAAATCCCCACTTTCCCTTGAAAGGAAAATGGGGACAGCGTAATAATAAAGGAGAGCCGTCCGTTATATTTCTTTAGCATATCCCGTCCGTATGAGATCGGAAAGGAATTTCTCCGGAGTATCGGTGGCAATCCTCACCCCGGCCTGCACCACATAACGTTCGGCGAAATTGTGCATATACTGCTCGTCGGTACAGTCGGAGTCCATCCAGCTGCCTATACGGAGTTCATGCACAAACTCTTCGGCGTTGCCGGCAACGATACGCTCGTCACCAGGCAACATATATGTCTTCTTGTTCATATTATTCATACGGCTAATTTTTTTGTTCTTAATTTATAATATAACTTTTGTTTCTCTCCCAAGAAAGGAAAATCTTCCAGTCTGATTCCTGCAGGCAGAGAACCCACGGATGCAAAGGTAATCATTCTGTCGAGAAAACACACCCAATTTTCTATTTTTGTAAAACTGATGGTCCCCGAATGCTGGCGGAACTCTACCGTCCTGTGGCGTGAATAGGCTTGAAGGTTCACTTTCATATACCTGCTGGGGAACAGCCCCTGAAGTTCCCTGATGTTTCGTGCCGAGCGTATCCGCTCATCGGGAAACTGGATGAGGGAGCCACAGTAGGTGTTACTGCTGCCCCTGCGCGAGGCCGGCATGAACTTGTCTATTTCCGCTTCGGCATGCTTGTAGGAAAGCAGCAGGTTCCGCCACGTGGTGATGTTGAAGTCCTCCGCATTCATGTGTACATGCAATCCGCAGCTTCCATTAATCTTGACATTACAGGAGTCCAGCACCCAGCAGACCCTCTCCAGTTTCTCCAGTCCGCCCTCTCCCTCCAGTATGGGACTTACGAGCTCGAATGTGTCATTCCCGTTCAGGCTGCTGTCCGTTACCAGTTTCCAGTGCGGACGAAGGTCATGGTTGTATCTTTCCGAGGCCACCTCGATTCCCGCTTCCGTCAGCTCACGTACGAGCCGCTGGCATGTGCAGTTATAGGCTTCTATCTCGACACCGAACTTTCTCCTGAAAGAATAATCAAGTTCGGGTGTGGTGGTAGCGGTAGGAGTCCCTGCGGATACGATCAGCCCCTCGTCCCTCATTCTCTTGTAGACATTCCATACAAACCCACGGTTTCCACGGGTTACAAGATCGGCAATTTCACGGTGGGTGAGTCCGAGCAGCAGAAGTTTTCGGATTTTCGAGGTCTTTGTACCGTCCTGGGCTAAAATGTTTCTAATTTGCTCATTCATAAAATGTTATCTCCTTTATTATTACATATCAAAGGTAATGATTTTTCTTCGAATATCCAAATTTTATCATGCTCTTTATCAGCGTGTTAGCTTTGTTTTGCTTCTGCTAAAAGTTGTATCCGGCATTTCCGTGGGTCGTTTTTTCTTCTTTCATGGGGATTTTTCCACATGCCGCCGTTTCCCCCATGCGCCCCCTTCCTACATGTCATTTCTTTTCATGGGATGACCTCCCCCAAAAACGCCCTGTTCCGGACATGCCATGCCGCCCTTCCTTACCGGGGGGGGCTAAGGGGTTCATCCCCTTAGTGAATTCCTGATAAGGAAGAGCAAGAGGTGTTCCCGCACACGTGAACATGAATCGACGCATAGCGTTGATATACAACAATTTAATTATACACAATGTTACAGGTCGCGCATACATTTGTATGCACCTTTTCTCCTTTCTCTCTGGTTCGCAGTGGGTTAAGTTGTGGGCATCTCCGTATGCGTGTCCGATATTTTACTAATTTTCAGCAAGTTATATAACTTTCACCTCTCTGCAACAGGTGGCGCTTGCAGGAGAAAACAAAAACAAGTAGCTTTGTGACAGCTATTTACATGTATAACTAAAACGCATACAAGATGAAAGAACATTCAATAAAGTCGGTCAGGCTTACTCCCACGGTAAAAGCCCGTCTGGACACCTTTAAAGGAAGCGATACGGTCAGTGTCTGTGTGGACAGAATGATTACTTTTTTTGAAATAACGGGATTCAACCCCCGTTACGCATCCAAAAATCCGACAGCCTTGGTAGAGAAAAGAATTGAGGATCTTATTAAGATCATAAAGTCCCAGGAACGTGACATCTTCAAGCCCATTCTTGAAAAACTGGCCGGCATGGGAGGCGGCCTCCATGAATCCCCGGATTATGCAAGGCTGATGAATGAGATACACGATCTGCAGGAAAGGAACAGGAAGCTCCAGCAACAGCTGGCGGAATACGGGGAGGGCTCCCCGGCGGATGTGGAAAAAGAACGGGAGAAGCTCCGCAGGCTGGCAGAGCTGATAAAATTCCAGCTCAATCCGGACAAGTTCCCGAAGGTGAAATTCAGCGATGACGTCAAGGTTCCCGTCAGCACCCTGCAGCTGCTCATCAAGAAGATCAACGAGGAATATGTACTGTAAAGTCCACCGGCCTGTAAATACTCCGGGCGTGTCGGACAACAAGGGAAAATGCGTGCAGCTGGTGGAATATCTCAGCAAGGAACTGAAGGAGGAACGTCCTTATTATGATAATTTTTTTTCACAGAAAGAGGACTATGTGACACCTCTGACCGTCATGCATCATATGGACAACAACCACAGGACACTGAAACGGAATGACGACAAGTTCTATATGCTCACCATCAACCCCAGCGGTGAGGAGCAGCAGCACCTCATTGAAAAAGTGACCGGGAAAAAGACCGGCGAATTCTCGGAGCTCTCCCCAGAGCAGCAGAAAGAAGTCCTGGCTGAAATGAAAAGACTCACCCGTGAGTGCATGGATGAATATGCCTGCAATTTTTACCGGGAGAAAATCAGGTCCGGTGACGATCTGGTATGGTATGGGCGTGTGGAAACAGAACGCCACTATAAAGGCGATGATCCCGAGGTGAAAGCCGGCAAGGCAAAAGCCGGTGAAAGAAAGCCGGGAATGCAGCTGCATGTGCATATTATCGTCTCCCGCATGGACAGATCCCAGACAGTGTCCCTTTCCCCGCTGTCCAAGAGCAGGGGAAACCGGCAGGTTCTTGACGGCAGGGAGGTGGTGGTCGGCTTTGACCGTTCCCAGTGGTCCGCTCGGTGCGCGTCCAGGTTCAACCAGCGGTATGGCTACTTCCCTTACTGCCGGTCCAAGGATGAGGGCCTGAAGGAATATTCCGGAGAATGGAAGGCAAGGAACGAGCTGCGGAACGAGACTGTATCGAGAATCAAGCGTGAGATCCTGCACGGGGAGTTCAGGGAGGAAAGGCGGCTGTACATGAATGTCTGCCGTCTGTACCGGTTCGCGGTGAATCCCAGAAAGGCCATCATCCAAGAACTGAAGAGGCTGGGGAGTGATCTTCTGACCGGAAAGGAGAAATGATCGTCGGTTGTAATTTCCCTTATGTAAGAAAGCAGACAAATAAGCTCATTTCTTTTTCTTATTGTAGTCTTAAACATACTCCGTCTGTTTTCTTATTGGTCGTTGCTTCCATAAACTTAAGGTCCACACCAATAAAGCGAGTGGGCAGACAGAATGTTGGCAATGATTTTATCATTTTATCTTCCATCCAGCAGGCGTCTTGTTGGTTATAATGACAATGGAAGTCCTATCATGCAGTGTGTGTTGATAAGATTGAAAAAATCTTTGAAATAACCTCGAAAAACGAGAGAAATATCACTAAATGAATCAATACCAATATTGAAACCGAAACCAAACTATTGAAGGAAAAGAAGACCGAGGCACAAAAGGAACTGAAACTGGTAAAAGCGGAAATCTCCGTACCGACAAACTTAAAGGTGCAGCCACCGATGCGGCAACTGCCCTTACGAGCAGTGTGGGTTCTCTTTTCGGAAGTGGAAAATAAAATTGTTAGAATGCAGGAACGAGGATTTGCAAGACCGAATACTCTAACTTGAAGATGAAGCCCGACAACGAAAATGGTAACTGCTCAACAGATACAAGAAATAAAACACGCTTACGAACAACAGTACCGCAAGCTGTCGGAGTTTACGGATTTTATCGGACGTTACTCCTCATATGTGGAAAAGCAGACCTCCTTAATAAACTTCCTGCGTGACTGATTGGGTTCAATGACGAAATAATCAGAAAATTGCACGAGTTCAAGGAGGTCGGAATAAAAGGGGAATTCTATTTTTCAAGTTTAACCAAAGTTTTGAGAACCAGTATTCCGTCTACTCTATCAAACAGGACGAAAGTGGAATATTCAATTTCAAGATAGACGGAGTTTCACATGTCGTTGGTTCAGAAAGAAGATGAATGAAGAAGCTATTGGAATACCGAAATTGAAGCAGAATGGAGGAATAAAATACTGGTGACTATTTATGGTACTACCTAAATGAGTTTGTCTGATTTATAATAACTGGAATCTTAAACTTTGAAAAGAGATATAATATGTTATATTTGCAGAGTTGTAAAGAAAAAGCCACCACCATAGTGCCAAAATGATAGTAGCTTTGTTAAGATTCATGACCTTGTTATAGCAAGGTTGGAGTAGGAAGCAAAACGATTTACTTCACGGGTGTCTGATAATGGCATCCGTTTTTATTTGAAGTTTAATCCCCTTTCTTATGAATATGAGGTTTCAAAGATGATGTATTTCCCGGAGTCTGCTTGTTGTCTCTTTGACGACGATCAGGTTTTCCTGTGGATTTTGCAATCCTTTTTGGCCCTGTTTTGATACCCATAATGATATTTTTCCTTAGGTTAAACATGTTAGTTACCCTTGTTAACGAAGAGGAACTCCGCCATCTTAATCATCAGGAAGATTGGTTGAAAACTGCCGTCATATCCAATAATCGGATTTTAAGCAAAACGGAATGCCGATGACACTAATTCGGTAATTAACAATTATTATACCACGCTGTTGCATCTGACACTATGTCACATTATAACCAATAACTTTGAAGTCAGCGCATTGGAGATAACAAACCTTTACCGCCATAGATGGGATATTGAAGTATTTTTCAAATGGATTAAGCAGAACATTGTCGTCAAGACTCTTTGGGGGCATTCCGAAAATGCTGTCAAAGTCCATCTTTGGGTTGCCATCATATCCTATCTGATTGTTGCACGAATCAAGACTGAGTAGAACAGTCCTTATTCTATCACAGAAGTGGAAACCCTGATTAGAATATCTGCTTTGGAGAAAACAGAGTTATGCACTCTGTTAGCCAAACAAGACGTATCAATCATTTCAAACCAAAATGTCAAATAACTCTCCTTATTTGAGGATATTTAAAACCCGTGCAATTTTATCGCACCAGTAGTAATTCTGCATTAAACTAATAATTGATTGTTTATGACTAGTGTAAAAGTAAAATTCAGTCCTTCATCCGTTATCCTCAAAGAGGGAACGGTTCATTATCAAATAATCCATCATCGTAAGGTACGACGTATCCGCACCGGTTACAAACTGTTTTCGAGTGAGTGGATTTCTGCTTCTGGTGAAACCAATGTCTCTGCAGAAAGCGGAGAAGGTAGAAAAAACTATCTTGCCGCATTAAAAAAGCAAATTGATAAAGACCTTGTCCGAATAAATAAATGCATCAATCATTTGAATCAAGAAAACAGGCCTTTCACAGTAGACCGTATAATAGAGCTTTACGCTGCTCCTGAAGGGAATTGTATTTTCCTTTTATATGGAAAAGAACTGTTGGTTAAATTGAGGAAATAGGTAATGCACGTACAGCAGGTATCTATCAGAGTGCCTTGGGCTGATGTGACAGAATCCAATGTTTTTTTGGGAAGAACAGCTTAAGTCGATAAAGGAAAAGATCCCGAAGGTGGAAGAAGCTATGGAGCAACTAATAGCCGCCAGTAGTTCTCTTTATACAAACTACTTGCTATTAAGAAGTATAAAAGGTATAGGAATCATCAATACCATTGTATTACTGTGTGTTACTGAGATTTTTCAAAGATTTGCAACCCGAGGAAATTTGCCTGCTATTGTGAAATAGCCCCATTTGAACATACTTCAGGTACATTCTATATGGGGAAGAACGCAAACTTCCTCATTGGCTAACAAAGAAGTAAAAGTATACCTTACCCGGGCAGCCATTACTGCCATCTCTTGGGATCCACAGATGAAAGCATATTATAAAAGGAAAATAGCCGGGGGAAAACATAAAGCATCTGTAATTAATGCGGTAAGAGCCAAAACCATAGCAAGGTCTTTTGCTGTGATACGAAGGCAGATTCCATTTGTAACATTGGTAGCATAATAAAAGGGGCTTAATTTCGAAAAATTCTTAGGTTTAGGAAGTAGTTATACACTTCTGAAGAGTAGTTATGTCTATATAAGAACTTACCCAAGGATACGTTAATATTCGTAAACCTGGGTAAGATTTTATAGATATTGTTTGGAGGGGACTTAGAATTCGATCTCCACACCAACAAAATTAGGATGTTTCTTCTCCAATTCCGAGCCCAGACTACTCAAGGTCCCTTACGCAACGCACGTATCCCTTTTTGTCATTGACAAGCCTGTCTCTGTTACCTCCCCAACTGGTATCAACAGTGGTGACAAACCGAAGATACCCGTTAAAAAACATCTGATATCCGGCACTGAATGATCTGGTACCATTCATGTCCCGTTTGGAAAATCCAGTCCGGGAATGGACAACCTGGCCGTCTGTCATATTCAAGGAATAGAACTTGTCCCCCTGAAAGAAACCATAGATATCTTTCTTCTCCCTGTCATCCCAGTCGAACAGGCTTCCGGCCATTATCATTAGTTCAGCTTCATTGGGCAGACGCCATGTTCCTAAGTCGCTTTTATCTGGATTCTGATAATAATAAGCACACGGGGACTTTCCTTTCTCTATATCGCTCATTAAGGTAGTCCAGGTTTCGTAGTAATATTCACCATTCCTGTTCGGATTATTCAGATCCTTCGGCTTGTCTATTTTATTGGCTATATATTTTGCAACCTCAAACCCTTTCTGATAAATCGTATTAATCTGCGAGTTTTCGTTATGTGCTGGAAGTTCATAAATAGCCCTTGTAGCCCTGACGGTACTGGTTGGCAGGTTGTCAGCCCTGAAAATCAGATACTCATTCTCCGTCCGGTTGTTGATCAGCGTCTTGCCAAGTTCATCACCCATCTCATCAATATGATAACTGTGATCCCCAGAGGTTTCCAGTATTCCAAGATCCCTGATCAATCTTACATCCGAATAAGGAGTTCTTTCTCCAGGACTCGCTGTTTTCTGGAAATCAAAATTATATAAAGGAGTCATACTATGCGATTCTTCTATAAATATGATGGGATTACAGCTGTTCAATGTTAGGTTGGTACTTCCCATGAAAGATCTTGATGTGAATAACGCTGTAGCATTATCCGACGGGGCGTGCCCGGCAAATCTGCTCTTTAAAGGCAATGAACGTTCTGCCACATACAGCATGTTGATCTCGCTGATTGAGGGAATATACCACTGCATCTCACTGGCCTGCATCTGACCATCACGGTTATTGTCCCGATTTCTCAGGAACGGGGTAAAGCAGGCATATGTTGCATGATAGTTACTAAGAGCAGGATTATAATGATCCTTGCTGAGTGTTAGTTTCGCATTGTCCACTTTTGTCATAACCTTCCAGAGCTGGTTCTCTTTTCCCCGGTTCATCGGGTCACGCATGATTTCCCCGCTGAACCCTCCCGCAACTCCCGAACGTGCCATCGCTTTCCAAGTATTCGTCCAGCCGTTCGCATAGTACTTGTTATAAAAGGCGTCCGCCTCACTGGGGGCTTTTACGGACCAGTCCAGATTCTCGCTCTCGTTCACGTTCTCTACCCCCCACACGCGCATGCCGTCAGGACTGTTGACAAATATCGTTTTTATGGACATCTGGCGGATCGAGACAATAGCCTGGTGATAACGTGACTGTCCGTCGGGAGAGATTTCATGTGATGTGTTCACAAGCAGATCGAACGTGCGATCTGGAGCATTGGCAAACGTTTTCCACAAATTCTTGTCCTTGGGGGGATTTTCCTGCATGGGGTTCTGCTCGTAGAAATACTCGTTGGCATAAACTGTCACTTTACAAAGTTTTGTAGTAGCATTGAACACATTATCGGGATCGTTCATCAATCTGTAAAGGAACTGTTCAAGCGAAAGCAGATTTGCACCGGTATCTGAAAAATACTCCATCGTCTCGTTTTGATTGTCTGCCAGAGTACTCGGATGGATATAGAATTTAAGCCATTCTGTATCGGCCTTTTTACTGATGGAAGGAACATAGTTGTTTTCTTTTAGTTCTTCCAATTCTTTCTTCGTGTAAGAAATGATCTTGTCGCAGAATGGGGTACGTACAGCGAAAGAGATTATGGCATCATCCTTCAAACTGCCATCAGAATTGAAGATAGCAAGTTCGTCCTTGGTAAAACGTAGCAGCCCCTGTTCATAATGACAGTCAAAATTGAATGACCTGTGTGCGTCATATACTAGGCCCTCCGTTCCGGGAGCAGGTTCTTTTTCGTCATTCTTGTCGGATTTTGCTTCCACAATCAGGTCATTCATGCCCTTGATAGTTACATTATAGGTATAATGTACGTTACGTTCTATATCATAATCATTGACCGGGTCTTCGGTTGATGTATATCCCAGGTAGATACGATAAGTCACTCTTCCGAAACGTTCAGTAGGAGCACCTCCGATCACCATATTCTGACGCAACTCCCCACTGAACTCTATGTAGGGGGCCAGGTCAGGGGCGTATTCCGTCTCCCCGTTTTTCAGGTTAGGCTTGTCGGTCGCACCTGCAACGGGGGACTTCAGCTGCTTCTGCCGCAGGTCATATCCTTTCCGGTCCGCATCATAACCGGGAGAGGTGGGAAGGATCATTTTTTTTGCGACCTTGCGGTTCTCGGGCATATAGAATGAAGTGGTGACGTTGTCGGCATCCCCCTCGAAGTGGAACTCGTCCGATGTCCAGTAGGAATCCGTATCCGTTCCGCCCGCATCCCACGAGGCGCTCTGGTCGGTCCCCTTCGCGTGTTCCGTAAGAAATGTCGTTCCTGCCACATTGCCGAGCCTGTACGTTCCGGGATCGAAAGTGAGCCCCTCGGCCGTTTTCAGGTTGATCGTGATTTTAGCTTCAGAACGTTTCAGGGATACCTCGACCTGTCTTGTTGCCGTGGAAACCGTGACGACCTTGGTTGCTGACATCAGCAGGTTCCCGTTCGGGCGAAACAGGCTACGGACGGTCATGACCGCCTTTATTTTATCCACATCGGAAAGTTTACCGATCCCCTCCAGGATATCCGGCTCCACATGGAACAGGCCGTCACCGTCCGACTTGTAGTTCGCGAGAAGGAACAGGGTCTTCTCCCCAGTGGTGAGGCTTATGTTTTTCAGAAGTCCCATACTCGTGGGAGCGTCACTGTCAGCCTCGCCCGTGGACGCCTCAAGGTCGCTTGCCGCCTGGTAAAGGTCACTCCTGGGGTACTCACGTGAAAATTCCACCTCACCTGAGGTGTTGAAGACCCACAGGTAAAGGTCGTAAATTTTCCTCTCCTCGCTTTCCAGCAGGGCGGAACGTGTCTTGGTTGTATTGGCTGCCGTACCCACGCTTATATCCACCGTAGTGGGTATTATTCCCTCTACCACACCGCTCCTTTGAAAGAGCTCGTCATCCGTGCAGCCGACAAGGATAGGCAGTAACAACAGGATGCGGCAAATTGTTTTCAGTTTATATCGTTTCATAAATAATTAATATATCATGATAAATTTCGTGTACATCATTGGAACGGAGGGAAATCCACCGTCTTGTTGTTCCAGGACTCGACCCGGTAAATAATCTCCCGGTCCGAGGATTCCGGCAGGACCATGAAAACCTTGTAATCCCGGTTCGGATAGACAGGACCGGAATATACCCCGGGAGAGCTCTCTTCACCAATATCAAGCAGGAAAGTCTTTGTCCTGCCCTGTGAGGTGTCACCTCCCGTATGAAACTGCACTGTCAGCTGTATCTTCGGGTGGGGCTGTCCCCTCTGCCAGGAGTTGGCTTCCGGAATATACGGGGCCAGGTACTGGGGAAGGAAGAACTGCTCGTATTTTTGGGTGTCCATCCGTGCATAGTCAACCTTCCCGTCGGCATTGAAGGGGGCCTCGTATATAGTCAGTTGCGCTTCGTTTTTTATTCCATAGGAATACGTGCCCGTATGCTCTGTGTTCTTTCCCGTTCCCGGGGTGGAGCCTGCAAGCTGGCCACCGTCTGAGTCATTCTCCCTGAAAGAGGGGGACATCAATACCGGAAAGTTCAGAAAGGCAATCCTTTTATAAATATAAGTGATCTGCCCCAAGGGGGCAATGCTTGCGATGTATATCCTGACACGGGAGAAATCACGAAACAGCGGGATTGTGATATTCTGCACCTGCTCCCCGGAAGCGGACTGGATAGTCGTGGCTAACTTTCCCGAAAGCATGCCCATGTGCAGCCTGTTCGATATTCCGGGAGCGTCTTCCCAGGCTACCATGGAAGTTGTTGTCCAGTCTGTGATCTTCTCATCCGACGGGGAAGGAGTCACGCCATCGTACGGGTTGTCCACCGGTATGCCAAGACTGCCGTCATCCTGCTCCTTAACAATGGCAGGGAATGCGGCTCCGACAATATCCTCCCTGTCCACCTCTTCCATGCCTTCCCCGAGGAAATCCCACGGAACCGCGTTCTGCAGGATTCCTCCAGGGGTATAATAGGGCAGATCCTTTCCCGTCTGGTTGGGGGCATAGAAAACGTAGAATTCACTCTCGCCCTTGGGGATGCGTACCTTGGTCTGGTATTCCCCTTCCGCGTTACTGGAACTGAAAGGAAGCAGGCGGCTGTACACATACCGGTTCTGCTCCTTGTTGAAAACCATAAGCGCTATCCTGGGCTGAGCGGGAGCCTGGGGAAACAGCGTGCCGGTCTTATACCAGTTGGCGGGATCGGATGAATAGTTGTCCAGCATAACACTCCCGCCGGATTCAACACCCCTGGTTGACAGATTCAGTCTGACCGTCACGGCATCCTCATCGGAAAACTGTTCCGGAATAGGCTCCCCGTTCTGGCAGGATACCGGAATGAAGCAAAGGACCAGTGACACCGTTATCATAGAGTACCTCACAGCCTTCATCATACGAATATATTTAATATCTTTCAACATAATATTAATCAATCAGTTATGGGAACCACATCAACAGCTTCCCATGGTTTTACATTTATACTCAGAGAGAGGGGATTCTGGCGGAAATACAGCGGCAGGACAGCCTCCTGACGCCCCGTTATCCGTATCTGCTCGGGATATTGCGCGATATATTGCGCCACATCTACGGTACAAAGAACTTTTTCTCCTTGCATAAGGCGGATCGTTAACGGATCCCCGTCCTCGAAGCGCAGGGTATTGAAGTCAAGCACAAAACGGTCGTTTTTCCCGCCCGTGGTGAACGCGAGATCGAAAGATGTTTTCCCGGCACGCTGTTCGGAAAAGGAGAAACGGGCGGAGAGTGATTCCAGTGTCAGACGGAATCCCTCTCCCTTGTTCTGTTCAAACCAAGTTTGTGAATTATTATCCTCGTCGGAAAGAACTACCGCATGGATTTTCACGTGCTGGGAATAAAGTCTTACCACATCACGGGACTCGTTCATAACTTTGGAGGTGATGGATGTCTCACCCAAGTACAGCCTGTCAAACGTGCCGGATGCCTGTCCGTCCTTCTCCATCAGTTCGGGACGGGAAACCGACGCCCTCTTGTAGCCGTCCTCAACAGCTATGCCCGTTTCTTTCAAGGCGTTGCCTACGGCCACCACTTTATAATCTCCTTCCGGAAGTGTGACCTCCAGCGGCGAAAGCAGGCATTCACCCTCCAGATGGTGTCTTTCTACAAGAACCTCGCCCTTGGCGTCAAAAATAAAAACGTCAATGCCATCCACATATTCTTGCAGATGTTCCTGATTGTCATCTGCCAAATAGGAAAAGACGATCGTGTTGCCAAGACAGCCGCTCAAATCGTCATATACCCGATCACAGGCGGTCACGAGGTATAAAGTGAGTAGCAGTCCCAGCCAGGTGGGTATGTATCTTATGTTCATACTTTATACTAAGTTATTATAAATCAATACAGATATTTTTCCCGAAAGAGAGGAAATGTGTTCCTCCCGAGAGTAATAAAAAAGGGGAAGGGATAATCTTCCCCTCCCCGAGAGTGCAGGGCGGATTCCTGTACCGATCTGTCAAGGATGACACAGAAGTACTGCCCCGGCACTTACTACTACTCTCTATCTATCAGTCAAGGATGGGGAATACGTTCACAGCGGTCCAGGGTTGCACTTGGACACGTACAATCACATTCGCATTCTCTTCTTCCAAATCTTCCTGGCCGCCCGGTTTGGGAGTCACCCCTTCCGGAATGGTCGGATCTGTATCCACGAGGATACCCTGTCCGTTGTTCAATGTACTAAGATCCAAGTTGATCAGGTAGCCGCCCTTACCAGCCGTGATATCAGTTGTACCGTCTGTCGCACCTTCTGTCTTCGCGTAACCGGAGATGACCACAAAACGTCTGTCGGCGGATACGCCATCATCACCTGTCTTGAAGACGAAAGCAAGCTTGGGCGCATTGTTGTCTTTTCCGTAACCGGTAATGCCGTTTACAAAGAAATTGAACGCTGCAGCCTTTGCACCCTGTTTGAAATCGAAGCCCGCTGCATTGAAATAGGAGGCCACGTCCGACAGGTCAATCTGGCCGTCCGGTTTGAATGTACCGCTGGCAAAGTCATATCTGTCACCCGCATAAGTCTTGGCCCAGAACCAGTTTGCCTCTTCTTCCACTGTAAGTGCAGGAATAGAAAGCGTTCTGCTGAAACGGTTCATCAGGATACCCTGGTTTGCGGCGGTCACTTCGACAACCTGCAACCATTGACTCAGGTTGGCTTGCTGGGTAATGTCGGACTTGCCGTCCCATATCTGGCCGTTGAAACCGTTGGCATCAGCCTTGAAAGCCGCCCACGCTTCGGCGCTACTCTTTCCCTTGTTTTCATCCTTGGCCAGCCAAGCCGTACACCACTGTTCAGCCTCCGTCTTTTTCCCGTCTTTCCAGGTAACCTTGACAAATTTGGTTCCAGTCACCTGGAAGCGGTTCATGCTGGCGGTTAATGTAAGTTCCGCTTTTTTTACAGTACGCTTGTCGTCCTGGGGACTGACACCATAAGATTCAGCGCCAACGGTGGCAAGTGTTTCAGAACCGGCATAAATCACTTCATTAATTTGGGCTTTCAGCTGTTGTTTGCTGATTTCAGCAACAGTCTTGCCCTCACCGTCAACCAACGCTCCCTGAGGGTTAGCAATAACAAGTGCCTTTGTCGCACCCTTGTCCACGTCAAGGAATTTATAGCCTCCTGTCGTTTCAGCAGCTCCCACTGGAGTTGCCGAGGTCAGCTTGGTAAAATCATCAGAACCCTTTGCGAATTCTTTCGCTAGGACGATATCATCTTCATTTAACAAGTACACATGCAATTTTTCAACTGTTGCCGCATCCTGATCGTTGGCGGTGTCCTGCAAGCCCCCCATGGCGGCACGTGTGCTTGGACCGGGCAATGCTACTGACATCACCACATCAACAGGCTGGTTTCCACTCTCCGGTACGACCGGATTCTCTTCATTGTTACATGCAGCAAACAACACCAGTGAAGCCGCTGCAAAATACGTCATTACTTTCATGATTTGAATTGTTTTTAAATTTAAAATACTAATACAATATATGTCTGAGTTACATCTGTATCCCATGTTTGTTTTCTCGTCCTTCGGCTATTCGGGAAGTCTTAGCATGGATGCCCTGCTCACACTGGCTTTCTCCAATAATTCTTCCGCCTGCCTCCAGTCACCCTTCATGTTACAGGCAACGGCCATGGGAAAAAGTGCACGGCTGTCATTCTCCACCGCTTCCAACACCCGCAACGCGCTGTCCGCATCCTTCCCGTACTTCAACAGGGCATTGGCATAGTTAAGGATTGCCACGGTGTCATCCGGGAACTGTTCGTACGCCTTCTTGTACACCGGCAGAGGATTCTCACCCCGGGAAACATACAGTTCGGCCAGCCGGTACATCTCGTACTGGCTCAGACACTCGGGTTTCTTCTCAAAAATTCCAGAAAGTTCCTCCACAGTGTAGGGTCTCACGTCAAAACTGAGACTGAAGGTAGTACGTCGCAGGGACGGATAGAACTCTTTCAGGAGAACCTGATAACTCCTGCCGTCATCCAAAGCGCGTATGGCCGCCTCACGTTCGCTATCACGTCGGTTATGTCCGATAATAAAGAGGATTTCTTCTTTATTGGCGAGAGTGGAGCCGTTGACCGCCTCCTTAAGGCCTTCCCAGTCCTCCCCGACACCTTCGGTACGATAGACCGGCACTTTCTTCAAGGTGGGGTATTGGCTGGAAATATATTCTGAAAGGGTTTGAGTCCGTCGTTGTGCAAGGGACTTGTTGTAGTCAAAATCTCCTTCAGGAGAGGCATAGCCTTTTATATTCACCTCCTTGAGCTCCGTTCCCTCAATGTTCAGGTTCTCCGAGAGAAACTCCTTCAGCCTGTCAAGCTCTTGAGCGTTGTCGGCAAACTGCTCCTGCAGGTCGTGGCGTGCCACGGGAAAGACCACCTTGCAGTCGAAAGAGTCCTTGTAGCACTTGACCAGCACCTTCTCCGGTTCAATGAAACTGTAGGCATAATCCTTTTCCCCGAAAAGAGGGATGCCGGCTTGAAAGGCGATGCCCTCGCTCTCGTTCGTGCCGCATTCGGCACAGCCGTACGACACTTCCTTAACAACAAGGCGCCCGTCTGCCATCCAACGCTCGAAGGGGACGCTACTTTTCACCGTCAGCCCCGAACTTTTTAGCTCCTTGGAGGAACGTACCTCGCCGGATCCAAGATCACCGGGTTTCAGGTTGCCCAACGTCTTGCGACGCTTGATTACCTTGTATCTCCTCTTGCCCGACACGCAGACCGCTTCAAGGCGGACACTGTCGTGCCCGTCAGCCGAGACATAGACGGGGAACAGATAAGCGATTTCCTGGTTCTTAAGTCCAGCCAAGGGAGAAACACTGAAGGTAATATCCAGTACATCTCCACCCGCTTCACGTTCCACACGGCTGTTTGAATAATCCCAGCGCAGGGTACCCGACGTTGATAAAATGTCCTGGGAGGAGGACAATAAGGGGAACATTCCCAGACAGCCCATGACAAGGATTTGCTTTTTATAATATTGTAATGGTTTCATCGATATTACTTTTTTAGCGTGATAGAATAAAAAGATGTCTCTATAGGATGCAAGGGGGATTATTTCAACATGTAGATGATTGAAATGGCGGCCCTGGTGGGACCTATATAGTCCGCATCCCCCTTGCCGATCTTCTGACCGCAGGTGGTACACTTGTACTTGTCATAACGGGTGTGCACGTAACCGATACCCAGGGAGGCTTCGATATTGAAACGGCTGGAAAGCACCCATTGGTACCCGGCACTCAATCCGCCTCCCCAGAAATAGCCCTCGTAACGGTGGTTTTTCATTTTTCCATCCCCTTTTTGAAGAACGAAGGGCACGTCAATACCACCTATGTTCATCTGCCCGCCATGGGCATGCAGCCCGAAGAACCAGCCGTTGAAAACGTCACACGTCCAGTAACGTAGCTCCGGTTGTACCAGCCAGTGGCTGAACTTCTTTGTCTTGTATCGTGGGGAGGTGGCGTCCTGCGTGTAGAAAAAGAAATTCATGCCCATCTGTGTGTCAAGGGTCCATTTACGCCCCATGGAGAACTCCAGGGAGAGGTTCGGAGTCTTCAGGGCATCATAAGCCAAGTTGTTCTTCAAAGCAACCTTTTGGGAGAAGGCACCCACTGAACAAAGCAAAAATACCAAAAGAAAAAACTGTTTCATCATACTGCTATTCATTATTTTTCTTGTTTAGAAGAGACAAAGCTATTCTTATGTAATGATCATTAATAAAAATGCAACTTCCAGGGAAAGACTCAAAAATCTTCCTTATACGGATGGAATGAACGGCCGGGAACTCTTGTCCGCACCAGAATGACCTGTTCGCCCGTAACCCACGCACGAGTTTTAAAAGCCTTTCCGCCGATCCCACAAAGACCGAATAGAGGATACCATCCCGAGTATGAAGGTAAATCGAATCTGTATTGGACCACTCCATATTGAATATCTCATGACTCATTCGCATAATATTATTGAATTATAAATTCTATTTTTTTTCCACTCTCTTCCGTAGAGAGTGGAAAAACAGTCAAAACAGGTTGTCCAAGTGTATACATGGGTGATGAAGAAATGTAAAATATGAATAAAACAAATTATAGATTATATAACTATCTGATAGATAGAGTAAAATGCTATTCTATCAGAAATAAAAACAGAAACAATGGAATTATTTTATTTGAGTGAGCATACGTCATGCTATCATTATTCGAAATGTATGCAGGAAGGATTCCGGCACTATAAATTTGATGAGGGGCTGAATCATGAAGAGCAACTGGTAAAGGACTGTATTCTATTTGTTTTGAAAGGAAATCTACGGCTTTCCTGTAATAGTTTCCAACTTACAATATCAAAGGGAAAGATGGCATTTCTCTGCCGTGACAGCCTGTTTAGTATATACGCATTGGAAAGCTGTGAAGTAATAACTGCCATGTTTGAGGGAGGGGTATGGTCTTGTCAAAAAGCCTCTTTTTCAGAACTATATCATTTAAAGAGCGTTATCAAATACAGAATGGAGCCTCTTGAGATAAGAGATCGTTTATCTAAATTTCTTGAACTTTTGGTATGTTACTTGGAAGACGGGGCAAATTGTATCCATTTTCATGAGATAAAGATTAAAGAACTTTTTTGGAATATCCGTTTTTACTATTCCAAGCCGGAACTGGCAAATTTCTTCTACACGATTATTGGGCAATCGCAGGATTTCAAAAACAAAGTTTTGAATAATTATAAAGGATGCAGAACGGTAAAAGAGCTGGCATCGGTCTGTGGGCTTTCCATTTCCACATTTAAAAGGCAATTTAATGCAGAGTTTGGGGAAAAGCCTGCGGAATGGATGCAGAAACAACTATTGGGCGAGATTAAGTATAAACTTTCAGTCACAGACTTGCCACTGGGGATCATTGCCGATGAATTGGAGTTTTCATCCTTGGCGAATTTTTCCAGATTTTGCAAAAGATGTCTGGGATATTCTCCCAAGGAACTGAGGGAGCAGATAAAAAGCAAATAGAAAACAGTTCACAAAATCTTGGAGAGAAATTGATAAATAATAGAGCTTAATGGAAAACAGTGGAAAATGTAAAGCATACTAACTTTGTGGCGCAATTAAACAACAATGGTTTTGTTGTGTTTTTGTATATGCAGTACGCTGTTTTGACTGTTTTTCCACTCTCTACGGAAGAGAGTAAAGAAGCAGAAACAAATATATATTTTTTATAGTAATATACCATAAAATAAAGCAAAACACGTTCATTGGATAAACAATTTAACTACAATAAACTCTCTTTTTGTATCAACAGACCATATTACATACAACGACAAGTAGTTTAAATACGCACTCATACCGCCTGAAAAACTATTACCATAGTCTGAGTCTGAACAAGAAAGAAATGTGGAGTCACCTCCCCAATGGGAAGCCCTCCCTTTTCTCTTGGGTAATATCCACACACAGCGGAGCAAAGCTTGCAGAAACGTCGAGAAACGGTGAAATTCCCGACGGCAGGGATTCTTTATGCAATAATAAAGTTCCAATCCAACTGTCTGCCTGAAGTCGAAGGTATACTGGTGTCTTACATGGGGGATAAATCAGTCATTCATTGCAAAAATAAAATCAACCACTTGATTATTAACCGCATCCAATGCGGAATGATCCAGTTCCTTCAGGTAAATCCGGGTTGTTTTTTCCGATGTATGCCCCAGGCATTCACCGATAATATGGACTGAAGTTCCGTTTTCCTTGGCTATCGTGGCCCATGAATGCCGAGCCGCGTGAAAGCGTAGCGGAATCTCCAAACCGATAGTCCGGGAAATCTTTCTCAAGGAGTAACGGATCTTATGATAGGCGTTTCTATAACCGATGTACGGTTCCTCTTCTTCCGCAAATAACGGAAACGTGTAATCCCCCGGCACATTCTTGTACCTTTCCAGAATACGACTGATCTCCCTGTTTATCCCCACCCTCATCAACTGATCGGTCTTGTGACGTTTGTAACAGATTTCGGTCGGAAAGACATTCCTTTTTTTCAGCAATGCGATATCGACGAATGACATTCCACGCGTGTAAAAGCTGAACATGAAAATGTCCCGGGCAAGAGACATCGGGCTATTATTTTCCAGGTTCATTCTGGAGAGTTTTCTTATTATGATCGCATCAAGAGAACGCTTGAGTGTCTTTTCCGTTTTGATGCTTATCTCGCGAAATGGACAGGGCAGTTCCAAACCCATCTCCCGACATCCCTTTCTGAAAAGGGCCTTGATATTATGCATATAAAAGCCGATGGTGTTATCGCATATTCCCGAAGTGAGCAGTTTTCCGTGATAGTCGGCTATGATCCGGGAAGAAAGCTTGATGAAGGGAAAATCCTTCTTCCCTAAGTACCTCTGCATCGAACTCAGGCTGGAGGTGTATGCCCGGGCTGTTCCCTCATGACCGCTTTCACGAAGCTCCAGGATTTTCCGTGAAAAGTAGGAATAAAAGCCGGTTTCACGGGTTAACACACCATAAGTCCTAAACACATCCTCTATCTCATATTCCCGAGATTTTCTTTCCATTATTGAAATGCTCTTCACCAATACCTTTAAAATACTCTCACACCTGTGGTTGATCTGCCGAACCCTTTCTGGAGTGTTCTCCCCTCCAACAATAACTCTTCCCTTTACGGAATCAAATAAGTTGTCCGGAATGCTGAATCCTGTATAAACAACCTTTTTCTTTCGCTTGTGAAGAACCTGCACGACTAACGGGAATTTACCGGACCGGTTGCTCCTTCCTTTTACCAGTACTGTTTTAACTGTTGCCATAGATTTTTTATTAGTTAGACATTTGACGCTTCCCTGCTTTCTGGATAAGGAAGCATAAACTTATATGCATCAAATGGGAAAAGGGATGAAAAGGTTCAGTAATCAGGCTGGAAAAATATGTGGAAAACGGAAAGACGGTTTAGAGCCAGCCGGTAAAGAAGCTACACGTCCTGTAAAAAATAGTTTTTTTTCGATACGGCAAATATGAAGACCAGTAATATTACGGCAATGAATTTCCCAGATAAATTACGGAGATTGGTCAAATGTGATAAATGAAGTTTTCTTGTTGTATAATAGTGAATAGGTGGCCTCAGCTGCCTGTAGCTTGATAAAGGAAAGCCCCTTTGTTCTTAGGATAGTCAAAGCCAGATAGATCCGATTTCCATATCCCCCGCTTGGTAGGTATAAGAGATGAACGCTTCAAGAGCCTCCTTCCATGTAAGATTGAAGGTTTTCATGATAGAGTGTAGCATGCGGTTACTGTCTTCATCCAGGCTATCCTCACCGATCAGGTTCACATCAGCTTCCAGGTCCACATCAATAAACTCCTCACGGCTCCAAAACGCCACTACCGGAATGCTCGTTAATATCCTGCTCCACGCTGGATCAGCACCCCGGAGGGCTTGTAGAACCGGTTCAAAGCCGTTTGTCTGCGTTTTTTTTAGAGTTATACCCATGATACAGGCGGAGTTTCAGGTCAAACTCCTTGTGGTCCTTCAGGAACCGGATAACTCCTTTTAACTCTATCTGTTATATGGAGTTGTTTTACCCGCCTTTGAGATACTGGAAACAGAACCGGCACAAGTCATGAAAAATGCATCCCCATTAGTATCAAATTTATACTTCAGGTAAAAATACAAGTGCAGCCAAGTTTTTTCCACCATACAATAAACGTTTGCTGCAACATTTCTCTCAGCTTTTTTATTCCATTGAAATTCTAAATTGCCTATTTTTTTAATAGTTTTCGCTTCACTATGTAAATTTGATTTGTAGCTATTGTAAATCCCCTACATCTGTTCGGCTATAAGGCCAATGGGATGAATGTCTTCACGTCTGTTTTGACCCGGTGGATGCGGATATACCTTCTTCCTTTCGAGGTCTTCCCACACTTTGGACGTGTACCTCTTCGAGGAAGATGCGAATCCGGAGATGGAAGTTAGCATAGCCGACCCGGAGAGTCACACTTGGATACGCATGGAACATGTGCCAGCCGAAAATATGCAGGAGGGAACGCTGCCTGCCGGCATGAATACAGATACCCATTTGGCGACCGGACGGAAATGGACTGCGGGAAACGGCAAACGCAAATACTTCACCACGGACTTGGTGACCAGCATCCTTGCCAACCATACCTCATACACTATCAATACGAGTCGTGACCGTATCTATTTCTACTTGGACGAAAACCTAAGCACGAAAGACCGCACCGCCACCGTCAACATCTCGTACACCGACGACAACACGCAGACGTCACGTACCCGTACCATTGAAATCGTACAGCACGGTCTGTTGCCGGAACCGTACCGGGGGACGACAAGAACCCCACGCAGCAGATCTATGTGGAAGCCTACGAGGAATATATCTCCCATTACGCCCCCCTGAACGAGTTTGAAGAGGATTATATCTATGACGGATTGGAATGGGGGCTGAACGGAGAATACTTGGGAGGCGGTTGGCCTGCAGAGGTGATTAGTAAATGGACTAATGTCTATTACAACGGGGCTGAAGCCACCCGGCATATTATTTCGAAAGCAAGACAATCAACAATGAACCTGAACGAAAAGCCCCGTTCTACTGCGGAGTATTGCTATAACAAGAACAAACCCAATGACAACGGAGTTGTACAGGGCATAACCAATTCTTCCAGTTGGTTTTTGCCCGGCATTCGCCAATTAGAGGCCACACTAACCTCCTATTACAATACATATCTGGAGTTCCAGCGCAATTTCTATTGGTCATCGGCAGCGGGGAAAAGGCGAATTTTGAGCGGATTAGACTACTATGAGGACAACGGTACGCTCGTGCCACCAAAGCCCTACGCAATGGCGGTATGCAGAAAGTGACTGGGACGATACATATACGAGTGAGAACGGTACTACCGGCAAACACCTCGTATCGGCATCCACCTCCGCGTCCGTGCGGCCTACGTACTGCCCAGTGGTGTGACCATCCAATGACAACCGCCGGGCTTTAAGGCCGACCTTACTTACTGCCCGTCTATAGGAGATTTCTCTATAGGCGGGCAGTGCTGTCTCCATTCCCCCGGTATGTCTTTGGCCTGTACAACCGACATGTGCACGCACGTTTTATACATCGGCCGGGATAGAAAAAGGTGTGGCAATATCAAATGGTAATGGGCATTTGGGCACTCGGCGTTCGCTTGTGTCATCTGCGAAATGCCATCGACGCCGGAATGCCTGTAACAACTGCCGACGTATATGGGATTACCATCGAGCGTAATCTTTGCAAGTGGCTGCCGCATACTCCGTCAGGGCTACGGTTGGCGTAATCGTTAATTCTTTGTGGTCGTTAAACTTTTTCTTCCCTTTTCTCGAAAGCTGTTCCGCCTTCCTTATCGGGAAAGATTTTACACGCAGGCCAGACTACGGGAAATGAGGGAAAGGCAAGGAAACCGCTGGGTATTGAACGGAATACCCAACCCGACGAAACAGCAAGGAGGGGACCGGAAAGAGAGCTTCGATTTGAAAAGGCTGCCGTTCCATCTATAAGCCGTTTAACGGAGCGATGTTTAACGACCGGAATGACGTTGTACATTCGCATGGGAAAACCTCACCGGAAGGGAGCACAGCAGAGAGACAAGAGAAAAGGATAAAAGAAAATATTTCGGGCGACTGTAAACGGAGGCGTAATAATTCTTCCTACCCCTATTACATAAAAACGATCATGCGGGAAATCGCTATTCAAAAATATCACATATCTGACTTCAACCGAGAGAACATGCTTTCAGATGTTACTGCCATTATGGTATGCGGAATAATAATGGCTTACACCTGACTTGAACCTACCCAATGAGTACTGACTCGTCTTGTCCTCTCCATGCAGTTTTTACTTTGGATTCTTAATTTTGAGTGGTCGGGTGCGTTTTTAGAAATTCCGTCCTTAACAGTTTCTTCAACTCCTTGATTTCATTCATGTACAGGGTATTTTTTCTTTGCCCTAAAAATAATGTATTCTTCATTTCCGTATATCCTCTCCAGACTTCCTTGATTTCTCCCTTGAGCAAAAATTCCCGGCATAGGGATTCCGGCAGGACAGCCAGACCCGTGCCGTTCCTCAGACAACAAACGATGGAGTATTTATCGGGGAGCACATAATTGGGCGTGAACTTGGGTATTCTCCCGAAATTCAGCTTCCAGAACGAGGAAAGGTGTTCCCCGTAAACCGTGTTATACCAAACCTGCTTTTGCAGCCACGCCTCTATCTTTCTCTTGTTCAGCAGATTCAACTCCGGAAGCTCGGAAATATCGGTACATCCTCCGGCCACAAGGATAAAACGCGATCTCCCCAAAAGTTCATACTGAACATTGCGGTTGGGAATGTCTTTTGTCGTTACAACCAAATCCATGTTGCCGTTTTCCAAAAGTGTCCCCAAGGTTTCATTATCATTCAATGTCATTACGACATTGCAGTCGAGCTTTTTTATATTAGGAACAAGAAGCTGCCTGAACAGTCCGGGATAAATGCCGACATACAAGGTAACAGACCTCGACTGGTTGGATTTCCTCTGTAAAAAATCCTCCGCCACTTCCAGCTGTGTCAAAGAAGAAGCGACTTTATTGTATAACTGTTTGGCATACAGAGTCGGTTTCATGTTACGTGTACTCCTTTCAAACAGAGGATGCCCTGCGTATGCCTCCAGAGCTTTTAGATGACCGGTCACGGAAGGCTGCGTTACCTCCAGCACCCTTGCTGCACCGCTGATTGTTCCAATCTCGAAAACAGCCTTAAAAGTCCTGAACAACTCCAAATCTATCTTCATCTATAATGAAATTTTATAGGTACGGTAAAAAAAAACTATATACAATTTTTTATTGTATAATCTATCTTTGCAGTCCAAAATTATAGGTTATTTAGACTTTATCAAAATAAAGCCTATTCTGTGCATAAGTATTTAATGAAGATTAAGATGAAAAAATTGTTTTTTATATCGAATGTTCTGTTTTTATTTCTGATGACCATACCGGTTCACGCCCAACAAACGAACCGGATGTCCATGATTTCTGGAAAGGTCCTGTCGGCAGACAAAAAAGAGGGGATCGTGGAATTTGCCACCGTATATCTGAAAGGTACGTCCTACGGAGGTACCACCAACGAGGAAGGTATTTATCACCTGAATGCTCCGGCCGGCAAATATACACTCGTCGTATCGGCCATCGGCTATCAGACTGCGGAACAGGCCGTCACGCTCATGAAAAACTCCCGTCTCAAACTGAATGTCACGCTTACCCCCTCCGTGGAGCAACTGGACGAGGTGGTCGTGGCCGGAAGCATGGTAAACCGGGTCAATAAGTCCGCCTTTAATGTGGTGGCGGTAGATACCAAAAAACTTTTCAATACCTCACTCGATTTGGGGCATGTCCTCGACAAAATATCCGGAGTGAAAATCCGGGAAGAAGGCGGTGTGGGGTCTGCCGCACAGATCAACCTGAACGGCTTCACCGGCAAGCATGTAAAGGTCTTCATGGACGGGGTTCCGTTGGAAGGGGCCGGCTCTTCCTTTCAGATAAACAACATTCCCGCCAGCCTTGCCAAACAGGTGGAAGTTTATAAAGGCGTCGTACCGGTGGATTTCGGCGGCGACGCATTGGGAGGAGCTATCAACATCGTGACGAACACTTCATCGAACACGTTCGTGGACGCCTCCTATTCCTACGGCTCATTCAACACCCATAAATCCAATGTAAGTTTCGGCTATACGGCAAAAAACGGATTTACCGTGCAAGTGAATGCCTACCAGAACTATTCGGACAATGACTACAAGGTAAAGACCAATGACAGCAACCGTGGAGATTCCGAAGAGAAATGGTATAGGCGTTTCCATGACGGCTACCACAATGAGGCGGTCATCGCCAAGGTTGGTGTCGTGAACAAGCTGTGGGCTGACCGTCTGCTACTGGGATTCACCTACAGCCACGAGTATGCGGAAATACAGAACTCCAATATGATAGCCATCGTGTTCGGCGGCAAACATAGAAAGACGGAAGGGCTGGCCCCCACGCTGAACTACGTCAAGAAGAATCTGCTGGTCAAGAATCTCGACTTGAGTGTTTCCGCCCGCTATGACAAGACGACGACCAACAACATAGATACCGTGGCACGTACCTATTACTGGACCGGAGAATATATCAATAAGGAAACGCAGGGGGAAAGCAACACGACCCTTTCCAAGTTTTACGGGAAAACCGGTTCCGTGGTGACTAATCTCAGATACCACTTTGCAGACCGGCATTATTTCTCCATCAATAACATGTACAGCGACTATATGCGTAAAACGGACAATCTGGCCGCCAATGCCGGACAGAACACGGCCGCCTATTATATGGAACGGTATAACAAGAAGAATGTGCTGGGATTCTCATATAAATTCCTTCCCAGCGAGATCTGGAACGTGATGGCTTTCGGCAAGTATTACCATTCGTATGTGAAAGGGCCGGTGAACAAAGGCGAGAACGGAGCCGCCAGATACGAGCTGCAATCCCAGACAAACGACGCCTTGGGATACGGGCTGGCCGCCACATACAACCTGAACAGGGATTTGCAGGCAAAAGCGTCCTTCGAGAAAACTTACCGCCTGCCGACCGACCGGGAATTGTTCGGGGACGGAGACCTTGAGATGGGAAGCTCCGACCTGAAACCGGAGAGCAGCCGGAACGTGAACGTCAATGTTTCCTATACACATGCTTTCAACACCGACCATTCGGTTTCCGTCGATGCTGGGTTCAATTACCGCTACATAACAGATTATATCATACGCAGTATCAAGAACGGTGGCATAGGTGTCAGTGAGAATCATGGAAAAGTGCGGGGTATGGGAGGAGACGTGACCGTAAGGTATTTTTATAAGAATATATTCAGCGTAGGTGGCAATTTCTCCTATCAGGACACGCGGGACAGGGAACGGCATACCTCCTACGGCTCGAAATCCATTACCTATGGAGACCGTGTACCGAACATACCTTATATGTTCAGCAACGTGGATGCCGTTTATAACATCCACGGACTGTTGGGAGAGAGAAACACGCTGACCTTCGGTTATAACCTGCAATATGTCCATGAGTTCTATTGGGACTGGGAAAGCAACGGGGCCAAACGTAATATCCCGATGCAGATTTCCCATGACGCCAATGTGACCTGTTCACTGCAGGACGGACGCTACAACATCGCGCTGGAAGCACGCAACTTCACAAACTCGCTGTTATACGACAATTACAGCCTGCAGAAGCCGGGGCACAGCTTTACTGTGAAGGTCCGCTATTTTTTCTTCAGACAGAACAGATAATCAATTTAAATACAAAAAGGAAATGAAAAGAAAATTATTGTTTGACTTGAACATGGGCATGTTCCTTATGGCCGGTGCACTCCTTGCATTGTCTTCATGCACGGACGAGGATACCGGAGGAGGCAAAGAGGTGGAACAAAAGACTGGTGAGTATTTCATCGCAGTCAAGAGCAGCCAAGGCTCGCGGGAGTACGTCATGCAGGCGGAAACCTTGGAAGGCGGGGATTTGAACATCAGCGATAACGTGTTTGAACTTCCAAGTACCGAATATACATGGATATTCAGGGACAATCTGGCCGTCGGGCTGGTTTACCAGCAACAGTTTGCCGGTCTCGGCTATGGATTGCGGCTCAAAGCGGACAAGACGCTTGAGAAAGTTTCGGAGTTCACAATCAGTAACCGCTTCACGAATTTCGGTTTTTTTGAGAATTACCTGCTTACCAGCGTGGGAGGACAGGTGAAGGCTGACAACAGCAGGAACGACGGAGCCACCTTCACATACTGGGACATCGGCCAAAACTTTGAGAAAACGGACGAGAAAACACTCTGGACGGAGGATATTACCGGAAACGGACAGCAGGTGACCTTCTCCGGGATCATCGACATGGGAAATGGAGAGTTCCTAACCAGCATGGTCGAATCGGGATTCCACCAGACGGGAACGGGAAACGGCTCCAGTATTGGTGACGTGGCTTATCCTGACAGCGTATGGGTGGCCGCTATGGATAAAGACTTGAACATCAAACGCATCTACCGGGATGACCGGATCAGCTACTCGGCCGGCCAGTTCCGTTCACAAGTGTGGGCGCAGATTGGCAAAGCGGATGACGGGACCGTATATGTATTCTCGAACAACAATGTGAACACCCATAACGACGTGAAGACAAACAACCCCAGCGGGGCACTGCGCATCAAACCGGGAGCCACAGAGTTCGACAAGGGATATATGTTCAATTTCGACGAGCATTTGGAGGGATACCGCTTCCGCCGTGTATGGCACATGACCGGTAATAAATTCTTCCTTGAAATCTACCGTGACAAGACGGCTTCCACCATTACACCGGGCACCCAGTATGCCATAGCGGATATGGAGAAACAGACTGTTACTTGGGTAACCGGAGTGCCGGACAAGAATAAAATCATTTCCGGACAGTATTCGGGTTGTATCCCCTTGTTTGACAACGGCAAACTTTACATGCCTATCACCGAAATGGGAAAGGACGCGACCATTTACATGATAGACCCGGACACCGGCGTGGCGACCGTGGGAATTACGATACAGGGGGTAAGCGAGATACGCGCCATAGGACATCTGAAATCAGAGTAAACCATTATATTTTTAACATTTAAACAGATAAAAGAAAAATGAAAACAGTAAATTTCTTTAAGTATGCGGTATTTGCTTTGGCTTTGGGCTTTTTCGCAACCGCATGTGATGATGATGACCCGGTGAAAGATCCGACAGAACAAGGAGGAGGTAACGAGGGTAATGAACCGGGAGGAAGCGACTCTGAAGAACCGGCTGAGCCGACGACAGCAAAATTTGTGATTACCTCTTCCGACAAGGCTTTGGATTTGAAAAGCCCGGCCTATTTAAAAGTGTTCACAGACCTGACACAAACGACAGGCGACGTACAGATTGTGGGTGGAGAGAATGTCGTGACAGCTCCGGATGCTTTCACGCAGGTTTCATGGAATACCGATACGGAAACCTTTACGGGATATATCTATGGCCGTGGAGCCATCACATTAGGAGGAGCCGGTTTGAGAAGCTATAAGCTGGACGGCGACAAGATGACTGAAATCGGTAGTGCCATTACCGTAGAGAACTTCGGCAACACCGGTACATTCGGAAACTATTCTTATGCCGCACAAATCAGTAACCCGTATGTGATGCGGGTGTCAAGATCTGACGACAACACTGCCGGAGACAATCGCTATATTGCAGATTTTACGGATAAATACGCCATCGAGGGTACCATGCCGGCTATCACTGAAATCATCGACCGTGGTAACAACGAAGTGGCTATGACGCTGTATTACTCCAACCGGGATTCTGCCGCTGTAGCGTTTGCCGATTATGACCTGAATGTGGCTTCTGTCATTTATGATGACCGTATCGGAGCCTCTTACGGAGCACAGCGCAGTGTACGTTATGCGCAGGCCGCCACGGACGATGAAGGGAACATTTACGTATTCTCCGGACAATCGGCCAACGACGATCATGTAGGCGCTCTGAAAATCGCCAAGGGAAGCAAGGAGTTCGACAAGAGCTATCACTTTAACATCGGTGAAAAGTCAGGTGGCTACCGCTTCCGCAAGGTGTACCACATCGGTGGCGATGATTTCCTGCTCGAATGTTTCCCTGAAAAAGGAGCGGTGGAAAACATGAGCACCTCCGGCAAAATGGCCGTTGTAAACATGAAGGACCAGTCTTTCAAATGGGTGACCGGCTTCCCGGAAGATGCTTCTTCCATCAGCATCGGTTTCCCCGACAATTATGACGGCAAGATTTATGTTCCGGTCAGTGGAGCCAGCAGTATGCACGGCAGTGGTAGCGGCGGCGGAAAACCGAGTGGAAAAGCAACTTCCGCTACAGTAATTCCGACTATCTATGTCATCGGGGCGGACGGTGTTGCAACTCCGGGAATGACTTTTAAAGATACGGAACTGCTCAAGGCAATCACCATTCTGAAATAAGAGAAAATCTTTCATTTCCGCCTATTATAGAATACTATATTAGGTAATGACAAGGCTGCACCAACATAACGATGATGCAGCCTTTAATCAATAAAGAAACAATGAGAAAAGTATTTAGAAACATACATCTCTGGCTGTCCGTTCCTTTCGGGCTGATTATTACATTAATCTGCTTTTCGGGTGCCATGCTCGTATTTGAGGGTGAAATCATGCAACTGACACACCGAAGTCTTTACTACGTGGAGAAAACGGACGGCAAACCTCTACCGATGGATAAACTGGCCTCGAAGGTGGCCGGGACATTGCCCGAGGATGTGAGCATAACAGGGATTACAGTCTTTCCTGACCCGGAAAAATCCTATCAGGTGAACCTTTCCAAGCCCAAACGGGCTTCCGTCTATATAGACCAATATACGGGCGAGATAAAGGGCAAATACCAGCGTTCCCCGTTTTTCAGTACCATGTTTTTCCTGCACAGGTGGCTGTTGGACAGCCGTCCTGCAGGAGACGGCATATTCTGGGGTAAGATGATTGTAGGCGTCAGTACCCTGGTGTTCGTTTTTGTCCTGATATCCGGCATCGTCATCTGGTGGCCACGTACATGGAAAGCGTTGAAAAACAGCCTGAAGATAACTGCACGAAAAGGAATGGCCCGCTTCTGGTACAGCTTGCATGTGGCCGGTGGCATGTATGCGCTTTTACTTGTACTGGTCATGGCATTGACCGGGCTTACCTGGTCTTTCGGCTGGTATCGCACGGCCTTTTACACAGTTTTCGGAGTTGATACGCTTTCCCGCATGGAACACGGACATGCAACCGTGAATATGAATATAGAGAAAGGTAAGAAAGGAAACGGACGGAAAGGAGGTAAAGAGCATGACAGGAAAGGCGATGCCCTGCACGGCAATCCCCTCTCTTTTGTCTATTGGCAGCAAGTGTACGAAGAACTGGCTAAAGAAAATCCCGGCTGCAAGCAAATCAGCGTGTCCGACGGCTCGGCCAGTGTGTCTTCCAACTTTTTCGGCAACACACGGGGAGCGAACTGCTATACCTTCGACTCCCGTACCGGAAAGATTACCAATGTTTTCCGTTACGCAGAAATGGATAACTCCAGTAAAATACGCGGTTGGATTTATTCGGTACATGTGGGAAGCTGGGGAGGAATGCTTACCCGCATTCTATGGTTTCTCGCAGCCTTATTGGGAGCCAGCCTGCCGCTGACGGGTTATTATTTATGGATTAAACGCATTTACCGCAAAAAGCATTCCTGATGCTGTTTCGGGAATCAACAACAAAAAAAGACAAAGAGTGACGACCATGAAATCGTCACTCTTTGTTTTCTATCATTTCAGAAAGGGGGTATTTTCCGCTCTTTCCCGTTTCGGAGAAGAAGAGTTCCACCTTTGTATGCCGGTTGGCTTCCGTGGGGACATAATCGGAAATACCGCCTTCGCCGGTCTTGGTCAACCTGTCTGACGGTAATCCCCGCTTGTTCAGTTCCGAGGCGATATAGTCGGCTCTTGAAACACTCAAGGCATTGTTGATACCGACTGTTCCGGTCGCACTATCGGCTGCTCCCGTGACTTTAGCCTTCAAACCGTATTTCTTTGCCACCCGTGTCAGTTCGTCGAGATTGACCAACTGGGAGGTGTCTGTCAGGTGCGACGTGCCGAGTTCAAAAAAAAGAAGATCGGAGCACCGATACATTCCAGTCCGGACTGCATCCGCACGGCATAGTCTGCCAAGGTGCTGTCGGGAAGATTCTCAAACTGTCCTATTCCGAGGCCAGACACGCTGTCCTGCCTATGCTGCAGGCTGTCTGACCGGCCATTTCCGTTCATGGCTTGTCCTTCCAAAGGTGATTTTCCGTTCCAATGCCTGTTCTTCAACCTTGCCCGCAGGGAGTTCAGCCCGCTGTAATTGTTTCTCGGATAGCCGTTGCGCCCGTTCCACAAGTCTAAATCTCCAAATGCAATAATGACTTCATTGACATCCTTGTTTAGGTTCTGCCACTCATCCCCCAATTCATTATACACTTCGTCCGACCACTCTTCATCGCCGACTTTGTAGGCATCATCGTCCAGTTCTTCTCGCTTGAAATTTTGATAGTACTCTCTTGCTGTTTCATCTAATAGAGCATCACTCGACCAAATTATTTGTTTCATACATTAAATCGCTTATCTTATAATGTGTTGATTATAACATATTTAAGTGTATATTTTTAAGAGGGTTGAGAATATTCTCAATATTCATATTACCAAACTTTACAGCGTTTGGTATATATAACTTTGATAGAAATCTGGTTGCTCCAAACAACTATCAGTGAATCGCAAAATACCGCCCCAAACTTCTGTTCTGGACGATATTATTAGCAAAATAAATTTATAGTAAATAATCACTCAAATTATAAGCCTAAAAAGTGTGTTTTCTCATAACCTTTTGAATTGAATTTTCAATTAATCCTTTTTTTCAGCTTACCGTCCTTCAACAGAATTTCATAACGTTTGCCTTTTGAAGTCTTGAATGACAAGACTTCATTCCTGTATCTCACCGTACATGGAGTGCCTGCATTGGAAATAATGATTGCACTCTCCAGCACACCGTTTTCCCACCGGATGTCCACATTAAAGTTCCCTCGGGCACAGAGTCCGCTTATGAATCCTTCCTTCCAATTGTCAGGAAGTGCAGGAAGCAATTGTATGAATCCCATGTGGCTCTGCAACAGCATCTCCGTAACCCCGGCAGTTCCCCCGAAATTACCGTCAATCTGGAAAGGAGGATGGGTGTCCCAGAGATTGTCCAGTGTACCGTTCTTCAGCAGGTTGCCAAACAACTTGTAGGCATGGTTGCCGTCCTGCAGACGTGCCCACTGGTTCAGTTTCCAGCCCATGCTCCAGCCGGTGGCACCGTCACCACGATGTTCGAGCACCACCCTTGAGGCCTGTGCCAACTCCGGTGTGGTGACGGGTGAGAGAGTATGTCCCGGATGCAGTCCGAAGAGATGATTCACATGACGGTGTTCGTCCTTCGGGTCATCTATGTCTGTCGACCATTCCATCAGTTGCCCGTAACGACCGGTCTTGTAAGGAGCCAGATGCTCCAGTACATGCTGCCATTGTTTACGTTCCTTGGCATCAACGCCCAGCGTCTTGCTGGCATCGATAGCGTTCAGCAAGATTTCACGGACCACTGCATGTACAAAGGTAGTTCCCTGATCAATGGGACCGTGTTCGGGAGAAGTGGAAGGCGCTGCTGTATAAGTGCCGTCCGGCTTATGCCACAAGTAATCGGTAACAAAGTTCGCACTGCTTTTTATCAAGTCGTAACCAATTTCTTTCAGAAAGTTTCTGTCGCGGGTATAGTCGTAATATTCCCAGATATGTGTAGCCAACCATGGTCCCGCCATCGGATTGAAGTTCCACGACATGTCCTCACTGGCTAGTGGGGAAGTAAACCCGAAGATGTTACCCGAGATGGAGGCCGTCCATCCGCGTGCACCGAAATAAGCCTGCGCGGTTTTTTCTCCCGGCTTCACTAAGGTGCGGATAAAGTCCACCAACGGTTGCACGCACTCTTCCAAGTGAGTGGAGCAAGCCGGCCAATAGTTCATTTGCAGGTTGATGTTGTTGTGGTAATCCACTCTCCAGGGACCATCCACATTATTGTGCCAGATGCCCTGCAGGTTGGCGGGTAGGTTACCCGGACGCGAGCTGGAGATAAGCAGGTAACGGCCGAACTGGTAGTACAACTCTTCCAGATAGCTGTCTGTTTTCCCTTTGCGGTATTCCGCCAGTCGCCGGGTTGTGGGAATGTTCTTATAATCCGAACTTCCCAACTGCAACCGTACCCTATTGAAGAGAGAAGAATAATCGTTGTAATGCGCTTCCAACAGGTTTGTGTAACCGTTTTTTACAGCCTCGGTTATCCAGCGGGCGGTTGTTTCCTCAGGATCAACACCCACATACGCTTTCGGGTCGGCAAAGTCCGGATTGAAGTTTATCTTATAGTCTGTGTCGGCCGTCACCAGAAACACCACTTCGTCCGCACCGGTTATCCGCAACTTGCCGTTGGCGTTGGAAACAGTGCCGCCTTGAGTCATCGCGCAAATCCGCACCACGTATTTCATCCCGTTGTTGTCTAGCGCACCGCTGTAAATCAGTCCGTCGGTACCTTCCGGAAGAATCCGTCCAGTAGAAACGGGGTTAGGCGCATAGCTGAATGTCAGGTTCTGCATGCCTTTGGCATCTGCACTGAAGCGGAGTGCCATGACATTGGCGGGATAAGAGATAAAGGCGGAGCGTTTGTATAACACATTGTCCTTTTTAAACTGTACTACTGCAAGGGCAGAATCCAAGGAAAGTTCCCGGCGGTATCTGCTCATCCCAATGGTACTCAAACCGGTTTCCACATAAAATTCACCCATTGTCGTGAAATTGCCGAAGCGGAACGGCTTCTCCCCATACGACTCGTAGGAGACCTCACTATTGAATTTCTTACGCGTCAGCATGGCAGCCTTTTGGGTATCCCCTTCGGTAAAGGCTTGTCTGATTTCCTTCAGCACGTGTGCTGACTGTTTGTTTACGTTCCAGTAGTATTCCGCTCCTTTGGCTGTATTGGGACCTCCCCGCCAAAGCGTCTTTTCGTTAAAAGTGATGCGTTCCGCCTCTACCGAGCCGAAGATGTTCGCTCCCAAACTTCCGTTGCCGATGGGCAATGAAGCCGATTCCCATTCGGCATCCGGATTGGTGGCCGTATCACCGGCTGACTCGGGTTTGTTCTCCCCCTTCCACATTTCGGGATACCCCGCATACCAAATGGCCTGCCCATTCAAAGAGCAAGGCTTATCAAACCAGATTGATAAGGACTGCCGGAAAGAAGACTCTTTATCTTCTCCAAAGGCAAACAGCGAGGAGAGCAGGCAACAGATTAGCAACGATTTCTTTCTCATATTAAACGATTAATGAGTGATAATTTTCTTTTTCATGTTCTCGAACCGGATATCCTTGACGGAGAAGGCATGAGGAAAAGTATTTCCATTGATTTCCACCTTCTTACAGCCATCCAAGATAAATAGTTCTTTTTGTCCGGCATTCGTACCGGACAGTTGTTCCACTTCGTTGTCCTTGAACACCACTCCCTCCGTACTCTTGGCATAAAGCACCGGATTTCCGGAAAGTTGAAACCGGTTGCCGATAATGCGTACATTCCGATGTACGGGGCGGTTGGCATCCACCACCGTGTTCGACGGATGCAGGGCGATGACGGCATTTTCGGGTCCGCCATTATAAGCGCAATCTATAAAGGTGTTGTTCTCTATCAGCACATCCTTCACAGGGCCGGACTCGTACCATCCTTCCGCATCCCCCTCTATCAGGATGGCACTCATGCCGGTCTTGTAATAGGTATTGTCTGCGATAACCACCTTGCGAGGAGTAGTCATCAGCGTACCGCGTGTGCTGGTACGGGTAAAATGGCAGTTGCGAATCTCCACTTCGGGCGTGCAGCTCATGTTCTCCACACAGTCGTGTTCCAGTTCCAGTGGCTGGGGGACCGGGCGATCCAGAGTCACTTCCACCGTACGGTCGGTCAGCCGTTTCACCGCAGTGACCGTGGCCATAGCGAACCGTTCCATGGTAGATGCCTTGACAAAAGCCACCGTATCCCCCACGAAATAGGCATTGAATCCGTAACTCTGACCATGCATGAAGCGTAGTTCCAGAATCCGGTCATCCACCTTTTTCACGACACGCAGGTTGGTTCCATGCACATTGATAGGGTCATCCTGCGCCCCGGCATACCGACATCCAAGGATGCTGATCTTGCCGCTGCATCCCGAGAAGTGCATGAAGTCGGCCGAAGAGGCCAGAATACGTCCGCTTTTCTCGCTGGGGGCGCATGTCACATTCCTCATGGTGATATTTCGGGTGTATTGACTGACGATACCCAGTCCATGCATATAGTGCATTCCCACATTCTCCAATGTCACGTCCTGACTTTCGTAAATGAACATCCCCACCTGATCACGGATAATGTCGCGCACCGTCAGCGTATTGCCGATCTTGGGGCGGAAGTCCGCAGGAGTGTCAAAGCGTACAATGCCCGGAGCTACTTCCTCCGCCCTGGCTGTGGTAAGGGTATTCCATCCATGGCTATAGAAGAAATGCTTGTTTTCCGGATCATACTCTATGCAGTGGTTCCGGTTTGAACGCCAGCCCTCACCATACAAATGAATCTTTCCATCCTCTATCTCATAGCGCGAATCACGGTGCAGACTCACTTCCACTCCGTTGTCATCTACCTTGGTGTAGGTGATTTCAGAGCCTCCCGGCCGTTCAAAATCGATATGCAGGTTCCGCAATTTCATCTGTTTGCTGTGTGCAAAAGCTATCATGGTCATCTTGCCATGAAACATCAGCGTTGCGTCATTTCCCTCAATGGTCAGTCCCTGTACCTCTTCAAAGAACAATCCGATGGTCTTTACCTTCGAGGGGCATTCCTGCTCCGTAGAGGTGTTGGTAATGAAATATTCCTTGCGAACGGCATCCTCTGGCCAGAAGTCGTAGCGCCCTTTTTTGAACACAAGTACTTTAGCGTTCAGCCTTTTGCAATCGTCAATAACGGCACGCAGCCTTCCGGTCTGGTTTTCATAAGTATACGGACGGATACCGTAGTCAGAAACGAATACAGTGTCTTGTTGTCGGGCCTGCATACTGGCGGATGCCAGCAAAAGGAAAGAAATTACAGTCAGGGTTATCTTCATAAGATATGAATTAAAAGGTTATTGAATATGTTCTTTAATAAAACAAAGATACTAAAATAAAATTATTGATACTTCTTCCTCTCATTCTAAATAATGAACAATACCCGAATTTTCACAAACTCAGGTATTGCATCACAATTATGTTAAACAATTCCAGCGCGGTAGGCTGTTTCCTATTTATTCAATTGGACAATTCTTATAGTCCATATCTTGGTGCTTCCATTGGCGGCTTTCACGCTGAATTTTCTTTCTGTGCTCCAGTCATCCGGACTTCCTAGTGCGGCACTTCCCTCTATCGGAGTTATACGTGCTGCTGTCGATACAGTCACTTGTCCCCATAGTGGATTTGTAGAAACTTGGTTACGAACAGCTTCCGTAAAGTCACCCCCGGCCTCTGGTACCGTCACTGTCGCATGAATAGTGGCCGATTCGGAATTTACCTCACTGGTGGTATTCAGACGTACCTCTTTTACCACTGGTTCTTGGGTTATGGGGTCTTTTTCATTATCGCTGGGCCAACGGTAGTAGAATTGTACGGCGCTGATTTCCGCTTCCTCGTAAGTGGGCAGATCCTCCCAATCGCATGAGTTCAGGAACGGCAGGCATACCAACAGGAATACCCATTTTATTACTATAAATTTTATCTCTTTCATTTTATTTCTTTTTATAAAATTAGACACTATTATTCCCAGCCAGGATTCTGGTCGGCATCACTGATGGCTGAATTCGCCTGGATGACAGATTTCGTTATCGGGAACAGATAAGAACGGACATCAAACTTGCGGTCATCATTGGACAATTGTACATTGCCTACATAAGCAGCGGTACGGTCGGTCTTGATCTCGATAAATGTAGCCGGTTCCGTCAACTCGTTGATGACACCGCCCGGTTCCTTACCGTCGTTCGCTTCTCTTCCGTACTTACCCCAGCGCAAAAGGCTGAAATACCAGTCACCTTCCCAAAACAACTCCACACGGCGTTCTATCTTATAGTCTTCCCATGCATCACCCAATGTGGAAGCATCCGAAGCAGGCAGTCCGCCGTGGATGGTGCGGGTCTGGTTCAATACCGCTACAGCATCGGATACTTTATTCAAGCGGAGAAGGGCTTCGGCCTTATTCAGCAAGGCACGTCCGTAACGGAACAGAATTTTATGGTAGTCCGTCATTACGTTATAAAACGGACGGGGACTCCATTCCGTATAAATGTACTTCCGCATACTGTAGTTTGTCAAAGGCACATGGTCTGACGCGTACCTTTGGGTAGCCCAGCGGCTCATGTTTCCTCTTGTATAAGTTGTGATATTCTCACCCAAAAAGACAGAACCGTCATGGACAATAGAAGCGTCGAAACGTTTATCACGGTGATTGTACATTAGGTCGCTGATACTCATCCCTGGAGTTGTCACCTCAAACGCTTTGAAGTATTTTCCTCCGTTGAATTCCGATTCTTCCTTATGCTCTATCGTGGCAATGGCTTCCTCACGACTTAATGGTCTTGTATTATTGACGAACTGAGAAGATTCGTTCCAGCGCACCGCCTGTCCGGTAGTCTGGTCAATTACCAAGTAATCATCCACCAGATTTTGGCTTGGCGTATGATCCAGCCAGCATTCAAAGATGTCCGCAGTCTTAAACAGGGGGCCGCAACCGTTCAATGTAAGGTTACTGTTCAGCAGATTCGGAATCAGGCTGATCATATCCGTACCGCTCACATCTGTGGCATCTTTGCTCCAGTAATGAGCAAGAATGATTTCGGGTGATGAATAGGCTCCTTTCTCGTTGAACATATCCTCATAATTGGGGTCAAGAGATACACCTTTCAACGCATCCACGGCATCTATCGCTTCCTGATACAGGCTTTTCCCATCCTTCTGCAGTGCGGCGGCGTCATTGGTATATGCTGCTGCGGTTAGACACACTTCTGACAGGAGGGCATAGGCTGCATTTTTAGTCAGACGCCCGCTTATTGCGGTTTCCGGCAGACCGGCAATTGCCTCACGGATGTCTGTCAGCACGTGCAGGTAGCTCTCCACAATATCTTTAGTCAGCGGGAGATTGAACTCGTCTTTCTCAGTCAGCACACGGTCCACCCAGATGTAACGTCCTCCTTTACGGGCCAGGTCATAGTAAATCATGGCCCGCATCATCTTGGCTTCCGCTGTAAACTGGTTCTTGTAGGCTTCCGGAATAGTAGAAGATTCCATCTTCTCAATAATCAGGTTACAATTACGGATGGCACCGAAACGGTCGTTCAACCCCCATCCATAGTTGTTTTCCATCAGCCCGCGCACTTCGTTGGGGCAAGCGGCACGGCAGTTCACCATATTGTTACTGAAGGTTTTGTCCCATGTGGAGAAACCTTCGTATGGCCCGTATGCATTACCATAGTTGCCGATAACGAATGCATCAACGGTACCCTGGGTTTCCCAAACGGTTGTTTCAGGGAAACCTTCCGTCGGTTCAGTATCCAGAAAATCACTGCAACCTTGTAGCCCGACAGTTCCTATCAGTAAGATAGGCAATACATATTTATTTTTCATGTTAGTTTTCATTTGAATACAAATTAAGATTAGAAACCAATGTTTAGACTAACGGTATAGACCCGTGAGATGGGATAAGTGTATCCACTTCCGCTGGAACCGGATTCCGGATCAAATCCCCATTTTTTGGCCGGACTGAATGTCAACAGGTTGTATCCGGCTAAAGATAGGTTGCATTTGGTCATCCAAGTTGCATTCTTCAGCAGTTTGTGCTTAAAATCATACCCGATAGACATATTCTTCAACCTGATATAGCGCGCATCTACCAGCCAAAAGTCCGTGCCGACAAAGTTGTTGTTCCCGTTGAAACCCGCTGACGCATGCTGACGCGGATAGAGTGCATCACGATTATCGGGAGACCATATATCCGTTTGGAAATCGTAGATGACAGGCAGATAATTGCTGTTGCCTCCCATTAGGATGGCATCCACATAAATGTTATAATTTGTGGCGCCCTGCCACAGCATATTGAATGACCATCCTTTATAGTTCATGTCCACATTGATACCAAAATTGGCCCTTGGACTTGTTCCGTTACCCATGCGGTACTGGTCATCTCCATCAATTTTTCCGTCACCGTTGAAGTCATAATATTTCAGGTCTCCTGCCATCAAATTGGTGGAACCATTACGCTTGGGGTTGTTCAGGACATCCAGGTAATCTGTATAATATCCCAAATTTTTATAATAAACGCCCGTGTATGCACCAACCTGTGTGCCGCGCTTATATGGATTTTTCACGCCGGTCTCAGCTTCATTGGGATTGATGTTCCAGCGGTCGTCATAGTAAGTCATGTTGGCGGATACTCCATAGTTGAAATCACCGATATGGTCTTTCCATTGCAGCACGAACTCAAACCCGCGACGGATACTCTCACCATTGGATTTCACCACTGGCAATGTCTTTCCTAACGGAGAAGTATAACCGACATTGGAGGGGGTTGCCAGATAACCGGTCGTCACCTTTGCGAAGTAATCCAGCGAACCGGAAAGGCGACTGTTCAGTGAGGAAAAGTCGATTCCGAGGTTGAAGTCCTTAGTGGTATACCAAGTCATGTCAGGACTGATCAGTGCGCCTTCGGCGAAACTCGGATACCACTTTTCGCCCAGGAAAGCACCGCGTGTGTATAGTGTATAGGATGATACATAGGCAAAACGGTCAGCTACGTAGTCACCGTTCAAGTCCAAGAAATCCTGACCGATTTCACCGTAAGAGGCACGCAGCTTGAACTGGTCGAAAATCTTTTTCAGCCCCCAGTCGCTCCAAAATTTTTCCTCTGACGCAACATATGCTGCTGAACCGGAAAAGAATGCCCCCCAACGTTTTCCAGATGGGAAATAGTCACTTCCGTCGTAACGTATGTTTGCCTCTGCCATATACTTGGCTGCATAGTCATATTTTAAACGGCCAATCAAGGCGGCACGACGATAACCGACCCCTTCACCAGACCAGTTTTCCATAGTTTCGACCGGGCCGGAGCCGATCTGATCCACATCAAAGATATATTCTTTTCTCGAAAGTCCCGAATTATCATAGTCCTGACCGCTTGCTTCCAAACCGAAAGTGGCGCCAATGGTATGCACATTGTTGAATGTACGTGCGTAGTCTGCGAAAAACTGGGTATTGAAGTTGCGGTGGTAATAGGTTTCCTTGTTCAGGCTGGGTTTATTGGCGGTAGCCGGATTGCCTTCCCAGTCATAAGTCTGGGCCGACTTGTTCCACGATTTATTTCGGTCATTGGCTATGGTATAGCTTCCCAAAGCTTTTAGAGTCAGCCCTTCTATCCAAGGTACTGCCCACTCCAAATTCAGGTTGCCACGCACAGAAGATTTGGACTCCTTGTAATAGCCGCCTTCATTACTGATATCAACCAAGGCATTGTCTGTTGTGCCACTATATATCTGCCCGAACTGGTTATAGGCCGGTTCCCAAGGCCTCTTGTTCTGGATATGAGACCAAGTGGTATAATAGCCACGTCCGCTGGCTGTGGCAGGCTCATTCAAATCTACAATATAGGCATCCACACCGGCAGCCACTTTTAAACCTATATTTTTTAAAATAGCCTCCATATTGGTGCGGAAATTGTAACGTTGCATATTGTTGGAATTGGTACGGTAAATGGATTCCTGGTTATAATATCCCAGACCTGTATAGATTTTCATGGTCTCACTACCTCCCGTAAGTGTCAGGTTGTGGCGCATTTCAGGAGCAAAGTTACGCATGGTAATATCCTGCCAGTCCACGTTGGCATGTCCTTGCGGATCCTTCCCATTACGGAAAAGTTCCAGATCCTCAGGAGTATATTGTGGTGCACGTCCATCATACTCCAGACCGCGGTTCACATAATGTGCAGCTGTGTATGAGTCCACCTTGTCCTGCAAGTCTGCAGGCTGGCTTAGTGTATAGTTGAAGCTGTAGTCCACGTTCAGTTTTCCGGTCTTTCCCGTCTTGGTAGTGACCATGACAATACCGTTGGCGGCACGGGCGCCGTAAACGGCAGTTGCCGAAGCATCTTTCAGAATGGACATCTGGTCTATGTCTTCAGGATTCAGATTCTGAAAGTCGCGTTCCTCACAAATGATATTGTCGATAACGTAAAGGGGGGTTCCACCACCACGGATGGAGATGGAAGCCTTGGCATTGACACCACCGCCAGACTGGGTGACAATCAGACCGGGTGCACGTCCAGCCAAACTCTGCGTGATATTGGGCACAGGCACCTTGGCTATATCGTCGGCTTTGACCTGGGATACGGCGGAAGTGGTTTTTCGTTTCGATGTGGTACCGTAACCTACTACCACAACCTCATCCAAGGTTTTGGAATCTTCTTTGAGAATGACCTTCATCGGTTTGCCGTCCCATACGATTTCTTGGCTTACATAACCTACATAGGTAATGATGATGACATCACCTTTCTTCACACCGGGGATGCTAAAGTCCCCGTCTAGTCCACTAATGGTTCCATTGGTCGTACCTTTGACAACAACTGATGCCCCGATAACGGTTTCACCATTCCGGTCCGTTACGACACCTGTACATGTGCCGTTCTGCTGTATGGCTTGGACTCCCGCAACAGTCGTACCAAATGCCGTCTGGATATATCCGCCAGGAAGTCCAGATAGAAACAGCATTGCGCTTACTAATTTTAGTGATTTCCTATTCATAAATTTAACGTTAAAAAGATATATTTAAAAAGTTAAAAGTTTATCTTGTGAGGCCTATTTTGGATTTTTTTTCATATGGTGTGTTTCTAAATTTAAGGGTTAATGAATTAGCTCTTTTTTTAAAGGTTGTTGGCTTTATTGATTGCAAATGTATAAATAATGATCACGATTACAAATATTTTTTTATTATTTTTTTTACGAAAAAAACGTTTGCGATAACGGAGTAAGGCAAAGCCGCCTTTCAGTTCTTGACACGTGTCCGTCAGACGGGAGTTGTCAATAACGGGATATCTCTAATTATCTCGGTTCAGGATCTCCCTCACTTCAAATCATTTAAGGACTTTGGATTAAACAAATACAAAAAAGAAAAGTATCTCTTTAAAACAGTTCTTCTTTATTGTTGCCTATTTTTACGCCAATACTTCCGTACCACCGGAAGTGTGAAGGGCTATTCTTTTTCCATCCAGTTTTCCGAATGTTTTCGCACGACCCAATACCGATAAAATATTATTTCCAGTTTCCATATTCAGACAGGTCATTCTTGTCATTGCAACTGGAGATATGGAAATGGAAAGCTTGTTGCCCCCATTTATATTCATTGTCCCGGTCAGACGGTCTCATCCAACGTTACCGCTTATCTTGTTTCCCTTCGTGTCAAATATAAGGAAGGGAGCAGTTTCTGCCGTTTCAGTGATCGGGCAGTTGAATACAAACACGATATTTCATTCTCCTTGCAGCTCTGCAACTGTCATGAAATAGAACTGTTTTTTGAGAATGGCAACTGGACGGTTGGATGAATTACATAAGGATATTTCGCCATTACTCGCTTTCCGATAGCTTTTAGCTTTTGACAAGGTAACAAGAACCTCTTTTTCCGTTTTCATATTAGGACAGGTCATCATGGTAGAACCCATGCGTCCAAATTCTATAGTACCCAGTTTGACTTGCAAATCCATAGAAGACACAGTCCTGTTGCATCCACTGTTCCCGTAAATATTCCCAGAATGAGTGTCAAATCCGATGAAAGACTGTTGCTCTCCGAGGGATTTGCAAAGATTCAATTTATTTCTACGATATTCCACTCACCTTCAATGTCGGAGAGAGTGAGTGTATTCTTCACCGTATGACATGATGATAGAAGTATTAGAGAGGACAAAAATATACTATCATATTGCCAGCAGTAGAGGCAGGGGTTGTCTACCCAAATGGGAGCTATCGTCACTCACACGGGAACAGCTCCCGTACCTCCTCAAGAATCCTTGCGAAGTTCCTGCCCAGCTCTCCCGGCTCAAGGACCCGAACATCGGGCAGGGGCTCCTCGTTCCTGTCGTCATACATCTCCAGCTTTACCTTGAAGTAGCTGACGTTGGCACGCGTGGCGGAACCGATGAACTCCCCGGGTTCCAGATCCGCAAAATCCTTTCCCTGATAGATGTCCTCTTTCTGGGACGATACGGTCACGCTCCTGTTCGTGCTTCCCCCGCTTTTTCCCGCGCTGCGGGATCTCCGTTCCTTTTCCTCCTTTCCGAACATCATGGGATAATATTTCAATGACTCCACGTCTTTGGTCCGTCCGAAAAACTGGTTCCCGAAGTTGGCTTCCACAGATGAACGGTCGAGCCTGCCATACTGGTTCTCCACTTTGGAACCGGACTGTGTCTGTAATACAAATCCCACCTTGTATTCGCGCAGAACGGAAGGCATTGTCTCAAAGTTCCTTATATTGACTGTCGTCATCTCGTCCAGGAAATAGACGAAGGGGACCTTGTTCTGCATGGTGAACTGCCGGGAGGATATGCTCATGAGCATGCCGATGACCGGAGCATAGACCGAGTTCTTGGAGAAGTTGTTGCTGATGGCAAAAAGTTTCGGATTTTCAGGATCGATCAGGTTGAAATCGAAATCGTCCCCTGAAAGGACATAGGCGATCTCCTCGTTCTGTGAAACGGTGGCCAGATTGTTACACAGCGTGGAGAGATAGGACGCCTGGGTCTTCTCGGAACCTTCCGCCTTCAGATAGGCGCCGGCCAGCATTTCCGACACGAGGTTCTGCTGCAGGAACAGGGAGAGCTGCCTTGCCGAGGCGGTCATGATGAAGGCCAGTATATGCGGCAACGTGCAATGCTCGGGGAATTCGTCCCAGAACCGGAACGCCACGCCGCGGAGGATGCCCAGACCTCCGGCTACCCATTCGTTCTGCTGTTCCTTCTTGGGAAGCAGCGCGAGCAGCACGTCCTCCATCAGCTGGATCAGTTCCGTGCGGTCCCTCACCACCTTGAGCGGGTTGAACCGGTACGACCGTTCAGGCCTGTCGAAACTGACATAGTAGAACTTGTGCGGATACCTGTGCCTTTTAATGAGGTTGTAGGCGGTACGGGTATAGTCCGTATCCTTGAAGTCATAGATGAATCCGGCGAATCCCAGCCGCATGTATTCGCTCAGAAGCCATTTTCCGATACTTTTCGTCTTTCCGGAACCGGCCCCTCCGTAAACCAGGAAGTTGGAGTAGTGGTAATAGAATTCGAGCCGGGACTCCCGGATTCCTGACCTGACCGGCAGCCGGATGGGATCAGCCCCATTCTTCTTTGCCGGGGTTCTGAACAGGTCCCATATCCGGGAAAGGAAGAGGATTATGAACGAGACGGCCGCCGGACACAGCATGTATCCGGGGAAGAACAGGTGAGCCAGAAAGGTCTCGCCCGAGAGGCATGCAAGAAATACGGCCAGGTTGACATACCATCTCCGGCTCAGCATGCAGCAGGCCGTTATCAGTGACAGCACTGCCAGAAGCGACAGCTTGCAATAGAAAATGTAATGTTCCATTGTACTTTTTTAGTTTTTACCGCTATTTACTTTACTAATACTATACTTTATAAGTAATCCGGTCCAATTACTGCATTTCCGCCTGGAAGGAGTGTCCCTTTTCCCCGGTCGGAAACAGACACCTGACCGTATATCCGGAAGAGACCCGTACCATGACCAGGGGGCTTTCACATCCCGGCAGCACGGTAGGCCGTCCCCTCAACAGGGAGATCCATCTGGCCGGGGATATCCTTTCCGGTCTCGCGCCGGCTCCACGGATAGTCTCCAGCATCATGGTCATGTCATGGGGGACACCGTTCACATACAGGGTGGCCCCCTCTCCGGAAATCCGGATTTCCCGCCTTCCCCATGAAAGGCTTATAGCGTTTTTTTCACCGCACTCGTCCATATCTTATTTTTCCGTATCCTGTTTTACATTTCCATTCCCGACTCCCTTGCACTCCCCGGTGACACACCGGATATCCTCATCCCGTATCCGGCCGGTTCCCTTACGGCCATGAGCTTCCTGCCGCCGGGAAGGATGATGCCGCCGTTAAAGACGGCTTTCCAGTCCTCCTGCCCGAGAGAGGCGGGGCTGATCCCCGCTTTTCCCATCCGTTCCAGAAGGGAGGTCGCATCCGTCTCGACTCCTTGCCGCCTGAGAACCGCCCGCCCGTATCCGCAGGAGAGTTCAAGGTCCCCTCTTGCCGTCTGTATTACGGCCGGTTCCGCAATTCCGGTGAGATTTTTCCGGCTGGCGGCGAGTATGCCCCTCAGTTCCCTTGCGCCGATTTCCAGGCAGAAGCCCAGCTTTCGGAGGAGATTCCGGAAAGCGGTGACAATCCTGTCCCATAAGGACCGGTCCGTACCGTCCTCGGCCATCCGGGCCAGATACTCTTCCGTCGCGACACGTATGTCCGTCCTGTCCGCAGCCGCCATCCGGAGAATCTCACCCCGTACTTTTTCCCCGCATCCGTTGAAGATATCATCCAGAAAAGCATCCATGTGCTTGCGGCCTGCGAGCTTTCTGAGGCCGTAATGCGCCACGCCCTCATGCAGCAGGGTACGCTCGACATCCGCTTTCCCCCGGGCATGCGGAAGATACAGGCAGACACGTTGCGAGGGGATGTCATACCAGCCCCGGATATCTTTCCCGCAGGAGAGCAGGCCGCGTATGTCGGGAGAGCCTACCTCGTCGGCACGACGGATCACTTCCACCGGAATATGCTGTTTTCCGGCCAGAAAAGACACATGGCGTGCGAGCTCGTCCATCCGGGCGTCCCTTGAAAGGAATATCTGCCCGTCCCGGGCGATATCCTCGGTGGAAACGGCAAGCGTGTTCCGTCTTTGGGCGGAAGTAAAATCCAGCCTGCTTTCCACGTTGCGCGCTTCCACCTCCCCTGCAGTGGAACGGTATTCCTGTATACTGCTCCTGAAGCTGCCGATGTCGTTCACAAGATCGAATATCGTCTCATACCCGTATTTGCCTGCCACCGCGTCCAGGCTGGAACTGTTGTCCCTCAATATTGTCCCGCCATAAGCTGTCTCACGGTTTAGCGCGGCGAAAATTCCGTCCGGCGTGTTGTCAAAACCGCCGCCCTCTAGAATCCTTCCGTCAGTGGCCCGCACGATGTCCAGGATCACATTCTCCGCCGTGTTTTTAAACTCCCCGGGATTGCTTCCCCGCGCAAACCCCTCCATGGCCTGTATGGCGTGCTGTATCTCATGGGCCAGGACAGACCTCACATCATCAGCCCGGGAGATGTTTATCACGATTCTGTTGTCCGAATGGAGGTAGGCCCCGCAATAGTCGGCCGACGGCAGGTCCACAAATTCCATCCGGGTCCGTTTCATTTCAGGATAGGCCTGGAACAGTTCATCGTCCTTCACATAGTCATCAAGATAGATCCGTTCACGCAGCGCGTCCTGTTCCTCCAGTCCGGCTGCCAGCTCCGTCAGTTCCTCAAAACGTTTCCACTCCGCTTCAGAGAGTGCTTCGCCCTCTATCTGCCGGTCAAGAAGATTTTCAAGCTCCCCATACCAGGACTGTTTTTCCAGCAGACGTGAATAACCCAGATCTCCGGCCGGATGGTATTCGAAATCCGCCGTTTCATAACGCCACTTGCTGTCAGCCCCGCGTTCCCAGCCTGTCGCCGCCTTTATTGTTCCGGCATCCTTGCCGGACTTTTCCATTTCGCGGGCGACGGCAAGGTTCTCCAGCCGCAAGGAGGCCCCTTCAGACCGGTCAAGTCTGGAGGCCCCTTTCTCTCCGATGAAGCGGAAGCGCTCATGTGCGGTTATTTTCAGGTCGGCCTCGCTGAAAATGACATAGTTCCGCGCGCCGTCAGCCCGGCCGCCGGTTGAACACTCCGCCGGATAGTCAATCCCGGTAAAACCCGCCCGCGAAAGAAACCCGCTGGCAAGCCGCTGTAAATCGGTATCCCGGTCCGGATTCATGAACATATAGTCCAGAAAGCCGTAGAACTCTTTCCCGCTGTTCCATACATGCGACCTGCCGCTCCAGAACTCCGCCGTGGCTTCCGGAAAGAAGAAACGTTCCTTGCGGAGCTGCAGGAATATCTTTCTCTGCTGCTCCGCGGATACCGGCCTGTCCCAGTACAGATAGTTCATCCCGTTGTCTTCCGGAATTTCCACCGTATAGAGGTGTCGCGGCGGCTCAATGCGTATCCTGCCCGCATCTATGTCGGAAAGCAGCTCCTGCTTCTGCCGCTCGAATGCCTTCCTCCGTCCGCTGTGTGCGCTTGCGGTACGCCCGTCCATATACACGGAGGAAATGTTCCGTTTCAAACTGTCCACATCGGTGGAAGAAAGGAGCTGGCGTTTCCATATCCTCCATACCTCATCAAAATAATATTCGTTGTCAAGCACCGGGGATAAAGGCTCCCCGTCATAGGTGATGTGGTTTCCCCGCTTTATACCGATGGCCGCATATTTGCGGGCGATTCCTTCCACTTCCGTCACGTATGTCCCCCATCCGTAGGCCTGCGCCCCTTCACCGGTTCCGGTAAAGGCATGGTCGAAATGCCCGAAGGAGGCCGGACTGCCGTGATAGACCTGACGGAAGCGGATGTCGTCATTTGATGTGGAAAACGCGCCCGTGTTTTCATAAGCGTCCTTCAACTGTCCGGGAGACATCACGGCGATGTATTTCACTCCCTCGTCGTAACCGACAAGCCCGTCATAGCCCGCCTCCCTGACTTTGGACAAAAACTCCGGGGTTTCCGTCAGCATCCAGCAGTTCCTTTCGCTTGATGCCAGCTCCAACGCTTTCTCCGGGGATACCGTATCTCCTTTTCCTCCATAAAAAGACAGGACAGGTATCTCGCTGCCCAATGACTGCAGGATTTTTTTTACGGCCTGCCCGTCTTTCGGGTCAAAAGGGTTTCTTGAATTTACATACAGGTCATACACGTATCCTTCTTCCGTCCATTGTTCATTGCCATATTTGTCATCAGGAATGCTCATTGCACGCGTCTCTGCAATATCTCTTGCCTTTTCCGCATCAACGGAAGTGAAAATCAGGCCGGAATATTCACCGCCCTTGAATGTATGGAACGGAGCCTTTTGGGGTATGTAAGTGACCCCGTCCCTCTGCCATCCCCTCTCGGGAGTAATCTGGTCTCTGCACAACGGTGTTCCATGGTGGACAACCAGAGGCTCGCCATTGTCATCGACAATCCTTGAAGCTGTCTCCGGTGCATTTTCCCAGTCTCCAAACCAGTTCTTGAATGCCTTGGTGCGCACTTGAACCCACTGTCTCTCATTCAGGGACGTCGGACTGCCGTTCGGAGCTTTCATGTATATGCCGTCTGCCTTGCCGCGCGCGACAAGTTCCAGTTCTTCGTCCGTGAAATGTTTATCGGAAGTATGTGTCATTGTCTGCCGGCTTAATATGATATCTTGTCCATAAAGAGTTTTATCAGCAAAAAAACTTGTTTACTTATTTACATTTATACAATTTAAAGTAAATAAGTAAACAAGTGATATATGTAGAATGCAAATGTTGCTTACATTTCCGCATTGGCCTGCCGGCCTGCCTGGTTTATGGCGCCTGCCGCCTTCAGCGCATATCCTGCGGGTGTTCTGGCAAGCATCAGTGCGCTTCCTTTTCCTGCGGCCTTGGATGCGCCGGAAACAAGGGGCGGCTGTACGGCCTTCCCCTTCATCAGGGAATGCCATTCCCCGGCTTTCATGTTTTCCACGGCCACCCTTTCCTTGCGCAGTTCCTTGACAATCTTCCCCACATTGCATTCCTTCCTTTCCGGAACGGCTGCCGAGTTGAACTTTTCATAAGCCTTGACAAGCTTCTTCTCCCTGTCCTTCCCGGCAGCTGAGACCTCGCTTTCCCGTTCCGCGGGGTTGTCCGAGTACTGCGCCTCGTAAGTGGCCTGGAAGTACTCCCTGTTTATTTCCCTGATCTCGCTATCCAGTTTCTCCACCGCCTCTCTGACCTGCTTTGCCGAAGGTTTCTTTGCCACGCCCTCCAGCGCTTTCTTTCCGGAGGCTCCGGAGGTTTCGGATGTCCGGGCCGCTGCCGTCTGCTTGCCGGCCGCATTTTCCAGTCTGAGACCGTACATTTCCATCGCCAGTCTTTTGATCTCTTCCGTAGGCGAACTGATAAACGGTGCCGCATCCCGGTCTGCGTTCAGAACGACGGACTGCACCTTTTCCGTAGGGTTTTCTATATACCGGATATTCATCGGATCGTTTCTGACAGCCGCCAGTTGTACAGTTTCGGACGGGGCGGGCACGTACCTGATGTTCTCCCCCTTGGCCTGCACCGCCGCCAGCCGCACGCTTTCCTCAGGCTGCCTGATCTGCCGGAAGATATCCGGACTCCTCTGGACGGCCATATGCTGCACCTTCTCCGTCGGTTCCGCTATATGACGGATGCATTCCGGATTTTTCTGTACGGCTGCCAGCTGTACTTTTTCTGTCGGCTCCCTGATTGCCGAGAGATACCGGGGATCTTTCAGGACGACCGTCAGCTGTACCTTTTCTGCGGGCTTCTGCAGCAGGAAGATGCATTCCGGTCTCTTCTCGACGGCTTTCAGCTGTACTTTTTCCGTAGGGTTTGGGATGAAGCCGACATAGGAAGGCCTGTTGCCTATGACCGCCAGCTGCACCCTCTCACTTGGCGAAGTGATGAAATGGATGTTGTGCGGTGCGTTTCTGACAGCTGTCAGCTGTACCTTTTCCGTCGGTTTCTCAATAAAGCAGATGACACTTCTGTCCCTTCTGACCGCGGCCATCTGGACACGGGCGGAAGGGTTGGCGATCATGCTGATGGCGCGGGGATTGTTCAATACCGCCCTCATGTCCTTGTCGAACAGCGCGGCAAGGTGTTCCAGGATTGTAGGCATGGCTTTCAATGTTTAAAGGATTTGACTTCATCAAAAAACTCCTTTACGGCTTCCGTATCCGGTTCTCCGAGTTTCCTGTTCCCCTTCATCCGGAATACCAGCCGCCGGGCTGCGGCCAGAATACCGGCTGTGGGCGGCAGGTCCGCCTTGAACATCCCTTCCACGGCCGTGAAGCAAGCCAGAGGGGATGGGGCCTGCATGAGAAGGACACTTTCAGGAGAGGCAATTACGGCGGAAAGCTGTACTTTCTCCGTAGTGTTGGTGAACAGCCGGACAAGTTCCGGCTTTTTCTGTACGGCGGCAATCTGCACTTTTTCTGTCGGCTCTTTCATCCTTTGGATTGCGTCCGGATTGTCCAGAACTGCTGCAAGCTGTGCACGTTCCGGCAACAGGTTGTTTTCATTTGGCATGGTAGTTTCTTTTTTATGTTATATTTCAGGGACAATGATAGAAGGATGCAGTGCAATCATATTGCACTTAACAAAAATTAAACGGATATCCGGGACTCACATCCGGGATATCCGCAAGTGGAATTCAAGGTGGTGTGGCCGCTTCAGGCCGCTTCAGTCATTTCCTTGTACAGCATGATGTCCGTATAGGACGAACTGTAGTTCATTCTGGCCGTAAGGGTGGACATGCCGGCCCCCTTGAAAGGATTGCCGGTTTCCGGATGTTCCTCCATCCACCGGCAGAAATCCAGTATGGGGGATTTGCCGGAAGTGAAATAGACGAAAGGGTGTCCTTTCAGTACCAGCAGGACATCCAGATAGTCCGTAAGTTTCCAGTCCATCCTGTATGTGCTGATGTCCGTCGCCATGTAGGGGGGATCTATCAGAAAGACCACATCCGGAGAGTCCCTGTACTTGTCCGCCAGCTCCCTGTAGTCACAGCATACCACCTCGAGTCCGTCAAGATAGCCCTCGCAGCTGTAGTCGCTCAGGCGCATATTGTTGTAGAAGTTCAGTTTTCCGAGCTCCCCGATGTTCCTGGCATATTTGCCGGAGAACAGCAGGGAGGACGAGATGGTGAGATAGTCCACGAAGCCGGTGCTTTCCTCCCGGCGGATACGTTCCAGGAAGATGCCGTGCATCTCCCTGGAAAGCATCCTGTGGCGGGGAATTCCTTCCGAGAGGCGGCGGAGGTCGGAAAGCAGGGCGTTCGTCCGGCTGATGTTCTCCAGACGCTCGCGGTAGTTGTCGTGGTCATTGTAGATTACGGTTGCATCGGGTCTTTCCCGCTTGGTGATGTGCGAGAGCAGTCCGGAACCGCCGAACAGGTCGACGAACACCGTCCTGTCACTGAAACGCTTCAAGACTTTTCTGAACTCCGATGCGAACATGCGTTTCTGGCCCACAAAAGGAAGCGGGGCCTGGCTGTAATAGCACTTTTTCATTGCTGTAGTCATTCTGTCGTGTAATTGAGTGTTTAAGTTTCGGATGCAAAGTTCATCTCTTCTCCCCATGAAAGCAAAAGTTCCGCTCTTTTCATACTGCATGAAACGTACATTCCTTTTTGAACCGCCCGAGAATCTCATACACCTTTCTTTCGGAAACGCCATGTCTGGCCGAGAGAAAGGCCACACAATACGTCACCTTGTCACCTTTGCGGCGCATTTGCTCGTACTCCTTGTACAGGTCGATATATTTATAGTCGTCCGGCTTGTAACCTGTCCCGGCCAGACGCTCCAGAAGCTCCCTATTAAAATTTAGAATTTCAAACAGTGTCATAGCAAATATTTTTCTATCTTTGCAGAGCCAATCATTCAACGACATATAAAAAGCGCATCCCGCGACGAAGGGTATTTGCCCCCAGTCGTGCGGTGGTGCGCATTTATATGTTAATGAGTGATTGGCGTTGCTTTTTAACAGGCTGGGGGCTTTTTTACTTTCCTTTCCGTACAAAAATCCCCGCAGTTCTTTTTTATTTGCGTATGTGACAGGCTCTGGACCTTTAAGGCTGCAAGATATACCACAAGGCTGCAAATTCGTTGCAGCATGGCTTTTATTTTCAGAAAAACACGTTTGCTCTCGGGAATGATTTACTTGTTTGTGTATTAAAGTAAATAAGTAATATATATGATTATGTGTATTTATATATTTAAGCATTACAGTGTAAAATATATTTAAAGTACAATACTTATAAAGTAAATATATAGAGAAATATTTGGTAAACATTTCAAAAATTCGTATCTTTACAGCGTAAGAATCAAGGAGATAGATAAATCATGAAAACAATTACGACAGCATGCGTAAACCATAAGGGCGGTGTGGCAAAGACCACTTCGCTGCTGAATCTGGCGGCCGGAATCGCACGGCTGCACGGAAAGAAGGTATGTATCATAGATGCGGACCCGCAGGCGAACACGACGATGGCGGCGTTCGGAGAGGAAATGGCAAGTCTTCCCCAGGATGTCATGCTTGAGAGTGTATTGCAGGAAGTCATGCAGGACAGGCCTCTGGAGCTGAAGCCTCTCAAGTGGCTGGACAGGGTGGATGTGCTACCGGCATCCTTGGACCTGGCGGCCACGGAAGTGATCATGAACACCACCCCCGGGAGAGAATTTCTTTTCAGGGAAATAATAAGAGGCCTGGAAAAGAAGTATGACCATATTCTGATAGACTGTCCTCCCTCATTGGGCATCATCACACAGAACGCGCTTATGGCGAGTGATTTTGTGATCATACCCACGGACGGGAACTATTTCGCCATGAAAGGAATCGAGAAGATACATTATATCATCGGCCTGCTCAGAAGGAAGCTGGGCGCACAGGTACGCATACTCGGTTACTTCATGACAAAATACAATGCGGGAAGAAAGCTGGACGTGGACATCAGGGAGAGCCTGATAGAGACATTGGGGGAGAGCGTGTTCGAGACAACCATACGGAACAATGTGGCGCTGGGAGAGGCGCAGTACAATGCACGGAGCATTTTCGATTATGCACCCTCGTCAAACGGGGCAAGGGATTACCGGAGTCTGACCGAGGAATTCCTTAAAAGAATCAGGAAAATGAACAAATAATAAAGGAGAAGGAATATGAAAGAATTCAAATCGAAAGGGATTTCCCTGGAAAATATGGTGGGGGCAGAACCCATGAAAGAAAAAAAAGTGGCGGGGACACTGGGGAAGGCGTATAACCAGACCATTGTCCTGACCGAGGATCTGGTATGGGAACTGAGGACATTTGCCGCGGACCACCGTTACAGAGGGGTAAAGACTGTAATAGAAGCGATGATAGGCTGCTTTCTCAGGGAGGACGGGACATTGGACCGCGACAGGCTGGAACAGTTCTGGAAAGAATATGTAAAGAAGTAAAGTTTTATATTACTTGTTAGGTAACGATTCTTTTTAAGTAAGATACTTATAAACTGAAAAAGTAATACAATGAAAATTTTAAGGTATATATTGTTGGCCTCACTCACATGTGCATTATCTGCATGTGAAAAGGATGAGATTCTGCCGGAACCTGAACCGCCGGTTGTCACCCCGGGGGATGATCCGGGGAAAGATGAGGAAGAAAAGATACGGCTCGGAATAACCGCATCGTTGCAGGCGATGCAACAGACAAGGGGAATCATAGAGGCGTTTCTGCCGGGACATGAGATGGGGGTGTTCATCAGCGCTGCCGGCGCCGAGTCTCCATATGTACATAATGTACCTTATGCCTTTGACGGCAAAAAATGGAATGCCGGAGGGGACGCTCCGGTGGAGTGCGACGCGGAGGTGGCTGCTTATCTGCCGTACAACGGACAGACGGCAGGGGACAGGCTCATCCCCTTTGAACTGGCGGACCAGCACGACATCCTGTATGGAAGGGCGTCGATCACCAGAGACATTCCGACAGCGGATATTGAGATGAGACATGCCATGAGCCTGGTACGCATCAAAATTCTAAAAAATGAATATATGGGAGAAGGCATTGTTTCAAACATAAGGTTTGACAATGTGATCACAAGGATGACGCTTGACATCAGGCGGGAAACCAACTCCCCCCTGATATTCGATTTCTCAAGCAGGGGGAGCCTGCAAGCTGGCGGAAACTATCATCTGAACGATGCAGATCCAGTGGTAGTGGAGACAATTCTTCCCCCTGTCTACGGTTATGACCAGAAAGCGACAGTCTGTTTTACCATTGACGGAAAAGAATATCCCTATGAGTTCCACAGGGACCATGAATGGGAGGCGGGAATGAAATACACCTATACACTGAAAATGACGGGAAACTACAACTCCCCGGTCAACATGGAGCAGGTGGACATCGATGTGGAGTACTGGAGCCGGTATGGCAAGACGGACCAGATTATACTCAACCCGAATCCGGACGACTATCCTTTCAAGGTATGGCCCAATTATACCGAATACGGCTATGACTGCTATCAGAATGAAGGCAAGGTGTTCGGAACCTTTTACAATCCCTATTGCGATAACGGCGAGGGAGAGTTACGGTTTGTATTTATGAGGCCGGGTACGAATGAGATTGTGGAGCAGTTCCAGCCGATAGGCATCAAGACGAATGGGGCATGGGATGGAAAACGTATCCAATGCTATGTGACTTCTGCTCCCGGTACATACCAGCTTGTGCCGTTATTCCGCAAGAAAGGAGAAACGATGTGGTGCAGGGCAGTGGGATATTCCTATGGCAGTACGGACGAGGAATGGCTGTATGAGGTGAAAGCGCCTGCATCGGATGACCTGCCGGCATTGCGCATGATGGAAGTGGAAGGACAGGGATATACTTCTATGCTTGTTTATCCGGTTCCTGATGATGATCCGTGGAATCTGGTATATACTTTATCCAACCGGGGAGAAAAGGCACTGAGGGGCGAAATAAAAGCGGTCTGGGAACGTGAGTTCAAGCTGAAGTCCAATTCATATAGACCAAGCCATAGAAAAAAAGGTGCGATAAACGATGAGGAATGGAGAGATGAAATCGGTAAAGTTTCTGTGGACATTCCGGCAGGAACACGCTTCTGGAAAGGCATTATGACTTGTCTGTTCCCTGTTAAACGTTTAGATCCTACACATGATGGTATTGGATATGCAAGTCCACCTGTACACTTGTATTGGAAAGCAGAGGGGAATGACAAATGGATATTACTCCGATGCGATGCCGATTATCTGTTCAACTGCAATTATACAGGAGGTTATATATGGGATGAAACAACGAATTATGTGAAAGTCATGCCACAAAGTTGGCATTAAAATTTATATATCATGAATATATTTACAGACAATCAGTTGCAAAAAGCAGAGCAGATACTTCAATCTCCGCTTTCAAAATTATCGGACTTGACTTCTTCCGATATTCGGAATCTGGCAGTTGTATGGTGCTATTATTCAGGAAAGATTGAAGGGAATACATATACATACGTCGAAACAGAGGCCTTGTTGAAAGACGGCATAACATCGGAAAAACGGTACGAGGATGCCAAAATGCTGAAGAACCTGCATAATCTTTTTGTTTCTGAAATGGAGTATATCCATAAAGGGAAGAATACCGAGATAATAGATGAGCGTACTCTGCTCCGGCTGCATTCCGGGCTGTCTTCCGGCCTGGTTTCCGATGAGGAAGCCGGACAGTTCCGCACACGTCCGGTAAGGATATCCGGAACTAATTATGTGCCTCCCCGGAATGTATATGGGATACGTTTCAAGCTAAGCGAGGTACTTTACCGGCAGGCGGAGCTGGAGAATCCCCTTGAACGTGCTGTGTATCTCCATTGCAACATTGCACGGATACAGCCGTTCATCGACTGCAACAAACGTACGGCACGCCTTGTGGAAAGCATTGTGATGATGAATGCCGGACTGATTCCGGTCTATTCAGCAAAAGATGCCGATATTCTAAATTACCGCAAAGGGCTGATCAGTTTCTATGAAAACGAAACATACAGCCTGTATACAGATTATTTTCTGGACAGGCAGATGGCCCGGATAAAGGAATTGACAACGGATGCCGGAATGGAAATGTAATTCATTAAAATGACATAAGATGAATTTAAGGTGGAGAAGTCCCGCTGCAGTGATGCACCGGGGCTTCATTTTTAAATATACCCCGTAGAGGAGAGCATTCACAAACAGGAATCCTTTTAGAAATATTTAACAAACAATCTTTGTATAACTCCCATTTCTTTTTGAAATGCCTTTAATTTTATATTATACCGGTTCATAAATCATAGATACCATAAGGTGTGTCCGGCCCCGGATTATTATTATCACTGTTTCTATGATGGGGTTCAATCTGTTTGTTCCTCTCCCTTTATAATCCGATAGATGTCCCGCACGAGACAAAACGGGGTAACAACCACTCCTGCATACGCCGCTATACATAATCTTAGAGAAAACCATATAAACATCACAAGCCAGTTGAAAATGATAATGATCCCCGAAGGATTCAGCCGTCCTGTAATTTTCCATCCATACCACAAACTGCCCATTGTATAGACCATTATTATCCTGGCTATCGGTGATGTTTTCAACCACTCCAGTTTAGATATTCCGGAAGCGGTTTTAGCGACCTGATTCGTATCAGTCAGGACTGAAGTTATGTGTTCGGACCAGTACCACCCTACAACACACAAAATGCCGAATCCAATCAGATTCCTGGCACTCGGAGTATTCAAAGAAAGCATTATTTTTATTCGTTTTTGATTAAAAGTTAGTTCAGGCAACAAAGATACGGAAATATAAGCGAATAATCCCAACAGTACTATTACAGCCAATTTTGAATCTATAATTTCCATTTTGAGTTATATACTAAAGTTTCCCACCCCTTAAAACACTAACTTTTCTCATTTTCCTTTGTCTGT
>ERZ1673745.239-NODE-239-length-69251-cov-7.204101_pt1 | contig 69251 bp, 50 predicted proteins | sample MGYA00580206_ERZ1673745 | MGnify/ENA primary metagenome ERZ1673745 (study PRJEB41218, sample SAMN15661753) | gut metagenome | host: Homo sapiens | place: Canada: London | collected 2015-08-20/2019-03-30 | study: EMG produced TPA metagenomics assembly of... | reverse complement strand
GATGTCGCCGATCGTTTTACCGTCGTATTTGCGGGTCCATGCTTCGCCGGTGTCGGCGCAGACGATGACGGCGCAGGGAGCGCCGAAGTCGCGGGTGCAGCGTGCCAGACGCTCCATCCCCTCCTGCGAGCGTACGACGATGAGCCGCTGGGGCTGGCGGTTGGCGCCCGTAGGAGCCACGCGGCCCGCCTCCAGAATGATGTCGAGCTTTTCCTGCTCGACTTTTGCCGGGGCATATTTGCGGCATGCGTACCGCTTTTTTGCCAGAGAGAGAAAATCCATAGTGGTAACTGTTTGAAGTCGGACAAATATACGGCAAAAATCCCGCCGCGGCAACTTTTTACGGCGGCCTTTGTCATGCCCGACTGACAGTTTGGCAGAAAACGGGCGGTGGCACACGGTTTGTTAATGGATGGTCGGATGAAATGAATCAAAATACAGCTAAATATAAAACTATGAAAAACGGCAAAATCGGGGTTACGACGGAGAATATCTTCCCCGTGATTAAAAAGTTCCTCTATTCGGACCATGAAATTTTCCTGCGCGAGCTGATTTCCAATGCGGTCGATGCTACCCAGAAACTGAAGACGCTTTCGTCGATCGGCGAAATGAAGGGCGAGCTGGGCGACCTGACGATTCACGTCGCCGTGGACAAGGAGGCCAAAACGCTGACCGTGACCGACCGCGGTGTGGGCATGACCGCCGAAGAGGTGGACAAGTATATCAACCAGATCGCCTTCTCAGGCGCCGAGGAGTTTATGGAGAAGTACAAGAACCAGTCGATCATCGGTCATTTCGGACTGGGCTTCTACTCGTCGTTCATGGTGGCCGACAAGGTCGAGATCTTCACCAAATCCTATAGGAAAGAGGCCAAGACCGTGCATTGGAGCTGCACCGGCACGCCCGAATTCGAAATGGAGGAGACCGATGCGGAGCATGACCGCGGCACGACGATCGTCCTGCATCTTTCGGAGGATTCGCTGGAGTACGCCGAAAGTTCGAAGGTCGAGGAGCTGCTGCGCAAATACTGCCGGTTCCTGCCCGTGCCCATCGCTTTCGGCAAGGTCAAGGAGTGGAAGGACGGCAAGTACGTCGATACCGACAAGGACAACATCATCAACAACATCGATCCGCTCTGGACGCGCAAACCCGCCGACATCACCGAGGAGCAGTACAAGGAGTTCTATCATGAGCTATACCCGCTGAGCGACGAGCCGCTGTTCTCGATCCACCTGAATATCGACTATCCGTTCCACCTGACGGGCATCCTCTATTTCCCGAAGATCCACAACAACTTCGAGATACAGAAGAACAAGATTCAGCTCTATTCGAATCAGGTGTATGTGACGGATCAGGTCGAGGGCATCGTGCCGGAATACCTGACGCTGCTGCACGGCGTGATCGACTCGCCCGACATTCCGCTCAACGTGTCGCGGAGCTACCTGCAGAGCGACTCCAACGTGAAGAAGATTTCGAGCTACATCACCCGCAAGGTCGCCGACCGTCTGCAGGAGCTGTTCAACACCATGCGCGCGGACTACGAGGCGAAGTGGGACGATCTGAAAATATTCATCGAATACGGCATCCTGACCGACGAGAAGTTCTCCGAGAAGGCGCAGGAGTTCATGCTCTGGAAGAACATCGAGGGCAAGTATTTCACGCCTGCGGAGTATCTGGAGAAGGTGAAGGAGAACCAGACCGACAAGAACAAGACGGTCGTCTTCCTCTATGTGGACGATCCCGTGGAGAAGCACACGTTCCTCGAAGCGGCCAAGGCCAAGGGGTACGACGTGCTGCTGATGGACGGTCAGCTGGACAACCACTATATCAACTGGTACGAGTCGAAGAACAAGGAGACGCGCTTCGTGCGTGTGGACAGCGACGTGATCGACAAGCTGATCCAGAAGGAGGAGAATATCAAGATGTCGCTCACCGAAGCCCAGCAGGAGCTGCTGCGCCCGGTATTCGAGAGTCAGATGCCCAAGGACGACAAGATTCATTACAACATTTCGTTCGAGGCCATGTCGCCCGACGAAGCGCCCGTGGTCATCACGCAGAACGAATTCATGCGCCGTATGAAAGAGATGGCCGCGATGGGCGGCGGAGGCGGCATGAGCCAGTTCTACGGACAGATGCCCGACAACTTCACCATTGCGGTAAACGGCAACCACCCCATCGTCGCCGACATTCTCTCCGACGCGGAGAAGGCCTACGGCGACAAGCTGAAGTCGATCACCAAGAAGATCGACGCTGCGGTCGCCGAGGAGAACCGCTTCGACGAGGTGGTGAAGGGCAAGAAGGAAGAGGAGCTGACTCCCGAAGAGAAATCGACGCGCGAGGAGCTGTCGAAGAAGATCGTCACGCTGCGCGACGAGCGCAACGAGCGGCTGCGCGAGATCGGCGGCGAAAACCGGCTCGTCAAGCAGATCATCGACCTTGCGCTGCTGACCAACGGCATGCTCAAGGGCAAGAACCTGACGGATTTCATCCAGCGTTCGATTTCGCTGATCGAAAAATAGCCGGAGTCGCGTTCCGGAAAAAAGAACCGCATCCCGATGGGTGCGGTTTTTTTGACGCGATCGTCGCGCCCTATAAAGGTTGATTTGCTGTTTACGGCGGCGGAACCTAGCCCGACACTCTCACTTTATCCGTAAGCGAAGCCTGCGCCGGAATCCCGGCGCAGGCTTCGTCGTATATCGTATATGCGGGATTCGGGCTAGAGTCTCCGCCATTGCGTCGCTCCGGAGCCTTTCTGTCGTGAGAATCATCGGAGGTGTCGCTGCCGCTTCTACTCCTCCGTCCACTTGTCGGTGACCAGCTGCAGGAACCAGTGGGGAACGCGGCACGGGCGGCGCGTGTCGCTGTGGATGAAGCCCAGCTGCGTCATGCCCGTATTGAGCAGGTCGCCCTTTTCGTTGTAGATTTCGTAGAAGAAGTTGATGCGGGCTGTGGGAAGCTCTTTCAGCATGATGCGTACGGTGAGCAGTTCGTCGTAATAGGCCGGACGGTGGTACTTGGACTGCACCTCCAGAATCGGCATCATGATGCCCCGCTTCTCGACCTCGGCGAAGGACATGCCCAGCCAGCGGAGCAGTTCGCTGCGCGCGGCTTCGTAATAGCAGACGTAGTTCGAGTGGTGGCAGATCGCCATCTGGTCGGTATGCTTGTACCAAACCCTTATTTGACAGTCGTAACTCAGCATGATTTAAAATGTTATGACGACACGCCCTTCGGGCAGTATGTCGCGGGTTATCAGTTCCTGAGCGGCATCGACCGTGAGCCGGGTCGGCTTGCCGTTGATGTGTGCGTCGTATTCGCCCGGAGGGGGCAGGAGTTTCAGCGGGTCCTCCACCCGGATGCGGTTGCGCAGCGCCCGGCCGATTACCAGATAGGGATGCGCCAGCAGACGTGCGGCGCGCGCCATCTTTCCCTCGCCGACCAATTGCCGGATCACCGTCGAACTGACTTTTTCGGCGTCCACGTCGCATTCGGAGACCTCTATAATGCGCAGGCCGAAGCCGTGGCTGTCCAGATAGTCGTAACTGCCCTGTTTGTCGTGTCCGAAGCGGTGGTTGAAGCCTACGACGAGCGTTTCGGCTCCCGTATGGCCTACGAGACAGTCGCGGACGAATTCGTCGGGAGCCAGCCGGCTGAAGGCTCTGTCGAAGGGGATGATGACCAGATTGTCGATCCCCAGCCGTTCGAGGAGGCAGATTTTCTCGTCGAGCGTCGTCAGCAGGCGCAGGCCGTCGGCCTTGCCGAGCGTGATGCGGGGATGCGGCTCGAAAGTGAAGACGATGCTTTCGCCGCCCTGCCCGCGGGCCGCGGCGGTCACGGTGCGCAGCAGTTTCAGATGGCCGCTGTGCACGCCGTCGTACGATCCGACGGTCACCGCCGGATGCGTGAAATGCGGAAGCGCTTCGAAACCGTGAAAAACCCTCATTGCTCTCTCTCCTGCCGCTCTTTGTTTAGGTGTTGCTGCTGTTTTTCTCTTCGTTCTCCTTGACGAAGTAGGCTACTTTTTCGAGCAGCGTGGTGATGTCGTAATTCTCGACCACGATCCCCTGCGGGAAGTTCAGCGGCGTGGAGGTGAAGTTCAGCACGCCACGGATTCCGGCGTTGATGATCGGAACGACCAGACTCGGCGCCACCTGCGTCGGCGAGGAGACGATCACGATGCTGATGTCCTTGTCCTCGACGATCTCTTCGAACGTATCCATGTGATAGCACGGAATGCCGTCGATGGTCTTGCCGACCTTGCCGGGATCGACGTCGAACGCGGCGGTGATTTTCAGTTTGAGACCCTTGCCGTTGAAATATTTGGTGATGGCCTGTCCGAGGTGTCCCATGCCCAGCACGGCGATATTCATCTGCGAAGGGCTGTCGAGGATTCGGCTGATGTATTCGATGAGCACCTGCACGTCGTACCCTTTCTTCGTATCGCTCGAAAAGCCGATCAGCATCAGGTCGCGCCGGACCTGCACGGCCGTGATGCCGTGGATGCCCGCCAGCACGTGCGAGAAGATATGCGTGATCCCCTGTTTGTGGCTCGCCAGCAGCGTGCGGCGGTATTCGCTCAGACGCTCGATGGTTTTTTCGGGTATTGCGTTTGTCAAAGATGCCATAGTCTTGCTATTCGACGGTTATCGTGAAGTCGCTGTTGTAGTTGACTCTCATCCAGCTGCGGTTGACGTGGTTGTGGCGCCCCTCGCCCTGTCCGAAGAGATAGGAGGTCTGAAGGGGCGCGTAACTCCGGCCTTCCATGTCGTACTCGATGTCGTTGTACATCGCGGGGCAGAAGATCACCGCCGCATCGTAGCCGCGGTACGAGAAGAGCGTGGGCAGTGACCCGAAGGAGCGGATATAGGCGCTGTCGAAGTCGAGAATCGTCTGCGAGTCGCGCTTGGCGTGGTAGGTCGAGATGAAGATCACGCGGTCCTTGAAGAACATCGTGCGGTCGATGTTGTTCATGCGGTTCCAGCGGGTATTGCCCAGCACGACGAACCGGGGGGCCGTGCGGCCGCGGCTCGATATGTTGGTGTCGGCCGAAGCGATGGCCGCCAGAATGCGGTCCACGTCCACCTCGTTGTCGGACATGACGATGAATACGTTGTCGGCGCCGTTGTCCAGCAGCGGCGTCAGGTCGCCCGAATTGCTGTTCGTGCGGGCCGACGGATGGACATATTTATAGGTATGCTTCTTATAGTCCGAATCGCCGAGCAGCGTCAGTATCTCCTTCTCGAACTCCTTGTCCGTACTTTCGGTGTAGATCAGCGCTACCTGCCGGTCCCCGTTCACCAGTTCGGCGGCCTTTTCCCATTTGTGCGCCGGGTCGGGCGCCATCTGGAACAGCACGTCGCTGTTCATGCCCGTGATGTTGGCCAGCGGCGAAACGACGGGCACGTTGTGCTCCTCGGCGAACCGGATGACCGGATACAGCCCCTCCTCGTAGACCGGACCGATGATCAGGTCGGTATTGCGGAAGGCGTCGCTCTCGGTGATTTCGCGGATTTTCTCCGCATCGCGGGCCGTGTTATACAGACAGACGTTCACCGAATAGCCGTATTTGGTCTTCACGCTGTCCAGTCCGAGCAGGAATCCCTGATAAAACTCCAGATAGCTGGGATTGGGGGTGCCGGCGTCCATCGGCAGCAGCAGGGCGACGTCGAGCGTCGCACTGCGCCGCAGTGCGCGGAATTCGATCTCCTTCACCCTGTTGTCGGCGGAGAGGTCGGGGACGGAGTCCGCGCGCACGGTGTCGGCAGGCTGCCGCTCCCCGGCGGCCAGCTCTTCGGGAGAACCCGGAACCTTGATGATCGCTCCGGCTTTCAGGTCGGCGGGTTTCAGCCCTCCGTTGAGCGAGCCGAGCTGCTCTTCGGTGATGCCGAAGCGGCGTGACAGCGAATAGAAGGTTTCGCCCGGCTTGACCATATGATAGGCATAACCCTCCTCGGCGACGCTGTTGAGCGTATTGCGGTAGGCTTCCCACTGCTCCTTGGCGCCGGCCTCGTCTTCGGAGCCGATCTCCTTCTTGCGGATCAGGATGCGCTCTCCGAGCCGCAGGTTGGTCGGATCGAGATTCGGATTGTCCTCGATGACGGTCTGGATCGGGATTTCGTACTTGCGCGAAATGGCGTACAGGGTTTCGCCCTGCGCGACGGTGTGGGAGTCGAAGGTCCTGCGCAGCTTCCGCTCCGACTTGGGTTCGGGCACGGCCGTCACGAAGGGTATCTTGACGTTCTCCCCCGCCTTCAGCCCGCCGCCTGCCGACGGATTGTACTGAAGAATCACCTTCTCGCCCACCTCGTACGCCTTAGACAGCCCGTAAAGCGTTTCGCCGGGCTGCACCGTATGGATGTAGAATTTCGAGCCGTTGATGTAAACGATCGTTCCCGACTTCTGCACCGCGAAGGCGCACACGCTCAACAGGAGCAGCAAGACTGTCGCACAAAGTCGCTTCATCGTCATTTCAGTTTTTCGCGCATGCGGATTTCGGTGATGACCTTCTTGGTGTAGAGCGGGAAATCGCCGTTCATCATCCATGCGTAATAACTCGGTTCCATGCGGAAGACCTCCTCCACGCTGCGGCCCTTGTATTTGCCGAATCCGAAGACCTCCTCGCCTTTTTCGTTGAAGAGGATGCGTCCGGCGTAGTCGGCCGTTTCGGCGCGGGTCGAGAATTCGGCCAGCTTGTCGATGTCGTTCTCCAGATCGGGATAACGCTCCAGCTGGGCCTTGAGCACCTCGTAGGTCGCCAGCGTGTCGGCCTCGGCCGAGTGTGCGTCGTCCAGATCCTTGTCGCAGTAGAACTTGTAGGCCGCCACCAGCGTGCGCTGCTCCTTCTTGTGGAAGATGTTCTGCACGTCGATGAATTTGCGGCGCTTGAAGTCCACGTCCACTCCCGCGCGCAGGAACTCCTCGACCAGCACCGGCAGGTCGAAGCGGTTCGAATTGAACCCTCCGAAGTCGCAGCCGCGGATGAACTGTTCGAGCGACTTGGCGACCTGCGCGAAGGTCGGGCAATCCTTGACGTCCTCGTCCGTAATGCCGTGGATGGCGGTAGCCTCCTCCGGAATGTGCATTTCCGGATTGAGCTTGCGGGTTTTGACGATCTCTTCGCCGTCGGGCATGATCTTGGCCATCGAAATCTCGACGATGCGGTCTTTGGCGGTGTCCACGCCGGTCGTTTCGAGGTCGAAGAAGATGATCGGGCGCTTGAGGTTTAACTTCATCTGAGGGGCCGTTATGCGTTGATCATCATCGGCATGAGCAGCATGAGCGTCGAGCTTGTCTGCTTGTCGTCATATACGGGTTTGAAGACGCCGGCACGGGTCGAGTCGGCCAGTTCGATCACCACGGTCGGCGTGTCCATGTTCGAGAGTATCTCGACGAGGAACGTCGATTTGAAGCCGATCGTGATCTCCTCGCCGTCGTAGCTGCACGAAATGGTCTCGTTGGCCGACACCGAGAAGTCGATGTCCTGCGCCGTGAGGTTGATCCGGTTGTCGCCGATGTCCATGCGGATCAGGTTGGTGGTCGGATTCGAGCAGACCGCCACGCGCTTGATGCCGTTCACCAGCTCGACGCGGTCCACCAGCACCTTGTTGGGGTTATTGGCCGGAATCACGGCGTTGTAGTTCGGGTAGTTGCCCTCGATCAGACGGCAGACGAGCGTGTGGCTCTTGAGCTTGAAGAGCGCGTTTTTCGAGTCGAAGCTCATCTCGATGGCGTCGTCCTCCTTCAGCAGCACCGATTTGAGCAGGTTGGCCGGTTTCTTGGGCAGGATGAACGAAGCCGTGACCTCGTTCGCGGTCTCGGACTCGTACTTCACGAGCTTGTGCGCGTCGGTGCCCACGAACGTCAGCGCGCCGGGCGCCAGATTGATGTAGATGCCGTTCATCACGGGACGCAGTTCGTCGTCGGCCGTGGCGAAGATCGTCTTGTTGATGCCGTTGACCAGCGTATCCACGTCCATGCTCAGCTCCTTCTTCTCGGCGCTCAGCTGTGGTACGGCGGGATAGCTCACGGCGCTCGCGCCGGGAATCGAGAGCGAACCGCTCTTCCAGTTGATCGTGATTTCCCAATTCTTATCGTTTACGTCGATGGTCAGCGGCAGTTCGGAGAACTCCTTCAGGGAGTCGAGCATCAGTTTGGCGGGTGCGGCGATGGTTCCCTCGCTCTCCACGCTGTCTACCGTAATGGAGCCGATGAGCGTCGTTTCGAGGTCCGAAGTCGTGACCTTCAGTTCGTTGCCGCTCAGCTCCATCAGGAAGTAATCCAAAATGGGAAGCGTGTTCTTATTGCTGATAACCTTGCCGGTGGTAGCCAGAAGCGAGAGCAGGGCCGAGCTTGATACTGAAAATTTCATACGTTTGTTTCCTTTCTTTATTTTCTGTTATGGTTTCTGTTATTCTAAAACTGCGAGTTTGTCGAGCGCCGTGGAGATCATCTTGCGCACGAAGGGTTTGTAGTCCGTATCGACGTTCTGGGCGATGCGCTGGGCGATGATGGTGCAGATCGTGGCGGCGCGGTGGCCCATCAGGGCCGCCAGACCGGCCAGCGCCGAACCCTCCATTTCGAAGTTGGTGATGCGGCGTCCGCGGTAGTCGAACGATTCGATCTTCTCGTTGAGCCGCGCATCCTGCGGTTCGAGACGCACCCAGCGGCCCTGCGGCGCATAGAAGCCCGGAGCGGCGATGGTGATGCCCTCGCGCGTCACGTCGCGGAAGTGCTCGAACAGCGTCTTGTCGGCGTCGATGAAGTAGGGCTTGGGAAGCAGTTCGTTCCAGCCGACGTGCTCCATGAAGGCCTTTTCGATGGCGAGGTCGCAGATTTCGTTGCGGCCCTTGTAGTAGTTCAGCAGGCCGTCGAAGCCCACCGACGTACGCGAGAAGACGAACTCCCCTACCTTGATGTCGGGCTGGATGGCGCCCGAAGTGCCCAGACGCACCAGCGTCAGCTGCCGTTTCTGCGCCTTCTCCTGCCGGGTGGCGAAATCGACGTTGGCCAGCGCGTCCAGCTCCGTGACCGAGATGTCGATATTGCCGATGCCGATGCCCGTCGAAAGTACCGTCATGCGTTTTCCCTTGTAGGTGCCCGTCACGGTCTTGAATTCGCGGTTGGCGACTTCGCATTCTCTGGTGTCGAAAAATTCCGCAACCAAGGCCACGCGGCCGGGGTCTCCGACGAGAATCACCGTGTCGGCGAGCTGCTCCGGCAGCAGGTGCAGGTGGAAAATCGAACCGTCGTTGTTGATAATCAATTCAGAAGCAGGAATCGTTCTCATAATAGTCGTTTTTAATTTTCATAATTGGCATAAAAGTAATATATTTACCTCGAATATCAAAACTTCGAAGACAATTTTTCATAAATATATGTATAGATAAACCTCTTTAAAATATGACACTCGTCAAATCCATTTCCGGCATCCGCGGCACGGTGGGCGGGGCGCAGGCCGAGAACCTGACGCCCCCCGACGTCGTGAAATTCACCACTGCATACGCACGTCTGATCGCCGAGCGGAATCCCGGCAAAAAACTAACCATAGTCGTAGGCCGCGACGCCCGTATTTCGGGCGAAATGGTCTCCGATCTGGTCGAGGGTACCCTGCTGGCCTGCGGCGCCGACGTGATCAACGTCGGGCTTTGCACCACGCCGGGCACCGAGATGGCCGTCATCACCAAGCGGGCCGACGGCGGCATCATCATCACCGCGTCGCACAACCCGCGTCAGTGGAACGCCCTGAAGCTGCTCAACTCCGACGGCGAATTCCTCACCGACGCCGAGGGCAAGCGCGTGCTGGCGATGGCCGAGGAGGAGGGCTTCGAGTACCCCGGCGTGGACGGCATCGGGCATGTGCTTTCGCGCGAACCGTTCAACCGGACGCATATCGAGCAGGTGCTGGCGCTTCCGCTCGTGGACGCCGAGGCGGTCCGCAAACGCCGCTTCAAGGTGGTCGTGGACGCCGTGAATTCCGTGGGCGGCATCGTGATGCCGGAGCTTCTGCGGCGGCTGGGGTGCGAAGTCGTGGAGCTGAACTGCGACCCGACGGGCGAATTCGCCCACAACCCCGAACCGCTGCCCGAAAACCTGACCGGAATCGCGGAGACGATCCGCCGCGAGAAAGCCGATCTGGGCATCGTCGTCGATCCCGACGTGGACCGGCTGGCGCTGGTCAGCGAGGACGGCTCGATGTTCGTCGAGGAGTATACGCTGGTTGCCGTGGCCGACTATATTCTGTCGAAGAATCCGGGCGGCGACACCGTTTCGAACCTCTCCTCGTCGCGGGCGCTGCGCGACGTTACCGAACGGCACGGCGGCAAATACTCCGCGTCGGCCGTCGGCGAGGTGAACGTGGTGGCCAAGATGAAGGAGACGGGCGCCGTGATCGGCGGCGAAGGCAACGGCGGCGTGATCTATCCGGAGTTGCACTACGGCCGCGACGCGCTGGTCGGGACGGCACTCTTTTTGACGTGGCTCGCCCACAAGGGGATGACCATGACGCAGCTGCGCGCCACCTACCCCTCGTACTTTGCCTCGAAGAACAAGATCGAGCTGACGCCGGCGATCGACGTGGATAAAGTACTGCGTGAGATAAAGGAGCGTTATGCCAGTGAAAACGTGAACGATATAGACGGCGTTAAAATCGACTTCGCGGAAAATTGGGTACACCTGCGCAAGTCCAATACCGAGCCGATCATCCGCGTCTACACCGAGGCGAAATCCATAGCGGAAGCCGATGCGCTGGCGCAGCGTTTCATCGGCGAGATAAAAGCGATATGCAACATTTAATTTATAGATTATGAAAAGTGGAATTTTGATCCTCGCGGCGGCCGCCCTGCTTGCGGCCTGCGGCGGAAATACACAGAAAAAAGCTGCTTCCGGCGGTGCCGAAACCGTCGCCGAAGCGCCCGACATGCATACGGCCGAGACCTCGCTCGACTATCAGGGCACCTATGCCGGAACGCTTCCGGCAGCGGATTGTCCGGGCATCGAGACCCGTCTGACACTGAAAAAGGACGGCACTTTCGACCTGCACATGAAATACATCGACCGTGACGCGGAATTCGATACGAAGGGCGGCTACTCCGTGAGGGGCAACCTGCTGACCCTGACTCCCGAAAACGGCGAGGGCGTCGAGTACTACAAGGTCGAGGAGAACCGCCTGCGCCGGCTCGACGCCGACAAGCAGCCCGTGACGGGTCCGCTGGACGAAAACTACGTATTGAAGAAGACCGAATAACACCCCGGAAAAATGGATAAAGTAAAGAAATATATAGACGCAAATAAAGATCGCTTTATCAGCGAGTTGTTCGACCTCCTGCGCATCCCTTCGATCAGCGCGCAGAGCGAGCACCGGCCCGACATGACGCGGTGCGCCGAATGGCTGGCCGCGGCGCTCGTGAAGGCGGGCGCCGACCGTGCCGAGGTATTTCCCACCGAGGGCAATCCGGTGGTTTACGCCGAGAAGACGGTCGATCCCAAGGCCAAGACGGTATTGGTCTACGGTCATTACGACGTGATGCCCGTCGATCCGCGCAGCGAGTGGCGGACCGAGCCGTTCGAGCCTGTCATCCGGGACGGCCGGATATGGGGCCGCGGCGCCGACGACGACAAGGGCCAGCTCTGGATGCACGCCAAGGCGTTCGAGGCGATGTGCGCCGAGGAGTGCCTGCCCTGCAACGTGAAATTCATGCTGGAGGGCGAGGAGGAGATCGGCTCGCCGAGTCTCTACAAATTCTGCGAGCAGAACAAAAAGATGCTCAAGGCCGATATTATATTGGTATCGGACACTTCGATGATCTCGATGCAGACCCCCTCCATCACCTGCGGCTTGCGGGGCTTGGCTTACATGGAGGTCGAGGTGACGGGACCCGACAAGGACCTGCATTCAGGGCTGTTCGGCGGTGCGGTCGCCAATCCCGCCAACGTGCTGACGCGCCTTGTGGCGCAGTTGGTCGATGCTGAGGGGCGCGTGACGATTCCCGGCTTCTACGACGACGTGCGCGAACTCACTCCGGCCGAGCGCAAGGCCTTCAACAAGGCGCCGTTCAGCCTCGCGGCCTACAAGAAGTCGCTCTCGATCGGCGACGTGGAGGGCGAAGCGGGCTACACGACGCTCGAACGTACGGGCGTGCGTCCGTCGCTCGACGTGAACGGCATCTGGGGCGGCTATATCGAGGAGGGCACCAAGACGGTGATCCCGTCGAAGGCGTCGGCCAAGATTTCGATGCGGCTGGTGCCGAATCAGGATTACCGCAAGATCAGCAAGCTGTTCGAAAAATATTTCAAATCGATCGCTCCCAAGAGCGTGAAGGTCACGGTCAAGTCGCTGCACGGCGGCATGCCCTACGTCGCGCCGACCGACATGCCGGCCTACAAGGCGGCGGAGAAGGCCGTGGCGGAGACTTTCGGCAAGAAACCCCTGCCCTTCTATTCGGGCGGCTCGATTCCGATCATCAGCGGTTTCGAGTCGATTCTGGGCATCAAGTCGCTGCTCATCGGCTTCGGACTGGCCGAAGACGCGATCCATTCGCCCAACGAGAGCTACGGACTCGAACAGTTCTACAAGGGCGTCGAGACCATTCCGCTGTTCTACAAGTATTTCGCGGAGCAGAAGTAGCGCGCGGCCATGTATCAGGAATTTCTCGATTTCATCTTTCCGCTCGCCGAAGGCGCCGGAAAGATCCAGCTCGCCTACTTCCGGGGCGACGATCTGGCGATCCGCACGAAATCCAATGTCTACGACGTCGTTACGCGCGCCGACAAGGAGAGCGAAGCCTACATCGCCGCGGCGATTTTGGAACGCTGGCCCGACCATGAGATACTGGGCGAGGAGGGCGGTTCGATGGGGCGTGCCGGGAGCGATTACCGCTGGGTGGTCGATCCGCTCGACGGCACGACGAACTACAGTCAGGGGCTTCCTGTTTTCTCGGTTTCGATCGCCCTGCAATACCGGGGCGAGACGATCGTCGGAGTTGTCTACGCACCCTACCTGAACGAGCTGTTCTGGGCGTCGAAAGGCGGCGGGGCTTATATGAAGAGCCGCTCAGGCGAGGTGAAGCGGCTGCACGTCTCCGACAAGCAGACCCTCGCCACGTCGGTCATCGCCACCGGATTCCCGTACGACAAGGACGTCAATCCGGACAACAACAGCGACAACGTCGCGCGCATCATCCCCTACGTGCGGGACGTGCGGCGGCTGGGGTCGGCGGCCTACGACCTGAGTTGTGTCGCGGCGGGACTTCTGGACGGCTATTGGGAGCTGGACCTGCACGAGTGGGACGTGTGCGCCGCGAATCTGATCGTCCGGGAGGCCGGGGGCGTCGTTACGGACTTCAGGCCCGACCGCGGAGTGTCGCAGGCTGCGGGCAATGAAACGCTCGTGCGGGAGATTCTGAAATATGTCATTTAAGCACCGGTTTCGGTGCTTTTTTTCTTATTTCGGGGTGTCCGAATATCGTTTTTAAAATATTTTCTTATTTTTGACGGGATAAAAATGCTGAAAGAATTATGTGTGGGATTGTAGGATATGTCGGCGGGCGCGAAGCCTGTCCGATCCTGTTGAAAGGTTTGCACCGGTTGGAATACCGCGGTTACGACAGCGCGGGTGTGGCGATGGTCGATGAGGACGGTGCGCTCAACGTTTACAAATGCAAGGGCAAGGTCTCGGACCTCGAACATTTCCTCGCGGGGAAGGAGCTGGGCGGAAATATCGGCATCGCGCACACGCGCTGGGCGACGCACGGCGTCCCGAACGACGTCAATGCCCATCCGCACTGCTCCGAGTCGGAGAATATCGCCCTGATACACAACGGGATCATCGAAAATTACCGGGTGCTGAAAGATGCGCTCGAAGAGAACGGCTACACGTTCCGCAGCAGCACCGATTCGGAGGTGCTGGTGAACCTGATCGAATATATCCGCTCGACCAACGCCTGTTCGCTGCTCGAAGCCGTGCAGCAGGCGCTCCGTCAGGTGGTCGGCGCCTATGCCATCGCCGTGGTCGAGAAGAACAACCGCGACGAGATCATCGCGGCGCGCCAGAGCAGCCCCATGGCCATCGGCATCGGTCGGGGCGAGTACTTTCTCAGTTCCGACGCCGCGTCGATCATCGAGTATACGCAGGATTTCGTCTACGTGAACGACGGGGAGATCGCCGTCATCAACCGCAACAAGCCGCTGAAGATCGTCACGCTGGACAACCACGAAAGCAGGATCGACATCAAGAAGCTGCAGATGAGCATTTCGCAGCTCGAAAAGGGCGGCTATCCGCATTTCATGCTCAAGGAGATTTACGAGCAGCCCAAGACCATCGTGGACTGCATCCGCGGCCGCATCAACCCCGAAACGGGCGAGGTGAAGTTGTCTGGCGTGATCGACAACCGCAGGAAATTCCTCCAAGCCCGCCGCATCATCTTCGTGGCGTGCGGTACGTCGTGGCACGCGGCGCTGATCGGCGAACACCTGATCGAGAATATCTGCCGGATTCCGGTCGAAGTGGAGTACGCTTCGGAGTTCCGTTACCGCAATCCGGTCATCTACGAGGACGACATCGTGATCGCCGTGTCTCAGTCGGGCGAGACGGCCGACACGCTGGCCGCCGTCGAACTGGCCCGCAAGGCCGGGGCTTTCGTCTTCGGCATCTGCAACGTCGTAGGTTCCTCGATCGCCCGCGCCACCCATTCGGGCGCCTATATCCATGTGGGACCGGAGATCGGCGTGGCTTCGACCAAGGCATTTACGGGGCAGGTGACCGTGATGGCGATGCTGGCGCTGGCCGTGGGCCGCGAGAAGGGCGCCGTGACGGAGGAGTACTACCGTGAGGTGGCGAAGGGCCTGCTGGAACTTCCGGCCGTACTGGAAGAGGTGCTGAAGCTCGGCCCGCGGATCGAAGACCTCTCCAAGATCTTCACCTACGCCCACAATTTCATCTATCTGGGCCGCGGCTACAACTACCCCACGGCGATGGAAGGCGCGCTCAAACTGAAGGAAATCTCCTATATTCACGCCGAGGGCTACCCCGCCGCCGAGATGAAACACGGCGCGATCGCGCTCATCGACAACGAAATGCCGACGGTCGCCATCGCCACGCCGGACAATACCTACGAAAAAACGGCCAGCAACATCGAGGAGATCCGCGCCCGTGGCGGCAAGATCATCGCCGTGATCGCCCGCGACGATACGCACGTGCGCCGCAGCGCCGATTACACGATCGAGGTTCCGGTGATAACCGACTGCCTGATGCCGGTCGTCGTCTCGGTGCCGCTGCAGCTGCTGGCGTACTATATCGCCGTAAACAAGGGCCGCAACGTGGACCAGCCGCGCAATCTGGCCAAGTCCGTGACGGTGGAATAGCCCCGGCACCGGAAAATAGCTGAACATGGAAATCCCCGCAGCCGCGTACGGCTGCGGGGATTTCGCTCACACATTATCATTAACCTAAAACCTCGTGTCAGTCGTCGTAGCCGTTGGGTTTGGCTTTCCATGCGGCGGCGAAGATCGCCGTGCCGACGAGCGCCATGCCCACCAGCGTATAGAGCGCGATGCTCCAGTCGGTGTACTGCACCAGCATGCCGAGTCCCCAGCCCGAAACGATCGTGCTGCCGTAGCCGAACAGCCCGCAGAAACCGCCTGCCGTAGCGGCGGCGCGCTTGGTGGCGATATTGGCCGCGGCGATGCCGACCAGCGCCTGCGGGCCGTAGATGAAGAATCCGGCGGCCATCAGAATCGCAACGGCCACGATCAGCGGCGTATGCTCGTTGAGCGAATAGAGTCCCACCAGACACACGGCGGCCATCAGCATGCAGATGACGCACGTGCGGGGCGCACGGCCGCCGAAGAAACGGTCGGTGGCCCAGCCTGCGGCCAGCATGCCCGCGATACCGGCAATTTCGAACGCCGCGACGGTCCAGCCCGCATGGCTGATGTCCATGTGCAGGTGCTCCTTGAGCATCGTCGGTCCCCAGTCCAGCACGGCGAAGCGCACGATGTAGACGAAGAAGTTGCCCACGGCGATGATCCAGATCGTCGGATTCAGGAAGACCTTGCGGCGCAGGAAGGCCTTGTATTCGGCCTTCTCCTCCGCTTTGGACTGCGGTTTTTCGGCCGTTTTGCCGGTCTTGAGTTCGGGAAGGCCCACCGACGAGGGCGTGTCGCGGACGAAGGCCCAGACGACGGCCGCACCCAGCAGGGCGATCGTCGCCGGGAGCAGGAAGCACCAGCGCCAGTGCTGCGAGAGCATCGACGAAGCGTCGAACCATGCGCCCCAGTTCAGGCTGACGACATAGCCGCAGAAGATGATGGCCAGTCCGGCGCCGATCGAGTGCGAGGTGTTCCAGACCGACATCTTGGTCGCCAGCCGTTCGGGGACGATCCAGTGGGTCATCAGCCGCGTGCAGGGCGGGACGCCCATGCCTTGGAACCAGCCGTTGAGAATCCAGAAGATGCCCAGCGCCAGCACCGAGGAGCTGAATCCGAAGAGCAGGTTGCAGATGCCGCAGAAAACGAGTCCCGTGACCAGAAAGTAGCGTGCGTTGCTGCGGTCGCCCCAGATGCCGTTGACGAACTTCGAGAGTCCGTAGATCAGTCCGTGGAGCGTGAGGAAGAGGCCGAGGTCGGATTTCGAAATGCCCATCTCCTCGTTGAGATACGGCATGGCGATACTCAGGTTCTTGCGCACGAAATAGAAGAGCGCGTAACCGAAGATGCACATCGCCATGGTGCGGAATTCCCAGTATTTGAAACGTTTGACCTGTTGGTCGGTCATGCCGGCATATGCCGGATTGAGTTGTTTTACAGACATTTATTCAGGTTGGTTCGGGTTTTACTTCAGGTCGGTGGAGCTTCTGTTGCCGCGGATGGCGGCGTCCTGCAGGGCGTGGATCGCGTCGCGCGACCACGGCAGGCCGATGAATTCGGAGGGATAGTCGGTCTCGATGATGTCGGGTTCGGCCAGCAGTTCGCGCATGTAGGCCACGCGGCGGTCGTGGGGATTCTTCACCTTGTCGGACGATCCGGTGATCGAGGTCATCGTCATCACGCCCTCGGCGTGCAGCAGATCGTAGACCTGTTGGAGTTCGGGATTGACCGCCAGACGGATATAGGCCATGATGTATTTCCACGGAATGGGCGAAGCTTCGTACGCCCGGAAGTGCTCCATCGAACTGATTTCGACGCAGAACATGACGTTGCGGATACCGTGGTTCCAGTAGTAGAGCGCCTCTTCGATCGAGCGGACGCTCAGCATGATGTTGTGGTACATGGACCACTCGCCGCCGGGCCGGAGCTGCCTGATATAGTAGTCGAGACTCGCGCGGCGCACCTCGTCGCTCACGCCTTTGGTGTTGATGTACTTGTTGTCGAAGTTGAAGACCACCTTGTCCTTGCCCCACTCCAGCACATCCTTCAGGCGCGGAATCCTATAGGGCGTGACTTTGCCGTCGCGGTCCACGAGGTTCAGGCGGCGCAGTTCGTCGTAGGTGTAGTCGGCGACGAGGCCCTTGCCCGTGGTCGTGCGGTCGATCGTCAGGTCGTGCATGAGCACCATGACGCTGTCCTTGGTGAAGCTGAAGTCGATTTCGAAGAAGGTAGGCATCAGCGACAGCGTCTTTTCGCACGACTCGATGCAGTTTTCGGGATAGCCGGGCATCATGCCGCCGCGGTGGCCGCTGACGATCACGTCGCGCGCGGGATCGTAGGTGAAATAGGCCTGCAGCTCCTCGATCGAATCGATCTTCACGGTGTGCAGCCGGGGGGCTTGGGCGCAGGCGGGCATGATTGCGGCGCAGCATGCGGCCAGCAGTAGCAGTTTCGTGTTTTTCATGTCGCAGGCGGGGATTAGCGGATGATTCGTTCTACTTCGGCGTACGCCTGCGCGGCGAGCGCGGGCAGCGGATCGCCGGCGGGCAGTTCCGCGATTTCGGCTACGGCCGCCGCCGCGCCGAGCCGTGCGGTCATGGCGATCATCTCCACGCTCTGCGGGTCCTCCGGATTGTCGTAGTGCAGGGCCGCACCGATGCCCAGCAGCAGGTTGGGCGTGCCGATGCCGTACTGACGGGCCGTGAGGACCGGTTTTACGAGCCGGTCGCCCGCCGAAAGCTTGCGGAGCGGTTCGCGGCCCACGCGGGTCACGTCGTCGCAGAGGTAGGGGTTCGTAAAGCGGCCGATGATCTTGTCGATATAGGCGAAGTGGGCGTCGCGGTCGAAGCCGTAACGCGCCACCAGCCCCCGCCCGCTCTCGCGCATGGCGGCTTTGACGACGGCGTGGATCTGCTCGTCGGAAATGCTCTGGCAGATGGTCATGTAGCCCTTCATGCGGCCCAGATAGGCCGTAATGGCGTGGCCCGTGTTGAGCGTGAAGAGCTTGCGCTCGATGTAGGCGATCAGGTTGTCGGCCGGATTCATGCCGGGGATTTCGGGTACGGCTCCCTTGAATGCGGCGCGCTCGACGTTCCATTCGAAGAAGCGTTCGACGACCACGTCGATCGGGTTTTCGCTCTTGACGGGCGGCACGATGCGGTCCACCGAACAGTCGGGGAAGCCGACGTACTGCTCGCAGTAGGCCTGTCCGGCGGCGTCGAGGTGCGTCAGCACCGCGGCTTTGAGCTGCGAAGTGGCGCGGACGCCGTTTTCGCAGGCGATGACGTTGAGCGGCTGCTCGACGCCCTGCTCCCTGCGGGCCTCGATGCCCGCGGCGATGGCTCCTGCGATGCGGGGCAGGATCGTAAGGCCGACGGCCGTGGTGACGATCTCCGCTTCGGCGATTTGCTGCGCGAGTTCGGGACTCCGCGAATCCACGGCCGAAATGTCGGTGATGCGCACCTCCTCGCATACGGTGTCCATGATCTGCACCGTGTAGCCCTTGTCCCGGTTGATCCGGTCCACGATCTGTTCGTTCACATCGGCGAACACCACATGGTAGCCCGCCTTTTCCAGCACGGCGCCGATGAATCCGCGTCCGATGTTGCCCGCTCCGAATTGAATAGCTTTTTTCATTCTATCTATGATTGATGATTACCAGAATCGCATGATGTGTCTGCGCCGGGGATGGGAAAACGCGGCGGCAGGTGCCGCCGTACTGCCGGAGCATGGCTGCCGGGGACTGCGCTGCGGCGTCCGGCGCCGGAAAGAGGTTTTTTCCCATCGGTCGTGTAGTTCGGTTGTGACATATTAAATACAACCGATCGGACGAAACCACCTAACGGAATTACAAAAAAATTAAAAATAACACGGGGGATTGTTTCATAAATTCAGAATGTTTACTTTTGTGGCGAATCAGATTGTCCGATGGAGAAAATTCTGCTTACGACACGGATCCGCAACGGCGACCGCAAGGCTTTCGACGAACTTTGCGGCCGGTACTATGCCATGCTGGTCTCCTACGCCCGCCTTTTCATGAAGGACGACTGGGCCGAGGACGTGGTGCAGGACGTCTTTTACAACGTGTGGCAGAACCGCGCGGCGCTGGACGATTCGAACTCCCTGTATAAATATCTGCTGCGTTCGGTTTACAACCGCGCGCTCAACTATCTGGACAAGAACAGGCGCGCCGGCGATTACCGCGCCTACTATCAGGAGCGGATCGCCTCGATGGGCAGCGCCTACTATGCGCCCGACAACAGTCCGATCATCCGTAAGCTCTATTCCGACGACCTGCGCGCGAGTCTCGACGCGGCGATCGAGTCGCTGCCGCCCAAATGCCGCGAGGTATTCAGACTGAGCTACCTCGAAGACCTTTCGAACCGCGAGATCAGCGAGCGGCTCGGCATCTCGCAGAGTACGGTCGAGAATCATATGTATGCGGCGCTCAAACAACTGCGCCGGAAGCTCTCCAAGGAGCAGCTGCTGTTGCTGCTCGCCCTGCTGTTCATGCGATAGGAAAAAATTTGCCGTACCGAGTAGGTATTTTCTCCGGGGTGCCTGTATGTTATTATGCAAGCACCTAAAAAAGATACGCATTGGCACACACCGACGACACCGTATTGTACAGCATCGATTCTGTATTATACAAGCACCTGAATCACGAAACGACCGAGGCCGAAGAGCGGCGGCTTTACGCATGGCTCGAAGAACGGGAGGAGCACCGCACCTTCTATTTCGAGATCGCCGCGATCTGGAGCGCCCACAAAACCCTTTCGTCCAAACAGCTCGGCGAGCGCTGCGACGCCATGATGCGCCGGCTCAACGCGCGGATCGACGCCGACGAAGCGATGCGCCGCGAGGTGAAGCGGCGGCGTCCCGCATGGCGCCGCTGGGCGTTGGCTGCGGCCGCAGTGGCGGTGGTCGCCGTCGCCGTAACCGCGGCGTGGTTCGCCAGCATCGGTACGCCGGGGGACGAGTTGTTCCGTACTTATCTGAATGAAAGCGGCGAAATTGCGGCCCTGCGTCTCGAAGACGGCACGCAGGTGTGGATGCAGGACGGGACCGAACTGCAATATGCGGTCGGCGCGGGGTCGGAGGAGCGTATCGTGCGCATCGACGGCGAAGCCTACTTCGACGTGGCGCACGACGAAGCGCATCCCTTCGTGGTGAAGACCGAAAACCTGTCGGTGCGGGTGCTGGGCACGGCGTTCAACGTCAGGGCGCATGCCGCCGATCCGCTGACCGAAGTGGTGCTCGAACGCGGTTCGGTGCGCCTGCAGACCCCCGAAGGCTATAATCTCGTGCGGCTCCATCCCAACCAGCGGGCCGTGTTCGACGCCGCGAAGGACGACATCGAGGTGGAAGAGATCTACGCCGAGCATTTCGTGACGGAGCGTTACAACCTCGTGGCGATGAAGAACGCCACGATCGGCGAAATCATCGCCCGCATCGAATCGAATTACGGCGTGCGGATACGCATAGCCGATCCCGACAACCGGAAACGATACGACATCAACTACCTGCGCACCAACTCGCTCGAAGAGGTCATCGACATCGTCGAATTCATGACCGGACAGCGCTGCGAGGTCGTGCGCGGTAAATAGCTATCCCCTGTCCCGTCCGCGGACGGCCGCCGCGGACGGGGCTTTTCACCCAAATTAACCTTTTTCGCAAACCTTAAAATCATGAAGAAAAATTCCATCTTCCGTTGGGGAGTGGCGATGCTTCTTTTGTTTACCGGCTTGAGCCTGAGGGCCTATGCCGAAGACGACGGAGGCTCCCCTTTCCGGAAAAACCACGATGTGGACCTAACGGTCAAGTCCGCTACCCTACAGACTTTTACGGACGCTTTCACCAAGCAGACGGGCGTGCTTTTCTCCTACGAATCGGCGCTGGCGTCCATGCCGATGGGCGACGTGTCGGTACGCGAGAGCAACGCCCCGCTGGAGCGGATTCTGAATAACGTATTCACCAAACGGGGATTCCGCTACAAAATCGTGGACCGCACGGTCGTGCTGACATACGACCGCACTGCGGAGCCGCAGCGGAAGAACAGCGTGACGGGCCGTGTCTGCGACGCGGCGGGAAGCCCGCTGGTCGGCGCCACGGTGCTGGTGAAGGACTCCACGCGCGGCACGACCACCGGGGCCGACGGCACCTATTCGGTCGAGGCGGAGCCCGGCGCGGTCCTGCTCTTCTCGTACATCGGTTACACGGAACGCGAAGAGCCGGTCGGCAGCCGTTCGGTGATCGACGTCACGATGCAGGAGGACCAGTCGGTGCTGGAGGAGGTCGTGGTCGTGGGATACGGCACGCAGACGCGCAAGACCGTGACTTCGGCGATCTCGAAAATGGACGGCAAAACCCTCGAAAGCATGCCCGTGAACCTCGTCGGGGACGGTATGAAAGGCCGTATCGCCGGCTTGCAGGTCGCCACGACCGACGCTACGCCGGGTTCGGCGCCGAAATTCCTGATTCGCGGCGGTTCGTCGATCAACAACTCCAACGATCCGATCGTGCTGGTGGACGGCGCCGTACGCGAAATGGCGGGCCTGAACCCGAACGACATCGAGTCGATCGAGGTGCTCAAGGACGCCGCGTCGGCCGGTATCTACGGTTCACGCGCATCGAACGGCGTGATTCTCATCACCACCAAGAAGGGCGCGCCCCACAAGGGACCGCAGATCGTTTTCGAGGGGCAGTGGGCCTATGAGAGTCCGGCCACGAAGTTCGATCTGATGAACGGCCGGGATTACCTGCTCACGCTGCGCCCGGCGATCGCCGAAGGCTACTGCGGCGGCGCGGACCCGCTCAGCATTCTTGACGGCGCCGAATCGGCGGGAGCCGGCAACAGCGCCGCTTCGCGCTGGACGACGCGCTACCTCAATCCGGGCGAATCGCTGCCGAAAGGCTACAAATGGATCGAAGACCCGGTGAACCCCGGCAAGATCATCGTTTTCCAAGACAACGACCAGCAGAGCCAGTGGTTCGACGACGCCTTCTGGCAGAACTACTATATCGGCGTGAACGGCGGCGGCGAGAACATCCGGTATGCCGCGTCGGCGGGTTATACGGACGACGGCGGCATCGGCATGGCCACCGGATTCTCCCGCTTCACCTTCCATGGCAACACCTCGTTCAAGGTGACCAGACGCCTGACGGCGACCACGACCTTCGACTATTCGCAGATCGAGCGGCAGATGCTCGACGGAGGGGCGCTCAACAAGCGCAATTCGGTGATCCGCGGCCTTTCGGTACCCGCCACCCACCGCGACTGGTACGACGCCGAAGCCGGGGAGGATTTGGCCGGAACGCCCGCCATGGGGCCGAACAACACCACGCTGCCCGCCGCCTACTACAACTATTACTACAGCGATACGGGCGAGACGACCAAGCGGTCGAGCGTGAACATCAACCTCGAATGGGCGATCGTGGACGGCCTGCGCGCCGTGGCCCAGTTCTCGAACCACAACCGCCATTCGCGCAGCCACTTCTTCGTGAAGAACAACCCCACGACGGGCACCAACATCCGGCCCACGAAAGAGGCCTTCACGGAGACCAACCGCATGGACTTCCAGACCTACCTGAACTGGAAGAAAACCTTCGCCGAAGACCACAACATCGACGTGGTGGCCGGTTACGACTACATGAAGGACAAGAACAACAGCATCGACGCGCGCGTGCAGGGGGCGGCATCGGACAAGATTCCGACGCTGAACGTCGGGACCTCCAACATCACCAACTACCCGACCAGCACGCGGACCGACGAGGTGCTGATCTCCTACTTCGGACGTGTCAACTACAACTTCCGCGAGAAATACCTGCTGTCGTTCACCATGCGCGCCGACGGCTCGTCGAAATTCGCCGCGGGCAACCGCTGGGGTTACTTCCCGGCGGCTTCGGCCGGCTGGATCGTGGACGAGGAGGCGTTCTGGCCGCGGAACAAGGTGGTCAGCTCGCTCAAACTGAGGGCCAGCTACGGTCTGACGGGCAACAACGGCATCGGGCTTTACGACACCTACGGCAGTTACAACTCGGCGTACCAGTACAACGGCATGTCCACCACCACGACCGGCGAAATGCCGAACAGCAACCTGACATGGGAATCCACGACGCAGGTCAATGCCGGTCTGGACATGGGGCTGGCCGACGACCGGGTGCGCGTGAGTTTCGACTATTACGACAAAGTGACGCGCAACCTGCTGTTCGACGTGACGCTGCCCAACACCACCGGTTACGGTTCGGTGGTCTCCAACGTGGGCAAGGTCCGCTTCTACGGCGTCGATCTGGCGATTTCGTCGGTCAACATCAGCCGCGGCGACTTCACGTGGACCACCGACTTCACCTATAACTTCAACATGAACAAGGTGCTGAAGCTGCCCGACAACGGCAACGTGCGCAACCGCATGGACGGCATCACCATCGGCGACGGGAGCCAGTTCGGGGGCATCGCCGAGGGCGAGCGCATGGGCCGCATCTACGGTTACAAGGTCGATCACATCATCGAGACGCAGGCCGACGCCGACGCGGCGATGTACGACGCTTCCTCGCGCGGATACCGCCGCTCGGACCGCAGGCAGATCGCCGGACGCAAGGATATCGGCGACTACGAATGGGTCAACCGCGCGGGTTCGACGCAGCGCGACGGCCGGGACATCATCAACGAGGAGGACCAGTTCCTGCTCGGCTACGCCACGCCCCACTCGACCGGCGGCATCGGCAATACTTTCCGGTACCGGAACTGGTCGCTGAATATCTACATGGACTATGCGCTGGGCCACTCGATCCAGAACGAGATGCAGATGCGCTACTTCATGGCGACGATGGGCAACTGCAACTGGAACTTGGTGAACGACGTGAAGCAGTGCTGGTCGCAGCCGGGCGACAAGACCAAGTACGCCCGTTTCACGGCCAACGACCCCGACTGGGGCAACCGCAACTTCTCGCGCATGTCGGACGTCTTCGTCGAGAAGGGCGACTACCTCTGCATCCGCGACATCTCGCTTTCGTACAAGCTTCCCGTGCGCTGGACGAGCCGGCTGGGCATGAAGGACGTGACCCTGACCGTTTCGGGCAACACGCTCTACTACTGGACGGCCGTGCACGGCGTATCGCCCGAAGCGGCGACCACCGGGGGACTCTACAATTCGGCTTCGACCTATGCCACGGGTTTCAGCCCCTATCCGCCCGCGCGCAAGATCCTGTTCAGCGCCAAATTCACGTTCTAACCCCTTAAAACTACCAAACCATGAAATGCAAAAAGATACTGACTGCCCTGCTGGCTGCGGCGTGCACGATGAGCGGCTGCCACGGCGACCTCGATATCATGCAGGACAACAAGCTCTCGGCCAGCAACATGTGGATCGACGAAAGCGACGCCGAGACGGCGACCTACGGCATCTACCTCTACATGCGCGATGCGCTCAAGAGCGTACACGACATCTACCTCTGCTGGGGTGAATTTCGCAACGGTCTCTGGGGCGCGGGCACGAACAAAACGCTGTCGGGCGTGGACCAGACGCAGGTGCGCACCAGCACCATGTCTTCGAGCAACGCCTATGCCGACTGGAGCGTCATGTATAAGACCGTCAATCAGGCCAACCTGATTCTCAAGCACGTGCCGGAGATGGGAATTTCGGAATCGGTCCGCAATTTCAGTCTGGGCAACGCCTATTTCTCCCGCGCATGGTGCTATTTCTGGATCGCACGCATCTGGGGCGACGCTCCGCTGGCCCTTACGGGGTACGAATCCACGGCCGGCGACCTCTACCTGCCCCGCGCGCCGAAAGCAGAGATTTTCGCCCGGATCGAAAGCGACCTGACCGAAGCCGAGCGGTACGTGACCGACAATTCGGACAAGGCCGTAGCCACGCCCGCCGCGGTGCAGATGCTCAAGGCTGACTACGCGCTGTGGATGTACCGCGTCGCCGGAGGCGGTTCGTCGTACCTCACCATGGCCGAGAAGGCCATCGAGGCGCTGAACCTCTCGGCGTCGCGTCTGGAAAGCGACTACGCTCAGGTCTTCTCCTCGGCCAACAAGCTCAACAAGGAGGTGATCTTCGCCGTCCATCAGGCCAACGGCGAAGCCGTCAACGGACCGGGGTATTACCTCGGCTGGAACAGCAACTACGTCGAAGCGGCCTACCAGAACAATCCGGTGCCCATCACCGGCGGCAACCAGTGGTGGTGGTATACCGACCGCTACAAGGCGCTGCTGACCTCGGTCGAGGGCGATACGCGCACGAAGCTGACCTACAACAGGGCCGACTACGGCACGACGATCAAGTCGATCGAGTGGACCGAAAAGGGCGTCGGGCAGATGATAAGCGGCGCGCGCATTTTCGACTCCGACTTCATCCTCTACCGCTATGCCGAGGCCTTCCTGATGGATGCCGAAATCAAATACTACCGGAAGGACTACGGCGGGGCGCTGACGGCGCTGGGCGAAATCACCAAGCGCGCCTACGGCAACGCCGCCCACTACACCGATCAGAGCGAGGCGGCCGTAAAACGGGCCATCGTCGAGGAGAGTCTCAAAGAGCTGGTCGGCGAAGGGCGCACGTGGTGGACGCTGATCCGTCTGGACGCGGTCTGGGAGTACAACAAGGATGTCGCCGACAAGCGCGAAAGCAACGCCAACATTCTCCTGTGGCCCATCACGCAGGAGTCCATCATCAAGAATTCCAAGCTCAAACAGACGGAGGGCTGGTATTGATACATAACCCGAAAAACGAACGACAATGAAAATCAACTGTTATATTGCGCTCGTCGCCGCGGCCCTCGCATGCGCCTGCAATCCGCTGGCGGACACCGACGACATGGACAACAACGTGCAGGCCACACGCATCGCCTTCTCGCCCGAAGTCGTGACCCTCGACAACGCCGGGCGGAACGCCGAGGAGGATCAGGGACAGAACGTCATCGTCACGCTCAACCCCAAGGCACGCAGGTCGATGGCATGGAGCGCCGAGACGGACAAAACCGAAACGTGGTGCACGCTGACGGAGTGCAGCGTCACCGACGCCGACGGCGTCACGCACCGCGGATTCCGGATCACCGCGACCGAAAATACGGCCTACAAACGCACGGCGACCGTTACCCTGACGGCGGCCGACGGTACGCAGGAGACGCTCCGGGTCGTGCAGACGGGCGTCTACCCCGACGCCGAAGTCACGGTGGACCCGAAGCAGATCGAGTTCAACGCCGACGAGATCGTCCCGGTTGATGTCAGCTTCACGACCAACATGGGCGACGTCTATGCGGTCTCCAGAGACGAGGACGCCGACTGGATTTCGTGGGAGGATTTGGGCGGCAACGTGATCCGCTTCACGGCCGCGCCGTGGGACGACGAGGAGCAGCCGCGCACGGCCAACGTCTATATCACGGTCGGCAGCGGGGAGACGAGCGCCGCCACGGCGAAGATTCCTGTCACGCAGCTGGCCAAAGACCTCTACTGCTATGTCTGGGGTGCGTCGCTGTTCGATTACGACCGGTTCGAACTCGCCCGGCGCATGACCAAGTCCGAGACGGGCGTCTACCGTTTCGACGCCTATTTCACTGCCGGAAATGCACCCGAAATCCGCGTCAACACCGTGCTGCGCGCCGATTACTACCCCGCTTACGCGCTTGCGGCCGACGGGCGGATCGTCACGCTCAATTCGGCGGCGGATGCGGTTCCCGCGGGGCCTGCGATCGACATCGACGGCATGCGTACGCTGACCATCGACCTCAATGCGATGACCTACACCCTGTCGCGCATAGCGATCGCCAACTGCATGCCCGACGACGCGGCGGCCGCCTGCCCGTCGAAGGCGTTCCGGACCAAGGACGGCGGCGTGAAGATATGGATGACCCGCAACCTGAACTGGAACGGCGGTCCGGAGATCGGCGCGATGAAACTGGGGTCGCGTCTGGTGCCGGCCTATTCCGGCTCGGCGACGTCGGGCGGCTACGATCCCCAAGACCCCTACATCGAGCGCAATCCCGCCTACGACGAAGAGGAGAGCGGCGGATCGGTCAAGGGCGATCAGGCCGTCACGGACCGTCACGGACGTCTCTATACGCTCGATGAAATCCTGCTGGGCACGCCCGCCGGCGGATTGGGCCGCGGCATCACCTCGATCGAATGGCCTTCGGCCTACAATGTCGGTTCGACATTCGTCGATGCCGTCGGCACGCAGATCACGGCGCGCGTCTTCAAGTCCGCGGAGATGAAAGCCGTGACCGACGACGAGCGGTTCTTCGCCGAAAATCCGGCGCTCTCGGCCCAGATTCAGGGCATCTGCCCCTACGGCTGGCATATCGCCAACTTCCGCGACTGGTACGACCTGGCCTATGCTGCGCTCGAAGCTTCGCGCGGCGATGGGACCTATCCCGTCCGGGAGGAGATGCTGACCATCGCCAAACTCGTCGCCACCAACGCCAACAACGTGGCTCCGTGGCTCCGCACGCAGGAGGGCTGGACGAGCACTCCCGCCCGTGCCGCGGGCGCCGACGCCTTCGACTTCAACCTCTATCCGACCGGATGGCGGCTCAACAAGAACGGCTACGGGCAGTACGGCGACACGGCCCATTCGTGGGTGCCGCTGATTGGCTCCTCGGCCAAGAAGACGTGGCGTCTGAACAACGTCAAGGCGACGAGCAACTACTGGTTCAACGACAACCTCGACGCCGGCAACCCGGCTGTGGGCATCCGCTGCGTGAAAAACTACAAAGTCAAGAAGTAATCAACCGACCGGGGTGCGGCCCGCCGAAGGGCGCTCCCCGGTCCAAAAACGACAAGAACGATGAAAAAGCTGAAATATCTGCTGATGGCGTGCTGTGCGGCCTGCGTATGGCTGGCGGCATGCTCCGACGACGATTACGAACCGCTGCCCGACTGGTGGTGGGAGCAGACGGGCGAACCGGCGGTCTATCCCGAACCCGAACCCGTCGATAACAAGGTCGTGGCGCACCGCGGCTGTTATGCCGAGACCGGATTTCCGCAGAACTCCGTCGCCGGGCTGAAAAAGGCCGTCGAGATGAAGCTCTTCGCCTCGGAGTGCGACATCCACCTGACCAAAGACGGCAAAGTGGTCGTCTACCACGACGATTATTACCTCGGCAACACCTGCTTCAAGGACGCCACCTATGCCGAGCTGTGCGCCAAGGGCACGCTGGCCAACGGCGAGAAACTGCCGCTGCTGGAGGAGTTCATCGACGTGGTGCTCGAAGGCGGCTGCACGCAGTTGTGGATCGACGTCAAGACGCTCGGCGACGAGGCGGGCGGCAATGCGGAAGCGAGCCGGACCGGCATCGCCGCCGCGCAAATCGTCCACGAGAAGAGAGCCAAGAATTTCGTGGGATTCATCGTCGGCCGTCTTGCCATACGCGACAAGGTGATTCCCGCGGTCCGCTCGGCGTGGCCCGTGTCGTACGGAGCGGCGGCCTACGAACCGGGCGACTTCATCGCCAGAGACATTCCGTGGGCCAACATGAAGCTCGCCGATTTCGGGCTGGACACCAAGCGGGCCAAGAGCTTTCCCGAAAACAAGGTGCGGCTGAGCCTGTGGCAGATCGACACCGACGAGCAGATGCAGTGGTATCAGGGCATCCGCAGCGATGTCTACGGCATCACGAACTATCCCCTCAGGATGATGGACAAGCTGGGACTCCGCTGACGGATTTCCGCATGAAAGGAATGCCGCGCCCCGGAAGGAGCGCGGCATCGCTTTTTGCAGGCCGGAATCAGAATCCGATGAAGTCGGTCTGAAGTTTCGACGTGCGGTAGGTGTTGCCCATGCCGTCCTCGACGACGATCTCGAAATCGGCCGTTTCGGGCGTCCCGGAGGTCAGCTTGCCGTAATAGAAGTGGTCGAGCTTCTTGCCCCACGTGCTGCCCACGCTCTTGCTGAAGTAGAGCACGTGGTAGGCGTAGGCCCAGTAGTCGCAGGTCGAAATGCGGGTCATATCCCCCACCTTCGCGCCGTTCTGCCAGAGCGACACTTTCCAGTCGCCGCCCGTGTCCGAATTCCAGACGTTGGCCACGATGCACTTCGCGTCGTTCATGGCCGAGGCGTTGGCGGCGAAGCCGAACGTCGTGCTGCCGGAGGTGCCGAACACCTGCTTGGCCGAGTAGGCGCGGATCTGGTGGTCGGCGGCCCTGTTGGTCGCTTTGTAATACTGGTTGGGAACGGTGCTGCCCGAAATCTCGTACACGCCGTATCCGTTCGGCGTGCCGTCGGCGCAGAGGGTCGAGGTCCACCAGGCGCCGCAGGCCGCTCCGTGGATGTGTTCGAAGATCTTCTTGCCGTTGCGGGTGTGGATGTACTTCTGCTGGTAGTGCGTGTGCCCGATCATGATGTGCGCTTCGGCGAACTCCGAGAGCAGGTCGAGCACCCCGGCGTGATTCATGTGGCTTTCGTCCGTTTCGCTCGTGCCGCCGCGGAAGGGCATGTGGGCGCAGAAGATCACCAGCTTGTCCTTCGCCACGTGCGACAGGTCCTGACGGAGCCATTCGAGCTGCTGGTCGGTGATGCCGCCCTTGTAGTTGCTCGACGGGGTGCTGCCGCCGACGTAGAAGACGTTGTCCATCGAGACGATGTGGGCGTTGCCGCGGTTGAACGAGTAGTTGCGCGGTCCGAACTGCGATTCGAAGTTGGCGGCGGCCTTGTCGTCCGAAGTCTCGGTCTTCAGGTGGTCGTGGTTGCCGATGGTCTGGAAGATCGTCAGGTTGCGGTTGGCCATCGCCTCCTTCATGTTGCTCCACAAGTCGGGTGTGTCGAAGACGATGTCGCCGAGCGTGATGCCGTACACGGCGCGCCCTTTGGCCTTGAACGTTTCGACCGTCGCCTCGATGTCGGGAATGGTCTCGTTGACGTAACGGCTGATGTCGGCCGTGCTGGCGCACTGCGGGTCGGCGATGCAGAGCAGCGTGAAGTCGGTTTCGGGAGCGGCCAGCGGCTTGAGCACGAAGTCGTGGCGGTCGGCGATGTTCTTGTGGACGATTTCGGCATAGTACAGCGGATAGTTGTCCGCCGAGGTGTTGATTTCGTACCCTGCCGGCGTGCTGTACCAGACGAAGCGCGCCTTCTTGTAGCGGATCATCTGATAGACGCCGTTGGCGTCGGTCTCTACGCAGTTGTAGCCGTCCGACACCACCACGCCCCGTACGGGGTTGCCCGACGTGTCGGTCACCAGTCCGTAGAGGGTCGTGCCCTCGCCGAGCTGCGTGCCGTTGAGCTCGGTCTCGACGCCGGGTTCGCGGCCCTCGCCGTCCGATTTGTCGTTGCTGCACGCCAGCAGAAGCGTGGCCGCCATGCAGCAGAATAACATGATTCTTGTCTTCATATCTTGTCGTTTTTATTGTCCTCTTACTTCCAGAGCGCGTTCTGTTCGAGATTGGGGTTGCGCGTGATCGCCGTCAGCGGAATCGGACGCAGGTACTTCTTCTCGCTCCACACGCGCCGGTATTCCCAGACGATGTTGCCCTCGCCGTTGAGCGAGAAGGTCTGGTTGGCGCCCGTATTCGAAATGGCGATCGAATGTTCGGTGTCCTCGCCCGGACGGATGTAGAAGTCGGGCACGGGATCGCCGTTGTCGTCGGTGCTGAGACCCGTGTAGTCGTAGGTATAGCTCGTGCTGCCGATGTAGATGCCCGTCCACGGGTTGTTGTCGCTCGTCAGCAGGTCGCCCATGTGCCAGCGCATGTCGTCGTCCCAGCGGAGACCCATTTCGAGACAAAGCTCGATGCCCCGTTCGCGGCGCACTTCGAGAATTCATTTGTCGGTCACCGTATTGAGGAAATAAGCCTCCATGTAGGGATCGGCCTTGGCGGGGATGACCGACGTCACGCCGGCGCGGCTGCGCAGCGGCGCGATGGTCTGATCCCAGACGGCGGCGTCCATTTCGCCCAGCTCGGCCTTGGCTTCGGCATAGTTGAGCAGCACCTCGGCGTAACGGATGATCGGCAGCGAGTTCCAGCTGGCCGCCTTCGAAAGCACGTTGTCGGCATCGTCGTCGATCGACCACTTGATCGGATGGTAGCCCGTGCGGGTCACCTTCCAGTTGGGCGAATAGGGCACCGTGCGGCCGCTGATCTTCATCTGGTACGAGGGGCTGATGACCGTCTGCGCCATGCGGGCGTCGCGGCCGTCGAATTCGTGGATGAAGTCGATGGTCTTATAGCCGTCGATGTCGGTGAAGGGCGTGCCCTTGGTCGTGAGGTAGGTGTTCATGAACTTCTTGGTCATGGCGATCTTGGTGCCGTAGGTCGGCGAATAGTAATACCAGCTGGTTTCGTGGAAGGCCGAAAGCTCCTTGCTGTATTCGCGGCCGAAGATCACCTCTTGGGTCAGCAGCCCGGCGCTGGTGAACAGCGAGCGGTAGGCGGTCTTCACGTCGCCCGTCACGAGCGAGAAGGGACCTTTGTCCATGATCTCCTTGGCTGCCGCGGCGGCTTCGCGCAGGAACTTGTTATCGGCGTTGTAGACGTCGTTCTGCCACGGCTTGTCGGACGACGGCTCACGCGAATGGTACTTGCGGAAGGTGCCTTCGTAGAGACATACGCGCGACTTGAAGGCCAGCGCCACCCACTTGTTGATCAGGGCCGAGCCTTTCGTGTACTTGGCGTCGGCAAGGCAGTAGGTGCTGGCGAAGGTGAGGTCTTCGAGCACTTTGTCCATGACGTATTCGCGGCTGTCGCGGGGTTTGGTCAGAGCCTCCTTGTCGCTGGCCGAGATCGTGAAGTCGTACCAAGGCACGGCGCCGAAGGTCCGCACCTTGTCGTAGTAGAACCATGCGCGCCAGAAGCGGGCCACGCCTTCGTAATGGTTGTAGACCTCGTCGCTTACGCGGCCCCGGCAGCGGTGCATGTTGTCGAGCATGTAGTTTACGCGGCGCAGGTTGGTCCAGCTGCTTTCGGTCCAGCCGCCCTGATTGTCGGGCGAGACGTTGCCGTCGGGACGCAGCAGGTCGGTGGCGATGTCCACGGCGCAGTAGTCGGCGTCGATGTCGCCGCGCGTGATGGTTCCGTCGCCGGGGATCATCTTCTGGATGAATCCGTTGGCATATAGCTCCAGATCGGTCTCCGATTTCCAGAATTCGTCGCTGCCGATCTGGTCGTAGGTGTCGCGCGTCAGGAAGTCCTCGCAGGCGGTCATTCCTGCGGCCGCCACGGTCATCAGCGTGTATAATAGGATTTTTTTCATGGTTGCAGTCGGTTAAAATGTTACGTTTACGCCCAGCGTCACGGTCTTGAGCATCGGATAGGAGTAGCCGTTACCCGTGCCGCCGAGTCCCGATTTCTGGGTGCTTGCGAAGTCGGAGTCGCCGCTGGTGATTACTTCGGGGTCGAACATGTCCGTATACTTGAACATCGGCGAGTGCGTGAAGAGGTTTTCGCCCGACACGTAGATCTTCAGCCCTTCGATGCGCAGTTTCTTGCAGATGTGCTTGGGGAAGGTGTAATCGACCGTGATGTTTTTCAGACGGATGTACGAGGCGTCCTGCAGGTAGTGGTCGTTCTCCCACGTCAGCGGACCGTCGTTGCGGTTGGCGGCGAGCGATACCATGCGCGTCCAGTAGGGATTCTTGTCCATGTTCGTCACGCGCCAGTTGTCGGTGCTCTTGTCGATCTTCACTACCCTGTCGCCCGTCTGCGTCTTCATCAGCGAGTTGTAGGCGCGGTTCCACTTGCCCCAGAAGAAGCCCGATTCGGTCCACGGATACCAGTCGCGCTTGCCCACGCCCTGCCAGAGCATCGAAAGGCCGATGCCGTTCCAGTTCAGCGACATGTTGATGCTGTACTGGTAGCGCGGCGACTGGTTGCCGATGATCTCCAGGTCGCCGTGGTTGGACAGCGTGCGGTTGCCCTTGGTCATGATGCCGTCGCCGTCCACGTCGACGAACCGCAGGTCACCGGCGTAGGCGCGGAACATCTCGCCGTTCTTGAAGAAGTTGTAGGCCGGGCCGTTGAGCGCCTCGGCGTTGCTGGCGTAGATGCCCGCGGTGCGGAAGCCCCAGATCTCGCCGATCTCCATGCCCTTGTAGTAGGTGGTCAGGTCGCCGGTCTCGTTGTAGTAGTCCGTAATCCAGCTGCGGCTGTCCCAGAGCATGGCCCGGAGGCTGTAGTTGAAGGGCTTGCCGCCCAGCTTGAACGAATCGCGCCAGCCGAGGCTGACCTCCCAGCCCTTGGTCTTCAGGCTGGCGTAGTTGCCGTAGGGCGCCGCGCTGCCCAGCACCTGCGGGAGGTTGGGACCGACGGTGTAGAGGTCGGTGGTGTTGCGGCGGTAGTAGTCGCCCGTGAACGAGAGCCGGTTGTTGAACAGGTCGAGGTCCAGACCGATGTTGTAGGTGGTCACCTTCTCCCACGTGATGTCGTCGGGAATCAGGTCGGGAACCGACGTGTAAGGCACGTTCTGACCGTTGATGATGACCGACGACTTGGCGATCGAGGCGCTGTTGGTGGCCGTCATCGTTTCGAGGTACTGATAGGGGTCGATATTGGCGTTGCCGAGCGAACCGATGCTCGCGCGGATCTTGAAGTTGTCGAGCCATCCCTCCACGTGCGGTTTGAGCCACGGCTCCTCCGAGAGGCGCCAGCCCACCGATGCCGAGGGGAAGAATCCCCACTGCGAGTTGGCCGGGAATTTCGACGAACCGTCATAGCGTGCGCTCAGCTCGACCAGATAGCGGCCCGCGTAGGCGTAGTTGATACGTCCGAAGAAGCCGACCAGCCCCCACGTGTAACCGCCCGACGTGGTCGAGTAATACTCGCCGTCCATCAGCGTGAAGCTGGGCTTCGAGGGATAGAGGTTGCCCTGCCGGTAGGTCTTCTGCGCGCGGTAGTCGTAATCTTCGAGGTTCCATCCGGCCACGACGTTCAGGTCATGGTCCCGTCCCAGTTTGGGGGTGAGGGTGCCGACGATGTTGGTCGAGATGTAGTTCGAGATGTAGTTCCAGTTTTCGAGCGACGAGTAGCTGTTGTCCTGTCCCGAAACGTTCACGCCCGTATAGTAGGTGTAGAGGTTCTCCATGCGGTCGCGCGTCCAGCGTGCGCCCTTGTAGGTCACGTCGGCCGAGACTTTGAACACCTCAGGGACGAATTCGAAGTTGAACGTCGTGGTGTTGGCCACTTCCAGCCGGTTGTCCTCCTGCCACGAAGTGCCCTCGGCGAAGGCCGCGTATCCGCTCTTGGCGGCGGTCTGCGTCCATGTGCCGTCGGGGTTCTTCAGCAGCGCGAACGGAAAGGCGAACATGTCGATCTGACGCGAGATCATCTGCTGGCCGTAGTGCATCATCGGCTGATGGTATTTGCTGCTCATCAGACTGGTGTTGTTGTCGAGCGTCAGCCACGGGCGGATGCGGATCGAGCCTTTGGCGCGCAGGTTGTACTTCTTGTAGGTCTCCTCGCCCACCTTGTAGATGCCGTCCTGATTGTAATAGCGTCCCGAAACGTAGTAGCTCACGCCCTCGCGGCCGCCCTGAATGCTGACGGCGTGCGTGGTCGAGTAGTTCACCGACTTGTAAATCTCCTTGAGCCAGTTCGTTTCGCCGTAATAGCTGTAGTTGCCGTTGGCGTCGATGCTGTAGTTGTCCATCGTCGGATCGGCGCGGCGGCGTTTCAGCTCTTCGAACCATGCGTTCGAATAAGGCATGTAGTTGTTGAACAGCGACGGGACGGTGGCCGTCGGCGACGAGTTGAGATACGATTCGCGGAACGCCTCGACCCACTGCACGGGGTCGGTCACCACGTTGTCCTCCCAGATCACCGTGCGGCGGTGCAGCGACACCGAACCGTTGTAATTCACGCGCACCTTGCCTTTTTCGGGATTCTTGGTCGTGATAAGGATTACGCCGAATGCGCCGCGGGCGCCGTAAACGGCTGCCGACGAAGCATCCTTGAGCACCGAGATCGAGGCGATGTCGTCGGGATTCACCGAGCTCATGTCGCCCTCGGCGCCGTCGATGAGCACCAGCGCGCTGCCGCCCTGTCCGAGTTTGTTCTCCTTCTGCCCGTCGTTGACGCGGGCCTTGAAGCTGTTGTTCACGCCGCGAATGGTCACCTGACCTCCGTGGGCGGCCTTACCGTCGGTCTGCACGATGTTCAGACCCGGAATCTGGCCCTGAAGCGAACGGGTGATGTCGGCGTTCGGACGGTTCTCCACCGCGTCGCCCGCCAGATTCTCGACGGCGCCCACGATGTTGCGCTTCTTGAGCGTACCGTAACCCACGACGACCACTTCGTCCATCACCAACTGATCCTCCTGCATCGTGACGTCGATCTGGGTGCGCTGCCCCACCGGCTCTTCCTGATTGCGGTAGCCGATGTACGAGAAGAGCAGCATCGCATCCTTGTCCGCCGGAATGGTGTAGCTGCCGTCCACGCCCGTGGAGACGCCGACCAGCGTGCCTTTGACGGTGACCGTCACGCCGATCATCGGGTTGCCTGCGGCGTCCCGCACCACGCCCGTCACCTGCGCCTTGGCCGGAGCGGCCTTGACGGTTTGTGCGGGATGCGCGCTGCGCGTCAGCACCACGACCTTGTCCACCACGCGGTAATCGATGCCGCGGGGCGTGAATACCGTTTTGAGGATGGCGTCGAGCGCGGCCCCCTGTTCCGTAACGTAGAGGTTCTCCATCGGATAATCGGCCAGTGCGATTTCATAGGAGAATACGATGCCCACCTGCTGCGTGATCGCGTCGGCAACGGTTTTGAGCGTCGTTCGGGAATAGGACAGCTTCAGGTCGTGCCCTTGGGCGTCGGGAAGCGTTCCTCCTCCCGCATAACCCTTAAATGCTATGCAGCAGAGCGCCATGACCAGACAGAGTCCTTTATGGAATAAATTCTTCATAGTTTCAATTCGGTTAATTATGGTTACTTCCTGCGGCCGGTGCAAAATGAAATCCCGGCGCCGTCTGCGGGACGGGCCTGAGCGTGTTCGTTTTCATACGGTCTGCGGAACCTTGCAAGTCATCCGTCGTCCGATAAAAACCGTGTAGTGCCGATTGTGATTGATTAGGTAGGCATCGCTTGGGTCGTTTTTTAGGTTGTTTTCAGTTAATATTGCGTGTTTCAGTTGCTGTCGGTTCGGTTGGCGGCCGGACTTTTCGGGTCCGGTTTGCATTAGATACAAGCGACCGCAGGAAACTACCCAAACGAAAACCCTTTTTTTATCGTTTTGTAATTTAAATATTCACACCTATGTTTATCAATATTTTACTTTCGCGCGGGAAGGTCGTGAAATTTTTGCCGTTTTTATTTGGAAGTCCGGAAAATTCGCTATATTTGTCGTGCAAGTCATTCGATATCGTTAGAAACCGCGTAGGAAATTGACGTCCGGCAGGCCCCGGAGTCGGTTTCTGATTTTTTTATCGGTTTAAAACAAAACTAACGATCAAGCATTATGAAATTTTTTCACAAACTGACGATAATTCTCGCGCTGGCGGGGATCGGCGGTCTGACTGCATGCAGCGACGACGACAGCGGGTTCCTCAAACGCAACCTGCGCGAGATGAGTTTCTCGTACGTCGAGTCGAGCAATACGTTTACGATTCGCGCCACGGGCGACTGGTATATCAGCGATGTGCCCGACAGCCGGGAGTGGACCGGCGCCTACGGCTGGGTGCACGTGGACCGGTTGTCGGGAAAAGGGAGTCCCGACACCTATCAGAAAATCACGGTCACCTGCGACCAGAACGTCTCGGACGAACGCACGGCGACCATCTACCTGCACGGCTGCGGCGAAGAGAACGTCGCCATCGCCATCAAACAGGAGAACGGCATCTTCGAATGGAAGCCCTTCGACAACGGACAGCGGTTCGGCGTGTCGGGCCTGCTGAAACTGAACGCCGAATCCGAAGCCAGCCTCCGCATCCCCTACATCAAGGCCGTCGGCACGGAGAAATACACCGTTTCGGTGACCCAGACGGGCGGCAACGGGCTGACGGCGGCCGCAGGCAGCTATTCGATCTCCTCGCCGGGCAACGGCTTCATCGCGATACCCCTCACGGGCACCGCGACCAAACAGGGCATCGTGACCTTCGCGCTGAAAGTCACCGACGCCGCGGGCGTCGAAACGGACTTCGGCGAGATTTCGACCATCGTCCGCGCCGGATTCGACCAAGCGGGCGAAGAGACGCCGCTGCTGGTCCAGAACTTCAACAAATTCCCGTGGGGCGGCGACTGCATCGGCCAGAAAGCCGGCGTGACCTCGGCGGACAAGACCGTCGCCAACCTCAGCCTCGACAACGAGACGGTGAGCGTCACGGCGGGCACCAACGCCAGCATCGGCGGCATCACCTCGACCGTACGCAACGGCAATCCCTCGTTCTACCGCGCCATCGGCATGGAGGGCTGGACGGGTTACCTCAACTACATGTGCCCCGGCTACATGCAGTTCGGAGCGGCGAGCGACAACGCCGACGGACAGCCCGGCAACATCATCTCCCCGGTGCTGAACATTCCCGCGGGCTACGACATGCTGCTGACCTTCAAGGTCGGCATCTGGGCCGCCGCGCCCGATCAGGGCATGGTCGGCATCTGCGAGAAGAACGACGGCTTCTGGATTTCGAAAGGCACGCTCAGCAAGATCGTCGCTTCGACCAAGAGCTACGTTTCGCTCGACATCCCGGCCTACACGTGGGTCGAAGTGTCGGCCGTCATCCCCAACCCCGGATCGCTGGCCAATCCGTCGCTCTTCATCTCCACGGCCGACAGCTGGTTCTCCGGATCGACGGTGAAGGCGGGCCGCTGGTATGTGGACGACATCAAGCTCGTATATTAAAACCGGACAACAACCATGAAAAAAAGCATCATATACATTCTGTTCGCCCTGTTCTCGTTCTCGGCCGCGGTTTCGCTCACGGCCTGCAAGGACGACGGCGTGGAGATTTCGGACGCCTACAAGTCGAAGACCCCGAAAAACGTGAAACTGCTCGAATACGGCAACAAGTCGCTCACGATCTGCTGGGACTTCGTCCGCGGCGCGACATCGTACACCGTGCAGCTCGTGGACGGCGACATGAACCCCGTCAGCGAAGCGCTCTGCATGACCACCGCCGACATCGACTACCATGAATTCACCGACCTGCCGACCGACCGGATCTATTACGGCCGCGTGCGGGCCAACTACCCCTACTCCGCCACTTCGGACTGGGTGTACGTCACCGAGCACGACAAACCGGCCATGCTGATGGCTTCGGTGGGCATCCTCGACCTCGATCCGCAGCTGAAACTCCATGCGGCGAGCGGTTCGACGCTGACCTTCGAGTGGTCCTACACCGACGACAAGGCGACCGACGCCGCGCGCAGCTACAACGTCGAGCTTTTCCGCGACGAAGCCTGCACCGACCTCTACGTCAGCTGGCTCGCCGACGGCAAACTCTCGTCGGGCAAAGGCATCTTCACCGCGCTGGCCGGCTACCCCGTCGTGCGCTACACCTTCTCAGGGCTTGATCCCGAAACGACCTATTACGCCCGGATCACCAACCTGAGTTTCGCCAATATCCAGACTCCCGTCGTGGCCGGAACCACGACCCAAGCCGGCCCGAAAGCCGCTGCGAACACCCCCGCGAAGGCCGGTGACATCGTGCTGGCGCAGGATTTCTCCGCCTTCATCCACGGCGGCGACATCGTGAATTCGGCGGCCGGTTACAACGCCGTTTCGGGCACCGACTTCCGCAAGACGTGGGAGAAGGCCGAGGGCGTGAATCCGCAGGCGGACGGCGACCGTCCCCTCTGCAACTGGGCGACCGAGTTCCACATCCACACGGGCGGCACGTCGGCCGAATACGTCGAAGCGCTCGGCATGAAGGGCTGGGGTTCGTCGGGCAACACCTCCACCCGTCCGGGCTACATCAAGTGCGGCGGCGGAAGCGGCGGCATCGGCATCCTCTACACGCCCCAGCTGACGGCCCTGCCCGCGAACACGACCGTCAAGGTCAGCTTCTCGGCCAGCGCCTATGCCGAAGGCGAAAACGTCTACGGCAGCGACATCGTCGTCGAAGCCGTCGAAGGGGCGGAATTCGGCTCGAACAACGTCGTGAGCAAGAAAGGCACCGCCTTCGTGTCGAAAACGGTCGACATCTCGTCCGCCGTGGGCAGGTTCGAAACCTACACCGTGACGCTCGAAGGACTCACCCCGGCGTCGCGCATCGCCTTCTCCTCGAATCCGGCGCAGGCCGGCGCCAACAAGACGCGCTTCCTGCTCGACGACATCGTCGTCACCTGCGAGGGCGAAACGCATCTTGAGCAGCTCGCGGCCCCGGCGAACGTGAAATTCGACGCCGAAGCCGTTCAGCCCGACAAGCTGACGCTCAAATGGGACGCCGTGAGCGGCGCGGCATCCTATACGGTCGCCTGCTGGGCCGACGGCACCGACGAAAGCAAGGCTGCGCTGGTCGAAAAGATCGACGGCACGGCCTGCACGCTCGACAAGCTGACGCCCGAAACCAAATACAACGCCAAGGTCAAGGCCGTAGCCGGCCGCACGGCCACCGACTCCGACTGGTCGGCCAAGGCTTCGGCAACCACCGCCGAAGCTTCGCAGGGCAAGCTCGACGCACCCGCCAACCTGAAGGCCGAACCCGGATTCTCGACCGTGGCGCTGACATGGGACGCCGTTTCCGGCGCCACGGGATACAGCGTGACGGTCGATAACGGCACGCCGCAGACCGTGACGGACAACGCCTTCACGGCGACCGGGCTGACGGCGGGCACTTCGCACGACTTCTCGGTCGTGGCGCTCGCCGCGCTTGCCGCGGACAACTCCGATGCGGCGACGCTGCAGTCGAAGACGCTTTACGTCAGGATAGCCGCCGTAACCACGTCGAGCATCATCCTCGAATGGGAGCAGGCGGGAGACGTCTCGCAATATACGGTGGCCATCGAGGAGGAGGGCGATCCCTCCCGCAGCGCCCGGTTCACCTATGACTGGTCGAAAGCTTCGGGATACGGAAGCATCCCCCTGCGCTTCGCCTTCAACTATGTAGGCACGGAGTGGGCTTCGGCCGCCCTGTCGCCCTCGGCAAGCTACAGGCTCAGGGTGAAGGCCGGCGCCGCAGATTCCGATTCGGCGTGGTCGAACGACATTACGGGCACCGTAGCGCGCCGCACGGCCCCTGCCGGCGAAGTGTTCTATGAAGACTTCGACCGCTTTATGGGCGGCGACGCCGTCATGACCGCTGTCGGCGTCAAATCGGCCAAGAAGGTGACCAGCGAGGCCGGGCTTTCGACCATGCTGACCGAGTTCACCTACACCGACTGGTCGGCAGGCGGCGGCGCCATGAATGCCGGCAGCGGCACCTACGGCGATCCCTACCGGTTGATGTTCTTCAAGGACGACGGCTGGGAAACCGGTGCGCTGGTTACGGGCAACGGAGTTCACAATGCCTTCTGCGGCAGTTTCCGTCTCGGCGGCGACAACGCGAACCAGAGCTATATCCAGACGCCCGCCATGAGCGGACTCACTGCGGCGGCGAATGTCACGGTGACCTTCAAGACCGCCGTAAACGTCTGGACCGCGGCTTCGACCACCGCCCCGGCCGTTGTCTTCAAGGCGGGCTGGTGCCGCGACCAGTTCGAGTCGATGGAGCTGTATGTGGTCCACGGCGACGGAACGAAAGTCAAGGTCGGCGACACGATCGCGGTCGGCGATGCCGGGAGCGAGCTGGCGTGGAAATCGCACAGCGTCGCGATCGAGGGGCTGTTGCCTACCGACAAGCTGATGTTCACCAGCGTAGGCGCCAAGAAGAGCCGTTATTACATCGACGAGATATCGGTCGTCAAGAACTGACGCCTTGCATTCTCTGACTGCTTCGGCGCCGGAATACAGCGATGTGTTCCGGCGCCGTCGTTTTGTGCCGGACGGTGAAAAAACCGGGTGCGGAGTGGCGAATACGCAAGATTTGTGTATCTTTGTAAACATGGAATCCATTCCGACAGACAACGCCCGGCTCACGGCGGCGATCCGCGACGGCAGCCGCGAGGCTTTCGACGAGATGTGCGGCCGTTATTACGCGCCGCTGATGGCTTACGCCCGTCTCTTCCTGAAGGGAAACTGGGCGCAGGACATCGTGCAGGACGTTTTCGTAAACGTCTGGATTCGGCGCGAGACACTCGATCCCCGGCAGTCGCTCTACGGCTACCTGCTGCGCTCGGTCTACAACCAGTCGGTCAATTACGTGAACAAAAACCGCCATGCGGGCAACTACCGCTCCTACCATCAGGAGCGGATCGAGAGCATCGGATACGCCTACTACGATCCCGACAACAATCCCATCATCGAAAAGATCTACTCGCAGGACCTGCGCGCCGGCATCGACGCGGCGGTGGCCGCCCTGCCCGAAAAGTGCCGCGAGGTCTTCACGCTGAGCTACCTGCAGGGATTCTCGCACCGCGAAATCAGCGAACGGCTCGGCATTGCGCAGAGTACGGTCGAGAACCACATCTACCTCGCGCTGAAGGCCCTGCGGTCGAAATTGTCGAAATCGGAACTGCTGATGCTCCTGTTTTTCATTTTCCTCTGTAATAATTCGCAGTCCTTTGGGTAGATTCACCCTGAGGATTGTATAGTAAGTAGCAAAACCAAAATGGAAGATACGCTTATAATGGATGCAGTCATCAATAAATACTTTGCGGGGGAGACCAGCGATCGGGAGGAGCAGTTCCTCATGGCGTGGCTGGAGGAGTCGGAGGAGCACCGGAAATACTTCTTCGAACTCAAAAGTATCTGGAACGCCCGCAACGTCTTCGCCGAAAGCGCCGACCTCGGCCGGTTCGCGGCCTTCATGCGCAGTACCGACGCCCGGATCGCGAAAATCGCCGGCGAGGAGCGCGCCCGTCGCCGCCGCGGTCTGCTGCGCTGGTCGATGAGCGCCGCAGCGGCCGTGCTGTTGGTGGTGTGTGCGGGATTCGCATGGCATTTCCTCGCAGGTCCCGACATTTACCGGGTCTATGAGAACAATACCGAAACCGTGACGACCGTCACCCTCGACGACGGCACGCAGGTATGGCTCAACGCCCGCACCCGGCTGATACTGCCCAAGGCTTTCAGTCCGACCGAGCGCAACGTGAAACTTGCCGGCGCGGCCTTCTTCGAAGTCGCGCGGGACGAAGCGGCGCCGTTCACCGTGGCTACCGACGACCTGCGGGTCCGGGTGCTCGGCACGGCCTTCTGCGTGCAGGCCTACGAGAACTCCGGGCAGGCCGAAGTGGTCCTCGAACACGGCTCGGTGCGCCTGCAAACCCCAGAAGGCGTCAATTTGGTCACCTTGCAGCCCGACCAGCGCGCGCTGTACGACGCGGCGGCCGACAACCTCGAAATCTCGCACGTGAACGCTTCGCACCTCGTGCTTTCGCAATACGATCTGGTGACGATGGCCAACGCCACCCTGCATGAAATCATCTCGCATATCGAAACGACCTACGGCGTGCGGATTTCGGTGCCGGGCCGTTACGGCGACAAGCGCTATGCGTTCAACTACCAGCGTTCGAACTCGCTCGAAGAGGTGCTCAACATCGTCGAGTACATGACGGGCGAACACTGCGAGGTGATCTTCCGCCAGAAATAACGTCGCTCCGCCGCATCGCCGGTCGGGGTTGCAGCCGGATGCTGCCCCGCCGCCGGCATCCGGAGCAAACCGCATACAAAAAGCCCCGCTTTCCGGCGGGGCTTTTCATGTTTTTGCAACTGCGTTACAGCGTCGAGAGCCAGTCGAGCGTGGCTTTCTGCCAGTCTCCGTAATAGCGGAACTTCGGGTTCATGCCCCAGCCGTGGCCGCCCGACGGATAGATGTGGAGCGTAGCCTTGACGCCGTGTTCCTTGAGCTTCTGGTAGAAAAGCGCGCTGTTCACGGCAGGCACCACCTTGTCGTCGTCGCAGTGGAACAGCAGCGTCGGCGGGGTCCGGGCATCGACTTTCTTTTCGAGCGAGAACTCCTGCGCGACGGGTTTGTCGGCATCGTCGGCGCCGAGCAGCTGCACGAACGTCCCCTTGTGGCGTTTGTCGGCGTCGGCCGAAATCACCGGGTAGTAGAGGATCATGAAATCGGGCTTCACTTCCGAAAGCGTACCCACGCTGCCGGCGAGATAGCCGCCCGCCGAGGTGCCCGACACCCCTACTTTCGCCGGGTCTATGTTCAGCTCAGCGGCCATTTCGCGCATGACGCGCAGCGCCTCGTCGGCGTCGTTGCGCGGAACTTCGCTGTGACCGTTGGGCAGACGGTATTTCACCACGGCGGCCGTGACGCCGTTTTCGGCGAACCACTTGGCCTCCTTGTGGCCGTTGCCGACCGAAAGCGTCGAGTAGCCGCCGCCGGGGAAGAATACCAGCGCCTGTCCCGTGGCGTTGTCGCCTGCCTTGTAGATCCACATTTCGGCTTTCTGGGTGTTGGACCACTGGCCGGGTTTGGGCTGGAGCTCCTCGCCCGTCAGGCCGTTGGAGGTGGGCGCCGTCGCGTTGTCCCAGAGTACGACATGGTAGTCCTGCGCATAAAGGGCCGGCGACAAGGTCAGGGCGGCCAGCAGGAGCAGTGTTTTTTTCATGGTTTGCAGTTTATTTTGGGTTAAACGGGTAAATCGGATTCAAAGATAGTGTAAACCGCGTGCCGCGGCAAATTTATTCGGCTGCGCCGGGTGTTTTTCGCACCTCAGGCAGGTCCAGCGTCCGGATCCGCTCTTTGAGCGGCGCGACGGCGGGTGCGCTGACGCTGAACTTCTCCAGTCCCGCTTCGAGCAGCCACGCCGTGGCTTCCGGGTCGGCGGCCAGTTCGCCGCACATGCCGGCTTCGATGCCCGCGCTGCGCGCCGCCGCGAGCGTCATGGCGACGGAGCGTCTCACGGCCGTATCGGACGGGTCGCAGAGATGCGCCACGCGCGGATTTCCCCGGTCTGCGGCCATGACGTACTGGGTAAGGTCGTTGGTCCCGATGCTGAAAAACCGCGCCTCCGCGGCCAGCAGGTCGGCGACCATGACCGCGGCGGGGGTTTCGATCATCACGCCCAGCTCGATTCCGGAATTGTAAGCGGCTTTTTCCGCGTCCAGCTCCGCCATGCACTCTCGCACGGCGGCTTCGGCCCGGCGGAACTCCCCGACCGACGTAATCATCGGGAACATGATCCGCAGGTTGCCGAATACGCTCGCCCGGAGCAACGCCCGCAACTGCGTACGGAACACGTCTTGCATGGAGAGCGAAACGCGGATGGCGCGCCATCCGAGAAACGGATTTTCCTCATGTCCGAAATCCATGTACGGCAATGCTTTATCCCCGCCTATATCGAGCGTTCGTATAACTAACGGGCGTTCGCCGCACAACTCCGCCGCATGCCGGTAGGCTTCGAACTGCGTCTGCTCGTCCGGAAACCCGCCGCGGCTCTGCATGTAGAGGAATTCGCTGCGGAACAGCCCGATTCCCTCGGCTCCCGCATCGAGGGCCGCGCGCACTTCCGCGACGCTGCCGGCATTCCCCAGCACGGCGATACGCCGTCCGCCGCGCGTCACGGCGGGCGTATGCGCACCTTTCAGGCAATGTGCGCCGTGCCGTTCCCGCGATGCGATCAGGGCGCGGTATCGCCGTTCGGTTGCGGTATCGGGAGCGACGATTATTTCGCCGGTTTCTCCGTTGATTATCAGCTTGTCGCCTGTTTTTATTTCAAGCATACATTCAGTCGCTCCGACCATCGCCGCAATTCCTTTGGCGCGGGCGATGATGCAGACATGGCTCGTGACGCTTCCGCGGGCCGTCACCACGCCCGCGATGCGGCTGAAATCCATCAGCGCCGTATCCGACGGCGTCAGTTCCTCGGCCACGACGATCGTTCCGGGCGCAAGTCCGGCGAACGGATTTTCGGCCGTTTCGCCCGTGAGAATACGGCGTATGCGGCCGCATACGTCCCGCACGTCGTCGGTGCGGCCTCCGAGGTATTCGTCGTCGAGCGCGGCGAGCATGCCGCACACCTCTTCACAGGCTCCGTCCAAAGCCCGTTCGGCCGAAAAGCCGTGTTCCGAAATCCGCTCTTCGACCTGTTCCGCCAGCATCGGGTCGTCGGCCATCTCCAAGTGCGCCGCGAAGATGTCGTTTTCCGCCGCCAATACGCCCAGCTCCGCTTTCGCCTGCGCCAGCGCGGCATGGAAGCGGGCCGTTTCGGCCGCCGGATCTCCGGGCGCGGCGGACGGTGCGGCCGAAACGCGGCGTTCGAGGACGAACGCCGTTCCTGCGGCAATTCCCGCCGCCGGGATTCCGGTCCGAAGCACGCGCATCACTCGCTCATGTTTGCGATGAACGCCGCGACGGCCTTCACGGCGGCGGCTTCGTCGCCGCCCTCGGCGCATATTTCGATCTCCGTGCCGCACTTCAGCCCCAGCGACAGCAGGGCGAGCATGCTCGCGGCATTGACCTCCTTAGCGGCGGTGCGGAAAGTGATCCTGACGGGCGCAAGGCCCTTGACAAGTTTTGCCAACTCCCCGGCCGGCCGCGCGTGCATGCCGTTGGGAGCCGTAATCGTTACTTTTTGCGATGTCATATAAGTCGTTGTTGGTTCGGTCGGTTTTCGGTTCTTCGTCCGGGGCTATTTCAGCGCGTCGTAGATCACCTGCGGGTCGGTCGCGGTCATAAGCCGCTGCAACAGCTCCTCGTCCTCGAACGATGCGCTCAGCCGGGCGAGGATTTCCAGATGTTCGTCCCCCACGCCTGCGATTCCCACGATCAGGTGCGCTTTCTCGCCGTCGAAATCCACGCCGTCGGGGTATTGCAGGATCACGATGCCGGAGCGCAGTACGCGCTCCTTGGCATCGGAGGTTCCGTGCGGAATCGCAAGCCCCATCCCCAGACAGGTCGTCGCCAACTCTTCGCGGCGCAGCATTGCATCGACATACTCCGGCCGGGCATATCCGCCCGCGACGAGCAGTTCGCCCGCCCGCCGGATCGCCTCCTCCTTCGGCTCCGCAGGCAGTCCGATCCGGATATTTCCGGGTTGCAGGATGGCGCCGTCCGGAGCGGCGTCCTTGGGGGCGAATGCGGTTTCTTCGGGTTTCGGGTCCGAATCGGCCGCGGCGTCCCGCAGACCGGATTGGTCGCAAGAGAGTGCGGATTGTGCGGACCGGGAACCGGATACACCGCAAGAGGGCGTAGTTTCTGCAAGCCGGACGAACAGGGCGTCCAGACCGGGATCGGAGAGGAAGTTGTCGATTACGATCAGCTCGGCGCCTTTTGCGGCCGCGGCGATCCGCTCCGCCAGTACGGACTGGCATACGACCACGTCGGCATCGGACGGAATACGGTCCGCCGCACTGTTGCCCACCGCAACGCCGATTCCCGCGTCCCGGAGACGTCTGCGGAAACGGGTCGCGCCGAGGGCGCTCGATCCCATGCCCGCGTCGCAGGCGAAGATCACTTTGCGGACGGGTCGTCCGGCTGCATGCGGCGATATGCCCGCTGCGCTCTGCGGGAGCTTCCCGACGGCTGGATCGCCTTCCGTTTCGGTCTTGGACGCACGTCGGATAAAGGGTGCGGCGACGAGCAGCGACACGGCTGCGGAGATCACGACGCCCAGCAGGACGATGAGCGTCTTGCCTTTGGGGGCCATCGCCAGCACCGAGAGGATGCTTCCGGGCGACGCCGGAGCCACCAGCCCCGCATCGGTGAGCAAGAAAAACAGCAGTCCCGCGGCGCTGCCCGCGATTGCGGCAACGATCAGTACCGGACGGGCGAGTATGTAGGGAAAATAGATTTCGTGGATGCCGCCGAAAAACTGGATAATCACGGCTCCCGGAGCCGACTGGCGCGCATTTCCCCGGCCGAAAAGCCAGTATGCGAGCAGTACGCCCAATCCGGGACCGGGGTTGGTTTCGAGCAGGAACATGATCGACTGTCCCGTTTCGCGGGCCTGTTCGATGCCGATCGGCGAGAAGATTCCGTGATTGACGGCGTTGTTGAGAAACAGCACCTTGGCCGGCTCCACGAAAAGCGACACAAGAGGCAGCAGTCCGTGGCGTATGACCAGCTCGGCACCGCTGCTTATGAGCATCGTCAGGCCGGAGACCACGCTGCCGACGACATAGTAGCCCAGAACGGCCAGCAGCATGCCGAGAATGCCGATCGAGAAGTTGCTGACGAGCATTTCGAAGCCTGCCTTCACGCGCCCCTCGACCATGCGGTCGAACCGGCGGATCGCATATCCCGCCAGCGGACCCATGATCATCGCGCCGATGAACATCGGAATATCGCTGCCGACGATCACGCCGACGGCGGCAATGGCGCCGATCACCCCGCCCCGCTCCCCGGCGACGTTGCGCCCTGCGGTGTAGGCGATCAGCAGCGGCAGGAGGTAGGTCAGCATCGGCCCGACCAGCTGTGCGAGCTGTCCGTTGGGCCACCATCCCTCCGGGATGAAAAGCGCGGTGATGAATCCCCACGCGATGAACGCGCCGATATTGGGCATGACCATGCCGCTCAGGGTCCTGCCGAATTGCTGGATTTGTTGTCGCATAACTTCGTTTCTTGCTTATATATACAAGCGAAACGGGACTATCACCTATTCGAAACCGAAAAAAACGGCGCGCTTTTCATAAAAAAACCGTCCTCCACAGGAGGACGGTCGTATAAAACGGAACGGACAGCCGCTATTTGCCGTAATTGGCGTCGATATAATCGGAGAGCGTAAAGGCCTTCGGCAGTTCGGGGGCTTCCAGCGGCGTGACGTAGGTGTCGATCACCAGCGGTTCACGCTTCAGGACGAGCTTTTCGAGGAACGCGTCGATCTCGTAACGGTTGTCGTACATCGGGCGGGTCGCCATGACGTGATTGGTGTTGGCGACCGAGTAAAACCAATGCGGGATGCGCCGTTCGGTAAGCATATCGGCGATATGCTTCGAGCCGAAAAACCCGTTGCCGTCGTACAGCACGGCGTCGTAGGGGACGTTGCGGTCGGCATCGCCGTGGAAGAGCAGCATCGGCGCGGGAGTTTTGGTCCAGCGCAACTCTTCCTGTGTGTCGAAAATAGCTCCTGCATAGGATATTACACCCGCGTAGTTAAAGTCCTGCGGGAGCTTCTGCTGCGCCATCGGATGCTCGTTGCAGATGCCGTATTCGCCCATCAGTACCGTAATGGCTCCGGCGCTCGAACCGCTCGCCACGATCCGGGTTTTGTCCACGCCCCACGCGGACGCATGGTCGCAGACGTAGGCCGTAGCGTCGTAGAGGTCGCCGGTCGCCATCGCAAGGGTCGTGATCCAAGCTTCGGGGAAGGTCTCCTCGCTGAGCGTTCCGGCCTGCATGGCCTTCTTCATGCCGAGCCGGTAGTCGATCGACACGACCACATACCCTTTCCGGGCGTAATATTCGAAATACGAAAGGAAGCTCGCATTGTCGCGCCGGCCGCCCACGAAACCGCCGCCGAAGACGAACATCAGGCAGGGTTTGGTCCGGCTGTCGGGCGTGAGCGCCACGTAGCGGTCCAGCCGCAGCGTGTCGGTCTGCTTGACGGCATAGACGAAGGTCTGCTTTTCGACCGTCTGCGCATAACCCGCCGCAGCGGCGAAGAGCGCGAATAATACAAGAATCCGTTTCATATCGTCTGCATAAAATTACATCATCTCCTCGTAGGCGAACTGCACGGCGCGGTTCAGAATCGCTACGAACGGCTGCGTGCAGCGGAACTCCGCCAAAGTCTTCTCCAGCAGGTCGTCCGCGAGCAGGAACTCCTCGGTGATCCGCTTGGCGATGTAGAAATCCTTGAGCTTCAGCATGTCGGCGTACTCGCTGTCGGCGGGGAATCCCGTGGGCACCCGCTTGAGCTTGTTCTCCTCGACAAGGTCGAACCCTTTGGCTTTCCGGATCGCCGCTGCAATTTCCGCGCCGTTGTCCGTAATTTCGTCCCGCACGCTGCGCAGCACGACCGGTTCGGGGCAGTAAAGCCCCGCCGAAAGCGCGTTGCTCCAAATCAGGCTGTCGCAGCACGGTTCGATATGAAAATAGTAACCGGCGAATCCCGACTTCTTGCCTTTCGGAGCGACGTACGCACCTATATATGTCTTATAGGGCGACTTGTCGGGGCTGAACCGCGTGTCGCGGGCGATGCGGTAGGTGCAGTCCTGCACCCGCAGGCCGCGCACCGCAGGGTCGAACTCGGCGATTCCCTCGATCAGCCGCTCCGTGAAGGCGGCGAAGCGCCCCTGCACGTGCGTCCATTCGGCGCGGTGGACGTCGAACCATGCACGGTCGTTGTTGTCGTGCAGGCGGCGGAAAAAGTCGATTACCTCTTTCATATTACCAAGCGAAAAGCGGATAATCGGCCATCAGGGCGTTCACGTCCCTGCGTACGGCGGCGATGTTGTCCTCGTTTTCGGGATCGTGCAGTACGCGGTCGATCAGCCCGACGATGTAGTCCATCTTGTCCTCCTTCAGGCCGCGGGTGGTGATGGCTGGCGTGCCGAAGCGCAGACCCGAAGTCTGGAACGGCGAACGGCTGTCGAACGGCACCATGTTCTTGTTGGTCGTGATGTCGGCCGCCACCAGACACTTCTCGGCCAGCTTGCCCGTCAGTTCGGGGAACTTGGTGCGCAGATCGACCAGCATCAGGTGATTGTCCGTGCCGCCCGAAACGATCTTGTAGCCGCGCTTCACGAATGCTTCGGCCATCGCCTTGGCGTTCTTCTGCACCTGCGTCTGATACTCCTTGTAGCTGGGGTCGAGCGCCTCGCCGAAAGCCACGGCCTTGGCGGCGATGACGTGTTCGAGCGGACCGCCCTGAATGCCGGGGAATACGGCCGAGTTGAGGATCTGCGACATCATCTTCACCGCGCCTTTGGGCGTGGTGAGTCCCCACGGGTTTTCGAAATCCCTGCCCATGAGGATAATGCCGCCGCGCGGTCCGCGCAGGGTCTTGTGGGTCGTCGAAGTAACGATATGCGCGTATTTCACGGGGTTGTCCAGCAGTCCTGCGGCGATCAGGCCGGCCGTGTGGGCCATGTCCACGAGCAGCAGCGCGCCGACTTTGTCCGCGATTTCGCGCATGCGTTTGTAGTCCCATTCGCGCGAATAGGCCGAAGCACCGCCGACGATCAGTTTCGGCTTGCATTCCAGCGCCTTGCGCTCCATGGCGTCGTAGTCGATCACGCCCGTCGCCTCGTCGAGCTGGTAGCCCACGGCGTTGAAGTATTTGCCCGACATGTTGACCGGCGAACCGTGCGAAAGGTGGCCGCCGTGCGCCAGATCGAGTCCCATGAAGGTGTCGCCCGGCTGCAGCACGGCGAAGAATACCGCCATATTGGCCTGCGCGCCGGAGTGGGGCTGCACGTTGGCGTATTCGGCGCCGTAGAGACGGCAGATGCGCTCGATGGCCAGCGTCTCGACCTTGTCCACGACCTCGCAGCCGCCGTAATAGCGCGCTGCGGGATAACCCTCGGCATATTTGTTGGTCAGCACGGAGCCCATGGCCTCCATGACCTGTTCGCATACGAAGTTCTCCGAGGCGATCAGTTCGATGCCATGCATCTGACGGCTGCGCTCGGCGGCGATCAGATCGAAAATCTGGGTGTCTCTTTTCATATCTCTAAGGATTTGTGATGATTCGTTTACGGACGGTAAAGTTAGTAATATTTGGCGAAATTCCGGCGGCGGCGGAGTGTTTCAAAATATTTTTCTTAACTTTGTTTGTCTTTCGGACGAAAAAAGGAAAAACAGAATATTTTGCAAACATTCTTAATACTTTGAAAGCTATGAAATTACTCGAAGGTAAAGTGGCTGTCGTCACGGGCGCGGCCCGCGGTATCGGCAAGGCCATCGCACTCGAATTCGCCAAGGAGGGCGCCGACGTGGCGTTCACCGACCTCGTGATCGACGACAACGGCAAAGCCACCGAAGCCGAGATCGCGGCGCTGGGCGTCAAGGCCAAGGGCTATGCGTCGAACGCGGCGAATTTCGAAGAGACGCACAAGGTCATCGAAGAGATCGTCAAGGATTTCGGCCGCATCGATATTCTCGTGAACAACGCCGGCATCACCAAGGACGGCCTGATGATGCGCATGAGCGAAGCCCAGTGGGACGCCGTGCTGACCGTGAACCTCAAGTCGGCGTTCAACTTCATCCACGCCGTGACGCCGATCATGGCCCGTCAGAAGGGCGGCTCGATCATCAACATGTCGTCGGTGGTGGGCGTCAGCGGCAACGCGGGCCAGTGCAACTACTCGGCGTCGAAAGCCGGCATGATCGGTCTTGCCAAGTCGATCGCCAAGGAGATGGGTCCCCGCGGCATCCGCGCCAACGCCATCGCTCCGGGCTTCATCATGACCGAGATGACCGACAAACTGCCCGACGAGGTGAAGGAGGGCTGGTACAAGCAGATTCCGCTTCGCCGCGGCGGCACGCCGGAGGACGTGGCCAAGGTCGCGCTGTTCCTCGCATCGGATCTTTCGTCGTATGTCAGCGGACAAGTCATCCACTGCTGCGGCGCGATGAACTGTTAGGAATCTCCCGGCAATCGGAAAACAGCAGCGGTTCGGTGCCCCGCGGCATCGGACCGGCAATAAAAGCGTCCGCCAAGTCTGCTTGAGCGGACGTTTTGTTTAACGCCATACCTTATGAAACATACCGTAGACATCGAAACTTGGGAGCGGCGGGACAATTACGCCTTTTTCCGCAACTTCCTCAATTCGTGGATTTCGGTGGCGACCGAGATCGACTGCACCGAAGCCCGTGCGGCGGCCAAAGCCGCGGGACGCTCCTTCTTCCTCTATTACCTCTACGCCGTGCTGCGCGCGGTCAATGAAATCAGGGAGTTCCGTTACCGCACGGACAGCCGCGGAAACGTGATCTGGCACGACACGGTGGACGTCATCTCGCCCATCGCCGTTCCGGGCCGTACGTTTTACACCGTCCGCATCCCCTACCATGCCGATTTCGAACGCTTCTACGCCGAGGCCCGCGCCATCGTCACCGACATTCCGCAGGACGGTGATCCCTACGGCGCCGAAAAGGTGCTGCAGGCGCAGGGCGATTACGACGTCTTCCTGCTGAGCGCCACGCCGGACCTCTATTTCACCTCCCTGACCTACGCGCAGGGAGCGCCGGGCCAACCGACGGAATATCCGCTGATGAACGCCGGCAAGGCGGTGATGCGCGAAGGGCGGCTCGTGATGCCGCTCTCGATCTTCGTCAACCATGCGTTCGTGGACGGCGCGCATATCTCCCGGTTTTTCAAGCTCGTCGAGGAGTGCCTGAAGCGGATTTCAGCCTGACGGCATCATGCTTCGCACGCCGGCGTCGCGGCCCGTCCGGGGCGGCGGGTCCCGAAGTCCGATCGCAGGCCGGGCGCCCCGCGGCCCGGAGTTTGGCCGCCCGCACCGGCGGAACTTGCATCTTTTTTGCTATATTTGCCGCACATGGAAGGCGTTCCGGACAAATCAGGAGACAAATTTTCGTTTTGCCGCCCGCCTTTCGCTATATTTGCCGTATGAAACGTCTGATAACCACACTGACACTGCTCGCCGCGACGCTCTGCGCCGCAGCGCAGGAAGCGACCCTGCCGACGCCCGACGCCAAGACGCTCGGCATGGGCGGCGTCGCCATGACGACCCTGTCTGGGTCGCACGCCATATACAACAACTCCGCGACGGCCATTTTCTCGCAGATGCCGTCGCAGATATCCTCGTCCTATTACGGACAGGGGCAGTTCGACTACTACGCCGTGACGGGATTCTGCCGTTTCGACAACGTTAATCTGGCGCAGATCGGCTGGCGGCAGTACCTGCGCGAGCGGGGCAACAACGACATGGCGGTCGATCTGGGCTACTCGCGCCGCATCGGCGGCAACTGGGCCGTCGGCGTCGTGGCCCGCTACATGCACCTCAAGCGTCCCGAAACCTCGGCGGACGCGCTGGCCGTGGACCTGAGCGCCGCATGGTCGCACCCGCTGGAAAACGTCGGAAGCTATTCGACGCTGCGCGCGGGCGCCAAGCTGGGCAATCTGGGCGGCTATCTGAAAGACACGCCCTACACCCTGCCGATGGACCTGACGGCGGGCGTGGCGTTGGATACGTTCCTCAGCGACGTGCATGAGATAACCGTCGGCACGGATCTGGGCTACTACTTCTCGCCTTCGAAAGTCCGGGGATTCCAGATGTCGGTCGGCGCCGAGTACAACCTGATGCAGCTCATCCAGCTCCGGGCGGGTTATCACTACGGCGAGCGCCGCGACTACTACCCTTCCTACGGTTCGGTCGGCGCGGGCGTCCGGTTCCTGCACCTGCGTCTCGACTTCGCCTACCTGATCGCCAAGAAGCAGACGCTGCTGCACAATACTTACAGCATCAGTTTCGGACTCGACTTCTGACGCGCGGTCTCGATACGGCGGCTTCGGCAAGCCGCTGCGAAAACAACAATCCGGGGACGGGACGTCTCCGGATTGCTTTTTTTGCATGTCACTGCGGATTTTCGAGGTATTCGAGAATTCCCCCGCAGCCGTCCTCCAGCATGTCGAGCACCAGCTCGAAGCCTTCGGCGCCTTCGTAATAGGGGTCGGGAACATGGTCCCAACGGGGGTGGCGGCGGAAAAACTCCCGCATGCGGAAGATCTTTTCGGCGGCCCTGCGCGACGGCGCGAGCCGGTGGACGTTCTCGTAGTTCATGTCGTCCATGACGACGATCATGTCGAACCGGTCGAAATCCTCCTCCCGGATCTGCCGGGCGCGGTGGCCGAGGTCGTACCCCCGCCGTGCGGCGGCGCGGCGCATGCGGGCGTCGGGCAGTTCGCCCGTGTGTCCCGCGTAGGTTCCGGCCGAGTCGATTCCGATCCGGCCGCCGAGTCCCCGCTCTTCGACGATGTGGTGCATGATGCCGTCGGCCGCCGGGGAGCGGCAGATATTTCCGAGGCAGACGAAAAGGATATTGGTTTTCATGGGCGCAAAGATAACGAAAATCGGGCGACAAGACGAAAATTCAGGGCCGTTTCTGCCGGAACAGGTTGTCCGGAAGCGTGTCGAAGCGGGCGGCGGACGGGAAATATCCGCCCGGAGACCTTGTGTCGGTCAAGGAGGCCGGTCGGCATCCGTGTCATCGGCGGCTCCGGACTTCGGGGCGGAAATATCCGTCCATGCCGGGCCGTCTGCGGTTCGGGAGCACGTCCGGAACGGCGCAGGCCGGGTGCGAATCGCTCCCGGAACGCCTTTGGAATACAAATTGCACGATGCCGGGGCATGGGAAAAAGAATCGAAGACTGGATCGGGCAATACCGGCACATGGATTGGGCCGTGCTCTACATGAGACTGTTCGCGGGAGGCATGATGCTCTTCCACAATATCGGCAAAATGCAGGATTACAACGAAATCGTCAATTCGTACCCGTCGTTCGCCTCGGCCGGCAGCGCGGCGACGTTCGTCGTCGTGACGGTGGCCGAGGTGCTGCTGGCGGTGGCGATCATCATGGGCATCTGGGTGCGGATGTCGGCGCTGATTCTCTCGCTGGGCATCCTGCTGATGTTCGCGTGGGGCGGATTCGGCGCAGGGGAGCTGGAGTTCGTGTGGCTGGGCGTCTACGTCTTCCTGATTATTTCCGGCGGCGGACTTTACGCTTTCGACACGGCGCTGACTCCCGCCAAGCCAAAAAAGTGAACCATACGGACAATATTATAACGACTGATTGTCCGTATGTTGGCGGAAAAGTTGTAACTTTGCCCAGATTTGTTTTCTTTTGAAACCAAAAAACAGGATTACGATGAAGATGAAAGTAATTGGGATGCTGGCCGCCTTCACGCTCGCCGCATCCGCAGCGGCGGCTCAGGAGCTGCCCCGCAAAGTGAATAATGTCGAAGTGCTCGACCTCGACGGCAATCCGGCCAAGCTGCCGCACTGGGGCGAGAAGAACCTGATGATATTCTACGTGGACCCCGACCGTCACAAGCAGAACAACGATTTCACGGTCGAACTGGAGGAGAACCACCGCGCCCAGAGCGACAATATTTTCGGTTTCGGCGTGATGAACCTCAAGGACGCCCCGATGGTCCCCAACGGCATGGCCCGCAACATGGCCAAGAAACGCACGGCCAAGAACGGCGCGCTGGTGCTCGCCGATCAGGACCGCATCCTGAGCAAGGCTTGGGAGCTGGGCGACTGCAACAACCAGTTCGTGCTGATGATCGTATCGAAGGAGGGAGAGCTGGTCTTCCTGCGCAAGGGGGTTCTCTCGGAGCAGGACAAGGCCGATTTCTACGAAACGATCGAGAAGTACAAATAACCGGATGCTGCGCAAAACCGCCGTTCTGGCTTTAGCCCTTTGCTTCGCGCTGCAGGGAGCGGCCCAAGAGGGAGTGTATATCAACGGCAGCGACACGCTGCATTACAGCTATACCCCGCTTCCGGAACAGCCCCAGCCGCAGAAACGGCTCTCGTTCCCGCGGCGCGTGGTGAAATATTTCGAGGGATCGACGCGCGACCGCACGTTCGAGAAGAAAATCGACTTCACCTTCGCCGGAGGCCCCAGCTATTCGAAGAATACGAGTCTCGGCATCGGACTGCTGGCGGCCGGACTCTACCGCATAGACCGTACGGACTCGGTCACTTCGCCGTCGGACATTTCGATCTTCGCCAACGTCTCGATTTCGGGATTCTATGCGCTGGGCGTCACGGGCAACAACATCTTCTCCCGCAACGGCAAGCGCATCGACTATACGGTGATGTTCGCCTCGGCGCCCCGCGACATGTGGGGCATCGGCTATAACGACGGCCGCTACAACGAGGAGAGCTCCTACAACGAGAAACGTTACCTGATAAAGGCGCGCTACCTGCACCGGGTGCTGCCCAACACCTATGTGGGCGGCATCCTCAGTTTCGAGCATACGCAGGGCAAGAAGTTCAAGCCGCTGGGCGAGAGCTACCTCTACGGGCAGAAGACGCACTACACCGCCACGGGCGTCGGGGCGATTCTGGAATACGACTCGCGCGACTTCATACCCAACCCCTTCCGGGGCGTCTACGTCAGTCTGCAGGAGACGCTGTTTCCCAAGGGACTGGGCAACTGCGGACGTTCGCTGTGGCGCACGACCTTCACAGCCGACTACTACAGGCAGGTGTGGAAGGGCGGCATCCTCGCGGCGGACCTCTACGCGGAGTTCAACTCCGAGGGAACCCCGTGGCCGATGCTGGCCCGCATGGGCGGCTCGCAGCGGATGCGCGGTTATTATCAGGGCCGCTATACGGACAACGACATGATAACGTTTCAGGTCGAGCTGCGCCAGCGCATCTGGCGGCGCATCGGCTGCACCTTCTGGGGCGGCGCAGGCAACGTATTCAGCGATCTGGAGCGGTTCGACTGGTCCGAGACGCTACCCAACTACGGCGTCGGCCTGCGCTGGGAATTGAAGAAACGGGTCAATGTGCGGCTCGATTACGGCTTCGGCAAGAAGACGAGCGGCTTCCTGCTGAGCATAAACGAAGCTTTTTAGGTTAGTGTAACGATATGAATGCTGATCCGAACAGGGTAAACAGACGACGCACGGTCAAAACCCGCAGCCGTTTCACCACGCTGCTGACCGTCTATTTCTTCGTCGCGCTGATTATCCCCAACTGCGTGCTGGCCAATACCGAGCCCTACTCCGGCTGGACGGTCGAGGCGCTGATTCTGATGCCGCTGGGCTTCTACATGATGTGGAGCGTGGCGCTGAGCCGTTCCGGCGTGATGATCTGGCTGGGATTTCCCTTTATCTTCCTCTGCGCGTTCCAGATCGTGCTGCTCTATCTGTTCGGCAACTCGATCATCGCCACGGACATGTTCACCAATCTGGTGACGACCAATCCCGGAGAGGCGGGCGAACTGCTGAGCAACATCTACCCTTCGGTCATTCTGGTCTGCGTGATGTACCTGCCACTGTTGTGGTTCGCGGCGCGCGAGATCGGCCACAAACGCTACATTTCGCGCACGACGCGCATGAACGTCGGTCTTTCGGGTGCCGCGCTCATGGCGCTGGGCATGCTGGCCCTGTGGCCGGCCTATCATGTGAGCGAACAGCGGCACGTGCTGCGCGACGAGATTTTCCCGCTCAACGTGGCCTACAACGTCTACCTGAGCGCCTCGGAATTCCGCAAGGCCTACAATTTCGAAAAGACCTCGGCGGATTTCACCTACGAGGCCAGCCGCGAGGCCGAAGCGCCCGGACGCGAGATTTACGTATATATTATAGGTGAAGCGTCGCGCGCCATGAGCTGGGAGCTTTACGGCTACGAACGGGAGACCAATCCCCGGCTCTCGCAGGTGGACGATCTGGTGATTTTCCGCGATGTGCTGACGCAGAGCAACACCACGCACAAGAGCGTGCCGCTCATCCTCTCCTCCGTCTCGACCGAGGAGCACGACCAGCTCTACCGCCGCAAAGGGCTTCCTGCCCTCTTCAACGAAGCGGGCTTCGAAACGTGGTTCATCTCCAACCAGTCGCCGCAGGGCGCCATGATCGACAAGCTGGCCCGCGACGCCGACCACCTGATCTATATCCGCTCGCCGCGCCACGACATGCAGCTGCTGGACGAAATGCGCCGCATCGTCGAGACCGCCCCAGCGCAGAAGATGCTCTTCATCCTCCACTGCTACGGCTCCCACTTCAGCTACCACCAGCGTTATCCGCGCGAATTCGCACGTTTCAAACCCGACGACGACGTGGCGATCTCGCGGGAGCATGCGCACACGCTCCGCAACGCTTACGACAATTCGATCTGTTACACGGACCATTTTCTCGCCGAGACGATCGCCTTCCTGCGCGGACTGCGGCAAACCTCCTCGGCGCTGCTCTACTGCGCCGACCACGGCGAGGACATTCTGGACGACGACCGCGAACGCTTCCTGCACGCCTCGCCCACCACGACCGCCTATCAGCTCTACGTGGCCTCGCTGGCGTGGTTCTCCGACGCCTACCGGCGGAATTTTCCCGCCAAAGCCGCGGCTGCAGGGATCAATGAGACGGCGCCGGCCACGACCCACGCCCTGTTCCACACCATGGCCGACATGGCCTCGATCCGGGGCCGCTTCGTCGATCCGACGGTATCGCTCGTGAACCCCGGCTACGACCGCAAGCGTCCGCGCCGCTACCTGAACGACCACAACGAGGCCGTTCCCTTCCGCAAAACCGGTCTCGAACCGGAGGACATGGAGGTTTTCGCCCGCTTCGGCATCAAACCTTAGGCAAGTTCACGGCCCGTATGAAACCAACAAAGGCTGCCCCCTTGGGACAGCCTTTGTTGCGTCATTGCGTCTGTAATTATTTCGCAGCGTCTACGGAAACCTTGCGGAACTCCTTCATCAGCTTCGAAATTTCGAGAGCGGACTTGCGGGCGCGCGTACCGGCGGCCTTGTTACCCTTCTCTACCTGTGCTGCTGCATTAGCTGCGAATACTTCGTACTCTGCATTGATCTTTGCTACTAATTCTTTCATAACTTTTTTTATTAATTGGGTTTGTTATCAACGCAAAGATAGCAAAATTATCTAAACATCATCATTTATTGCCAAAAAATTCAACGTTTTTTAGCATAAAACCCCCTTTCCAAGAGCCTGTCACCCGGTTCGCGGTACGTTTTTTGTCCCCGCAAGAGCGTAAAACATTCCGGTATGAACAGACTTTTAATCGTGGCGGGACTCGTTTCCGCGCTCCTGCCCGCCGGGTGCGGCCGGCACAAGCCGAAACCCGCAATGCCGCCCCTGCAGGTCGAAACGGCCCGCGCCGTTACGGACAGCATCCCCAACCGCATGAGCTTCATCGGCTACCTTTCGAGTAATTTCGACGCCGTGATCCAGCCCCGGATCAATGGCTTTCTGTTATCCAAGCGGTTTTCGAACGGCATGCCCGTAAAACGCGGGCAGCTGCTTTTCACGATCGACCCCGACCAGCTTTCGACCACGATGCTCGCCGCCGAAGCCGCGCTCCAGTCGGCCAAGGCGCAGGCGCTGGAGGCGCGGAACAACTACGAGCGCGCCGTGCCGCTGGCCAAGATCAACGCCATCAGTCAGGCGCAGCTCGATCAGTATACGGCGCAGTACAAGGCCGCCGAAGCCTCGGTGCGCTCGGCCGAGCAGACGCTCAGCAGCGCCCGCATGAACGTCGGCTACACCGAGCTGCGCTCGCCCATCGACGGCATCATCGAACACACGGCGGCGCATGTGGGCGACTACGTCGGTCCCGGCACGCAGTTCAGCGTGCTGACGAGCATTTCGAATATCGACACGCTGACCGTCGATGTGGCCATTCCGATGGCCGAATACCTCAGGGCGGCCGGAGGACGCGGTTCGATCTACGACAACGAGGGGCTGCTCTCGGACATTCGCCTGACGCTGGCCGACGGCACGCGCTACCCTTACGGGGGACTTTACGACTACACGCGCAAGGACGTGTCGAGCAGCACGGGAACGCTCGTGCTGGTGGTGATGTTCCCCAACCCCGACCGGTCGCTCAAACCCGGACAGTTCGCCCGCGTCTCGGCCAACGTCGGCCCCGTACAGCCGCGGGTGATCGTGCCCCAGCAGAGCGTCAGTCAGGCGCAGGGCGTCAATTCGGTCTGGGTCGTGCGGCCCGACAGCACGGCGGCCTACCGCCGCGTGGTGCTGGGCGACACCTACGGCACGATGTGGTGCGTGGACGAGGGGCTCGCCGAGGGCGAACAGGTGGTTACGGCAGGCCAGCAGAAACTGCGCAACGGCATGAAGGTAATCCCCGTAATACGCTGACGTCATGGAGAAATTCTTCATTTCACGTCCGATTTTCGCCATCTCGCTGGCCATCGTCATCGTACTCGTGGGGCTGATCTCGATCCTGAACCTGCCGATCGAGCAGTATCCCGACATCACGCCTCCGGTGGTCGAGGTCTCGGCGACCTACGACGGCGCCGACGCCGAGACGGTCAATAACGCCGTGGCCACGCCCGTGGCGCAGAGCGTCATGGGCGTCAGCGACATGCTCTACCTGCAGACCACGAGCGCCAACGACGGTTCGATGGTCATGCAGGTGACCTTCGACATCGGGTCCGACCCCGACCTCGACGCCATCTTCACCCAGAACAACGTATCCTCGGCCGCGGCCCAGCTTCCGGCGACGGTGACCAAGCAGGGCGTCACCACGCGCAAGACCATGACGGGTTTCCTGCTGGTCTTCTCGCTGCACAGCGACGGACGCTACGACGACGAATTCCTCTCGAATTACGCCTACATCAACCTTCAGAACGAACTGCTGAAGATCGACGGCGTGGGCAAGGTCTCGATCATGGGCGCCGGAGAGTACGCCATGCGCGTATGGCTCCGGCCCGACGTGCTGAAATACTACGGCATCCCGGTTTCGGCCGTCACCGCCGCCATCGAAAATCAGGGCGGCATCTACCCTGCCGGACAGTTCGGGGCCGAACCTGCGCCCGACGGCACCTCCTATACCTATACGGTGACCATGCCCCCGCAGATCACCACGGCCGAGCAGTTCGGCGACATCGTCGTCGTGACCACCTCGGAGGGCGAACAGATCCGCCTGCGCGACATGGCCGACGTATCGCTCGGAAGCCAGAGTTACGGCGTAAGCTCGCTCTTCGAAGGCAAGCCCACGGCCCTTATCGTCATCTATCAGGAGCCGGGCAGCAACGCCGTGGCCGTGGGCGACAAGGTCAAGGCCGAAATGGCGCGGCTCGGCGAACGCCTGCCCGACGGCATCACGACATCGACGGTCGTGGACACCACGACCAGCATCGACGCCGGCATCAGCGACATCTTCACCACGCTCATCATAGCCCTCGTGCTGGTGATCTGCATTATCTACCTCTTCATTCAGGACTGGCGCGCCACGGTCATTCCGCTGGTCGCCATCCCCGTATCGCTGGTCGGCGCCTTCGCGCTCTTTCCGCTGCTGGGGTTCTCGATCAACATCATTTCGCTGCTGGGACTGGTGCTGGCGATCGGTCTGGTGGTGGACGACGCCATCGTGGTCGTCGAGGCCGCGCAGGTCAATATCGCCAACGGGATGAACCCCCGCGCCGCGGCGCTCGAAGCCATGAAGAACGTGGCTTCGCCCATCGTCGCCACGACCGTCGTCCTGCTGGCCGTATTCATCCCCGTATCGTTTACGGGCGGCATCACGGGGCGGCTGTTCCAGCAGTTCTCGGTGACGATCGCCGTGTCGGTCGTGATCTCGGCCTTCAACGCCCTGACGCTCTCCCCGGCCTTGTGCGCCCTGCTCCTGCGCCGCCGCGAACCGCCCAAGAAGGGATTCTTCGCCGCTTTCAACCGCTGGTTCGCCCGGCGGATGGACAAATACACGGCCTTCACGCCGACGCTGATCCGCCACGTGGCCCGCACGGGCGTATTTATCGCCGCGGTGCTGGCCGTCATCTTCCTCGTGTGGCGCAAACTGCCCGCCGGATTCCTGCCCGAAGAGGATCAGGGATACGTGATGGTGATGGTTTCGACGCCCGAAGCCTCGTCGCTGCAGGTGACGCAGAAGGCCATGATCCGGGCCGACGAAGTGATCCGCACGCTGCCCGAAGTCGCTTCGACCTCGTTCGCCGCGGGATTCAACATGATGGCGGGCATCGCCTCGACCGACAGCGGCATCATCTTCGTGTCGCTGGTCGGTTACTCCGACCGCAAACTGACGGCCATGGAGATCGCCCAGAGACTCACCAACGAGCTTTACATGGCGGTTCCGGGCGCCGAGTGCTTCGCCTTCATCCCGCCGTCGATCCCCGGTCTGGGCATCACGTCGGGCGTTTCGGTCGAGGTGCAGGACCTCGAAGGGCGCGGCACGGCCTACCTGCTGGAGCAGAGCGAACGGCTGATGGACTCGTTGCGCAAGCTGCCCTCCGTCGCGTCGGTGACCACGCAGTTCAACGCGGGCGTCCCCCAGCGGCGGCTGCGCATCGACAAGGAGCAGGCGCTGGCTTCGGGCGTGGACTTGGGCGTACTTTACGGCGACCTGACGACCCTGCTGGGCGGCGCCTACGTCAACAACTTCTCGCGTTTCGGCAAGCTCTACCAGACCTACATTCAGGCCGCCCCCGCCTACCGCATGGACAAACGCTCGCTCGACAGCTATTACGTCGCTTCCTCGTCGGGCGAAAGCGTCCCCGTCTCGTCGCTGGTCGAGGTCGTGGATACCGTGGGCGTCGAATACGTCTCGCAGTTCAACCTCTACCGTTCGATCGGACTTACGGTCACCCCCGCGGCCCGCACCTCGACGACGACCGTCATGCAGGACATCACCCGCACGGCCGCGCAGGTACTGCCCGACGACGTCGGCACGGCATGGAGCGGCACCTCCTTTCAGGAAGCCAACGCTTCGAAGACCGGAGGACTGGTCTACCTGCTGGCGCTGGTCTTCGTGTTCCTCGCGCTGGCGGCCCTGTACGAATCGTGGGGGCTGCCGCTGGCGATTCTGATGAGCGTTCCCGTGGCGGTGCTGGGCGCCGTGCTCTTCATCGGCGTCTCACACCTGCTCAACGCCTTCTACGTCAATGACATCTACATGCAGATTTCGCTGGTGATGCTGATCGGGCTGGCGGCCAAAAACGCCATTCTGGTCGTGGAGTACGCCGACAGGCTCTTCAACGAGCAGGGCGCCTCGCTCATGGACGCCGCGATCGGGGCCGCCAAACTGCGCGTGCGGCCGATCATCATGACCGCTTTCGCCTTCATCCTCGGCGTCATGCCGCTGATCTTCGCCAGCGGCGTATACGCCACGGCGCGCAACATCATGGGCGTCGCGCTCGTGGGCGGCATGCTGTTCGCCACGCTGCTGGGCATCTTCGTCTACCCCGCGCTCTACTATTTCGTGGGACGCATCGGCGGTTTCGAACGCCGCCGCGAACGCAAAAAACAGGAACAGTCATGAAAGCCGGATACCTCATAATCATTTTCGCAGCATTTACGGCGGCCTGCACGCCGCGCTTCTACCCGCCGCGCGTCTCTGTGCCCGACGATTACATCTACGGGCGGGGATTCTCGGAGGACACGACCCGCTTCGGCCCCGAATGGTGGACGCTGTTCGGCGATACGGTGCTCAACAACCTCGTCGCACGGGCGCTGGACAACAACCGCGACGTGGCCGTGGCGGCCTCGCGCGTGGAGGAAGCGCGGCTGAACCTCAAGAGCGTGCGGGCGCAGTACCTGCCGCAGGTCGGGCTGGGCGTCACGGCCGAAGGCGAATATACGCCTGCCACGAAGATCGTGCAGTCGTACGCCGTCGAGCCGTCGCTCTCGTGGGAGGTGGCGCTCTTCGGGCAGCTGCGCAACGCCAAACGCGCCGCAAAAGCCCAGATAGCCTCGTCGGAGTGGGCGCTGCGGGGCGTACGGCTGGCGCTGGCGGCCGAAGTCGCCACGACCTATTTCACCCTGCTCGAATACGAACGCGATCTGGCGATCGCCCGGCAGAGCTGCGCCCTGCGGCGCGAATCGGCGGCCCTGATCGACTCGATGTTCCGCTACGGCATGTCGGACGGCGTGGCGCTGGAGCAGGCCCGGAGTCTGGTCTACACCGCCGAAGCGGACATTCCGCAGTACCGGCGGGCCGTGGCGCAGACGCGGCTGTCACTCGACATCCTGCTGGGCGAAACGCCGCGGCGAACGGACAGCGCGGGGGCTGGACTGCGTCTGCTGACCGATTACCGTCCGGCGGACATTCCCGTCGGACTGCCCTCGGAGCTGCTCGAACGGCGGCCCGACATCATGCAGGCGCGTTACGATATGCTCGCTGCAGCCGCCGAAGTGGGCATCGCACGCGGCAACCGGTTCCCGTCCATTGCTCTGACGGCCAAAGGCGGAGCAGCCTCCAATTCGATCAAAGGTTTAACTTCGGCCAACCCTTGGGCGTGGGATGCGTTAGGCTCGCTGACGCTCCCCGTCTTCAACTTCGGCAGACTTCGCCGCGCGGAACAGGCCGCCATGGAACGTTACACGCAGTCGGCGCTGACCTACGAGCAGACCGTGCTGACGGCCTTTTCCGACGTCGAGCAGGCGCTGGTGGCCATCACCACCTACCGCAGGCAGACCGAACGCTACGGCGAGCTGGTTCTCGCCAACGACCGCATCGCCGCGATGACGCAGGCGCTCTACCGCAGCGGCCTGTCGGACTACCTCGACGTGATCGACGCCCAGCGCAGCCTCTATCAGTCGCAGATGGAGTTCGTCAATCTGGTGGCGCAGCAATATATCAACTACGTCAATCTCTGCAAGGCGTTGGGCGGCGGGTGGTGAGACGAATATACCCACAAATGGGGATTGCACATCTCGGCGTAAAATCGTATCTTTGGAGCCAAAAACCAAAGAGCGACAATGCGTCTATCCGAACTTAAGACCGGGGAATCGGCCACGATACTCAAAGTGACGGGACACGGCGGTTTCCGCCGCCGCATCATGGAGATGGGTTTCGTCCGCGGACAGCGGGTCGAAGTGATTCTCAACGCCCCGCTGAAAGACCCCATCGAATACAAGATCATGGGCTACGACATTTCGCTGCGGCGCAGCGAAGCCGACATGGTGGTCGTGCTCTCAGACAGCGAAGCCAGCGAATACCTCGCCGGGGGCGGCTCGCACCATCACCACCACGAACACCACCGCCGGCACTGCGGATGCGGCGCCGACGGACAGCCCGCGGAACCGGAATACCCGACGGCCGAGACGCCCGGTCCGGATGACGGCTGCGCGACGATCGACGAAGTCATCAACCGTCACAGCCGCACGATCGGCGTGGCGCTGGTGGGCAACCCCAACAGCGGCAAGACCTCGCTTTTCAACGCCATTTCGGGCGGTCACGAACACGTCGGCAACTACAGCGGCGTGACGGTCGGCGCCAAGATCGGGCACCGCTGCTACCGCGGCTACCGTTTCGAAGTGACCGACCTGCCGGGCACCTACGCCCTTTCGGCCTACACGCCCGAAGAGCGTTACGTGCGCAGCCACATCGCCGAGAGGACTCCCGACGTAATTATCAACTCGGTGGTGGCGTCGAACCTCGAACGCAACCTGTACCTGACTACGGAGCTGATCGACATAAACCCGCGCATGGTCGTGGCGCTCAACATGTTCGACGAGCTTAACTCAAGCGGCGCAGAGCTGGATTACGACAACTTGGGCCGCATGCTCGGCGTGCCGATGGTGCCCGTCGAGGCGCGCAACGGCAAGGGCATCGAGCAGCTGCTCGACACGGTGATCGCGGTATACGAGAATCAGGACGAGCGCGTGCGCCACATCCATATCAACATGGGGTCCGTCATCGAAGAGGGACTGCGCCGCCTGAACGGCGAGATGAACGCTTTCCGCGGCGAGCTGCCCAAAGCCTTCCCGCCCCGCTACTATGCGATGAAGATGCTCGAAGGCGACCGGCAGGTCGAGGAGCAGCTGCGCGGCTGCAGCCGCTGGCCCGAATGGGCCGCGATCCGCGATCTGGAAGCCAAGCGCATCAGCGAAGCGCTGGGCGAAGACGTCGAAACGGCGGTCGCCAACCAGAAATACGGATTCATACAGGGCGCGCTCAGGGAGACCTTCACTCCGGGCAAGCGCGAGGAGGCTTCGACCACGGCGCTGATCGACACCTTCGTGACGCATAAACTGTGGGGATTCCCGATCTTCTTCTTCCTGATGTGGTTCATGTTCTGGTGCACGTTCAGTCTGGGCGCCTATCCGCAGGAGTGGATCGACGCGCTGGTGGGCTGGATCGGCGGCGCGATCGACTACATGATGCCCGCCGGACCGCTGCGCGACCTGCTGGTGGACGGCATCGTGGGCGGCGTGGGCGCCGTGATCGTCTTCCTGCCCAACATCATGATCCTCTACCTGTTCATCTCGTTCATGGAGGATTCGGGCTACTTGGCCCGCGCGGCCTTTATCATGGACCGCGTGATGCACCGCATCGGCCTGCACGGCAAATCGTTCATTCCGCTCATCATGGGCTTCGGCTGCAACGTCCCGGCGATCATGGCCTGCCGGACGATTGAGAGCCGAAGCAGCCGGCTGATTACCATACTGATTACACCGTTTATGTCATGCAGCGCGCGAATTCCGATCTACCTGCTTCTGGCCGGCACCTTCTTTGCCGAGAATGCCGGGCTGGTGATGATCGGACTCTATGTGCTGGGCGTCGTGCTGGCCGTCTTCACGGCGCGGCTGATGCGGCGGTTCATGTTCCCGGTGGACGAAACGCCGTTCGTCATGGAGCTGCCGCCCTACCGCCTGCCGACATGGAAAACGACGCTCAGGCATATGTGGGACAAGTGCGCGCAATATCTGCGCAAGATGGGCGGCATGATTCTGGTCGCGTCGGTGGTCGTATGGTTCCTGAGCTACTACCCCCGCACCGACGCCGGAAATACGCCCGAACATTACGAAAACTCCTACCTCGGACGTCTCGGACGCACCTGCGAGCCGGTGTTCAGTCCGCTGGGGCTGAACTGGAAAGCGGGCGTGGCCCTGTTGTCGGGCGTCCCGGCCAAGGAGATCATCGTCAGTACGCTCGGCGTACTCTACTCCGAAGGGGCTCCTGCGGCGGCGCAGCCTTCCGGGACGATCGAAATAGTTGCCGAATCGGGTGAGATGGCGGACACCGCGAAGCTGTCGATCAACGATTTGCCAAACGGCAAGGTCGCCGTGATCGGCGGCGCGGACGGCCCGACGGCCATCTACATAGCGAAGACGGCCGACGGCCGGCCGGGCCTAAATCCGGGAACGGCGGCCGAAGATGCCGCGGCGGACGGAGACGAAGAGACGGCGAATCTCGCGCGACGTCTGACGGCGAGCGGCGATTTCACCCACGCCTCGGCGCTGGCGTTCCTCGTATTCATCCTGCTCTACTTCCCCTGCATCGCCACGGTCGCGGCCATCGGCTCGGAGGCGGGCTGGCGATGGGCCGTCGCCAGCGTGGCATACAACACCCTGCTGGCATGGCTGGCGGCATGGGCCGTCTATCATTTGGTCATGTGGCTCTGATATGGGATGGCAGGATTATACGGTATGGGCGATCGGAGCGGCGGTCGCGGTGTTGCTCGCACGGCGGCTCCGGTGCTTCTTCCGGGGGCGCAGGCGCGGCGGATGCGCGTCGTGCGCCAGTGCGCAGTGTCCGCTCAAAGCGGTGCGGCGCAACGATAAACGGCGAAGCCCCTGCACCCCGTCTGATCGCGGGAGGATGCGCCGGCGTGGCGTTTTGCCGCCCGGCAACTGCAAATCAATATGCGATGGACGATTTCGGCTCGCCGCATCTGCGCGCGACATCCTCCGGGACGCAGACGAAGCGACAGGAGACCGTGACCGCTCACAAATCGGGTCCTGCAGGTACAACATACGGCCAAAAACGCTATCTTTGCGGCAGATAAATTTCGCCGAAACAGGCCGCTTGTGCACAGACGACTAATTTTGCCGCTGTACACGGCCTTTATGCCTTTGCAGGCGAACATGTGTAGAAATTATGCTCGGACTCTTTTACATACTCCTTTTCTGGCTGATCGGCAACGCATTGAGTATCCTGACCGGAGGTTATGTGTCAGGTAACATCATCGGCATGATCCTGCTTTTCGCGGCGCTCTGCATGCGTTGGGTCAAAGCCGAGACCGTGCGTCCGGCGGCGAAATTCCTGCTGGGAGCCATGGCGCTCTTCTTCGTCCCCTACGGCGTGGGGCTGATGGACTCCTACCGGGTGATTCTCGACAATCTGTGGGCGATCGTGATTTCGGGCATCGTCTCGACGATCGTCGTCCTGCTCGTCACGGGGCAGACCTTCCAAAGCCTGAACCGCCGTTCGCGCCTGCGGCGCATCCGGCATCTGCGCGAAACCGCTCCAAACGCTCCCGACCATGATTGACAAGGCTTTCCTCTCCTCGGACCTCTTCCTGCTGACGCTCACCGTAGGACTCTACTGCTTGGGCTGCGCCGTCTACCGACGGCTGCGGGTGCCGCTGCTGCATCCCGTACTGCTGACGTTCGTCGCGGTGATCGTCTTCCTCAGCGCGGCGGGCATCGACTATCCCCGCTACAAGCAGGCGACTTCGGCGCTCGATTTCGCGCTGGGCATGTCGGTCGTGGCGTTGGGATACCTGCTTTACGAACAGGTGGAACAATTGCGCGGCAGTCTGCTGCCGGTGGGCGTCGCAACCCTCGCGGGATGCGTGACGGGCGTGCTGAGCGTCGTCTATATCGCCATGGCGTTCGGCGCAGGGCGCGAAATCCTCACCTCGATAGCCCCCAAATCGGTCACCGTGCCGATCGCCGTCTCCGTGTCGGGACCGCTGGGCGGCATCGTGCCGATCACGTCGGTCGTGGTCTTCTGCGTCGGAATCTTCGGCAGTATCTTCGGCGAGTGGATTCTGCGCCGCTGCGGGGTGCGGGACGCCGAAGCGCGGGGATTTGCGCTGGGAGCCGCCGCACACGGCATCGGAACGGCGCGCGCCATCGAGATAGGCGCCGTGGAGGGCGCTCTGAGCGGGCTGGCCATGGCCCTGATGGGGCTGGCGACGGCGCTGCTCATGCCGCTGATGGAGCGGTATCTGTATTAGCCGCAACCCCTGCGGCGGACGGACGGGCGTATATCGGCACCATAAAAGTCGCATCAAAGTTTTTTAAATTCTATAATAAATACTACTTTTGCACAATTACTGGCAATTCGTACAAAAGTAGGTTAATATGGAGTGGTTACACACCTTGTTCTTCGGCAACGGCATCGCCCATGCCGTGCTGACCTTCGCGTTGGTCATCACCGTCGGCATTCTGCTCGGAAAAGTCAAAATCGGCGGCGTCTCGCTCGGAATCACGTGGATTCTGTTCGTGGGCATCGTCCTGAGTCATTTCGGAATGACGGTGGACGGCGAGGTCAGGCATTTCGTGCAGGAATTCGGGCTGATTCTGTTCGTCTTCTCGATCGGTCTGCAGGTCGGACCGGGATTTTTCGCATCGTTCAAACACGGCGGCATGACGCTGGTCATGT